>Ga0302320_10017846_pt1 | contig 14369 bp, 16 predicted proteins | sample Bog_T0_3_FD_202130 | JGI IMG/M metagenome (GOLD analysis project Ga0302320, IMG submission 202130) | Peat permafrost microbial communities from Stordalen Mire near Abisko, Sweden - Bog_T0_3 | ecosystem: Environmental > Terrestrial > Soil > Wetlands > Peat | place: Sweden: Abisko, Stordalen Mire...
TTGTTCGGTCTTGATCAATTCTATGACAAAGGATACCGAATGTTTGGTGTCGTGCTCATGGCGCTTGGCTTGCTAATCTTGCTCGCATGCAATGCAGGCCAGATTGTCAAATGGTTGAAGAAGGTCAAGGCACACGCCAGCGGCCTTCCGTTCAAAAACATTGTGCGTGCGACCGCAAGAATCGCGGCTGTGGTGATTGCAGGATTATTGCTGTTTTGGCTCGCCACGACCTTGTGGTCAAAGCGGCCATGGGCTGGCACGGGCAATTTGGCGGCAGTTCCTCCGCCTCAAGTTATCACAGCAGCACTCAAAACGAATGCGGCGGTAGCAGTGACGTTAAACACACCGAACAATAACGGTGTAGTCATTGGCATCAACAACGGCACCATTGATATGGACACTGCTGGTTCAGGCAGAGCATCAACTGCTCATGTGCAAGGAATACCAACAGAAGCGGCCAACGAGCCAAAGACAGGCGTCATTCCATTGTCCTCCGGTTGGAGTAGGACGATATATTTGTCTACAGATGGTCGCTCGCATATCGATTGGAACGTCGTCGAAGATAATGTTCCAATCACTGTTCTTGCAAATGGCAACCATGAATATGTCATGCGTGCTCGAAATGACCCGTTATTTGCAAATCTGCATCTTGATGGCCAGTTAGTGAGTATCGCATGGGCTGTCCCACAAGGATATCGAGGTGAAGTGTCATACACCTTGCATTGACATTGACAAAAAATTAAAACACAAAGAGGAAGCCCTAGCAAAGCTTCCTCTTTTTTCATTTATCCAACCTCACTGTTCCCTTGACCCACCTTGACTTACCTTAAATCATAACGGAGATTGTATGTTGAAGGTATTGGCAATCAGTCGGATGATTCCATAAGCTCCGAGCATTATGAACATGCCGATGGCTGAATAAAGGATGTGCATTCCACCAGTCTTTCTTTCCTCCGGATTATCAGCGCTTCTGATCAACTTGAACACTCCCCAGACAAAATAGATGAAAGCCGCTCCGAATAGGAAAAGCAACGCAGGCTCGACTATGTTGTTGATAATCGGCGTAAGAACGTTCGTTAAAGCGGTGTTTGATGGCATGAGAGGCTAGTTTGCAAACTTGAATCAAAAGTATTTTACTGTTGATTATAATTTACAACAGGAACAGTTGGGATATCGCCAGACTGTAGTTGATTATTTCCGAGGCCGGCTGTACCAGTCAACAAGTGAACAAGTCCCCAAATAGAAAGGATTATAGCAAGGCCTACAATGCCCCACAGAGCATTATTGCGCCACTTTGCTTTGCCTTCACCAGTATCGATAAGCCAAACGACAACGCTGACAATTATCCACAATACGGCCAAGGCGATCAAAACATCTATGGCAACGTTGAACAAAGACGTAAGTTTTGACGCGAAAGACGTTGCGTCGACAACAGGGGCAGATGTGTACTGTGCAAGAGCTACCAACGGACTGAAAGAAACGATTGCGATTATGAATTTTTTCATGGTTTTTTTAATTTCTAATAACAGACTTATTATAGCAAAACCTAATAAACATCAAGATACTGGCTGTGGAATACTTTTACTTGCTTGCCTATGGCAAACTGCCAGTATTCGATGTCGGTAGACTGCCAGTATTAGAACTATTTGACCCGGACGACCCGCATCCCGAAGAACTACTGCCAAACATATTACCGAACATGGTCGGGGCGGAATTGTCGAAATTGAAACTATTTGCCACGAGGTTGACCAAACCCCAGAAACATACGATAACGGCAAAACCTATGATGCTCCAGAGCAGATACATGCCACGCTCCTTGTTTTCCTTTGTCGTAAAGAAATAACGATAAATGTTAAAGACAAATACGACAATAGCAAGGCCAACTATGACTTCAATTGCCATATTGAAATAACCCATTGCTTGTTGGGCTATAGTGCAGAGAGTAGTGGTAGCAAAAGCCGATGAAGGGATGATGGCGACGGAAGCAGCGGCTGTTATCTGGGCTATTCTTCTTGAAATAATTTTTTTCATATTATTATTGATTAATAAATCTCTAACCTATGAGGTCGGCAAGAGTCCGGGTTGAACGACTCCGGCCGAAGTCAAGGTGCTTTCCATAATAGTGACAATGACCTTTGCTCCGAGGAGTATGGCCGTGCCGATGGCAACCCAGGCAAACCAGCTCCATGCTTCCTTGATTTTTTCCGGCTTGCCCTGGGCAAAAATGAATTTGAAGCCGACATAGACGAACATTATGACGGCAATGACGGCGCCGATAGGAATGGCGATATTGACGAGGTCGGTCAGAAGTGTAGTAATGTCTGATGAGTTGAGAGGATTACAGATGGCATTGGAATTTGATGAACAAGGAACGGCTGATGCGGCAGAGACAGTGGCAGGCGCGGTATAGGCGATTAGAGCGTTGATAGCCATAAAGGTGATGAGGATCAGTGTTGGAATGTATCTTTTCATAATAGTTTAGTCTTAAAGTCTATAAAGTCCTTAAAGTCGTAAAGTCTGGAATGCTCGCATTCACTTTATGGACTTTATGGACTTTCGAATTTATGGACTTCATATTTTTATTATTGTCCTAAAAATGTGGTAATGCCTGTCGGATTCGTCGAACTGCCATTACTGCCGGTGGTAAGCCAGCTGACAATAGTATACACCGAAACCCATGCAATGAGCATGATGCCAAAGCCGATGCCAGCTGCAGTGAAAATCTCATTTGCTTTCTTGCGATTGCCGGGCGTGCCAAGAATATAAAGAACGCCACCGTAAGCAAACAGAACGATAGCTATCGGTATGGCGATGACAAAGAGCCAATTTATGACGGTGCGTATTTCTTTAAGAAAGTAGTTAAAATCGCAGACTGGTATTGCTGAATCAGTAGAACTTGCAACACCACTACAGACAGCAAGACCGGTATAAGTGTTTGTCTGAGCATAAGCAGTGTAAGAATCAAGAGTAAAGAGCAAAGAGTAAAGAGCAAAGATTGAGAGGAAAGATAAAAAGATTAAATTTTTTCCTTTATTTTTCATTGGCTTTGTAATGACAGATTATATTGATCATTGGCGTCCGATATGGCCTGGTGGACGTTCTTTGACCCGCTCGTCACTGATTCTACCATGGCCGACAAGATTACATTTGATTGTGTAGGATCGATATCAGCCCATGATTTTGTGATCAGAGCCGCATTGTAAAAGATGGAAAGATACGGATCAGTCGTGCCTGCGCCGATCATGTCGAGGCGAGCAGGCGGCAGATAGGTCAGGCCGACCAGAGTGGAAAGATTCGATGGATCAGTCAGAATCTGGATGACATTATAGGCGTTCGTCGGATTGCTGGAACTTTTGGCAATCGACAATCCGTAAATCGTTCCGTAGACGGCTTTTACCGAACCGTTGCGAACTTGCGGCATAGGCGCGGCGTCAAAATTGATATTTGGATTCTTGGCGCGCAATTGATTTATCTCATCAGCAAAACCAAAATAAACCGCCAATTTTCCTGAAAGAAAATCGCTATCGGCCGAAGGCAAACTGCGATTCCATGAATAATCAGGTGAAGTGGGATCGGCGAACTCGGTAAAGAAATTCAAAACTTGGGTCGTAGAATTTTCCCCTTGAAAAGAAGAACTATTTCCTAGAGCACTGACCAAACCAGACGATGTTTGAACAGTTACAGGATTGCCCAACTGAAGGAGAAGACTGCCGAAAATCTCTCTGGCATGCGGCACATTGGCGAATTCACCTAGGGCGATAAGGCTTTTTTGGATGTTGCTGTTAGCGTCCTTTTGTGTCAATTTCGACACAATGCCAGGAAATAAATCCCAGTATTGCGGATAACCGGCCAGACCGGCGTTGGTGAAGAGATCGCGATTCCAATACATGACGAGTGGGTCGATCAAGAGCGGTATGGCCAATACGCCTTGCGAGCCGAGATACGCTTCGGTCCCTCCAACATACGTATCCATAAAAGTCCTTTGTGGCAAGACATTATAAGGAATCGGCACGACCTTACTCGTAAAACGTGAAAGTAAATTCTGCGGCAAGAGGACGACGTCAGGTCCTGTGCCGTTGGCCAAGGCATTTATGAGGGTTGAATTGAAATTCGCAGAGCTCACCTCTACATAATTTATTTGCAATTGCTGTGCCCGGGCCAAATTTATTTGCTGGACATATTTTTGAATCGTATCGGTTGGTAGAGTGCCCCATATTGTCACTGGTGGCAAGGTTGTCGATTGTCCGCCCTTGTATGTGGCAAAGGCAATGGCACCGCCGATGATGGCGACGATGAATGCGGCTAGGACGATGATTTGAAATTTGGTCATGGGAATTTAATTTCTTATAAAAACTAACCCGTAATGATGATCACCTGCATTGAATGTTTTTTCAAGTGTAAAGCTGTTCTTGTTGAAAAGATTCTCGGCAATCATGCGGGGAAGGCAGTTCTTTGGGCTGAGTGGACTGCCTGGCAACCAATCTACCACCAGGAGTTTGCCGCCGACTTTCAAAATGCGTTTTATTTCGAGGGCCAAATTGTCGCGATCTTTTTGTTCGATCTGAAAGAGAGTGTTGGCCAGAATAGCTCGATCGATCAAACCTTCGCGCAGTTTTGTGCCGCCGATAGTGTCGATCGATCCCCAAATGACTTCAATATTACGAACTTGTTCATTTGTGGCATTTGACTTCAGCCTATCCAGAAGGTCTTTTTGCACCTCGACGGCATAGATTCGTCCGCCATTTCCGACACGCCGTCCAGCCACTATGCTGTAATACCCTGTTCCAGCGCCCAAATCAGCCACCTTCATGCCTTCCGCAAGCCCAAGCTGGGCCAGATTTTTATCCGGGTCCGAGAACATGGTGCCATTATAGCGCGGAAAAAACGCAAATGTGTTGGCGTTTGGGGATAACGAGTACGTTATTCTCGCTAGCCGAAATAAATTTTTTACTAATAAGCGACCTCTTTTTTTCTTTCTTTAAGGTCAATGGGATATACACCATTGAAACACGAGGTGCAAAATAGGGATTCATTGAGACCAGTGGCCGCAATCATTCCATCATATGATAAAAAATTTAATGAAGTGGAACCCAAGTATCCATTCATTTCCTCGACAGATTTGTCAAACGCCAGAAGATCTGACTGGCGAGGAAGATCAATTCCATAAAAATCCGGGTATTTAACCGGCGGAGAGCTGACCAAGAAATGCACTTCCTTTGCCCCCGTTTCAAAAAGCATCTTTACTATCTGCCGCGATGTCGTACCCCTGACTATGGAATCATCAATGACAATCACCCGTTTATTTTCTATCACTTCTTTGAGCGGTGCTAGCTTCAGCTTTACACCCTGATCACGGATATGCTGTTCCGGCTCGATAAACGTGCGATGGATGTAGCGGCTTTTTGTCAAGCCCATTTCCAAAGGGATTCCCGAGCTATTTGCATAGCCGATTGCGACCGGAATAGCTGTTTCTGGCACTGGTATGATAACATCTGCGTCGATACGGTATTCCTGCGCCAACTGTAAGCCAAAATTTTTCCTTACCTCATAAACTGATTTGCCGAGCAGTATGCTGTCGGGTCGGGAAAAATAAACAAATTCAAAGATATCAAGTTTTTGCTTGCTCTTTGCAAGTTGCTTTATCTTCAAGCCGTGCTCGTCGATTGTCACCATTTCTCCAGGGTTCACATCTCTCATAAAAGTCGCCCCTATCGGATGAAAGGCACATGTCTCTGATGCCACCACATATCCCCCATTCAAACGGGCAATCGAAAGCGGACGGATGCCAAACTGATCGCGGAGAGCGACGAGTTTGTCTTTTGTCATTATCAATATCGAAAATGAGCCGGTCAATAATGGAAAAATCTCTCCAATCGCGCGTTCCAAGCTCTTGCCCTCTTTTACGAGGAGATGCAGCGCCTGGGTGATGAGCATCGAATCTGAAGCACCGACAAGATTAATGCCCCTTTTATTCAAAAAGTCTTCCAGCAATGCAGTGCTCGGCAAATTGCCATTGTGAACGAGCGTCATGGTGTTGTCGGGTACTTCGATAGGGTGAACATGTTCGATGCCAGAGCCGGATGAAGTCGAGTACCGATTATGCCCGATAGCGATATCTCCTGGAAGGCTTTTGATTATGCTTTCATTGAATACTTGCGAGACCAGACCAGTATTTTTGTGGCAGTATATTTTCTTGCCGTCAGTAGAAGCGATGCCGGAGCTCTCTTGTCCTCGGTGCTGTAAAGCATATAAACCAAAAAAGGCCAAGCGACTGACGTCGAGACCTTTTCCATAAATTCCGAACACAGCGCATTTTTCTCCAATGCTTTTCATATATGCATTATATACTATTGCAAAAAATAATAGTGGCGTTTTACTGCATTACTGTGTTTTGTATTATGACCGAAATTGCGGGCGATATGGTTGGAAGTTGGAGCGTATTTAGCAGTGAGTTGAGCTGTTTATTTATTGCTTTTTTTCTTTGCTTTCACTTACTTTTTTTCTGTATTGGTGTATACTATTCCTGTACCGAGAAAGGGCGTCGACCGTTAGGTCGATAGTCCTTTTTCATTTAACACCTTGGCGCATATTTACACTTTGGTGTATATCTGAAAATAAGGAAATCCATATTTTCACTTAAAGGATAATTGTGCAATGCCCCCATAAGCAAAACTGCCCTTACCCTTGCAAGGTAGTGGCAGTGATGTTAATGAACATATTATACGTAGTGCTACATAAAATACAAGCTACGCTAGTTTATTTCTTCCAAACAATATGTCCATTCATATTGTGTTTTTCGTAGACTGCCAGTATATCAGCACAGAAATTTATAAGTTGGGTATTATTTTCACTTTTAGCTAATTCATAAAGACGAATAAACATTTTCTTTCCAGTTTCAGTTTGGTTGAGCATTTTCTTTTGATAGTTATGTTGGCCACAAAGAACTTGGCCGTTCTCTATTGTGGCCTCACCACCCTTGTCTTTTGGTTTAATATGATCAACATGCAATTCTACTCCGTCTTTAATTCCTCTACCGCATACAACACATTTATATCCATCTCTCTCTAAAATTACTTTTTTCTGTGCGGCTGTAAAATCTTGTAATTCTCTCGTGTGCTCTTTCTTTGGATCATAGCGATAAACACCCTTGGCAATTTTTATCAAAAAACCTCTTTGCGCCAAACTGCGAATTGCACGATCAGGATCACGAAATACATTCCCAGTCCTTTTCTTGTATGTAAAAACAACCCAGTCTACAACTTCTGGATGTTTAATGTCTCTATCAGGATTCTCCTTAAAGAATTCTATGATAAGATCTTTTTGAACATGGCTATCTTTCTGTTTTTTGTCTTTTTTCATAGTAGTTATATTTCCAATATTGATTGATTAATTTTTGCTTCTTGCTTCAAACGTCCTATAGCGATATCACAATACCTTTTATCAATATCAACGCCGACTCCCTTACGATTATTTAAATGTGAAGCAATAAGAGTTGAGCCACTTCCAAGAAACGGGTCGAATACGACATCATCGATAAAACTAAACAATTTCACACAACGTCTTGGCAGTTCAATCGGAAATGGCGCAGGATGACCGCCCGCACCCTTTTTGCTTTGACCATTAAATGTCCAAACTCCGTTTGTCCAATCCATGAATTCTTGTCTTGTAATATCATTTTTACCGCTTCCGCTTGTTTTTTTCCAACTGCCTTTGAACAAAACCAAAATCAATTCTACTGGTGCGATAACATAAGGAGCAGAAGCAGACATCCATGAACCCCAAGCGGTGCGACGAGATATATTTCCTTCATTCCAAATGATCGTAGAATGATACTTCCAGCCAATATCTTTAGCGATTTTTGTAATATCCGCGCCGACTGACTTTTGCCCACCTTTATTTTTATCAAGTGGAATATTCAAACAAAAACGGCCTTCATTTTTGGCTAACTCAAAGCATCTTTTGATCCATTTTTTTGTAAATTCTAAGTAATCTTCATAAGAAAGATCGTCATTGTTTGAATTATAATGAATGTCTACATTATAAGGGGGTGATGTGACGATCAAATCAACTGAACTTTCCGGAATCTTTGTAAATTTCAAAATATCATCATTGTAAATAGCAATTCTGCCATTATGATGGAAATATGGCTTGGAGATTCTCCGTATCTTTACTATTGGTTTGTCTATTGTGGCTATCGGCATGAGATTTTATTGCATAATTATTGCATGTTATACAAATAAAAACAAATTCGCGCCAAGAGGTGCGCGGTCGCGAGATTAGAATGTAACTAAAATTTACCAGCGGGCGATGAAGGAATCGGACCCTCAACTTTTCTTTTGGAGAGAAACGTGATACCACTTCACCAATCGCCCAATCTGCAGTTCAATACTACCCTCTTTTTTCCCTTGATGCAAAAATTCGATGCCTGAATTTACCGACTTCTTTATTTCTTGGCCTCTTTAAAAACGACATGCTTGCGCAGTTTTGCGCTGTATTTCTTGAGCTCGATTTTCTTTTCGACCTTCTTCTTGTTCTTGCGCGACCAATAGACCTCGCCGGTCTCCTTGTTCTTTAGTTGTATGAGTTGATTTTGGGACATGGAATTAAATGTTTGTTTCAAGACTATAGCAAAAAGAGCTTAATTTGGCAAGTGCAATTTTGTAATTGTATTTCGTAATCATGCGGATACCTCTTTCGGAGGCTCCTCGGCGAGCCTTCAAGGCGAGTGCTGGGCATGGGAAACCGAGGAATAGCCGGAGAAAGATGGTATCTGCAGGATTACGTGACTTCTATTTAAAATACTCCGGCGTATTTACATTCATCCAATCTAGCGTATAGCGCATGACAGCCGCGCCGCCGATGACATTCGTGACTGGACCGCGTTCCATGACCACGGCAAAAGCATACTCGGGATTGTTATATGGAAAATAGCCGGTTATCCAGGAATTGACTGTCAGCTTTGTCGTGCCGAGCTCGGCCGTACCGGACTTGGCGGCGATGTCGACATAGGGTAAGTTGAGAGCGCCGTCGGTGCCATTACTGCTCTTGACCCCTTGATGGAGGCCCTCACGCACGACCTCGAAATCAGCCGCCGGCAAACCCACATTACGCAAAACAGTCGGCGTTGAATCTATGCTTTCTGGCGCGGTGCCGAACTTGACAATGGTCGGATTCAGTAGATCACCGCCATTGGCGATAGCCGCTACAGCCCTGACCATCTGTACAGGCGAAACTTGAAAACCGTATTGTCCGATAGTGGTATGGTATGTGTCACCGATGCGCCATGTGGTGTCGTCGGGAAATGTCGCAGCTTTCCACGCGGGCGAAGGGACCAGTCCCGCCGCTCCACTGAAAAAAGAATTATCTATTGCCTGACCAAAGCCGAACAAACCAAAATACTGATCAAGCTTGGTTATACCAAGACCTTTTTGATTCTGGTATCCTCCGCCCACTTCATAAAAATAGACGTCGGAAGAAACCGAAAGAGCATCTCTCATATCTACCCATCCCTGCGGACGCCAGTCTCGAAAAATGCTTGATTGTTTCGAATCGTACGGATTCGGTATGGAAATCGAACCTGTTGAAAGAATTTTCGTCATTGGATCAATCACCCCTTCATTCAAAGCGCCCATAGCCACATACGGCTTGACTGTCGAACCAGGAGCATAAAGGCCGCTTATGGCGCGATCAAGGAAAGGATTCTGCGGATTGTTGAGAAAAGAATTGATGGCGGTCTTGTCCATCTTGTCCGTCATGATCTGCGAATCATATTCGGGATAGCTCGTTATGGCGATGACTTCCCCGGTATGGACATTCATGATGATGCCTGAACCACCTTGAAAGCCGTGTGCCACAGCGACCAATTGAATGTTTTTATAGAGCTCGTTCTGAACGCGAGAATCAATGGAAAGAGTGACGTTTTGTCCGGCAACCGGGGGCCTGGTGACATTCTGTGATTGAACGTTGCCTTTCGCATCCACTTCGACCAAACGCAAGCCGTTTTCCCCTTGCAAGACATTATTGAAATATTTTTCCACGCCGTCTTCGCCGACGAAGTCTTCTCGATAATAGAATCCCGAGCTGTCTCTTGACGGGTATTGGATGTAGCCGAGCGTTTGGGACAATCCTGTCGAAGTAGAATATTCACGGCTCGGCACATCGGGATCGCCGGCAGGCCCGGGCACATTCCAAGCCAGCTCGATACCACTCCTGTCATAAATGAGGCCGCGGGTGGCGAACAGGGGCGTGCTTTTCAAAGTATTATTGGTCGCTTCTGCTGCATAAGCGTTACCATCAATGATTTCTAGAAAGAGCGATCGTCCGGCGAATATCACTATGACGAGGAACGCTATTCCTCCTAGAATCAAAAGGCTTAAGGTTGATATCGGTTTTTCGAGGCGGCCCTCGAATTGATCTGTGTCAAAATGCGGGATGTTCCTCGAATCGGCCAAAATTTCATCGGGAAATATCTCCTCGCGAGAGCGGCGTTTACGCTGAAATAGATTGTATCGTTTAAAAATGTTGTTCATGGATGTTTAGTCTATAAAGTCCTTAAAGTCATAAAGTCTATAAAGTGAGTGCGAACATTCTTGAATTTACTTTATGGACTTTATGGACTTTCGACTTTATGGACTATTTTTCATATCCTCGTCCTTTTCTTCAACAATTCGATTATAACAAATATCAAGAGGGCTGTGATTAGGCCATAAAAAGAATGAAGGCCGTAGAGCGAGTCCAGCACAAGCCCCCACAGTATGTTTTCATAATACGGTGCAAAGAACCAAGCGAATGCGATGGCAAAAATAATGAAAAGCCACAAGGGTGCCCATGCGAGCGAAAGAATCATGATGACATCAGCGGCAATCCGTGCAAGGGATTTGTATCTGTTCATATTAATGCTTTGTTGCCGTAGTTGTGGCAGTAGTAGAAGCAGAACCGGCAAAAGGCATCGTCTTCGTGGAATTCACACCGACGAGCAACCAATTCAATTGATATGGATTGACGGAACTACTGAATAAAATTCTTTCGAAGGGCTGAGCTGGATTCGATATGACAGCACTCACAAATCCAAAAGGTGAAGATGAGATAGTAGGAATGATCACTTTATCACCGACTGACACGCCCGACTCTTGGGCTATCGAAACAGAAAATGATACGCCACCCTGGCCCGACGCGACGGCGGGTATGTGGTTCGTTCCGATCAAAACATCGTAGTTCTCGCCTGACGAAGAATATAGTTCGACCTTTGATGAATGCGGATCAGCTTCGACGACCTGGCCGATAGCTATAGAATCGGATGAATAGACTGGATTACCTACAGCGACTGCGAGAGAAGATCCGACATCAACAACGAGGTAGTCGTAACCCGCACCAGGAGGCCTGCGCAAAACACTCGCGAGAATTAGATTTTTTGCGCCATTTGGACGATTGAGAAGCGATTTCAATTGATTGTTCTCGTCAATGAGCGCCTGTAAGCTGGAGGTTGCATTTGTTTGGTTCTCCTTTATCAATTGTTCCTGCGGCGTCATGACAGAGACAATAGTATTCTTGCCGGACCAGATAGGCGAAAAAAGTAATGAAAAAGTTGAAGTGAAAACGCGTGGAAAGAGCAATTGGATGATCAAAAGCACGACTGTGATGACAGCTACAAAAACGATCGGCTGTGAGATTATTTTATTTTGGCCGTGCGATTTCATCTTCGTTTTGGATAAGAACGTCTTTATATTTTTGGAGGTCTTCGAGGATTATACCTGTGCCGCGAGCAATGGCGGTCAACGGGTCATCGGCGATATGGACCGGGATTTGCAAGGTATGAGAAATAAGCTCATCGATGCCTTTTATGAGGGCACCGCCGCCGACCAGATACGCCCCACGGCGCATGACATCTGAAAGGATTTCCGGCGGGGTCGTTTCGAGAACTTCTCGCGTCGCTTCGACCAATATATCTATGCTAGGCCCAATAGCTTCACGAATATCCGAATCGGTGATGATGACTTCACGTGGCAAACCGGTGATGAGGTCGCGGCCACGAATAGGCGTCTCGAGGGCTTCGCGTGGCATAACTGCGCCGACAGCGATTTTTATTTCTTCGGCGGTCTTTTCGCCGATCAGAATCTTGAATTCATTGCGAATATACGAAATGATGTCGTTGTTGAGCTTGTCACCGGCGATCTTTATGTTTTTTGAGCGAACGATGCCGCCGAGAGAAATGACAGCGATATCAGTCGTTCCGCCGCCGATGTCTATGATCATGGAGCCAATGGGCTCGTGTATGGGAAGTCGTATGCCGATGGCTCCGGCCATGGGCTCTTCAACTATATAAACTTCTCTTGCGCCGGCATTTCTGGTCGCATCGCGCACGGCGCGCACTTCTACATTTGTCACGCCTGATGGCACACCGACGACGACGCGTGGACCCAGAGTTTTTTTCGAGAACTCTTCTGCCTTGCGCACGAGGTACGAGATCATTTCTTCGGTCACTTCAAAATCAGATATGACGCCATCGACCAGAGGTCGCACCGCTTTTATGTGGGCAGGCGTGCGCCCGAGCATCTCCTTTGCTTCCCTGCCAACTGCTACGACACGGCCGGTTTTTTCATTGACTGCCACGACAGACGGCTCGTTCACCACGATGCCTTTGCCCGCCAGGTAGACCAGCGTGTTGGCCGTGCCGAGGTCAATGCCAATGTCATTGGAAAAACGCCCGTAGATTTTTTGGAGGAAGTCCTTCATAAAAAGAAAGTAGACTTATCCTATCATTCAGGCTGAAAATGGCAAATTTTGGATTGAGAAAAAAATTTACACTTTTATCCTCATCCTTTTCTCGATTTTCTTGACTCTAGTATCTAGTCCTGTGAATTCAAATTTTGACGGGTACCAAACATTGATGTAATCGAGTTGGTTGGTGAATCTAGTATCCATACGATCAATTTTAAACTCAATTCGTTCGAATTTCTCATCGACTTTTGCAAATTTCTCATCGACTTTTGCAAATTTCTCATTAATCTTGGCAAACTTCTCGTGAACCTCGTCAAAGCCTTTCTTTACAGCTCCAGCAAGATCATCGACTGCCTTTTCAACAGTTTCTTTCAGTTCTTCCTTTGTTGCAAGCTTAGATACTGATCGCTCGATCAGTTGCCCTATTGCTGCAAGAGTGACTTTTTCTTTTACAATAGTAGGTTTCATGCATGCAATTATAGCAAACGCGCATAGCTCGTCAACTTCCACGAAGAAAATTTTTGTGTCGTAAAAATATTATCTCATCTTCCTTGCCCTCAGATACGTGATAACGGCTGCCGCACTCCTGTCTTCGACCGGAACAGATTGGACGATTTTTTCTTGAGACGATGGCATTATACATACAATAATAACACGAAAAAGAGCGCCTGTGCGCCCATTTTCTTGCTTCCTTCCCTTTTTCCTTATGCCGTAGCGACGCGGTATTTGTTGTCTTTATCCTTCTTAAAATATTTTGAATTCTGGAGGTTGACGGCGATGGTGTTCTCCTTTACATAGCGCTCCTTTAAAACTTTAGTGATTATTTCGTCTTTTGTAAGCGGGCCGTTCTTTTCGATGATCTTTCTGATGACGTCTTTGACAACACCGGACATATAGCCCCATTCTGATAGAGCATAAAGGCCGCGGCCGACGAGGACAAAGCGAGGATCTTTTATAAGTTCATTATGAGTGGTGGCGACGTGGGCCTTCTTCTTGAAAATTTTTGTTATCTGATTTGCAACTTCGCGAAAATGAATCGGCGAACCGTGTTTTCTGATGACCAGGAAGGCGTAATCGCGCACGCCTTTGGTTTTTATATTGGAAGAATGCGAGACGCCCCATTCACCTAGCGCGTTTTTGCCGATCTTTTTTGAGAGGTTGAGCCAGCGCTTGATGATCTCCTGATTCTTGTATTTTTCTGAAACATCGCCGAGGTGCTCGATGAATTTGTTCACCATCTCCGATTCCGGCAAGAGGTCGTCAGTGGAAAGACTGCCATAAAGTTTTCGGAGCGAACTCTCTACATCGCTGGCCAGTTTTTCGTCGATATGCCAACGATGATGGAATTCGTCGTCTTCTTTTCTCTTTGTGAAAGCTGCGCCAAGAACCAAAAGAAAATAAATATGGTTCTGAAGGCTCTGGTCTTTTGAAGTCGCGCCCAAAAAATCATCTTCGACAACAATGCCGCCTAGTGAGCGAAGCAATTCTTCCAGTTCAACAAAGGTTTTTGTCTCGCTCTTGTAGGCGTCTGATTTACGAACAACCTCCAGCGCATAATTTTCTATCTGGCGGACGCGTTCACGGGTGATGCCGTATTTTTTGCCGATGGCGTCGAGGGTCAGCTTGTCGGTCGATTTGCCGAGACCGAAGCG
>Ga0302320_10017848_pt1 | contig 14368 bp, 10 predicted proteins | sample Bog_T0_3_FD_202130 | JGI IMG/M metagenome (GOLD analysis project Ga0302320, IMG submission 202130) | Peat permafrost microbial communities from Stordalen Mire near Abisko, Sweden - Bog_T0_3 | ecosystem: Environmental > Terrestrial > Soil > Wetlands > Peat | place: Sweden: Abisko, Stordalen Mire...
TATCTTCTTGTAGAGCCGCAGCCGCTGGTTTTCTTCCGGCACATAACTCTCGTCGATGCGCAGAGCTATGCCTAAGTTAAGCTGCGTCGCCGGACGCTCCTCGCTGCTCTCGCCCTTCATCTCCTTGACCGCGGCCTCAAGCATGGATGTGTATAACTCGAAGCCCACCGCCCCGATATGCCCGCTCTGCTCGCCGCCCAGCATGTTACCAGCCCCGCGCAATTCCAGGTCGAGCGCCGCAATCTTGAAGCCCGCGCCCAGGTCGCTGAACTCTTTCAACGCCGCCAGCCTTCTGCGCGCAATTTCTGTCAATTCATTCTCCGCCGGAATCAGCAGATAGGCATAAGCACGCCGGTTTGACCTGCCCACCCTTCCGCGTAACTGGTATAACTCGCTTAATCCATGCCGATCCGCCCTGTTGATAAGCATGGTATTGGCCAGTGGAATATCTAATCCATTTTCAATGATTGTTGTTGCCACCAGCACATCGTACTCGTGCCGCATAAAAGCGAGCATCACTCTTTCCAGTTCCGTTTCGCCCATCTGCCCGTGGCCCACTGCAACCCGGGCCGCGGGCACAAGCTCCTGAATCCGCGCGGCTATTTCATAGATAGACTCCACGCGGTTATGCACAAAATAAACCTGCCCGCCGCGTTCTAATTCCACTTCCACAGCAGAGCGCACGATCTTCTCGTCGAATTTGGCCACCACGGTCTGAATCGCCATGCGGTCCTTCGGCGGCGTTTCAATCACGCTCATGTCTCGCAAGCCAACAAGCGACATATGCAGTGTGCGCGGAATCGGCGTGGCGCTCATCGCCAGTACGTCGATCTCCTTGCGCATCTGCTTGAGGCGTTCTTTATGCCGCACTCCGAATCGCTGCTCTTCGTCCACCACCAGCAGGCCAAGATCCTGAAACTTGATGTCTTTTGACAGCAGCCGGTGTGTGCCGATCAGAATGTCCACCTTGCCGGCCTCCACGCGCTCGACAATGTCTTTCTGCTCCTTGGCGGTGCGGAAGCGCGAAATCATCTCAACGTTGATAGGGAATTGCGCAAAACGCTTCTTGAAAGTTTCAAAGTGCTGAAAGCTCAGAATTGTGGTGGGCGTCAGAACAGCCACTTGCTTGCCGTCTTGCACAGCCTTGAACGCAGCGCGCATCGCCACTTCGGTTTTTCCGTAACCAACGTCACCGCAAAGCAGCCGGTCCATCGGCGTGGTCGATTCCATGTCGTACTTGATGGCCCGTATCGCGGATAACTGGTCGTCTGTTTCGTTATAGTCGAAGGAATCCTCAAACTCCCGCTGAAACTCGTTATCCTTTGAGAAAGCCGTTCCCTGCGCAGTGGTCCTTTCAGCGTATAACTTCAATAACTCGCCGGCCATATCCTGCATGGCCTTGCGCACACGGGCCTTGGTCTTGGTCCACTGCTGCGAGCCAAGGCGGTGCAGCACCGGCGCTGGCCCGGTGTCTGTCGAGCGGTACTTTTGAATCAGGTCCAGCCGGGTCAGCGGAACGTATAACTTGGCCTGCTCGGCAAACTCAAGAATCATGAATTCAACCGAAAGGCCGTCCTGCACAATCTCCTTCAGCCCTTGATATTGCGCAATCCCATGCTGCACGTGGACCACATAATCGCCCACGCCAAGATCGCGAAAATCGGAGACAAACGCCGCCGTTTTCGATCTCTTCGGCTCGGGTCGCGCCGCCACGTCCGCATCGTCGGATAAGTCATTGGCTCCGAAGAGGACCAGATTTGAATCGAGGAAGCTCACGCCCGCGGAAATCTGCGTACGTATTATTACCGGCACGCGCAAGTCGCCGGCCAGATAACTCCCCTCATCCAGCACAGTCTCGCCAGGATGCGGATTCCGGCTGCCCAGTCGATAGGGAATCTGATACTCGCGCAGCATCGTAGCCAGCCGCTCCACATCGCCCTGATGCGGCGCAGCCAGCACAATCCGCGTCTCCGCGGCCATCAGCGCGCGCAACTGCTCAGTCAGGGCCGGAATCGATCCATGAAACCGGAGCGTTGGCCGCGTGTTCAACTCAATCTCGCCGAGCGTATTGTCTTCGTCCAGCACATCGACCACGCCCAGCTGATCCAGGTCGAGGCCCATGTGCGCGTCGAGCGCCGCCTGCAACATTTCAGGCCGCAGATAGATGTCTTCAGGCCCAATCAGCGAACCTATCCCTGAGCGCTCGTGGCGCTGTTCGACCTTGTTCCACCAGCGATCGATCTGGTTGCGAACCATGGCCGGCTCTTCAATAAACAGCGCGCACTTGGGCAGCAAAGTCAGCAGGGACTTATCGGCTCCTGCTACCGCGGAGAAGAACTCCCAGCCGGGAAAGACACTCACTCCGCCAGCGGCGGCCAGACCGGCCGCCATCTCGTCGTCCTCGCCTTCCACCCGATCACCGTTCAGCCGTCCATGGACTGCGGCTAGCAGCCGTTCCGTCACCGGGGTCTCGGTCAGCGGCAGTAACTGGGCTTCGTCCAACCCGCTCTGCGACCGCTGAGTCTCCGGATCGAATTTTCGGATGGTCTCGATCTCATCGCCGAAGAACTCGATGCGCACCGGGCGGTCGGCCTCTGGCGAATACACATCGAGAATTCCACCCCGCCGCGTAAACTGTCCCGGCATCTCCACCAGATCCATTTGCGTGTAGCCCACCGCAGCCAGATGCCCTGTCAGCACCTCCACGTCCACTTCTTCGCCGCGCTTGAGCATCACTGCCAGCCCGGCATAGTAGTCTCGGTTGAAGAGCTTGAGCGCCGCCGCCTCAACAGGCGCAATCAGAATGGACACAGCTCCGGTCGCCAGCTTCCACAAGGCCGCCGCACGCTGCTCCTGCACGTCAGGATGAGGCGATAGATTCTCAAAAGGAAGCACATCGTGGGCGGGAAGGCGCACCACCTGTGCGGGATCAACTGCGCCCGTCAGTTCGCACCCGGCCCGCAGCAACGGTTCCAGCGCCTCGGCAGCTTTGTTGTCGGCCACCACCACGATTAAGGGCTGCCGAGCGGCCCGCGCCATGAGGGGAATGTAAAGGGAACGCGCCGTAGCCGTCAGCCCGGAGACACGTCTTCGCCCCGCACCGAGGCTCAGATGCCTTCGTACGCGCTCGAACCCGGAAGAGTGCTCCAGCTCCGCAAAAACCTCGCGGACAAACGGGAGAATCATGGACTCCCAGTTTACCAGTGAGGCCCGGCGGGCGAGAACAGTGCCATCTCGAAACCTGAGGAGGCTTAGTGGAAAGAGAGGGGGATACGTATCGCGGGTCAGAAGAAACAACTACAGAAAACAAGCCGAGCCGGGGCGCGCTATAATCGGCAAAACTTCGCCGAGTCCATCCTATGACTGAGAATAGCTCCAATCTTGACGCCGCGGGTTTGCCCGCAATGCCGGCGGCACAGCGCAGCGAGCGCGGCTTCTGGGCGCTGATCGTTACGCAGTTTCAGGGCGCGTATAGCGATAACATCCTGCGCAACCTGCTGCTTGCCATGGTTGTGGGCATGGGGCTGGTGGCCAAAGATGAGCGCGCCAGCTTCGTCTCCATGGTTACCTTCCTCTTCTCCATGCCCTTTGTGCTTTTCAGCATGACTGGCGGCTGGCTTGCGGATCGCTTCAGCAAGCGGCAAGTGACCCTGTGGACCAAGGGGATGGAGATCGGGGCTATGATCCTGGCCACGGTGGGGCTGGCGCATCATTGGCGCGTAGTCTCGCTGGTTGCGCTGGGGCTTGTTGCCACCCAGGCGGCGCTCTTCGGGCCATCGAAATACGGGCTTTTGCCGGAGCTGCTGCCCGCCAAACGATTGTCCTGGGGAAACGGAGTCATCGAGTTAGGAACTTTTCTCGCAATTATTGTGGGAACGGTGACCGGAGCTTCGCTGGCGGAGAAGTTTCATGGGCGCGAGGTTTATGCCGGCTACTTTTTGCTGGCTCTCGCCATAGCTGGATTCTGCACCAGCCTGGGCATCGATCATGTGCCAGCCGCCGCGCCGGAGAAGAAATTCCGCATCAACTTCCTCGGCGATCTCTGGCAGCAGATCGGCTTGATGCGCCGCGATCGGGCGCTCTTTCTTGCTGTTCTTGGCAATACCTACTTCTGGTTTCTGGGTTCGCTGCTGTTTTCAACGGTGGTGGTGTATGGGCCGGATGTTTTGCACATCGGGCCGGCAAAGACCGGGTATCTGAATGCCGCGCTAGCTATCGGCATCGGCATTGGCAGCATGGTGGCGGGTCTGGTCAGCGGCAGCAAGATCGAGTATGGACTTATTCCGCTCGGCTCCATCGGGATGACCTGCACTGGCCTCGTGCTGGGCGGAATGCAGTTTGGCATCGGCGGCTCTGCGGCGCTGCTGGCGGCGCTGGGTTTCTGGGCTGGGTTCTATGCGGTTCCGGTGAATGCGCTGATCCAGCATCGGCCTGCGGAGAAGGACAAGGGCGGCATCATTGCGGCGGCAAACCTGCTGTCGTTTGTGGGCATTGCGCTCTCGTCGGGCGTTTACTACGTCTTTACCGCGTATATTCATTTGAATCCACGCGGAGTGATCGTTGCGGCCTCTCTGATTACGGCTGCGGGCACTGTCTATGTGCTGATGCTGCTGCCGGAGTGGTTTGGGCGGTTGATCCTGTTCTTCCTGACTCATAGCATCTATCGCGTGAAAGTGCTGGGACGCGATCACTTCCCGGAGAAGACCGGCGCGCTGCTGGTGTGCAACCACATGTCGTTTGTGGATGCCATGCTGCTGATTGCCTCAACCGACAGGCCGATCCGATTCCTGATGTACAAGGGCATTTATGAGAACCGGATCATCAAGCCTTTCGCCAGGATGATGAAGGCGATTCCGATCTCGAGCGAACAAAGGCCTCGCGACATGATTCGCTCATTGCGCACCGCCAGCGATGCTCTGCACGACGACGAAATTGTGTGCATCTTCGCCGAGGGACAGATCACGCGCACCGGGCAGTTGCTTCCGTTCCGCCGAGGCCTGGAGCGCATCATGAAGGGCGTCGAAGTGCCCATCATTCCCGTGAATCTGGACGGCGTGTGGGGTAGCATCTTCAGCTTCGAGCGTGGGCGCTTCTTGTGGAAGATGCCGCGGCGCATTCCGTATCCAGTGACGGTGAGCTTTGGAACGCCCATGGCGCCCACATCGACGGCCATTCAGGTGCGCGCCGCAGTGCAGGAGTTGCACGCGGAAGCATTCCAGCGGCGCAAGCGGCGCATGAAGACTCTGGATCGCGCGTTCGTGCGCACGGCGCGGCGTCATCCGCTGCGCTTTATGATGGCTGACGGCAAAACTCCCAAAGTCACTTTTGCTTCGGCGCTGAGCAAGACCATGTACATTGCGCGAAGGCTGCGCAACCAGATTGGCGAGCAGCACATGGTGGGCATGTTACTGCCGCCCTCGGTTGGCGGGGCGCTGACTAACTACGCATTGATGCTGCTGGGCCGCGTTCCCATCAATCTCAATTACACCTCGTCTAGCGAGGTGATTGCATCCTGCGCACAGCAGTGCGGCGTGGATGTGGTCATTACTTCAAAAGCTTTTGTCGAGCGATTTCCGAATCTCGCCATCCCTGGGCGGACGCTCTTTCTGGAAGACGCATTGGGCGCTCCGCGTTTCGGCGAGAAGCTGGCGGTGCTGGTGCTGACGTGGCTTGTGCCTTCTGCGCTGCTGCACTGGGCGCTCGGCGCAGGGGGCGCTGAAGCTGCCTTGTCCCGCGTACCCGGAACGGACGATCGAAACCTGGCCGCGATTGATCGCGTGGCCACGGTGATCTTTTCCAGCGGCAGCACCGGCGATCCAAAGGGCGTGATGCTGACGCACTTCAACATCATGTCGAACATTCAGCAGGTGTCGCAGGTCTTCATGCTCGACGGGCGCGACAAGATTCTCGGCATCCTGCCGTTCTTTCATTCCTTCGGCTTCATGGCCGCGCTGTGGATGCCCGCGGCAAACGGAGTGGGCGTGGTCTACCATCCCAACCCGCTGGACGCGAAGGTGATTGGCGAGCTGGTCGAGCGGTACGGCGTCACCTTCCTGATTGCCACGCCGACCTTTCTGCAAGCGTATATGCGGCGCTGTTCGCCAGAGAGCTTTGGCAGCCTGCAATATGTGCTGGTGGGCGCGGAGAAACTGCCGGAGCGCGTCGCACTGGCATTTGAAGATACCTTTGGCATTCGCCCGCTCGAGGGATACGGCTGCACAGAGTGCTCGCCGGTGGTGACGGTGAATGGACGCGACTTTCGCGCGCCGGGTTTTCGCCAGGTGGGCGCGCGGCGCGGGAAGATCGGGCATCCGCTGCCGGGCGTGACGGTGAAGGTGGTCGATCTCGATACTGGCGAGCCAGTTGCGCCAGGAACTACCGGGATGCTGCTGGTAAAGGGTCCGAACGTGATGAAGGGCTACCTGGGCAAGCCGGAGAAGACGGCCGAGGTGCTGCGCGACGGCTGGTACACAACCGGCGACGTGGCGCTGATGGAAGAGGATGGTTTTCTGACCATCACGGACCGGCTCTCGCGCTTCAGCAAGATCGGCGGCGAGATGGTGCCGCACATCAAGATCGAAGACAAGCTGCACGATCTTGCCGGCGTGACCGAACAGGTGTTTGCCGTGACGGCGCTGCCCGACGAGAAGAAGGGCGAACGCATCGTGGTGATCACGACGCTGTCTGCGAAGAAGCTTGCGCCGGTGCTGGAGAAGCTGCCGCAGTGCGATCTGCCGGCGCTGTGGAAGCCGCGCGCGAATCAGTTCTTTCATGTGGATGCGCTGCCGATGCTGGGCACAGGGAAGATCGACCTGCGCGGGGTGAAGGCGGCTGCGGCGGCGCTGGCGGGGGGAGTGTGATGTGTGCCTTTGGCGAATCAACTCTGGCCGCAATGGTACAAGCTGCAAGCCCTTCGACTCTCTTTGCTCACACCCGATGAACAGAATGCTCATGCAGCTATCGGTGCGAGTTGAATGCCGAGCGTCTTGGCCAGTTTGTGGGCAGTTGCGGCAGTGGCCTGGAGCCCGCCCAGCTTGGCGCGCATGCGGCGATAGAAGTTTCCCAGATGGGTTCGGAAGCGGCGAGCGGGTTCTTGCCCCGAAGCCGCGCCGGTCGGGGTTCCTTGTATCCGACACCTCAGAATAGGAATTTCGTCACCCGCCTCAGTTTACGACGGTGTCAACGGTGAAGCGCCCAGTGGAGACGACTCCCGCATCAACGTCCAGGCAGTAGCCGGCAGCGGCGCTGTCAATATGACTCCCAGCAGGAGGAAATCATCCAGCTGGGGAAGCGTGCCGATCGCAATCAGGCCTAAACTCGCCACCAATCCGGGAAATATCCAGTGGTCTCGCACTTCACGTGCCCCCGGTGCGCGCCAACGCACCAGCAGTGCCATCATCACCGCCCAAACCAAGGTTTCCGCAAGCAGCCAATAGAATCCGTAACCATTGCCCATCACAAGCAACATCGCGCTGCGCACCGTCATTCCTATCAGCAGCAACCCCAGAATGGATGCGGCCACCAAACGCCACGCACTCAGTCCGCGAAGCCTTTGCCGCAGCGTCAGTGTCGCTGCCCCGCTATTGCTTTCTAGCAGCGCTGCGCCCAACCAAAACCCTGAAGCAAAGTAGAGGAGCAATCCAACAAGCGAAATCGCGGTTCGAACCACAATTCCGACGCCCAGAAAGCCGCCGATCACCGCTGCGGAATCCGAACCGTCGCCGCCCAGCCGGATCGGCAACGCTGCCGTCATCAGCTGAAATCCCAGGTAAGGAATCCCCGCAATCGCCCACCATGCCAGAAATGCCGTGATTGCAGCCGGCGCTTTCTCCCGCGCGTGCGGCACTGCTCTCAGAGCCAGGACACCTAACAATACTGTCATCACGGGAGCCACGCCATTCATCAGCGCCAGCGCATACTGAGGCGCCCGCTCCACTACCGGCGCGTCTACTCCAACTGACGTCAGATTGAAAAAATGCGCCGGCAATCCTACGAGCCGTCCGGCCAGGAAGTGAAAGGCCTCGTGGACTTCTGTTGTTGCGAAATCGGCCAGAATTGCGACGCAGGCCATGCCCAGCAGGCGCGTCCAGGGTCCGATGCGGCTGTCCCCTCCAACTGCATTTGTCTTCATAGAATTGAATTCCAGAATAGAGAGGTTGAAAAAGCGTTTCCATCATAAACCAGCTGAATCGTTTAGGGCGTCCAGAATTGTTGTCTGGCGTTCTGTCCTTGCGGGCTTTTCAGCGCAAAAACTGCAAGCAACTAAGTTTATGCGAGCGACCGGCGAGGCGCCTGCGGTGAGGCGGACGCTCGCTGTCCGCTGGCATGAGGTTCTTCGCTTCCCTCCCTTCGCTAGAAAAAGCGAAGGATGAGGTACCCGGTACTGGCGCTTATCTTATCCTCTATAGAAAACTTTTTCATTCTTTAAAAATAATGCGCTTGATGTCGAAATCGCTTCCACAAGATCGTCATGGTAGTGAGCGAGGATGTTGATCGTTCTAATTAACTGAGAGGACCACTATCATGCAAACTGCAAATGTCACTGAGAGAAACATTGCGAATGCGAAGAAGCTCATCGATGAAGTCATCAACACCGGCAAGCTGGAGTTATGCGATCGCTATTTGGAGACTGACCGCATCGACTATCAAAACTATGGGCTTCCGCCTGGAATGGCCAATGGACATGAGGGGTTAAAGAGAGTGCTTGGCAGCTTTGTCGAGGCTTTCCCCGACCTTCATCTTGAGGTTCAATTCACGGTCGCAGACGATGACCGCGCCATGTTTTATATTTCGACAACGGGAACCCACCGAGGCCCGTTTATGGGAGTGGCGCCCACCGGAAAGCAGTTCAAAGTCAATGGCGTTGACATCTTTCGGTTCAACGATGAAGGCAAGGTCGACGCGCACTGGGGCGTCTTTGACACCTTCGGAATGTTGGCCCAGCTCGGCCTGGTTCCGCCGCCGGGACAATCCTAAATCGCTGAAGCAATTCAGCTCGTTTTCAAAATTATTTGCCGGCAAACTGAGTCCGCTCAGTCATGAGCGGACTCGGCTACATGAATTTGTAGATCGCTTTAGCACGCTTGTTGCCTCAAGAACTCACGCATGGCGGAATCTTCACAGAGGCCAATGGCTCGCGTGTAAGCAGTCCTGGCTTCATTGAAGCGTTGCATGCGTTTCAGCAAATGCGCAGTAAGTGCCCAGTAAGGCTGGTACGTTTCAACGGACTGGATGGGGATTCTTTCCAGGAGCGCCCACCCAGTTTCCGCACTGCGGCTTTCAGCTACGGCTGCCGCGTGGCCAACCAGCGCGCCTATTGTCGGCGCAATACCGACAAGGCCACCGTACATCAGTACGACCGCTTCCCAATCGGTATGACCTGTCTGCGCACGGTGCGCATGTACCGACTGGATTGCCGCTTCAAGCTGAAAATGCCCGATGCGTCCAAATTGCGCGGCACTTCCGAGCAATCGCTCCGCTTCCTCGATCATCGCGCCCGACCAACGTGTTACGTCTTGCTCTGAGAGTGGAATGTATGCGCCACTATCGGAACGGCGTGCGTCGCGGCGAGCTTCGCAATGCAACATCAACGCCAGCAGGCCATGAACTTCCGGTTCCCCCGGCATGAGATGCAAAAGCAGCATGCCCAGATCAATTGCTTCTTTTGCCAATCCCTTGCGCCGCTGATCGGCGCCAGCAACATCGTCCCACCCGCTGCCGTAGGCGGCATAGATTGCATCAAGCACGGCATCAAGCCGGCCGGGCAAATCACTGGCGCCCGGTAATTCGAATCGCAGACCAGCTACGCGAATCTTGGTCTTCGCTCGGCTCAAACGCTGTCCCATGGCGGAGGGTTTTACCAGAAATGCGGATGCAATACGCGCAGCGTCGAGGCCAAGTACAACCTGAAGCATCAAGGGAGTTCTGGAGCTCGGATCGATAGCCGGGTGTGCACAAACAAAAAGCAATTTGAGACGTTCGTCGGGAAATATCTCGGACGAATCTGCCATCTGCCATGCGCGATCTGTTAACGAGATTAATGCTGGTGTTGCCTCTTCATGCACTCGTGCATGACGCGTCCTATCTAACAACTTGCGCCGTGCAACAACCAGCAGCCATGCTTCGGGTTTTTCGGGAATGCCTGTTCGCGGCCATGTTTCCAATGCAGCTTGAATGGCATCGCCCAGAGCATCTTCTGCGGCGGCAACGTCGCGGGAGCGGGCCGACAGATATGCGAGCAGGCGGCCCCAAGAATCGCGGGCCGTCTGCTCAATAACACTGTTTGTCTCCCTCATTGCTCTGTTGGCCCCATCATGGTCGGTCGCACTTCAACCGCTCCGCCAGGGCCAGCCGGATAGCGAGCAGCCCAGTCAAGCGCTGTGTCAAGGTCGGGAACATCGATCAGGAAATAACCGCCAAGCTGTTCCTTGCTATCGGCAAAAGGCCCATCCTGCACTAAACGTTTCCCGTTTCCGATGCGTACTGTTGTAGCTGTCTCCGGTGGCTCCAGACCGGCGCCACCGGCGAAAATGCCAGCATCCTTGACTGCTTGCATATAAGGCATAAAGCTACCCCAGAACGCCGCCTTCTTTTCAGGGTCGGTTCGCGCAGAAAATTCTGCCTGGTCCAGATAAAACATCAGCATGTACTTCATCGCATTCCTCCATAGTCAATTGAACGCGTGGGTGAGCGCTCACAACCATGACGATTCGCCGGATCGGATTTCGACATTACGGCTCAGACCACCTGATTGCGCTCAGAGATCACCTTACGATTAAAGTCCTCAACATCGATTCTTAATAAATAAAACATCCAGTAGTAACAGTCCGTTACTCTCGGGCTGAGTGGCAGGATATTGGATTGCGGGGTACACCGTCCTTGCACTTTTTTCTGGCGGAAGGATGGAAAGTAAGGACACTGATGCGAGAGAATAGAGAGCATCTTCCGCACCGCGGGTGCCGTCTGCCCCACCGCAGGTAGTTACCAGCCGCGCGTCTGTAAAAGTTGCGACTCATCGAGGCCGGCGGCGGCCAGGCCCTTCATGGTGCCGGTGACCTGCTCGCTGACTTCGGCGAGAATCTTGGGGTCGTTGAAGTGGGTGGTGGCTGCGACGATGGCCTTGGCGCGGGAGACGGCTTCTTCGCGCTCCTTGGGATCGTTCTCGACATCGAGCGGCGTTGCGCGCTCCTTCATAAAGATGCCCGACCCTACAAAGATGGCTTCTGCGCCCAGTTGCATCATCAGCGCGGCGTCGGCGGGGGTCGCTATTCCACCTGCTGAGAAGTTGGGCACCGGCAGCTTGCCGGTCTGGGCGACCAGGCGGATCAGCTCGTAGGGAGCCTGATGATCCTTGGCGGCGGCGTAAAGCTCCTGCTCGGAGAGAACTGTGAGGGCGCGCATCTCGCGGGTAATCTGGCGCATGTGGCGGACGGCGAAAACCACATCGCCGGTGCCGGCTTCGCCCTTGGTGCGGATCATGGCCGCGCCCTCGGCGATGCGGCGCAGAGCCTCGCCCAGATTGCGCGCGCCGCAGACGAAGGGCGTGGTGAAGGCGTGCTTGTCGATGTGGTGGGCCTCGTCGGCGGGGGTCAGAACCTCGCTCTCGTCGATGAAGTCGACGCCTAGCTCTTGCAGGATTTGCGCCTCGGCGAAGTGGCCGATGCGGGCCTTGGCCATGACCGGAATGGACACGGCCTGGATGATCTGCTTGATGAGCGAGGGCTTGGCCATGCGGGCCACGCCGCCCTCGGCGCGGATCATGGCCGGCACGCGCTCCAAAGCCATGACCGAAGTGGCGCCGGCCTCCTCGGCAATGCGAGCCTGCTCGACGTTCATCACGTCCATGATGACGCCGCCCTTGAGCATCTCAGCCAAACCCACTTTGAGACGCAGGCTGGTACCGGTAAAGCTTCTGTTTTTGCTGTGTTCCGCCATTGCTTCGACCTCGATTCAAAACGGTTCCGGCGCGTTCGGGCCGGAGAAACCGTGTCTTGCTGTCACCTTCCAGTGTAGCAGCGATGTTGGTGGCAGGTTGCATGGGGTGCAATCGCCGCAGGCTGTTCCAGAGGAAGCTCGGCATCGGCCTATTTGCGAAGCCAGCATTCCCTCAGGGGGTAAAGCCCGCGTTGATTTTGCGGCATTTACGGACGACTGAAGTCGCGCCCTTTTCAAAGCAACGCCTGATTCAGAGGTTTCTTAACCCTTCTTTCCGAGGTTCATTAACCATTTCCAATCCTTCTGTGCCGTTTCTGGTCACGTTTCTGCTTGATTGCTCAGTGCATGGCGACCGCACAAACACTGCCGACGACAGCGGGCAAGCTGCCGCAGGGGACCGAGAGAGCGGGCTCGGCCGAGATTGCCGCCGAACAGGCGCTGGTGCCTTTGTCTCACGCGCCGGAAGAGGGCGATCTGATTGCGCTCAGTGGGCCGGTGGCGCGGTTGCCGGTGGAGTTGGATGTGGCGATCCCGGTAGGCGAGTTTCGCGTGCGCAACCTGCTGGGCCTCGAGCCGGGACAGTTGATTGAGACCCAATGGGGCCAGGGCGAGGACATGCCGCTTGCGGCCGGCGAGGTGCAACTGGCCTGGAGCGAGTTTGAGGTCATCGATTCGCAACTGGCGGTCCGCATCACTCGTTTGGCATGAGAATTTTTGAATGTTGGAGCCGCCGGAAAGTTTTTGAACGGACGGGAGAAGGGCTGGGCGATGAAGTTCGAGGGGGACGGGAAGAAAAGATCGACCCTGGGGCCGGGGGCCGGGCTGGCAGGCTGGCTGCTCGACAGGCTGCGCGCGCCACGCCGCCCACAGCCGCGGCTGGCGCTGCTTGAGCGCATCGCGCTCGCGCCGCGGCAATCTCTGGCTCTAGTCGAGGCCGAGGGCCGGCGGTTCCTGGTAGCGACTTCGCCGGAGGGGGCGCCGGCGTTTTATGCGCTCGATGGCGCGTCGAAGCCGGGCGAGTCCGGGCGTTCGCCCTGGCAGATACGCCCGCTTCCGCTCACCGTCGCGCGTTCGGCGGCGGATCGGTCCGCCAAGACTCCAGGCGCCACGAGGGTCTCGTGGTAGCTCTCTGGGCCGCCGCGCGGGTGGCGGCCGAGGCGTCCGCGCCCCTGCTGCCCGATTTCAACGCGCGGCTTCACCCCTCGGATGCGACGCCATGGACGATTCTCCTTGTCCTGACGCTGATCACGCTGCTGCCCGCGATTCTGATGGTCATGACGCCGCTGGTGCGCCTGCTGGTGGTCTTTCACTTTCTGCGCCAGGCGCTGGGCACGCAGACCGCGCCCTCGAATCCCACGCTGATGGGGCTGGCGCTGATGATGACGTGGTTCCTGATGACCCCGGTGCTCAACCAGGTGGACCAGCGGGCGGTTGAGCCCTATCGCACCGGGCAGATCACCGCCTGGGAGGCAATCGATCGGGGATCGGAGCCGATGAAGCTTTTCCTGCTGCGCTATGCGCGCGAGAAGGATCTTGCCCTGTTTACCGCGGCGGGTCAGATTCCGCGCCCCGACAAGCCGGCCGACCTGCCCATGCGGGTGGTGGTGCCGGCCTACATCCTCTCCGAGCTGAAGGCCGGATTCGCGATCGGCGCGGTGCTCTATCTGCCCTTCCTGATGATCGACATTGTTACGGCTTCCATCACGACATCGATCGGCATGTTCCAGTTGCCGCCGGTGGTGATCTCGACGCCGTTGAAGATTCTGCTGTTTGTGATGGTGGATGGCTGGAACCTGCTGGCCAACTCGCTGTTGAAGAGCTTTTAAGGAGAACCCGATGACGCCCGACATGGTAGCGGAACTGATGCGCCAACTGATGAAGGAGTCCATGATTCTGGCCGCGCCGGTGCTGATCGCAGCGGCCTTGCTGAGCTTTCTGCTGAGCCTCCTCCAGACCCTGACCAGTTTGCAGGAGCAGTCCTTGACCAGCGTGCCGCGCCTGGCGGCGGTGGCCATGATTCTGCTGGTGGGAATGCCGTGGTTCCTGGCCCGCATGGCGGCCTATACCCGTCTGTTGCTGACCGACTTTCACAGGTACCTGGGCTAACAGCTAACAGCTAAAAGCTAGAGGCAAGAAAGGAGAATGACCTTGCCGGAGTGGACGAGCTTTCTGAGCGCAATGACCCTGGCCCTGGTGCGGGTGAGCGGGATGGTGGCCTTTGCTCCCTTTTTCTCCTCGACCGCGCTCGCCGTGCGCACCAAGGCGATCTTTGTGGGGGCGGTCGCATTTCTGCTGGCGCCTCTGGTGGCCGCGCTGCCTCGTGCCCAGGTCCATCTTGGCTTTTCCGCGCTCCTGGGCGAGTTGGCCGTGGGCCTGGTCTACGGCCTCACTCTCACGCTGTTGAACGAGATGCTTCTCTTTGCCGGGCAGATTG
>Ga0302320_10017851_pt1 | contig 14368 bp, 7 predicted proteins | sample Bog_T0_3_FD_202130 | JGI IMG/M metagenome (GOLD analysis project Ga0302320, IMG submission 202130) | Peat permafrost microbial communities from Stordalen Mire near Abisko, Sweden - Bog_T0_3 | ecosystem: Environmental > Terrestrial > Soil > Wetlands > Peat | place: Sweden: Abisko, Stordalen Mire...
GAATGAACTTCAGCACCCGTTCACGTAAATCCAGCGCATAAGCTTTCATGCCATGACCCTATCAGACTATGTCCCAATGTCAATATGAAATGCTATACAGCCACCTCTTCCGGGGTCTGGAAGCAAGACAAGGCGTATCCAGGTGTGGCTCAGGTATCTGGCGACCACGCCAAAACCGGGGCCTGGCTCGATTTTGACACCCGGGCCAGACAGCAGATTCAGCTCAAAATCGGTATTTCCTTCGTGAGCATCGCCCAAGCCAAACAGAACGCGCTGCGGCAGATTCACGGATTCAACTTCGACCAGGTCCGAGCCAATGCCCTGAAGGCATGGAACGATGCGCTGGCCCCGATTCAGGTCACGGGAGGAACCCCGGATCAACTGAAAATGTTTTTCACCTCCGTTTATCACACCATGCTCATGCCGGTTGATCGGACGGGAGACAATCCATTGTGGCAGTCCGATGAACCTTACTATGATGATTTCTATACAATTTGGGATACCTTCCGATCCTCGGGACCATTGCTCACGCTCATTGCTCAGGACCGGCAAACCCAAATAATCCGCGCGCTGGTCGACATCTATCGTCACGAACACTTCCTGCCGGATGGACGGAGCGGAAATTTCAATGGTCGGACGCAAGGCGGAAGCGACGCGGATACGCTCATCGCCGATGCCTTCGTCAAAGGTCTTCCGGGCATAAACTGGCAGGACGCCTACGCCGCAGTTGTCAAAGACGCGGAAATTGCCCCTGACGATCAATTCAAAGAAGGCCGGGGCGGTCTTCAGGATTGGAAAACTCTCGGGTATTGCAGCTTGGAGGGTGTGGACCGATCGGGAAACAAGACCATGGAATATGCGTATAATGATTTTGGCATTGCGCTCATGGCAAAAGGACTTGGAAAACGCGATGATCAAGCCAAGTATTTAACACGAGCCGGACAATGGCAGAATCTCTGGGACGATGGTTTTGCCGATGGCGGTTTCTCCGGATTCATTCGGCCTCGCCACCGCAATGGCGAATGGAAAACGAACTTTACCGCCTTGGATGGTTGCTCTTGGAACGGAGATACTTTTTACGAGGGAAATTCATGGACTTATTCTTTTTTTGCTCCGCAAGACGTGGCCAGTTTGATCAGAAAATGCGGCGGCAAAGAGAAGTTTGTTCAACGCCTCGACGCGTTTTTCAATGTCCCTGGCCGCTGTGATGTGACCGATGAGCCTTTCTTTCTTACGCCTTACCTTTACATCTGGGCGGGGCAGCAGGCGAAAACTGCCGAGCGCGTGCATCATATTCTTACTCACGACTATCATCCGACGCCGGGAGGCTTGCCTGGCAATGACGATTCCGGGGCCATGGGATCATGGTCCGCTTTTGGCGCGCTGGGATTTTTTCCCAATGCCGGTCAGGACATTTATTTGATCGGCACTCCTATGTTCTCGTTAGCCAGGCTGACTTTGGGCAATGGCAAAACATTCACCATCCGCGCCAATAATGTTTCCGACAAAAACATTTATATCGCCTCGGCCAGACTCAACGGTAAACCTTTTAACACGGCTTGGATTCGCCATGCGCAGATTATGGCCGGAGGAATCCTTGATCTGCAAATGGCCGACAAGCCCTCGGATTGGCCAACTGGTCCAGTTCCGCCATCGCCCGTGTCCGACGGTCTGAAGCCGTAAAATTTTGTTGTAGCAAGGCGAATCTCTTCTGCACAATTCTATCATGTGATTTTATGAAGTTGAATCAACTCAACTGGTGTTTTAACAGCCAATCACAACCTTAATGGGACATGGCTGAGCTGCGCCCTTGCTTTGCCAGTGCGGGCCAAGAAAATTATCCGGATCAACGTTTTATCACGCAAATCTGGCGGGTAATGCTGAACTGCCCGTTCTTGAAATCGAACAGCTATCCGGCTTTCACACGAACAGCAACGGCACGGAGAGTGCCATACGTGTGTGCCCAATGCATTTAACATGCCTGAAAACCCATCAACTCCTGTCCATGTTGCTGACTCCTGTCACCGGGCAAATCTACAACATACAGTTGAAACGCCGCGCCGTGGAGGCGACGATGTGTGGTATGCTGCTGATCAACTTTCAGCCCATGCGCGTTGAGATAAACCGAGATCTTTGCGCCGACCCCAACATTATTAGTTACTTTTCGCGGCCGCTGGATTGGCATTTCAAGCTAATAATTCACAAAGCGCTTCTGCTGGGTTGCGCCTTTGAATTAATATGCGTTATTATTGTTCAGCAATGTGTCGAACAACCCACAACTTCTCATTTCGATTGCCGTGGGCATGGCTGTTTTATCCTCCTTGGATTTTTTTGTTCCTGTTAATTTGGTTGACGTTGGCGCCCTACGTTTACGCTGTCGAACCTGCCTCAATAACAGTCTCCAATTTGCAGCAATTGCGGAATATTGTCAGTTCCGATCGTGATCTCGTTTGCGGTGTGGATTTGAAAGCAACCGTATGCGCTGCCAGCCGGCCGGAGGTCGGTGCAGTAATCCTACAGGATGAGACGGGCACGGAAGTAATCGAATTGGGTGGTTGTGCGCAAGCGCTTCAACCCGGTGACAAAATCAAAATCGAAGGGGCGCACTGTCTTTTGCGTGGACGCGAAACAGGGATTGAAATTTCCGCTGCCCCGTTAGTAAACAATGAAGGTGCAAATGTAGCAAAAGAATCGGCTGGCATGATAACTTTGCCTTCCGGCATGCACACACTGCGATTGGATTATTTCAGCAGCATTGTTAATTCTGAATTGGAATTGTCATGTAAAGGGCCTCAAATGCCTCAGCAAAAGGTTCCAGTTTCAACTTTGTGGCATACCAATAATTCTGATGGCACAAATCTAATTCCAGGTTTGCGAGTCGAATCTTATGAAGGCTACTGGGAAACTATTCCGGATTTTAACTGGCTGAACCCGTCACACACCGACAATGTAACTAATATCGGACTTCAGTTTGAAACGATAGAAGATGGCGTCGGGCTACGGTTCCACGGATTTTTTCAAGCCAAAGCTACTGGTGAATATACTTTTTACCTTCGTTCAGCCAGTGGCGCACAACTTTATATTGACGACGTTTGTCCAATGGTTCGAGTGCTGGATCATAGTGTCACACCCTCTCCACGGGAAAGTTTCGCCAACCAAAAAATTGCAAACAATACTAAAACCCGTTGGGTTTCACTCGATGGGCGGGTGGGTTATATCACCAAGACCGGTCGAGGTTTAGAGTTTGAATTACAAACGGACTTCGGCGCATTATCTGTAACCGTTGCGGACGCAATGGATCTTACCCCTGCAAGTTTTTTGAATCGGCGTATCCGCTCCAAGGGTGCTTTTCAAAGCGCAATGACTCTGCATGGGGGACGGGTTCTTGGACGTCTGCTGGTTGCCAGCACCAGAGATATAAAACTGCTTGAAAACTTTGGTGAAACAAATATGCAGGCGAATCTATTGACTACGGCAAAACAAGTTCAGCGTTTGAACCGCCAAGAAGCTGAAAAAAAACTGTCCGTGAGAATAATTGGCACAGTGACTGATGTCGCTCCCGTCTATTATCACGTTCTTTCTTTACAGGATGATACACATGGAATTTTTGTCAATTATGGCGATTTAACCAATTCGATTATTCCAGTCTCGGGCGAAATCTTGGAAGTCACTGGCTACACTGCGCCCGGCGATTTCGCGCCGATTATCATGGCCGAAGGAATAAAGCGACTGGGAGCAGGGGAAATGCCTGTACCATTGCATCCGACATGGAGTCAATTGGTTAACGGTAGTGTTGACGTGCAATGGGTGGAGCTTGAAGGAGTGATTAACGATGTTTCATCCAGTAACTCAGTCAGCCTGTTCATGCAAGAAGGCAATATGGAAATTAGGTTCGACAAGCATGATACCCGGGTGCCGGCTAGATTGGAGTCATATTTAAATTGCCTCGTTCGCATCCGCGGAGTTTTTTTTGCCATATGGAATGGGACAACCCATGAAGTCCAACCCGGTCAGATTGAAATACGCAACGCGACCATAAATGTGGACTTTAATGCACCAACAAACTTATTTGATGCGCCCTTGAAGACTGCGCACGACTTGTTGCGCTTCGATATTCAGGCTTCAACATTCCAACGTGTGAAGGTGCGTGGTCAGATTACCCATGCCACTGCCGGGCAGGTAATCATGACGGATCAAGGAACCGGAATTCGGGTTTCGTTTAAGCAAAAATATTATGTGTCCTTGCGCCCGGGGGATGTAATAGAAGCCGTGGGCTACCCGGACATCAGTGGGCCTTCACCTGTCTTGCGTGAATCCGTTGTCCGCAAAATAGATTTCGTGACGTTACCGGTTGCCCGATCTTTGGCGGACTCCGATTTGCTAGGCATCACTAACGATTCGACCCTTGTCCGCATCTCGGGGAAATTGCTAGGCTGGCATGACGATGCCAATGGACTGGTTCTCCAAATGCAGGCGGGCCAGCAGTTGTTCGTGGCTCGTTTGGAGGAGCCGGATAACGCCAAATCCGTTTTGATCTCTGGCAGCCAGTTGGCTTTGACTGGCATTTATGTTGCGCATTTGCATGGTCAGCCGTTAGGGCGGACAGCAGCAGATGGTTTCGAGCTGTTGCTTAATTCTCCGACCGACATAGTGGTTCTTTCCAAGCCATCGTGGTGGACATTGTCTCGAATGCTTGGGTTGGTGGGCATATTGATGTTAATTTTGATTTTGGCTTCGCTTTGGATCACGCAGTTGCACCGGCAGGTTGAGCAACGAACCCGACTGCTTAAACATGAAATCAAAGAACGTGAGTCCGCTGAACGTCTGCGTGCGCTCGAAGCCGAGCGCTCTCGTATTGCGCGGGACCTGCATGACGACCTTGGTTCGAGTCTGACAGAAATCGGCGTGCTCGCCAGTGCGGGCATCCGCCACTCGCTGGAAGAGGATAAATCGCCGGGATTATTTCGTTCCATTAGTGGAAAGGCGCGCGGGTTGATCGCCTCGCTGGATGTGATTGTTTGGGCAGTGGATCCGGAGCAAAATACTCTGCAATCGCTCGCGGATTATTTGGGGGGCTACGCTGAAGAATATCTGACGAACGCGGAAATTTCCTGCCGCTATAAAATTCCCGTTAACCTTCCCGTGGTCACGCTGGAAGGGCGCGTTCGGCACGATCTCTTTCTCGCGGTCAAGGAAACACTTCACAACGTAGTGCAGCATTCCCGTGCCACGGAAGTGGAATTTCAACTCGCCGTCATGGATTTGGTTTTGGAGATTATCATCTCCGACAACGGCTGCGGCATTGTTTCGCAAGATGGTGGTGGTCACGGATTAAAAAATCTTCCTGCGAGGTTGACACAAATGGGCGGTCGCTGCGAGGTGACCTCCAGGGCCGGCTACGGCACGCAAGTAATAATTTCATTTGCACTATCACAAACTCGCAATATCAACCCGACAGTCTGATATGCGACGTTTGACCGATATGGCAAACGCCGGTTCCGGCCTAAGTTGAGGCAAGTCAGATAATGTTTTACAATTATTTTCTGGCCAAGTCACTATGCCCGCACAAGTATTGCCAGATACCAACATTGAAATGATGACCAAAGTAGCCATCGTGGAAGACAACGCCACGCTCCGCCAATATCTGGCGGATTTTATTAGCGGCACGCCCGGTCATAAATGCGTTGGCACCTGTGGTTCAGCCGAGGAAGCCATCGTTAAGCTGCCGTCATATAAGCCTGACGTGGTGCTAATGGACATTCATTTGCCTGGTGAGACCGGCATTGCCTGCACTGCACGTCTGCGGGCATTGATGCCTGAAGTGCAGGTTATCATACTGACGGTCTATAAGGACACCAACATGATATTTCAGGCACTCAAAGCTGGTGCCTGCGGCTATGTCTTAAAACGTGCGGACGAACAGGAAATCCTTGATGCCATTGCCGAAGTCCGCGCAGGTGGCGCGCCGATGACCGGTGAAATCGCGCGAATGGTGGTGCGCTCTTTCAGTCAGGAACGCCCGGCTGAAGCCTTTGGAACGGAACAATTGACCGCACGCGAAATGCAGCTGCTCGCGCTGCTATCCGAAGGTTTGTCCAACAAGGAAATCGCCAGCCAGCTAAACATCAGTTTTGCCACGGTGCGCACACATTTGATGCACATCTACGAAAAGCTCCATGTCCGTTGCCGCACTGAGGCAGCGGCGAAATACCTTCGCTCCAAGCCTGCTGAGACCATCCGTCCACCTGCGCCGCGCAGTTGAGCATACGACATTTGGCCGATGGCCAACTTTCTTTAACAAAGATAAGGTGTCGGGAAACAATACTCTGACCACGCCTATTCTTTTATGAGCAAAAAAAAATCCGTTCTTCTGATTCGAGCAAGTATTTCCATGTCGCTGGCACTCGTTCTGACGGGTTGCCAGTCACATAAAACCCAAACCGCAACCATTGCTTCGCCGTCGATTTCCGTCACGCAGCCGGCTGTGGCGACCACCTCAGTTCCCGTAGCTGCTCCGGCAGCCAGTGTAACACCTGTCTCTCAGACTGTGGTTCGAATCAAGGCAGGCGCTTCATCGACTTTCACTGATGCCAGTGGCAATGTCTGGGCCGCAGATCAAGGATTTAGCGGCGGGGACACTATCGAGCGACCTGACATCAGCATCACCAACGCTGTCGAGCCGGGGATTTATCGCTCTGAACATTACGGCATGAATTCGTTTTCGTGGCCTCTTACCAATGGCAAATACCTCGTGAAGCTGCATTTTGCGGAAACTTTTGAAGGCATCGAGGGACCTGGCCAGCGCGTTTTCTCCTTCAGCGTGCAAGGCCATGAGTTCAAAGATTTCGACGTTTGGGTTAAAGCTGGCGGCCCTTTCAAAGCGTATGTCGAAACTGTTCCAGTGGAAATCACCGACGGCAAATTGCTGATCAGCTTTACCAGCAACGTTGAAAATCCACAGATCAACGGAATCGAAATTATTCCTCAAACTTGATCGTGCAAAACACCGGGGCAGAATTAAGAATTTTACGGGGAAGTTTATGAGATGGAAATCGGGTTGTTTATTTGTGCAAACGGCCATACAACTTCTCGGCTCACTTCAGCACTGGCTTGGTCAAGGATTGCCAGTAGATTGTAGAAGTGAAGTGGCCGACGACCACAAACGCCGAAACAACTAATAAATTAGTGATGCAAAAATCCTTTGTCCCTGTGTTGGCTTTTATCAGCGCGCTGGTTTTCTTATCGACAGTGCGCGCCGCCGAGCCCGCCAATGTCCTGACGTTCTGGTATCGGCAGCCGGCGATGGACTGGACCAGCGCGTTGCCCGTCGGCAACGGCCGGTTGGGCGCGATGGTTTTTGGCGGCGTCGAGCGCGAAGATCTTCAACTCAACGAAGACACGCTCTGGGCGGGTGGGCCGTATAATCCAAACAATACCAACGCCTTCGCTGCGTTGCCCGAAGTCAGGCGCCTGGTTTTTGCGGGGGACTACGATGCCGCAGCGAAGTTGGTCGGCCAGAAAATGATGGCGAAACCGCTGCAGCAAATGCCCTACGAAACCGTGGGCGATTTATTCCTGACGTTCCCAACAAATGCGACGGTCACCGACTACCGGCGCGACTTGAATCTCGACACCGCCGTCGCGGGCGTCAGTTACACGGCGGACGGAATCCATTTTAAGCGTGAGGTTTTTTCCAGCCCGGTGGATCAAGTGATTGTCGTGCGTTTATCCGCGGATCAATTGGGAAAAATTTCCTTTGTGGCAGAATTGAAAACGCCACAGAAAGCAGTCGTGAGCGTGGAAGTCAACACCAACGGACCGTTCGGCGGCAGGACCAATGACGCGACACTGGTGATGAACGGGATTAACGGCAATGCTTACGGCGTCAAAGGTGCGCTGAAATTTCAGTCGCGCGTCCGGGTATTGCCCGTTGGCGGGGAAATAACGGTGGTGGGGAACAGGATTTCCGTTACCAACGCGAACGCCGTTTCGCTGCTGATTGCCGCCGCGACGAGTTATAAGAATTATCGCGATGTCAGTGGCGATCCTGAAGCCGTCACCAAAAATCAAATTGCCGGTGCCTACAAAAAATGGTGGAGTGGAAACGTCGCCGACGGCATTGACACCACTCTCACCGACCACATTGACGCGCATCAGAAATTGTTCCGCCGTGTCGAATTGAATCTCGGCGAGTCGGATGCCATGAACCTGCCGATCGACGAGCGCATTGCGCATTTTGCGGCAGGCAAAGATCCGCAGCTTGCCGCGTTGTATTTTCAGTTCGCGCGCTATCTGCTCATCTCCAGTTCACGTCCCGGCAGCCAGCCGGCGAATTTACAGGGTATTTGGAATGATTCAATGACTCCGCCGTGGGGTGGAAAATACACCATCAACATCAATACGGAGATGAATTACTGGCCGGCAGATGTGGCGAATCTCGGCGAATGTGTCGAGCCACTAACGGCAATGGTGCTGGATTTGACGCAGACCGGCGCGCGCACCGCCAGCGTCATGTATCATGCGCGCGGCTGGGTGGTGCATCACAACACGGATTTATGGCGCGCTTCGGCGCCCATTGACGGGCCGACCTGGGGCATGTGGCCGATGGGCGGCGCGTGGCTCTGCCAGAACCTCTGGGAACATTATCAGTTCACCGGTGATAAAAAATATTTAGAGAGAATTTATCCGGCGATCAAAGGGGCGGCGCAATTCTTTCTCGACACGCTCGTCGAAGATCCGACGAATCACTGGCTCGTCACCTGTCCGTCGCTCTCGCCGGAAAACACGCATCCCGAAGGCCGGACGAGCATCTGCGCCGGACCGACAATGGACATGGAAATCCTGCGCGACCTGTTTGCCAACTGCATCCGCGCCTCAGAGCTTCTGGGCACGGACCAAAAATTCCGCGCGCAGGTGGCAGCCGCGCGCGCGCGGCTTGCGCCGTTACAGATCGGTTCGGCGGGGCAGCTTCAGGAATGGCTCGCGGACTGGGATTTGCAGGCACCGGAAATTCATCACCGCCACGTCTCGTTTCTTTACGCGCTGTTTCCCGGCGCGGATATTGACGTGAACACCACGCCTGAACTCGCTGCGGCCGCGAAAAAATCCCTGGATCTGCGCGGCGACGAGGCGACCGGCTGGGGTACAGCCTGGCGCATCAGCCTCTGGGCGCGGCTGCATGACGGCGACCATGCCTTCAGAATTTTGCAATTTCTGTTAAGCCCACAATGCACCTATCCTGACCTGTTTGATTCGTGCCCGCCGTTCCAGATTGACGGGAATTTTGGCGGCAGCGCCGCCATCGCAGAAATGTTGCTGCAAAGTCAGAACGGCGAAATTCAACTGCTGCCGGCGCTGCCGCAAGCGTGGCCGGCGGGCAGCGTCAAGGGCTTGCGCGCGCGCGGCGGTTTTGAAGTGAACGAACAGTGGCAGGCCGGCCGGCTGGTGTCCGCGACCCTTCGCAGCGTTGGCGGCACAAATGCCAAGGTGCGTTACGGGGAGAAAGTTTTAGAAATTCAGATCCCGCGCGGCAATTCATTGGTGCTCGACGCAAATTTGAATCCGGAAAACCGGCAACCCCATTAACCGGCTTCAACAAACAGCCATGAGGTTATGGATTCTGAACTAAAACTATACCCATGCCGCATGTGTCACCCCAACACTGTCCACCAAATCGAGGCAAGGCCACTCGTTTATTTTATGAAAACTAGACTGCTTCGTTTCTCTACCTGTCTGTGCGCTATTTCCATGCTCTTTGGATTTGCGGCCTGCGCCGAGGTTAAGCCCAACAGTCTTTTTGCCGATAACTGTGTGCTCCAGCGAGGGGTGCGAGTGCCGGTTTGGGGAACTGCCGCCAGCGGAGAAAAAATCACCGTGTGTTTTGCTGGGCAGGCCGTGTCAACGATTGCGAGCAACGGCACTTGGAAAATCTGGCTCAAGTCCATGAAGGCCAGCGCAACGCCACAAAACCTGATCATCGCAGGCGACAGGATCTGCACTTTCACTAATGTGTTCGTGGGCGATGTGTGGGTGGCCGGCGACCAGTCGAACATGGAACGCCAGTTGGGGCCGCGTCCGCCGCAGCCGCAGATTGTCGGCTGGAAAGAAGCCGCCGCAACGGCTGATTTTCCCGAGATTCGCGAGTATTATGTGCCGGAACATATTGCTACTGCGCCCGCCGCAGAGGCAGGTGGCAATTGGAAGATTTGTTCACCGGCGACCGCGCCAGAGTTTTCGGCCGTCGGTTTCTATTTTGCCCGTGCCATACATCAGGCCGAAAAAGTGCCGGTGGGAATTTTATTTTCGGCTTGGGGCGGCACCATGGTCGAAGCGTGGACTAGTGCGGCATCGCTGGAGCCGGTGACGGATTTTCGCGGTATCACTGAAGCAATCAAAAATCCGACCAATTCAACTTCCCAACTCGTGCAAACAAATAAAACTCCAACCGCTCCAAGCGTGCTTTACAACGCCATGATTGCGCCACTGCAGTCCTTTCCCATCAAGGGCGTCATCTGGTATCAAGGCGAGGCGAACAACGACCGAGCCAACCAATATCGTGAGCTATTTCCTCTGCTGATTGCCGACTGGCGCAAGGGCTGGGATCTTGGCGATTTTCCGTTCCTGTTCGTCCAAATTGCGCCATTCAAGGCGATGAAGCCGGAGCTTCGTGAAGCGCAATTCTTAACGCTGAAAAAATCCAGGCAAACTGCGATGGTTGTGACCACTGACATCGGTGATCCCAACAACATCCATCCGGCACGGAAAGCTCCGGTGGGGGAACGCCTGGCGCTGGCGGCGCGCGCCCTAGCCTACGGCGAAAAGGTTGAATATTCTGGCCCGCTATTTTCATCGCTTAAAATCAAGGACTCCAAAGCGGTGATTTCATTCACACATACGGTTGGTGGACTCGTGGCACAAGGTGGCGTATTGAAAGGATTCACCATTGCCGGAGCCGACGGAAAATTTGTCCCTGCTCAGGCTGAAATCAAAGGCCGGACCGTTGCAGTCTGGAGCGATGAGGTCAAGTCTCCGGTATCGGTGCGCTATGGTTGGGCCAACGTGCCAGATGTGAACTTGTATAACCGTGAAGGATTGCCAGCCTCGCCCTTCAGGACGGATATTGAGCAACAGTGATTACAAAGGCATTATATGAAAAGGCAGAATGGAATGAAGCGTGGTTATTGTGATTGGGCTATAGTTTTAGAACCAAGGCGATTGCTCTGTTCATTGGATTGAAATCAACTGATCTTTTCTAAATCGAAAATTATGAAAAACAACTTAAAAGCATGTTTCATGCTGTTTTGCGCCGTCTTCGCTATGATCGGAGTTTGTGCCAAACCAACTGACTCTCCACTTTTGGAAAGCGGTTTCTCGGCAGGACTGCGCCAGAGCCTCAGTTTTAATCGTGACTGGAAATTTCAGTTGGGCGATGCCACAAATGCCGCAGCGATGGCATTTGACGACTCGGCGTGGCTTGCCGTTGGTTTGCCGCATTCGTTCAGCGTGCCGTATTTCGCCGCTTCGAAGTTTTACATTGGCTACGGCTGGTATCGGAAAAACTTTGTTGTGCCAAAATCGTGGCTCGGCAACCGGATCAATCTGGAGTTCGATGGCGTATTCCAAGTTGCAGAAATATTTGTGAATGGTCAGCGCGTTGGCCAGCACAAGGGCGGCTACACTGGATTTACTTTCGATATCACTGATTTCGTCAGGACTGGCGAAAATGTTGTGGCGGTGCGGGTGAACAATCTCTGGAACGCCCGGCTCGCGCCGCGCGCTGGCGAACACACGTTTTCGGGCGGCATTTATCGCGATGTCCGGCTGGTGGTCACCGCGCCGTTGCACGTCGCATGGTATGGGACGTTTGTGATTACGCCGCAGGTTTCGAAAGAGTCCGCCACGGTGACTGTGAAAACAGAAATCGTGAACGATGCCGCGAAGCCTAAACCCGCCACGGTTAAAACCAGCGTCCTTGATGCGGATGGCGAATTAGTGGCGGAAATGGAATCCACCCAGACCGTCGCGGCAAATTCAACTTTGGTCTTCGACCAGACCAGCCAGCCGATTGCTAATCCCAAGCTGTGGCATCCTGACCATCCGTATCTTTACTCGGTGAAAACTGTTGTGCTGGATCGAGGCAAACCGGTGGACGATTTTTCGTCGCCGCTGGGCTTTCGCTGGTTCAAGTTCACGGCTGATCAGGGATTTTTCCTGAACGGTGATCATTATTATTTCAAGGGTGCGAACGCGCATCAGGATCACGCCGGTTGGGGTGACGCCGTGGCGGACAGCGGCTTTTATCGTGACGTGAAGATGCTAAAGGATGCAGGTTTTGATTTCATTCGCGGTTCGCATTATCCGCACGCGCCGGCGTTTGCTGCGGCGTGTGACGAACTGGGGATTTTATTCTGGTCGGAAAATTGTTTCTGGGGAACCGGATCGTTCAAAAATCCGTGGGGTGTCAGTGCCTATCCGCCGAAACCAGAAGACCAGCCCGACTTTGACCAATCCGTAAAGGATAGTTTGCGGGATATGATTCGAATTAACCGCAATCATCCGAGCATTATCGTGTGGAGCATGGATAACGAGGTTTTCTTTTCGCAGCAATCCACGCTGCCCAAGGTGCGTGAACTGCTCAAAGAATCCGTCGCGCTCGCACACGAACTAGACCCGACGCGACCGGCGGCCATCGGCGGTTGCCAGCGGGGTGACATTGACAAACTGGGCGACGTGGCCGGCTACAACGGCGATGGCGCGCGATTATTTTTGAATCCGGGCATTCCCAGCGTTGTCACCGAATATGGTTCCACGATGGCCGACCGGCCGGGCAGCTATGAGCCAGGTTGGGGCGATTTGCAGCAAGAACAGTTTCCCTGGCGCAGCGGTCAGGCGATTTGGTGCGCGTTCGATCATGGCAGCATCGCCGGCCGCAATTTCGGCGCAATGGGGATGATAGACTATTTCCGGCTGCCGAAGCGGCAATACTTCTGGTATCGCAACGAATATAAACATATTCCGCCACCCGAATGGCCGACGAATGGTGTTCCGGCTGGGTTAAAATTGACAGCCGACAAAGCCATATTGAAAAGTGTGGACGGCACAGACGACGCGCAACTGATCGTCACGGTTGTGGATGATAATGGCAAGGCCATCAGCAATTGTCCGCCGGTGACGCTGGCGATCGAATCCGGGCCCGGCGAATTTCCGACCGGACCGTCGATCAGGTTCGCGCCGGATTCCGATATCACGATCCGTGATGGCCAGGCGGCGATTGAATTCCGCTCTTATTATGCGGGAAAAACTTTGCTCCGCGCCACCTCGCCTGGACTCACCGACGCGACCATTGAAATAACATCTTTAGGCGAGCCGAAGTATATCGCCGGCAAAACTCCGGCGGTGCAGCCGCGTCCTTATTCGCGTTTTACTGGCCTGCCGACGATAAATGCACCTGCGAGCTTTGGTCGGGAAAATCCGACGCGCGTCAGCAGCGAAGCACTTGGCCACAGCGGCAGGTTGGCCAACGACGGCGACCCGGCAACCTTCTGGCAGGCTGGTGCTGATGACACAAACGCGTGGTTGCAGGTGGACTTGGAACGGATCGTGACGGTCAGTCAAACCAAGTTGACGTTCCCAACGGAAGGTCACTGGCGTTACAAGATCGAGATTTCCAATGATGGGAACAGTGATTGGAAGCTGGTCGCCGATCAGAGCCTGAGTGTGGTCACTGAAAAAGTGCGGAACAACATTGCGCAATCAGATGCGCGCGGCCGCTTCCTGCGGGTGACATTCACAAGTCTTCCTGCCGGCCAATCCGCCGCGCTCGCCGAATTGGCGGTGATCGGTGTTTCTGAATGATCTGTAATAAACCGCTCCGGTTACGAGCCTGAAGCCTTGATTTTGATTTTGCCGGACTTTAAACCTTCCGATTCGGCTTCGAGCACGATGGTTCCCGTCTGGCCAGGTTTGGCCCGGACGATGACGAGGGCCAATCCGTTGAAGGCGTTGTGTTCTGGCGCTTGGAAAGATTCAAAACTCGTCGCATCGCCATTATCAGTCGCAACAATTTCACCCGGGCCTTCGATTTCAAATTGGATGTGATTTTTCGAGCGTGGCACCTGCTGGCCATCCTTGTCCGCAACCGTGACGGTGATGAATGACAAATCTTTGCCATCAGCGATGATTTTATTCCGGTCGGCTGACAGCAGCAATTGTGCCGGTGCGCTGGTGGTTTTCACCTCATCGGTCGTCCACTTTCTGCCGTTTTTGTAAGCGACGACTTTGAGGGTGCCGGGTTGATAAATCACATCGTCCCAGCGCAGACGGTATTCGTAGTCGCCTTTTTTCTTCAGGCCAAGCGACTTTCCGTTCA
>Ga0302320_10017853_pt1 | contig 14367 bp, 14 predicted proteins | sample Bog_T0_3_FD_202130 | JGI IMG/M metagenome (GOLD analysis project Ga0302320, IMG submission 202130) | Peat permafrost microbial communities from Stordalen Mire near Abisko, Sweden - Bog_T0_3 | ecosystem: Environmental > Terrestrial > Soil > Wetlands > Peat | place: Sweden: Abisko, Stordalen Mire...
CCTCGTCTCCATCCAACTCGCTCTTTCCGGTCAACTGCCTGCGGAAACGGGTGAGTAGTTACCCAGCGTGGACATATCACCGTCCTTGATCGGCCGCAGCTGGAGGCCCTGTGCTGCGAGTGCTATGCCGTCGTCAAAAAGGAAGCCGATCGCCTGATGCGAGAATGAGGGGCATGCACGGAAATGAGCCTATTCGGCGTGCGCCATGCCGCGCTCCCCACCGGATGCGGCGGTGACGCGCCAGACAATGTTGCCGACGTCATCGGCCACCAACAGTGCGCCGCGCCGGTCGATCGCCACGCCTACCGGTCGGCCCCATGCGGTGCCTTCCGGGCTGACAAAGCCGCCAAGCACCTCCATGGGTAATCCAACGGGTTGGCCGTTACTGAAGGCCACGAACACCACGCGGTAGCCGCTGCGGGGTCGTCGGTTCCATGAGCCGTGTTCACCGATGAACATGCCATGGGCATATGCCAGCGGCAGTGTCGTGGCGGCGGAGGAGACTAAGCCCAGCGGAGCCACGTGCGAACCGAGCGCATAGTCCGGCGCGATGGCAGTGGCCACGAGATCCGGGCGCTGCGGCTTCGGCCGCGCGTCCAGATGCTGGCCGAAGTAGCTGTAGGGCCACCCATAGAATGCCCCGGCGTGAACCGAAGTGAGGTAATCGGGCACCAGGTCGTTGCCAAGTTCGTCCCGCTCGTTGACCACCGTCCACAGCATCCCGCTATCGGGCTCCCAGGCCATGCCATTCGGATTGCGAAGGCCGGAAGCCAGGACCTGGTGTTCGCCGTTCGCCAGATTCAGCGACCAGATCGCAGCACGATCCTTTTCGACCTGCATGCCCGACTCGCCCACATTGCTGTTGGAGCCCACGGTGACATACAGCGTGGCACCATCCGCACTCGCCAGAAGATTCCGAGTCCAATGGTGGTTGATCTCGCCCGCCGGCAGCGCTAATACTTGCACGCCTGCCGCCGTAATGTGCGTCGCGCCACTCACATAGGGAAACTGCAACACCGCGTCGGTGTTGGCGACATAAAGCCGATCGCCGACGAGCGCGATGCCAAAGGGCGAGTGCAACCCGTCGATTAGCACCGAGCGGAAGTTCGCGACGCCGGAACCGGTGGTGTCACGCAATAGGATAATGCGATTCGCGCTGGGAACCCCCGCCCCCGCACGCTTCATCACCCAGGCCATGACCTTTCCCTTGAGTCCACGTCTGTCACCGGGCTCATGCGGGCCATTGGTCTCAGCCACCAGCACGTCGCCGTTGGGCAGCGCGTACAGCCAGCGGGGATGATCCAAACCTGAGGCAAACGCGGAAACTGCCAGTCCGGCTGCCGGCGACGGCGCTCCGGCGCCGGACCAGCCTACGGCAGGCGCAATGTGCACGGTCGGAATGACCCTATGAAAAGGATCGGGGAGCGTGGGCGTTGCCCCTTCACCGGCTGAATCGGGCAGCGCGGGCGGCGATGCGCAAGCCCCGAGCATCCCCAAGTGCACGGCGGCAATCATCAGCAACCAGTATTGAAGGGCGCGGCCCCCGCCGGAGCGCGAGCTCACGCCAACGTAGCCGTCAGTGTGATTGGCGCGCGCAACAGCTTGGACACTGGGCAGCCGGATTTGGTCTTGTTGGCAATCATTTCAAACAGCGCCGCATCGGCGCCGGGCACGTCAGCGACGACAATCAGATGGCTGCCGGTGATCTCATAGCCCGCTGCCACCTTCTCGAGTGTGATTTCGGCATCCGTGGTGATTCGCGTTGGAGTGAGATCCGCTTCACCAAGCGCCAAGGAGAGCGCCATCGAAAAGCAGCTCGCGTGCGCCGCGGCGATTAGTTCCTCGGGGTTCGTACCCTTGCCGCCCTCGAAGCGCGAATTGAAGCCGTAAGGGGCATCACGGAGCACCCCGGACTCGGTCGTGATAAGACCGCCGCCTTCCTTGATGGTGCCCGTCCATACGACGCGCGCGGACTTCTTCATGCGCGTGTCGGCTGATTCACCAGGAGGTCGGAGAGCTCTTCGGCATGCTCCTCTTCCTTTGTTAGTATCGAGCGCAGCATGTGGCTAGTGGTCGGGTCCTTGTCGGCCAGGTGCTGGATCAGCTCGCGGTAGCTGTCAATAGCAATTCGCTCGGCAATCAGATCTTCACGGATCATTTCCACCAGCGATTTGCCAGCAACGTACTCGGCGTGACTACGGCCGCTCAAGCCATCTGGCGCAAAATCCGGCTCACCGCCAAGCTGAACGATGCGCGTTGCCAGTTGATCCGCATGGACCTGCTCCTCGTTCGAATGCACCAGAAACTCATCGGCCGTGCTCTTTGCGTCGAGGCCTTTGGCCATGAAGTGGTGGCGTCGATAGCGGAGCACGCATACGATTTCGGTCGCCAGCGCCGCGTTCAGCTGGCGGACGACTTCTCCTCGATCGGCCGTGTAGCCCGACGTGACCGCACCGCCCTCAATGTTCTTGCGCGCGCGTTCGCGCAGTGTCGTGGTGTCGGTCAGGGTATTTTGGCTTTTCATCGGTGTTACCTGGTAGGATTTCCAAGATCATCCCGCAATCGGCGCCAATCATCCGTGCGCCAACGTACAGAGCCCCGTCGTTGGTTGGGTGAGCGCCGTGCCCGATACCGCCGCGAAAGCGCGCCAGCGCACCGACCTCGCAGGCTGGCGAATCTAAAGTTCCAGGTGATTCAGCCCGACCAGCAAAGATGGGGGTGGTCTCCACCAGCGACGAGGCACAGCTTATGCGACAAACGAGGGACCATGGTCGCCCAAAGTCATAGAGGGCGTTGCCGATCGATCAGCCGAACCACCAGGTCGCAGCGGGCGTCGGAGCCGTGGCAGTGGCCGTTGGCGCGGGTGCTGCAGTCGGCAGCGTGGCCCCGCCGATTGGCAGGGTCCTGGGAGGCGGACCGACCTGTCGCGGGGATGAAATGCCACTCGCGGCGAATTCCGGCACACATGGGAGCACGCCAGGCTGGCAGCACGCGATGCCTGGGATCGCCTCAAGGGCTCAACCAAGCCCTCGCAGTAACTTGAAATCCTGGAATACCACCGCTGCGATTCGCTACCCGCGCCTGGCACGGAGCCTAGATGTGGAAATCGCCATCGTCGGCGCGGGCATCACCGGCCTGACAACCGCGCTGCAGCTGAGCCGAGCGGGCCGGAGTGTCGTCGTTCTGGACCGGCAGACTGTGGGTGCTGGCGCCACCGGCGACAGCACCGGGCACCTGACCGCCTGCCTCGACGTCAGCTACCAGATACTGGTCGGACAATTCGGTGAAGGCGACGCGCGCCTCGCCGCACAATCAAGCATGGCGGCGATCGATTTCATAGAGCGCACCGTCAGCGAACTGGGCGTTGCCTGTGACTTTGCACGCGTCCCGGGCTTTCGCTTCTGTCAGAACTCGGCGACCGCCCAGCGGCTCGAGCGTGAAGCCAGATTGACGCAGTCGCTAGGGCTTGCAACGACTTTCGAATCCACCATACCGCTGCCACTGCCTGTCGAGGGCGCGCTACGCTTTGCGGACCAGGCCCAATTCGACGCGCCGCGTTACTGCCAAGCTCTGGCGCTGGAACTTGACGGCGCGGTGTACGGCGACACGCCGGTCGAGTCGGTGACCGATGGCGAGCCCTGCACGTTACGCGCCGCCGGCCACCTGGTGACGGCGAAAACTCTGGTCATGGCGACTCACGAGCCACAGTGGGGGCCGCCGACGCTGCTTCAGAAACTTACCGGCCATCTTTCGTACACACTGGCCTTCGGGCTGCGCGCAGGCACCTTTCCCGACGGCCTTTTCTGGGATATGGATGACCCTTATCATTATATTCGACCGGTTCGCGATAAGGACCGCGACCTGCTGTTGATCGGCGGCGCCGACCAGCCCACACATGGAGCGACCGCCAGCAACGTACGCTTCCGGAAGCTCGAAGAGTACGCGCGCCGCCATTTCGAGCTTGGCGAGGTGGTCTACCGTGGAAGCGGCGAGTACTTCGATGCCGTGGACAACCTGCCCTACATTGGATGGCTGCCTGGAGCCCCACATATGCTGGTTGGCACTGGCTACGCCGGCACCGGCCTCACCTTTGGCACCGTTGCGGGTCTGTTATTGGCCGACTTGGTGCTCGGTCATGCCAACGACTGGGAACATCTCTACCGGCCGACGCGACCGGCTATTTCCCCGGTAGCCAGGGCGGCCGCGGCACGGAAAGGGGGGCGCTGATGTCCATGGCGCAGCGGCTGACTGATTTCCCGCTCACCGCGAAATACGATCCGGTCTGGGTTGCCGACAACGCCCTCGGCGAAAACGCTCTGTGCCAGACCGAATTTCTGGCGCGGCAATTGCCGTTCAGCGCGGGAATGCGGGTCCTGGATCTCGGCTGCGGCAAAGCCACGAGCTCCATCTTTCTCACGCGCGAATTCGGCGTCGAAGTCTGGGCGGTGGATGAGAATGTCTCCCCGAGTGACAACCGCCAGCGTGCCATCACGCTCGACCCCGACTCGCAGGTGTTCCCTCTGCAGATCGATGCACGTCGCCTGCCCTTCGCCCATGCGTTCTTCGATGCCGTAATCGGAATCGACTCTTTTCTCTACTTTGCCACGGACGAACGCTACCTCGGCTACCTCGCGTCCTTCATCAAGCCACGTGGCTACATCGGCATCGTCGACATTGGCTTCACGCGTGACGTACCGTCCGCTGCCCATGCGCCGGAATATCTGCGTCCCGAGTTCGCCGAGCACTGGTCATTTGTGCATACCCTGACCTGGTGGCGGCAGCATTGGGAGAAGACCGGCCTCGTCGATGTACAGTACGCCGAACTGCTGCCGCAGAGCGATGCGCTGTTGCGTGACTACATAAGAGACCGGCCGCCCGCGGAAGCTGAAAACCCCATCATGCGCGCATCACGCAGCGACCATGATGGGCTGATCTCCCTGTTCTGCCTGGTAGCGCGGACGCATTGATAGCGGGCACCCTACGCCGCCACTGTAGAGATGAATGAGTCCAAGCGGCTCATCGAGGTTCAACCGCCTGCTGGAGTTGCACCGAAATCAACGACCGCCGATGCCTATCAGCGCCCCCCGAGAAAGAACGCTCACAGCGGCCCGTCAACATGGAGCGCCACGTGCGTAAACTGGGAACGCGCCGCGAATGCTAAGGGGCTTACCGGTTGCGGAGGGCAAATTATCTTGCGCCACAGGAGTCCACCAACCCTCCTGACTGGCGGCTCGATTACTGTGTGAAATAGCGGCGGTCTAGTAGTGCCCCGACTTTCGTATAGCGTTCCTCCATCTGGGCCATTGTCGTCTCCAAGAACTTCCTGAGCCCAGGGTCCGCTTCGCGACGGATCATCACGCCGGTCAGATGACGTTGCTCGTCGAGCAAGTTGTAAAACATAAGCAGGGCCTCTCGCTCGAACTTGATCCCGCTCTTACCGACGAGCGGCGCAAAGTCCTTGGCGAGATCCTCGCCAACGGCTTTTCGCTCATCGCCCTCGATCTCGGACATGGGCGTCACGTCGATCCGCATGGCGGGATATTGCTTCGATAGTCTCTGCAGGGTGTCGGCCAGCTGCTGGTAGTAGCTGACCAATTCATTGATGAGTCGGCCGGTTTCCTCGGGTTTTTCCTTAAACATGAAGATCCACTTGAGTTTAGGGATCCCCTCGGCCTCTTGATACAGAAGGCTGTAGCCGATAGACAGCTGCGCGCGCGGTGCCCGCTCGTTCAGAGTAGGCTTTCTTGCTTCGTTCAACTGGCTACATGCTGAGAGAGCCAGCAACAATGTCATCGCGACGACGTGAATTGTGTTTGACCGACGACGCGCGTGTGACGGCGGGCGGTTTGTACTTCGACAGCGCATGTCTAGGGGCGAAGGAACGACGTTCGCTCCTTTAGAAGGCGTCCGGCACAGAGGATTTCACGGTTACGGTGCGCCTCGAAAGCGTTTCCCTCATATCCGCTTCTCAGCCGCTGGGCGCGGCGACGCCCGGCAGCATTTGGCCGTACCCTTCCCTGATCCTGCGCGAGACTTTGTCTGTCGCGCTGCGGTCCCCGCCCGCGAGGAATGCGTCTAGCTCACGACAGAACTCCGCAGATTGTTCAAAGTAGGGTAATGCGCCGGTCTCGAACGCCGTCGTTTGCCAGTTCCCGCGGTCATGAACAAGCGCCTTCTTGCGGAAGTCCTTGAAATCACCGCGGACGCCGTGACTCATCCACACTGGTTGGGACACCGCCTCGTAAACCGTGTGGATGTCCTGGCTGAACAGGGCGCCGGACAGAAAGTCAAGTGGCGCGAATCTCGCTCCGGGTTGGCGCGCTGTGAGCACGTCGTAGGCCCACAGCGTTTCGTCGATGGCCTTGCTCCCCCAAGTACGCTGGAGAAAGTATCGGATGACCGACGGCTTGGTGAGGCCGCGATACAGCGCCTGACCCCATGGTTTTGCGCTGAGGAGTGCATGCAGCCACGGCTTATAGAGCGTACTGCCGGACGGGCCACGGCGCGGCCTCGTACCGTTCAGACCGGTCGGGCTAACCAGGGCAAGCCGTCCCCACATCGCGGGGCATTCAATCGCCGCGCGCGCGAGAAATTCGCATCCGAGCGATACAGCGAGCGCGTCAATTGGTGCAGTACCACAGCGCTTTTGCACCTCGCGCGCCAACAGATGTAGGGAATCCGTCATGAGGCGCGGATCGTAATGATGGTCGCCGCGCTCGCTGAGCCCGAAACCCGGCAGGTCGAGAGCAAAGACCGTCCGAGTATGCCGATAACGATTGAACAGCGGACGCATCTCAGCGGCGGAAGGCGCCGCATTGATACTGTGAACGAGCACGAAGGGCGGCCCGCTTCCGGCGATGTAGCAGTTCACGCCACCAATGACCACCCGATCCGCATCGAGCGCGGGCGGAAGATCCGCTTCAACCGCCGGATTCCCGGCATCAGGTATAAATACCCCAAACCCATCAGTCGGCGAGGGCTTTTCTTTCAGATCGACGGCCTGTTGAATTTTTGGTCTCATTTGACAAGTCTAGGCTCAGCCGAACCCCGCGTCAGTTCGCCATCCCACAGTGCCGCTTCGAACTCCCCGTCACGACCGACTGCCCCGGCGAAGGCGCACGGAGCGGGCGTGACGACATACGCGGCGCGGCCGCCTGTAATCAACCTGAACCGTGCCCCGGGACCCGCAGATAAGATGACCACGATCAACCTATGCGACCTTTCGAGCACCTTTGGGTCGGTTGTCGATGCCTACATAGCGATCGAACTCTTCCATATATCGTTCGGCAAGCTTGCTTTGCTCGCCCGATGGGGCCTTACCCTTCAACTCAATAAACCAAGTGCCTTCTTCCTCATACATATGATGGGCAACAGCCGCACGGATATGCTCCAGCTTCTGGAGGTATTCCTCCGACATAGGCGCTAGGTTCTCCAGCAGTCCCATCTCCAACTTTGCCACGGCTTGCTCCGTGTACGCGGTCGTCGCGTCGTGCTTACTGCCGACCCTGGCAAGGGCCGGGTAAAGAACGCTCTCCTCCGCAATGCTGTGCCCGGTCAGAATAACGGCGAGATGCTTCTGTGCTGCAACGCGAGCGGCCGCGCCAGTCGCCGTCGTGACCTTATCGAACGCCGCTTCGATCTGCCGATGATGTTGGACGACCATCGATAACCAGTCCCCGTCGGTCGCTGCCGCCAAGGCTGCGGAACGAGCTTTTTGACGGGCCTTGTCACTCTCCGTGGGTGTTATCGCTTTGACAACCTTACCAGTCTTTGACATGAGCATCTCTCCTGGACCGTGAACATTAGGACCGCACCTACTCGTCACCGGAGTTCCGCCATTCGACGGCTCCGATAACTTCCAGATAGCGTCGGCGAACTTCTTCTAGTGGTGGAACACCAGATAAACGATAACCAACACGACGACTGGCACACCGAGCACCCAGCCCAATAAATATTTACCCATTAGATTCTCCGTATTGAGGATGTCCTCATGACTCATTGCAGTTCGTGCGATTCAACCGATGTCCGCCAACCCACTCGATCACCGGCGGCGTGAGAAACGTCCCCGCGCCGTCAGAGACTCTGAGGAGTTGACGACTAGCGCCCACCGACAGTCAGATTGTTGTGCACAGCCCTTACGGATTTGACCTTTGTTGCGAGTTCCGTGGCGCGATCCGATTCGTCCTTGCTGTTCACCGTACCTGTCAGATCGACAACGCCATGATCCGTGCGAACACTGATGTCGCGCCCTTTGATCCACTTGTCTTCGGCGTACGCTGCCTTGACCTTTGTGGTGATCGAAGCGTCGTCGACATACTGCCCCGCGGTATCGGTCGAGGTATCGGCGGCGTAAACTGTCGCGGGCCCGAGTAGCGCTCCTGCCACGACGAGAATTGCCGCAAGTTGGTTTTTCATGATTTTTCCTGTTGTGTTGATTTATTCAAGCGAGTGGCGGCACGCCATTCATCGCCCACCTCGCCGACAAGCCGGCTTTAAGAATTCTTTACGGTCTTCTTGATGTCTTCTTCGACGTCGCCTACATTGCCCCGCAAAGCACCGATGTTCTTCTGCATGTTTCCCTTCGCCTCAAGGTCTTTGTTGCCCACCGCGTGGCCAACTACTTCCTTGACTTTGCCCTTGGCTTCTTCGGTTCGCCCTTCTACCGGATCTTTGTTGATACCCATGATTTGCTCCGGAGTGATTTATCCGACTGACAGTCGGTGCGCCGCAAATGCAACGCCTTCGCACCGTAATTAAGAATCCTCGTAGAGTCTGTGCGCCGCCGCACGCAGGCAAAATGGATGTCGGGCTTTTCGTGCCAGAGCATGTGTCATCGCATCAACGCAACGCTTGGCAGGAATTGACCGCGCCGTGAGTGCGGTGGCGTACAGCTTCTTGTTTCTTTCTGTGGCTTAGTACCACATCGCATTCAATCAACCAGGGGCGATTACCATGTACATCGGTGGCGGCATACTCGGAACCATTCTTGTCATTTGCGCTAATTGTTTACCTGGTGCGTAGAGCCTAAGGTCAAGGTCGAAGACCCTTTGGGGGCATCGGCTGGTGGGTGAGGCTGTTTTTTTTGAGCGGAGCGACTCTTAAACTATCTCAGGGACAAGAGATCGGGGTTAACAAGGATCAAGTTCCACTATATATCCGTACGCCGTCGTACAGATGAAAATTCCATTCAACGATATTTTTACGCGGATTCGATCGCACAGGCTGGTTTCGGTTGAACTATCCGCGGCATCATTGCCGGAAGCCTAATTCAAGTTCGCACAATTTAGTTATCAAGTTTCAGGAGTTTTTCTATGAACGACGCTACTTCGATTGCATCCGGATCCCTCATTGCGGCTGACAAGGTCAATGGAACCAATGTCTATAATCTTGCCGGAGAAGCGCTCGGCACCGTCGATGACATCCTGATCGACAAGGTTAGTGGTCAGGCGATCTATGCGGTCATGTCTTTCGGTGGTTTCCTTGGAATGGGAAAGAAGCACAACCCACTGCCATGGGGAACATTGAAGTACGACGAAGACAAGGGCGGCTATGTGATCAACATGGATAAGAAACAGTTGCAGGACTCGCCGAACTACGACAGCGGGTCAGATTTCCAGTGGACGCCAGAGTACGGCCGTAAGGTCGACAGCTACTATAGGGCGCCCAGCTACTGGAAATAGGCCCCCGAAGGCGTTTGAAGCGCCGTAAACGGTGAGGCATGCTGCGGTCTCGGGGCTTGGCGAGACGCCGGTCCCGAGGACCGCTTCTGTGTACGTCCGCCCACCGACGACCCCGTCGAAGCATTCGATGCTTTTGTTTCATGCGTCAGAAGCAGATTCGCCAGACGGCGCGGTCAAAGGGAAAGAACGTTTGTGAACTCGATCGGCACGGGGCTGCCGGAAAAGCGCTACAGCAAAGGCGAGTGCTGGGAGGCCTTCGCACAATCTGAATGGTTTGATCGTCTGAGTCCCCGCGCCCACGCGGTCGCGAAATCCGTACTTCGGCGCGACAATGGCATCGAGGTGACCTACTGGCAATCTACGGATCACTGGGAACTTAGGAAATGGCGACTACTCCGGGCGAAATCGCGTACGGATTATCGGCAGCTGAGCTATAGATTGCGCAAATTGGCAAAGGGCCTCGTCCACCGGTACGTTTAGACTGCGCAACTGTGCTTCCAGCGCCGTGACGCGCCGGCGTCGCTCTGCGCGCGTCAACGGGCCGTCCAATTCGCGTTCCATCGCCGCCAGAGGATCTGCCAATTCAAAGAGACCGATGGCCTCAAAGATCTTAATCAAGGTGCGGAGATTTGCTTCCGCGCTAGATCGCCAATGAGCGTAAAGCTCCTGCCCTTTGACTGCCGCCCAGAACTCGCAGACCATAAACAGTGCTCTCTCTGGTACCGTGACATTGCTGGCGGATGGTGCGGCCCTCTCAACAATCGATAGAAGCCGCCGCTGGGTAATGGGCAGGTTCCCGGACCACGTATTCTCTGGCGAGTTCTCGAGGTGCTTCCGATTAGAATCGGTGGCGATCTCTGGCACATTGAGGTCCATGAAGTGACTCTATGTTGCGCATGACCGCGCAGTGGTTTCTGACGCTAGTGCGGAGCCTCGCGAGAGGCTGTGCGGTACCGCACCTAAGTATTGCCATAACGCGGGGACAGGTGCCGAACGGCACTCAATGACCGCTTTTCCGGCTCCGATTCGGTCTGCTCCTTGGCAGGTCTTCGCCGACAGCGGCGGCAGCACCCTCCCCGATACCGGCAATTGGCCTCTATCGGCGCTCAGCTCACTCTACGCAACGGCGCTGAGGGCCGTTGGCGTAGCCGCGAATCGAGTATTTGCCAGTTTTGCCCTAGTTTCCGGGCTTACGTATTGACCGCGAACCCTGGCAAAATCAAACGGGACGCCCTCGTCACTCCCACTCAATCGTCTCCGGCACTTATAAGTGCCTGAAACAATGAGAATTCCACTGTAGACAAGCCAAACTTACCGTCAGATCTACCGCCAAAATATTCCGCTTGAGGGCGACAGACGGCGATAGATGCCGAATGCATCGCTCATGTTTTACCCTTGGATCTTCGCTCGCGCATTTCGAACGCAGCGAGGGCGCGCTTTGGCAATCGCGGTGGGCGACAAGTTACTGAATCTGCGCGAGTGTCAGCCTCTGAGGTCCGAGTTACGTGGATTTGCCTCGGCGCTTGGTGTCACGCTCCTGATCAGGTGCTGACGCGGGAACCGGTTTTCCGGTAGAGCCGCGTTTGTGATCGGTGACAGTCTTAGGGGCGCTCTGCCCGTTGGGGTCTCTCGCCACGTCGCCACCCGTGTGCTCACGATTTTCGACTTCGTTCGGCGTGGGCGCAACTATTGTGCCCTTGGAATTATTGGTGTTCATAGTCTCCGATCGGTGTGATGGGTTCGGATCGATTTAACGCATTCGTGGTGTGGTCGCTCAGATAACGCGTGTGTCAGATCTGAACGTCGAATCGATCAAGCATCATGACCTTGTCCCATACCTGAACGAAGTCTGCGACGAACCGGGTATGCCCGTCCCTGCTCGCATATACCTCGGCGACGGCACGAAGTTGGCTGTTGGAGCCGAAGATGAGGTCATTTCTCGTCGCCGTGAAGCGCGTTTCGCCGGTCGCGCGATCGTCTAACGAAAAGTTCAAGTCGTATTTGTCCATCTTTTTCCATTCATAATCCATGCTGGTGACTACGGTGAAGAAGTCGTTCGTAAGCACGCCCACCCGATCAGTGAATATGCCATGGGCCGATCCGTCGTGGTTCGCACCCATGACCCTCAGGCCCCCTACCAGCGCGACCCATTCGGGTGCGGTCAGTGCGAACAGTTGCGCCTTGTCCAAGAACATCTCCTCGGGCGAGACGCCGTGGGAAACGTCCGCGAACTGATCGTCGATGTAATTGCGGAAACCGTCCACTACGGGCTTGAGCCAGTCGGACATCTCAATATCGGTCAGCTCCTGCGTCGTGTCGCGACGACCCGGCGTGAAGGGAACCGACACCGGAACGCCGGCATCGGCCGCTCCCCTCTCGACCGCCGCGCACCCGCCGAGCACGATGAGGTCGGCGAGCGACACTTTTTTGTTAGCAATCTGTCTGCCGTTGAACTCCAGGGCCAGGCCCCGCAGCGCCGCGATGACGGGTACGGTGCGTCGGTTGACGGTCCATTGGTTCTGCGGCGCCAATGCAAGGCGCCCGCCATTCGCGCCGCCCCGCTTGTCGCTGTTACGGTAGGTGGCAGCCGCTGAAAACGCCGCGAAGACCAGGTCGGACGTCGATAGTCCCGTTGCAAGAATCGCCTGTTTCAGAGCGGCGACATCGACCCCGCTAACCGTATCGTGGTCGCGCAGCGGGATGGGGTCCTGCCATAGAAGATCATTCTCAATTCTCTTTTCCGGCCCGAGATAACGTTCTCGCGGGCCCATGTCACGATGGGTCAGCTTGTACCACGCCTTGGAAAAGGCCTGAGTAAACGCATCGAAGTCCTTCAGGAATTTCTCGCAGACCTTGCGATATTCAGGATCTGTCTTCAGTGCGATATCGCTGGTCATCATCATCAGCGGGTTCATCTTGCCGGGGTCATGTGCGTCAGGCGTCTTGGGCGCACCCGGATCGGTGGGGGTCCACTGTAATGCGCCGGCCGGACTCTTCGTTTGCTTCCATTCGAACTTGAACAGGTTTTCCAGATAGCTGTTGTCCCATTGGGTCGGATTGGGAGTCCAGCTGCCTTCGATGCCGTTGGTCATAGTGTACTCGGCAAAGCCCGTGCCTTCCGGGTTCTGCCAGCCAAGTCCCATCGCCTCGATCGGCGCAATCTCAGGCGGAGGTCCGACTTGATCGGCAGCGACCATGCCATGGCTCTTGCCGAAGGCGTGACCCCCAGAGATCAGCGCAACCGTTTCCTCGTCGTTCATGGCCATTCGCGTGAAGGCGATACGGATGTCGCGCGCGGATCCCATCGGATCGCCGTTTGCATAGGGACCCTCGGGGTTGACATAGATCAACGCCTGATGGGTCGCAGCCAGCGGATTCTCGAGGTCATAGTCGGCATCGCCATTCCGACCGCGCCAGCGTTTGTCGCGTGTCACCATGCTGTCGGAGGAGAGGATATGCTTCGGGTCCCACACCTCGGGTCCCCAATACGTGCTGTTGTCGGCCTCCCACGCATCGAGTCGGCCGCCGCCGAAGCCAAAGGTCGGAAACCCCATGATCTCGAGCGCGCAGTTTCCGGTGAGAACCATCAGATCTCCCCAGGACAGCGCAGCTCCGTATTTTTGCTTGATCGGCCAAATTAGGCGGCGCGACTTGTCGGTATTGCCGTTGTCCCACCAGCTGTTGATCGGCGCGAAGCGCTGCAGTGCCTCACCGGCGCCGCCGCGCCCATCGGCGATGCGATAAGTGCCGGCCGCGTGCCACGCCATGCGGATCATCTGTGGGCCGTAGTTGCCGTAGTCGGACGGCCACCACACAACCGAAGAGGTCAGAAAGCCCTTGATATCCTTTTTTAGTGCCGCGAAGTCGATTGTATTGAAGGCGGCGGCATAGTCGAATTTGTCCCCCAGCGGATTGGCCTCACGTCCGTTACGGTGGAGAAGTTCCACCTTGAGGCGATTCGGATACCATTCCGACAGCGTCGGGGGTGCGCCGAATGAGCCGCCGATGCGGTCTCCGCCAAATGGACACTTTCCGACCATCTGATAGGATTTGGTGTTTGTCTTGTCGTCTTTGATTTCGATCATGATAATCCTGCTCCGGGGGGCCCGGAATCACGCGTCATGAAGGGGGCCATGGCCATCGTCCCGATCCCATCTCCGGGGAAATAAGCTGTCGCAGTTACCGCCGTGGTAATTTTTGCATTGCTTTGAGCGAGAGTCGGTCGAGACTGGCAAGCGACAGCAAGCACTCCACGATACCTGCCGAAGTGCCGAGGCGTCTGTTCGTCCGGGTACATAGGCACTCAGCATCAGAGCGGAGCGCAAAAACCACTGCAATTCCCGAAGCCCGGCGATTCGCAATGCCTGCGATGTCTTTATTTGCAGCGTTTTTCGTCCGCTCGCAGATCAATTGACGGTATTTCCTGGCGCCGGAATCGCGGGAAAAGTTTTACCGTCAGAAATACCGTCAAAAAGTTTTGCTTGGGGGCAAGAGGCCAAATATATGGCGTAGCAACAAGTCTGTTTTTTCAAGGACTTGCGCGTGCAGTCGATAGATCGCGAAAGGTGCCGAAAGGCCCTTTTCACTCCCACTCAATTGTCGCCGGCGGCTTTCCGGAAATGTCGTACACGACCCGCGATATACCGGCCACCTCGTTGATGATGCGATGGGTGACCCGGTCGAGAAA
>Ga0302320_10017854_pt1 | contig 14366 bp, 10 predicted proteins | sample Bog_T0_3_FD_202130 | JGI IMG/M metagenome (GOLD analysis project Ga0302320, IMG submission 202130) | Peat permafrost microbial communities from Stordalen Mire near Abisko, Sweden - Bog_T0_3 | ecosystem: Environmental > Terrestrial > Soil > Wetlands > Peat | place: Sweden: Abisko, Stordalen Mire...
GTGCGCTCCGGCATTCAACCGATTGGTCGTGCTGCGACCCAAAGAGGCGCCGGGCTGGACCATGGCGGGATTGTGCGACTACGGCACGCGGTCTTACGAGAACGCCTACCGCTGCCTGCTGCACGCCGATCGTCTCGGCTTCCAGGGTACGCCGGAGCTGGCCAAGGTCGGCCGTTTCCACCTGGCGCTGCTCCACTCCCATTACTCCAGCTTCGAGCGCGCTCTGGTTGTGCTCACGCTGCTGGCGCGCTCGTCGCCTATCACCCCCGAATTCGCAGCCGCCGCAGGCATCGCGGGGCTGCGCAAAACCTGGCTGCTGCACGAGGTGCCGGAGAGCGAACGGCCGCTGGTGATGACCTTCGGCGAGGCGCTCGTCGCCGCCTTCGCGCAGGAGCCCAAGATCGCCGTCGCCAAATTCGAGGCTGCGCTCGCCGCCTACCCCGACAACCCGGACATCCACTACCGCCTCGGCGCCTACCTCATGAAGCAAGGCCTGGACGACCGCGCCGTGGCCGAAATGAAACGGGCGCTGGAACTCGATCCCGGCCACCTGCCGGCTCTCGTCTCGCTCAGTGAAGCCGCCCGCGTGAAGGGCGAGCTTGAATCATCCGTCGATTACGGCTTGCGCGCCCTGAAACTGGCTCCCGACAATTTCGCCGCGCACCTGATCGTCGGTCGCGCCTACCTCGGCCAGGAGCGCAAGGCTGAAGCAGTTGTGGAACTCCAACTGGCCGTTAAGCTCGCGCCCGACAGCCCGGACGCCCACTACAGTCTTAGCCTGGCTTATGCTGCGGCCAACCGGTCGAAGGACGCCGCGCGCGAACGGGCCGAGTTCGATCGGATGAAAAACTGATAAACTCCAGTTGGGGAGTAGCCGGGGTTTCAAGGGGCGTAGTGTCTTCCGCGCTCACCCGCGGCCCCTGCGACCGCCCCGCCGTCCGATCTGTTCGCTCTGAGAGAAGAGCCATGAAATCCTCCATAATCCTATTCGCGGTGCTGGCCATCGCTACTTCTGCCGCTCCCTCCTCCGCAACGCCGCAAGCCGCCACGCCCGAGGCGCAGACCCCGACCATCAAAGCCGGGACCGAAGAAGTGCTACTCGACGTCGTCATACGCGACAAGAAGGGCAAATCGGTCAACGACATCAAGCCCGACGATCTGACCGTGCTCGATAACGGCGCCAAAGAGACCGTCACTAGCTTCCGCCTGGTCCAGGGCAAGGAGGCCATCAGCCACACCGGGGCCACTACCACGCTCGATCCGCTGCGCCAAGTGCGCCTGGTAACGCTCTGCTTCGCGGCTCTGGGCGAACCCGACCAGCGCCTCATCGCCAAGAAGGCCGCGATCGACCTCATTAAAGGCGATCAGGGCGGTAACGTCTTCTACTCCGTCGTCCTGATCAATGGGCGTCTGCTCGGGTTGCAGTCCTTCACCAGCGACAAGGACGCCCTGATCAAAGCCATCGAGCGCGCCACTACAGGCGGATCTCCTTCGCAGTACCTGGCGGAATCGGACCGGATTAAGACCGACCTGCGGCGCTACCTCGCTGCGCCCAGCGGCCAGGGCCTGGGCGCCGACGCCTCGGCCGCCGTTAGCGCTCCGGGCGCGGCCAGCGCCACCGCCAACGCCGCGCCGACAGGCGGCGGGGAATCCTTCGTCCAAGCCAAGCTCGTCTCCATCATGCTCGATATGCTGCGCTTCGACGCCGCATATCAGGGCGACGACACGCGCCTGACGCTAGAGGCGTTGAAATCGCTGGTCTCCGGCATGGCCAATCTGCCGGGCCGCAAGACCGTTCTGTATTTCACCTGGGGCATGTACATTCCGCCGAATCTGGATGAGATGTTCCGCAACCTGAAGAGCGCCGCCAACCGCGCCAACGTCACCTTCTACGGTCTCGAGACGCTAGGCGTGAAGACGTGGAGCACGGCCGGCGGCGCGCGCGACCAGCTTAACAACGCCACGGGTAGCGTAAAGAATGCCATCACGGCCGACGACGGCCGAGTTAGCACCGATCAGATCCTCGCCGCCGATACCGCTGAAACGGCTGGGCGCAACGACACCGATCTCTTCCTGCGAGAACTGTCCGAAGATACCGGCGGCTTTCTCGTGGGCGACAGCAACGACCTGAAGGTGCCGCTGCGCCGCATCAACGAAGAGGTTTCCAGCTACTACGAACTCTCCTACAACCCGGGCATCACCAACTACGACGGCAGCTTCCGCAAGGTAAAAGTCGAAGCAGGCCGCAAAGACCTCGTCGTCCATACCCGCAACGGCTATTTCGCCCTGCCGCCGGATCTCCGTGGCGAAGGGATCCAGACTTTCGAACTTCCGCTGCTCAAGGCCATCTCCGACGGGCTCGCTTCTAAAGACGTCGAGTACCGTGCCGCCGGCGTCCTGCTACAGCCTCACGCTGAAGGCACCGACACGCAAGTGTTCGTGGAACTTCCCCTGCGCACGCTCAGTCCCAAGACCGATCCGGCCAAGAACACCCAGAGCGTACACTTCGCCATCGCCGCGCTCATCAAGAGCCCCACCGGCGAAGTGGTCCAGAAACTCACCCGCGACCGCTCGCTGACGGTGACCGCCGACCAGTTAAAGGGCGGCAACTTTACGGAGAAATTCTCGGCCACCATTCCGGCCGGCAAGTACTCGCTGGAAACCGCCGTCATGGATCGCGAGAGCGGTAAGATCGGCGTCCAGCGTTCCGAGTTAATCATTGCGCCGAAAAAAGGTGTGGCCATCAGCTCGATCACGCCGGTCAAGCTCTACAACCCAAACGCGAAGCCTGAGCCCAGCGAACCGTTCCAATACCAGAACGGCACTATCAGCCCTACGCTGATCAGCACGTTGACCGTGGCCAACGCCGATGCAACTCTGCCGCTGTTCTTCACGGTCTACCAGGACTCCGCCATTGCCGCCAAGCCGACCATGGAAATCGAGTTCCTGCAGGGTGGCAATTCGCTCGGCAAGCTGCCGCTGCCGCTGGCGGACGCCGACGCACAGGGCCGCATCCAGACCGTCTTCTCCGTGCCGGCGGGCAAGTTCCCCGAGGGCACCTTCGTGATTCACGCTATTGCCAAACAGGGCGAGACAACGGCCGACACAAAGACCGAGATCACTATCAAGAAGTCCTAGCGGCGGCTCTCAGCCGGCGCGCCCGGGCTCCGGGCCCGGGAGGCACAGGACAGATGCACAGAGGGGGAGACGGCGCCGGCCGCTCCCCCTTTGTGCTTTCTTTGAGGTAACGCAGAGCCAGTCGGGCTCGCCTGGATTAGAAGAGGTTGTCATGCGCTGGATCGTCGCCCTCAGCCTGTTCGCCGTTTGCACTGCGCCGCTTGTCGCGCAGGAGGTCGTGCTGCACGCGGGCACCAGCGAGATTCTGGTCGACGTCGTCGTACATGACAAACACGGCCATCCCGTGCATGGCCTGCGCCAGTCCGACTTCCAGGTGTTTGAGGATAACGCCGCGCAGACCGTCACCTCATGGCGCGAAATGCGCGGAGGCGTGAGCCCGGAGCAGGCCGAACCTGCCGCCGGCGAGGTGTTTGTGCAGGCGAACAAGAGTGAGAACTCGAGCCTGCATCTCTCGCGCCAGGTGCGGCTGGTCTCACTGGTCTTCGACAAGCTGAGCGACACCGGACGCAAGCTGGCCCGCATCGGCGCGCTCGACTTCCTCAAGCGCGACGCCGGTCCCAACGTCTATTACGCCGTCTTTTTCGTGGACCGCTACTTCAAAGTCATCCAGACTTATACCAACAACATGGAGCTGCTGCGCGCCGCGGTACAGCGTGCCACGAGCGGAACCCGCAGCGTGCCGAATACCGACGACGGCGGTCTCGAGGTCCTCGCCCAGCAAACCGCAGCGGCGGTCGGCACCGCGGAATCGCTGAGCAACAGTGGCCAGGGACAACCCTCGGTGAACGGCGCGGCGCTCGCAGCCGAACAGGCCAACGAGTTCACCGACAACATGCTGCAGCTCTCTGACCAGCTCAACCGCACGGACCTCGGCCAAGTCTCGATCTTCTCGCTGTGGGCCATCATCAAACAGCTCGAACGCCTGCCCGGCCGCAAGTCGGTGCTTTACTTCTCGGAGGGCTACACCATGCCCAACGACCTGTGGATGCAGTTCGCCTCGTTGATTTCAGCGGCCAACCGCGCCAACGTCACCGTGTATGCGGTCGATGCCCGCGGATTGATTTCGACGAGCGACACCAGCCTGGCGCAGCAGGTACTGTCCAAGGGTCTGGCGATGAGCAACCACATGACGCGCTCGCGCAACGGCGGCAGCGCGGTGGGCGACTTTCGCGCCGGCGACTACGAGCTTGATTCGCTGCGAGCTAACGGCCAGATGGTGCTGCGCGAGCTGGCCGAGTCCACGGGCGGAGAGCTGATTGCGAACGTCAACGACCTGCGCCCGCAGTTGGAGCACCTCAGCGAGGACTTCAACACCTGGTACGAACTGACTTACAAGACCACTAACCCGGATTACGACGGCCGCTTCCGCGCCATCGGCGTGGCGCTCGCGGGTCACCCCGCCTACACTGTGCAGGCGCGCTCAGGCTACTTCGCTCTTCCGCCCATGGAAGGCCAGTTCGTGTTTCCCTACGAAGTCCCGTTGTTGCGCGCGCTCTCGCAACAGCCGCTGCCGCGGAACCTCGATTTCAGCGCGGGCATCATCCCCTTTCGCCATCTCTCGAACGGCATGCTTCAGTCCTCGCTCGTCTTCGATCTGCCTTTGAAACCAGTAGAGTTCACTCGTGACGAAAAGTCCGGGCAGTACATCACTCACCTCTCGGTGCTGTCGCTGGTGAAGGACGAGCGCGGCAATGTCGTCGCCAAGCTCTCGCGCGACGTGGCTCTCGGAGAAGCGAAGGAACAGCTTGAGGCATTCCGGAAAGGGAGGTTCATCGTGACTCTCCCCGTCGATCTCCCGCCCGGGCGCTACACCGTGGAGAGCGTCGCCGCCGACCAGCGCGGCGGCCGGTTCGGCGCACACCGCGCCAGCTTCTTCGCTCAGGCGCGCCGTGCCGGACCCGAATTGAGCGGCCTTGCGCTTCTGCGCCGCGTGGAGGATCCCGCGAAGGAGCCTGACCCCCGGGACCCGCTCCAGATCGCGGCCGGACGTGTCGTGCCCACGCTATCGACTCACGTCCCCTTGGGCAAAAACACGCTGCTTTCGGTCTTTTTCAAGCTCTATCCTGACTCCGCTTCGAAGGAGCCGCCACGCCTGGTGGTAGACCTGATGCGCGAAGGCAAGATCGTCTCAAGATCGATACCGGCTTTGCCCGCCTCCGACGACATCGGCGAGATTCCATACCTCGCAAACCTTCCCATCGGCCCGCTGCAGCCTGGTCAGTACGAATTTCGCGCTACCCTGCTCCAGGGCAACGCCGCGGACCAGAAGACGATCGCCGTGACGCTCGAGTAAGTGGCCCCCGATTGCCGCACGTCATGTTAGCCTGCCGTTCATGGGGCACGCTACGATAACGCCGGAACGTCTTCGCGCCTGGTGGGCGCACAAGCAAGGGCTGCTGGAACCGCTGGCCCATTCGACACCCGGCGGCGAGTTGTCCCGCGCAGGATGGGCACGCTCAGTTGGCGGTGTCGGGCCATACCTCACGCTGCAGGCCCGAGGCGGTCACTCGCGGGCGTCGGTGGATGCAGCGGTCGCCGCCCGCGAGATTCACGAACTGCCTTCGGCGAGAGCCTGCACATACGTCGTGCCGGCGTCCGACTATGCCCTCGCGCTTATGGTCGCCGCCGCTGCCGATAAGGGCGCCGAAATGAAAGTCGCCGTTAAACTTGGCGTAACCGAGAAGGAGATCGACGCGCTCTGCGATGCGGTCCTCCGAGCCCTCAAGAGCGGTCCCGCCGACCCCGACGCAATACGGGACGTCGTCGGCTCCAAGGCGCGGAGTCTTGGCCTGGAGGGGCAGAAAAAGGGCATCTCTTCCACGCTCCCGCTCGCGCTGGGCCGGCTCCAACTCACGGGCGACATCCGGCGCGTGTCCACCAACAGCCGCCTTGATCAGCAGCGCTACCGCTACGCGCTCTGGGAGCCTAACCCGCTGAAGGGTTGTAAGCTGACCGTGGAAGAATCGCATGCCGCCCTGGCCCGCCTGTACTTTCAATGGATTGGGCCTGCATCCGTGGCGGAATTCCAGTGGTTCTCAGGTCTCGGAGTCAAAGCTGCTAAAGACGCGCTGTCCCAACAGGCGCTCGTCCCCTTGGGGGACGGCTCCGATCGACTGCTCCTTCCGCAGGATCTTGAAGCCCTTCATGCCTTCAAGGCGCCGAAGGACCCCGTTTACCGGCTCACCTCCGGACTAGATTCTCTCGTTCTGCTCCGGCGCGATCATCGCAGCCTGGCGGAAGCCGCCGACCTCGACAGCCTTCCGGCACTCACCAACAGCGGGACAGCAGGCGGAGCGTTGGCAGACCTGCCCTGCCACGCCATCTTCGACCGGGGGCGGCTCATCGGTCTCTGGGAGTATGACCAGCCTTCTGAATCAATCGCCTGGCTGAGCTTCATCCAACGAAACAGTGATCTGGATGCATCGGTTAAGATTGAGGAAGAGTACGTTCGCTCTCAGCTCGGCGATGCCCGCGCTTTCAGCCTGGACAGTCCGAAAAGCCGCCAACCGAGAATTGAGGCTCTTCGCCGGGCCGCGGGATAACACATTCGTCGAATCACAAGCACTACTGATAAAATGAAGGTTTATCAGTCTCGGTGCGTCTGGAGAACCCGCCCAAGACCCGACCAGGGCGCCCGACAGGGAAAACAATGAGAACACTATTTTTGAATCCGCCTTCGTTCGAAGGGTTTGACGGAGGCGCCAGTTCGCGCTGGCCCGCCACCCGCGAAATCGAGTCCTACTGGTATCCGGTGTGGCTTTGCTACCCGGCGGGCATGTTGCCGGACTCCAAAGTCCTCGATGCTCCTTCGCACGGCGTTACCATCCCGCAAACCATTGAAATGTCGAAGGATTTCGAGCTTGTCGTGCTTTTCACGTCGACGCCCGGCTTCCACGTCGACGTGCGGATGGCCAGGATGATGAAGGAAGCCAACCCGAAGCTGAAGGTCTGCTTCGTCGGCCCGCCCGTGACCATTGAGCCCGAGACTGTTCTCAACAACGATTGCATTGATTTCATCATTCGGCGCGAGTTCGATTACCAGATCGTCGCCTACGCCAAAGGTGAGAAAACTCTCGACGAGTTGCCCGGCGTCAGCTACCGCCGCCCGGATGGGACCTTCGTCCACAATCCCGAAGGCGCCTACGTCGAGCAGTTGGACGAACTGCCGTGGGTAACAAAGACCTACAAGCGCGACCTCGATTTCCGCCGTTACAATGTCCCCTTTCTGAAGCATCCCTTTCTCGCGCTTTACACCTCGCGCGGTTGTCCGGCAATGTGTACCTTCTGCCTCTGGCCGCAGACCCATTCCGGCCATCGCTGGCGTCTACGCTCCTCAGATGACGTGGTCGCGGAGTGCAAGTGGGCCATCGAGAATTTCCCCGGCCTCAAAGAGATCTTCTTCGACGACGACACCTTCAACTACAAGCGGGAGCGCACCATCGAGCTCTGCAAGAAGCTCAAAACGCTGAATTTCACCTTCTCCTGCACGTCCCGCGTCACCACCGACGAAGACACGTTGAAGGCCATGAAGGATGCCGGATTCCGTCTGTTGATTGTCGGCTTTGAGTCCGGCGACCAGCAGATCCTGAAGAACATCAAGAAGGGCGCTACCGTAGACATGGCGCGCCGCTTCGCCAAGAACGCCCACAAGCTCGGCCTGACCATTCACGGCGACTTTATCATCGGCCTGCCGGGCGAGACCCGCGAGTCCGTCCGTAAGACGATCGACTTCGCCAAGGAACTCGATTGCGAGACCATCCAGGTTTCCCTCGCCGCTCCTTATCCGGGCACCGAGTTCTACGACTACGCGAAGAAGAATAACCTCATTCAGATCGACGTCTCCATGACCGACGATGTCGGCCACCAACTGCCGAACCTGATCTACCCCGGTCTGGACCGCTCCGAACTGGTCAACTGGGTGGAGCGCTTCTACGACGAGTATTACTTCCGTCCGAAAGCCATCTGGCGCATCGTGCGCAAGTCGATCTTCAACAACTCCGAGCGCAAACGCCTGTACAAAGAAGCCCGCGAGTACCTTGCCCTGCGCAGCAAGCGCCAGAAGTTCGTTGCCGACGAACGTAAGCAATCGGCATCGGCAGCCGCGGCCAGCGGAGACTGATGCGGTTCCGCGTCTGGCTTCTGACGCTTGTCGTAGTACTGGCGAACGTCGGAGGCAATGCAATCCTCGGCTATGCGATGAAGCAGGCTCCCGCCACAGTGGGCGTGATCGGATCGATCCTTCAGCCGGTGGCCATGCTCGGCATCGTGGTGCTTATCGCCTGGATGCTGCTTCGGATGCGCCTCTTGGGGTTAGCCGACCTCAGCTTTGTCGTACCGGTCACGGCTATAGGCTATGTGTTGAGTGCGCTGGCAGGCGTATTCCTGCTGCATGAGCACGTGCCTTTACGAGGCTGGATCGGAACCGTGATCATCATGGCCGGCGCAACGCTTACCGGCCTCACGGAACATGCGGACAAGCCGCGCGCCACGCCCGCGCACTCCGGCAAGGACAGGCCACAATGAAGTGGCTATACCTCTCCGGCATCGTCGGCGGTACGGTCTGCTCCGACCTGCTGCAAAGTCATGGCATGCGGCAGGGGAACGGCCGCGCCTGGAAACTTCCATTGGCCGTCTTTTTCATGGCCATCTCGTTTTTTTCCTTCACCCAGCTTCTCCGCATCGCGCCTCTCAGCTTCGCGGTCCCCGCCAGTGCGGCCAGCATTGCGTTCGACACAGTACTAGCCCGCGTTGTTTTGAAGGAAAAGGTCGAATTTCGCCGCTGGGCGGGTGCTATCCTTGTTGCCGGCGGTGTCATCCTGTTGGCACAGTGATTGCCTCATGATGCTCCTCGATAAGCTCTCCTACGCAGTGGCAATCGTCGTCTCCATCCTCGGCTTCGCGGCACTGGCCTATCAGGTTGTAGCCATGCTGGCTGCGCTCTTCTATCGAGTCGAAGCCACTTTGGTAAAGAAATGCTCTCAGCCCGCGCAACTACCCGCCGTGTCCATTTTGAAGCCTGTCAGCGGACTCGACACGGGGTTTGAAGGCGCGATCCTCGGCCACGCGCTACAGGATTATCCGGAGTTTGAGGTCCTCTTCGGCGTTCATAACCTCGACGACCTGGCAGTACCGGTGATCCAAGCCTTGATTGATCAGCATCCTGACGTTCAGATCCGCCTGATCCCTTGCGCGACGAAGACGCCCAACGCCAAAGTCGGAATTCTGATCGACCTGCTTCGCGAAGCCCGTTACCCCATCCTGGTGGTGAACGACAGCGACATCAGCGTCCCCAGAAACTATCTGCGCCGCATCGTGGGCCGCCTGGTCATGCGGAAGGCGGGTCTGGTGACCTGCCTCTACCGGGCGACCGCGAGTTCCGTGGCAGGCCTGTGGGAAGCTTTCGGCATCTGCATCGACTTCGTCCCCAGCACGCTCGTCGCCCCGCTGGTTGGCATCCGTGAGTTCGGGCTAGGCTCCACGCTGTGCTTCCGACGCGAGGACCTTGAAAGGGCTGGCGGCTTCGAAGCTGTCTCCAACTACATCGCCGACGACTACCAGTTGGCCAGGCGCATCACCGCGGTCGGCGGACGGGCGCTCATGTCGGAAGTCGTGGTACAGACCAACCTCTCTGCGCCATCCTGGCTGGACGTTTGGAGGCACCAGGTCCGATGGGCGCGCACCATCCGCGTCTCGCGAGGTGATGGCTTCCTCGGGCTGCCCATCACCCATGCCGGACTGTGGATTGTGCTCGCGCTGTTCTGTAACCTGTGGAATTTGGCCCTGATGCTATTCCTGGCCCGGGTCGCCATGGCCGTTATGGGCGGCTTTGTCGCCTTGGAGAGTTGGCCCGCGCTGCTGTTGGCGCCTTTCGCCCCGCTCTGGGACCTTTGGGCCTTCGTAGTCTGGCTGGCCGCCTTTACAGGGCGCACCGTCGAATGGCGCGGTGAGCGATACCGGCTCACCAAAACCGGCGAGCTCGAGCGTATTGAAGACTAGCCTCACTTTCGCAGTTGGGGCGGTTTCCCGTGCGGGGCTGAAACCCCGCGCGGACTGAAGTTCGCTCCACTTCGGCAAGCGGCCTAACGAGACGGTCTACGTCTTTTCCGAGACGGGTCTACGCATCCGATGGCCCCGCGAGCAAGTGGGCCAGCCGTTTTGCACTCTCAGAAAACGGCCGTGCATTTGCCCATTGAGCGGCGGCGTCTGCCATCGCGGCGCGCAAGGGCTCGTCACTGAGCAGACGCTCCAGCGCGTGGCGAAAGCCCAGGCGGGCCGAGCGGCCCGAACCGGGCACCATGACTCCAAACTCCGGTGTCAGGATCTGGCGCGCGCCGGCGTGATCGCGGCTGACAGCAGGGAGACCGGCGCTGAGCGCTTCCATGAGCGTCAAACCATAACTCTCGTGACTGGACGGGAACAGGTAAACGTCAGCGAGTCCTAAGAAAGCGCGTTTGCGCGCTCCAGAAACGTAGCCGGGGAAGACGACGCGGACTCGCTTCAAACGTGCGGCCAGGGTCTTGAGTTTGCTTGCGTACCGGCGGCCGTTCATGAAGGCCGGCTCGCCACAGATGAAAAGCCAGACCGGGCGAGACGGGAACGACGGCGAGCCATCCCATTCGAGTAATGTTTTGAGGACGAAATCGTGGCCCTTTTCCGGCGAGATGCGGCTCAGGCACAGCAACACGTGCGCGTCCGGCTGGATGCCGAATTCGGCACGCAGGGCGACGGCATCCACTGCTCCCTCCTGGTCGCGGCTCCGTTCCGGCGGCAGCGGAGGGCAGCCCCATGGCAGAACCTCAATGCGGCCAGGCGGCGTATCCGGGTAGCAGCGCAGCAGGATCGACTTCATGCCGGCGGAGGGAACGATGACGCGCTCGGACCAGAGTAAGCTGGCCCGCTGCTGCTCAAAAATAAGGCGCAGGATGGCCGGTGAAATGCGTCCTAGAAGGCTCGCTCGAAGGCGCTCCCACCAGCGGGTGAGAGATTCGGGACGGATCCATCCCCGCAAATAAATGGAGGCGATGTAGGCGACTACGTCCACGTGATAGATAGTGACGACGCGGAAGCCGGCGCGAGCGATGCGCTCAAAATCGGGTCCCTCCGAGATGTCGTTGACGAGGACCGCGGTGCGAGCGGGGTCGTGCCGCAGCACTTCCCGGGTCGAGGCGTCCCGGAAAAGATCGCAAAAGCTCGCATACTGGCGCTCGTTGAAGCTGACGATATCGCGCGCCGAAGGAGCGGACGCTCCCAGGATCGCGGGGCCCAAGAGTTTCAGGTCGAAGGGCTTAGAGCGGGACCACTCGTCCGTGAGTAGATTGGCGATGGCCGCGCCGCCGCCCAGTGGCACGGCCTGGCCGCTGAAGCCGCCGTGCGCGGCGGTGTACAGCACCGTGTCTGTCCTGGGCGAAGGTGTTCGAAAGGTTGAACTCAAGAGTGTGAACCTCTGATAGGCTAGAGCGCATGAAGCGCCGCTCGTTCGTCACTGCACTGCCGCTGGCCGCCGCGGCTGTCACGTCTTTACAGGCTGAGCCCGTTGCGACGGGCCGTCTCAAACAGTCCCTCTGCCGCTGGTGCTACTCGAAGGTACCGATCGAGGATCTGTGCCAGGCGGCTGTCAAACTGGGCATCCAGGCTGTCGACCTGGTGGACCCCAAAGAATGGCCCGCGGTCCAGAAGGCCGGGCTGCAACTGACAATCGTCCCGGGTCCCACCTCGATTCCTGACGGGCTGAACCGCAAGGAGAACCACGACGCCATCGAGCAGCGGTTCCGCGGACTCGTGGATCAGGCCGTGGCAGCCAAAGCCAAATCCATTATCGTCTTCTCCGGCAACCGGAAAGGCATGGGCGACGAAGAGGGCCTGGAGAACACGGTCATCGGGCTGAACCGGTTGAAGAAGTACGCCGAGGATCACGAACTGCTGACCGTGATGGAATTGCTGAACTCGAAGGTCAACCACAAAGACTACATGTGCGACCACACGCCGTGGGGCGTGGAAGCCGTGAAGCGGGTGAACTCGCCGCAGATCAAGCTGCTGTACGACATCTATCACATGCAGATCATGGAAGGCGACGTGATCCGCACGGTGCGCGATTACCACCAGTACATCGGGCACTATCACACGGGCGGAAATCCGGGGCGGAATGAAATCGACGAGACCCAGGAGCTGAACTACCACGCGGTGGCCAAGGCCATTGCCGACACCGGTTTCACGGGATATTTCGCGCACGAGTTCATTCCGCTGCGGGACTGGCAAGCGAGCCTGAAGCAGGCCGTGCAGATCTGCACGGTGTAAGTCAGGTGTGCCGGCGCGCCGCTTCCTCACGGTATCGCCTGCTTTGGCTGGTTGGGAATCGTCTCCATGATAGAATCCGCGTAAGCGGCGCTCGCATCGAGCGCCGCTTACGCAATCCCACCTGACGAACTTGTAAGTGTTTCTTTCAAGTTGTTTCCTCCTGGAGTTCGCCTTCCCCATAGATCGCAGCCAAGTGCAGGGTGATGTCCCGAGGCGCGGTCTGGCAGACATCCGCATAGCGGCAATTGTGCGGCAGGCAGCCCCCCGCCGAGCGGAGGCGGCGCGGGTGCGGTTATCATGGGACGCATAGAGTCCGGCTGGCACTGGGATGTCAGGCAGCGTTTTAGGAAGCCGATTGACGACAGCAGGAGGTTTCATGCAACGACGCGAGTTTCTTACGGGCGCGATCAGTCTGAGCGCGTTCCCCTACCACCTTTTCGCGGGCACGACGAAGAAGTTGGCCAGCGACGTGATTGAACTGGGACCGAAGAAGGTGAAGGTGACCCGGCTGGCGATGGGCACCGGGACGAACGGGTCGGGCGGTAGTTCGAACCAGACCCGCAAGCTCGGCATGAGCGGCCTGTCTGAGCTGCTGCGGACGGCATACGACAATGGCGTGGCGTTTTACGATTCGGCCGATCAGTACGGCACGCACCCGTACGTCAAAGAAGCTCTGAAGAAAGTTCCGCGCGAGAAAGTCACCATCCTCTCGAAGACGCACGCCAACACGTACAACGAAATGAAGGCGGATCTGGCGCGCTTCCAGAAGGAACTGGGAACGGACTATATCGACATCATGCTGCTGCACTGCATGATGGATCCCGACTGGCCGGAGCGCAAGAAGGGCGCGATGGATTATATCGTCGAGGCGCAGTCGAAAGGGCTCATCAAAACGAAGGGCACGAGCTGCCACACGTTGGGCGCCCTGCGAACGTCGGCGAAGACGCCGTGGGTGGAAGTGCAACTGGCGCGAATCAATCCCGCGGGCGCAGTGATGGATGCCGACCCGCAGACCGTGCTGGGCGTGTTGAAAGAGATGAAGGCGGCGGGCAAGGGCGTCATCGGGATGAAGATCTTCGGCGCGGGCAAGCTGCGGCACCGGGCGGACGAGTGCCTGCAATTCGCGCTCGCGCAGGACTGCGTCGATTGCTTCACCATCGGCAGCGAGAGCATTGCGGAGTTTACCGATCTCACAAAGAAGATTCCAGCGGCGTCCGTGCGGGGATAAGCCCAGCGGAGTGCTTAGAACGTCTCACACCTTCTGTGATCCCTGGCGTCTCGCAAGCGGTCACCATTGGCGGAGAAACCACTCTGGCACGGAGCGGCGGCCGCCGGCGAGCGCTGTGTGTGCCATGCGCGGCGTCACCGCCAGCGCAGAACGGCGAATGGAAAGAGCGGTCAATGCCCTGGAGCGGTGGGCAAGCCGATGGCCGCTCGGTGACCTTCGCGGCGCTGGACTGGTGACATTTTCATGATTAGAGCGGTCCCCCGCCTGTAGGGGGCTGTGTGCCGGCTGTGTGCAAACGCGAACGCGGCACGGTTCACGAGAAGCAGGGAAACCGCTTTGGAAAACAACCGGACACACGTGGACACCAATTTCGCGCCGAAGCGCGTGCCATGCGCTCAGCGGAATGCTTGAGGAGTCGCCGGGACGATAATGGTCTGCTCGTTCCGCTTCTGAAGGTTGTAGATCTCACGGACCTTCTTCTCGCGGAATTTCTGATCGGTGTCGAGCTTCTGGATGAACTCCTTGTGGCTCTGGAGGTCTTCACGGAGGCGCTGATTCTCATCCTCCATGGACCGGACCTTGTCGCGCTTCTCAAGAGCAGCGGGAATCCCGGCAGGGCTGCGCAGGTACGCGGCTACGCTGAAGGTGACAAGGCTGAACACCGCCAGCAGCGCGAGATTACGGACGATTCTTCGCATGATGCGTT
>Ga0302320_10017855_pt1 | contig 14366 bp, 10 predicted proteins | sample Bog_T0_3_FD_202130 | JGI IMG/M metagenome (GOLD analysis project Ga0302320, IMG submission 202130) | Peat permafrost microbial communities from Stordalen Mire near Abisko, Sweden - Bog_T0_3 | ecosystem: Environmental > Terrestrial > Soil > Wetlands > Peat | place: Sweden: Abisko, Stordalen Mire...
CGGGTGTTTATCGTATTGCTTCTGTTCCTCAGCCTCGTGGTGGGCCTTTCGCAACTACTGGTGAGTTACGCGGGGAGGAATTTCTTCACCTCGCTGGCGGAAAGGGATCCGGCCGGCTTCTACCGGAATCTCTGGATCTACCTGGCGAGCTTCGTATTCGCGATTCCCGTCGGGGTATTCTATCGCTATTGCGCGGAGCGCCTGGCGCTCCTGTGGCGGCTCTGGCTTACCCAGATCCTTGTCAGCCGGTTCTTCTTTAACCGGGCCTACTACCGGTTGCGCAATTCCGACCGGGTGGACAATCCCGATCAGCGCATCTCGGAGGACATCAACTCCTTCACCACCGGGGTGCTCGGCTATCTCCTCACCGTCATCAATTCCTGTGTTACGCTGTTTGCCTTCATGGGGGTGCTCCTCACCATCTCCTGGAAGCTGCCGGTCGTGCTCCTCATCTACGCAATCGCGGGCACCTGGATCTCGATCCTCATCGGCAAGCGGCTCGTCGGCCTGCACTTCCGGCAGTATCAGAAGGAGGCCAATTTCCGGTACGCGCTGGTCCGTGTGCGGGACAACGCCGAAAGCATCGCCTTCTTCCGCGGGGAGAAAAGGGAGCAGCGCGATCTCATCTCGCGATTTGCCGAGATATTGAACAACACCCTGCGGATCATCGGCTGGAACCGCACGCTTGGCTTTTTCACCAACGGCTACCAGTACGTGGCGCTGATCGTGCCGCTTCTGATCGTCGGGCCGATGTACATACACGGGCGGATCGAGTACGGGGTCGTGACGCAGTCCGAAGGGGCGTTCGCCCAGGTCCTGGTGGCCCTCAGCGTCGTAGTGGCGCAATTCGAGGGCCTGAGCACTTTTGCAGCGGCAATCAACCGCCTCGGCGATTTGTGGGATGAACTGGATGAATACGACATTGAGGATTTCCGGGCGGAACGGGGACTGGAGATCGAGGAGAATGAGACCAAAGCCGGGCTCCGCCTGGAGGACCTTACCATCCAAACGCCCAGCGGTGAAAAGACCCTCACCCGGGCGCTCAACTTCACGCTGGCGCCCGGGCAAAGCGTTTTGATCATGGGCGATAGCGGCACCGGCAAGAGCTCGCTGCTTCGTACGATCGCGGGCCTCTGGCAGAGTGGCAAAGGGACGATCGGGCGTCCGAATCTCAACCGCCTGATCTTCCTGCCGCAGCGCCCCTACATGGTCCAGGGAACTTTGCGCGAGCAACTACTCTACCCACAGACCAGGGAGGGCGGCGACGACCGGTTGATCATCGAAGCGCTGGAAAAGGTAAACCTCACCGAGGTGCTCGACCGCGTGGAAGGCGATCTCGGCCGGACAGCGGACTGGACCAATATTCTCTCACTCGGGGAACAGCAGCGAATTTCATTCGCGCGCATTTTCCTGAACAAGCCGCTGATCGCATTCCTCGACGAGGCAACCAGCGCGCTGGATGAACGAAACGAAAAGCTCCTCTACGGCCACCTGATGGAGATGGGCATCTCGTTTGTGAGCGTCGGGCACCGGAGCACGCTCAAGGAGTATCACGATTTCCTGATCGTTCTCGACAAGGATGGCGGCTACCAGATCTCCCGCCTGGAAAAGGACATTCCCGCTCCGCGCGAAGCGGACAACACCAATCAAGCCTCATCCCGGTAAATCTCCCCCATCGTGGTAAGCCGGCTGGCAAACGGATCAAAAATGCTGCCAAGTTTATACTCGTTGGCGACCCGGTCGGCAAACCACGCAAACCGCTCCACGCATGGCAGGCGGGCCATCATGGCGAGGAACTTTGCCAGAAAGCTTTCCGCCATCGAGGGAGTCGGCTTGCTGAGTTGTGGCTGATGCCATGCGGTCACGTCCGCCGTGCCGCATTCGGTAAACCAAATCGGCAGCCCATACTTCCGGTAGGCATCCTGGATGAGCCCTTCGACCTCATCCACCGCGCCCGGATTGCTGATGTCCGGGTACCGGTGGATGCAGACGAAATCGACACGCAGGCCACGCCGCTTCGCCTCGGGCATGAATTGATCGAGCCAGGCGGCATTGGCGGGCGCCGGGCTGCCAAGGCGCTGCCGGAGCGTCATCAGTTGCGGCCAATGCTCCAGGCAAGCCTCCGGCGTCATGTTCGCCTGGCCCTCCATGTCCGGCTCGTTGAATCCGAGCACATGCGTGGCGCCGCTGCGATCGATCCCGGCGAGGTTCCCAGGCGTCACATCACTGGCACTCCAGAGCATCGGCACGAACTCCACGCCGTCCACTGGAGCGATTTTTGGGAAGGGTCTCCAGTTGTAGTACCACCCGAGGCGCAGCCAGCCCAACTCGGCCGACGACGTCCGCGGGTCGCAGACGCCGAGTCCTTTCTTGATGAAGGTTGCGGTCCCGGTGTAACCCGGCGTGCCGGGTTCTGCTCCGCGAGGTACATGCGCCATGACGGGAGGGAGGATCGCTGCTACCCGCGGCCGAATCAACCCGGATATGAGCCGGCAGGCGCAGGGCTGCCGTTAAAATGTTGTAAGCGCGGTCAAAAAATACGGTTATATTCCCTATCGCAGGCGTCATCATGAAAACAGTCCTTTTGCTGTTCCTCACGGTCGTCATCTGCGGCTGCGATCAAGAGCCGAGCCCATCGGAATCCGACACCCCGGCGGTAAAGGCAACTCCGGTGCGAAATGCGCCTCAGAATACGCCGATCCCGATCCAGCCGCTGACCTCGGCCCCAACGATGCCGCAAACCGCGCCGATTCCGGCCCTCATCCCTACGGCGACCGGCAGCGCCGCGGACTCCGTCCCGGCGCCGAAACCGGGTCGAATTTCCCCCTCCCCCTCTCCTTCCCCGGCCATCGGCCTGGGTCGGCCTTCAGTGAGCGGCTCGTAGGCTATCAGCAACAGGGCGGGATCGACATGGATCCAATCGGGATTCCAAATCCGTGCCATCCGGCATGGGGGGATTGGGAACGCATCATGCGCCGGACAAACCGGCCTCCGCCGATTTCTCCCGGGCTCTGGCCGAGATCAATTGCTCCCTCGCCCTCAGCCAGTGCTGCCTGTCACGCCCGTGAGGGCACCCCTCCTGAAGCCAGATGCGATATGCGGCAAGCGCAATTTCCTCATCCGTCGGTAAGGGCGAAGCGGGGTCCGGCAGTTCCATAGGTTGGAATCAATATCGCCAAAGACGCGGCCCTGACAACATGGGAACGGGCATCAGGGCAGCACCGGCAGCGGATTTCGTCCAGTGATGGGCTCCCGGGGACCTCTCCCGATTGACGGACATGCTATCCTCCGGGCGAAGTCATCAGCGACTAGCCGTCGCAGGCGGCCCCGGAAGCTTACTCCTGGTGACCTTTTCCTGCTCCTTTTATGCAAATTCTCATCATTGGCGGCACGGGTCTGATCTCCACCGGTATCGTCAAGCATCTCCTGGCCCGCAAAGCCGATGTCACACTATTCAACCGAGGCCAGAGATCGGCCGATATCCCTGCCGGCGTCCATGCCCTCCATGGTGATCGCGATGAAGCCGGAGTTTTAGAACGCCAATGCGGTTCACGGCGGTGGGATGTAGTTATCGACATGATCTGCTTCACGCCAGAACAAGCCAATGCGGACATTCAAATCTTCGCCGGCAAATGCCGGCACTTTATCTTCTGCTCGACTGTCTGTACGTACGGCACCAAGGTTCCGCCTCATATATTCATCGAGGAAACCTTCCCGCAGGAACCTATCAGCGACTACGGGAAGAACAAAGTGCTCTGCGAGCGGATCTTCCTGGAAGCTCACCAGCAGCAAAAGTTCAGTGCCACGATCATCCGTCCCAGCCACACCTACGGCCCGGGCGGCACGCTTATCGACAATCTCGAGTTCGATCCCGTCGCGTGGGACCGCGTCGAACGAGGTCTGCCCATCCTTTGTGCGGGTGACGGCCTTGGTCTCTGGGTTTCCACCCACCGTGACGATGTCGGCAAACTTTTTGCCTATGCGGCCCTCAACACGAAGACCTTTGGCCAATCTTACAATGCAACGAGCGACCTGCACATGACTTGGGAGCAGTATTATCAGACGGTCGCGGCTGTCTTGGGTAAACCGGCCAACCTGCGTTTCCTGCCGGCCAAGCAGATATGGTATCGTGAGCCCGGGCGTTTTGTTCTTCTCCGCGAGATCACCGCCTTTCACGGCGCCTATAATTCAAGCAAAGCCCGGCGGGATGTCCCGGAGTTCACCTGTGAAATCCCCTTCGCCACGGGGGCGACTGAATTGATCACGGATCTCCGGCGCCGAAACGCCTTGAAAACCGGTGCAGACGACGCCCTGTACGACGAACTTGTGGCAGCGGCGGAGTACTGTTCGTAGGAGGCTCCACGCCAAAATCTCCTGATCAGGCTCGGGACTCTGCAGGCGGTCAATTGCGCAAAACAGCCGTTGTTTCCTGGCGAAATTCGCTCTCTTCTCGAGTGCAGCATCAGCGTCCAGGTACATCTCCACTTCCAAAAGGCACTGAACTGCGGTGAGGCGGATAGGTTCGTTTGAGGGAGAGGGCGTGAGGGATTTATCAATAGAATGAAGCTAAACTGGGACCTCTATTGACAACGGCATTTCGGTGGCCACCACATCCAAAGGCAATCGTCTCAACTCCTTTGAGCACGCCAATCCCCGGTCATCATGGATCGACTACGACGCGATAGAAACGTACCGATCCAATTGCTCCCCCTCCTGAATCGGTAAAAGTCAATGCGCCAGGCATGCGCACGCCCCGGCAGTGCCAACACTCGGCGGGTGGCCAATTGCGCAAAACAGCCCTTGTCTCATGGCAAAATCCGCTCTCTTCTCATTTGCCTCCCTATGAGGTCCTCCACCATAATCCCTAAAACTCCATCCTGATGTTCACTCGCATCCTCCCCGGGACCCTCCTCCGTTGCCTCGCCCTCCTCCTCACGGGCGCCCCCCTCCTTGCGGATTCCCAGACGTTCACCCCGCCCGCCTCTCCGCGCGTCACCCTCAATTTCAACCCCGACTGGAAATTCATCAAACAAGACGTCCCCGGCGCCGAGGCCCCAGGTTTTGACGATTCGCAGTGGACCACGGTCAGCCTCCCCCACACCTATAACGATGTCGATTCCTATAATCAGATCATCAGCCATGGCGGCGGCGACCACGGCGCATGGTCGGGCATCACATGGTATCGCAAGCATTTCAAGCTCCCCGCCTCCGCCTCGGGCGGCAAGGTTTTCATCGAGTTTGAGGGCTTGAAACAGGCTGCCCATTTCTTTGTCAACGGTCAGCCTGCCGGCCTCTTCGAGAATGGCGTGACCGCCTTTGGCATCGACATCTCCAAGCTGGTCAACTTCGGCGACAAGGAAAACGTCATCGCTGCCAAGGTCGATAACAGCAATGGCTATGTCGAGGAAGCCACCAAGACCGGCTACGAGTGGATGGGACGCGCCTTCGACCCAAACTATGGCGGGCTCAATCACAACGCCTGGCTTCATATCACCGGCAAGACCTATCAAACTTTGCCCCTCTACGAGAACCTTCAGACTACCGGCGTTTACATCTATCCCAGTAACTTCGCCATCAATTCAAAGACCTGTGACGTCAATGTCGAGTCCCAGGTCCGCAATGAGGATGACCAGGAGGTCGTGACTCTCTCCGTCGCCGTCGTCGATCACGCGGGCAATCTTTGCGCCTCCTTCAAGTCTGAAGACTCCGACATGGTCGGCGGGCAAATCGATACCCTCACCGCGACCGGCCATCTTACCAACGCCCACTTTTGGGACCCGGCCGACCCTTATCTATACGACGTCTATACCATGCTCACGGTGGATGGGAAGGTAGTGGACGTTTGCAAGAACACCACCGGCTTCCGCAAGGTTGAGCTCAAGGGCGGCGCCGGCACCGGCGGAGTCTATATCAATGACAAGTTCGTGTACCTTAAGGGCTACGCCCAGCGCTCCACCGATGATTGGGCCGGCCTCGGCCAGGCTTACCCCGATTGGATGCACGACCTGAGCGCCGCCCTCATGCGCAAGAGCAACGCCAATTACCTGCGCTGGATGCACATCTCCCCTCAGGCCGTCGATGAGCGTTCCATGGACAAATACGGCATCGTCAATATCTGTCCTGCCGGCGACAAGGAAGGCGACGCCCAGGGCCGCCAATGGGATCAACGCTGCGAAGTCATGCGCGACTCCATGATCTACATGCGCAACCATCCCAGCATCGTATTCTGGGAAGTCGGCAACAATGGCGTCACCGGGGATCACATGAAGCAAATGCTCGATATCAAGAAGCAATGGGATCCCACCGGCGATCGTTTCATGGGCTGCCGTTCCCTCAACGACCCCACTGCCGCCGCCGTCACCGAATATTTCGGCATCATGATCGGTGAAGATCCCGCCAAGGACAAACGTACGGGACCCACCGATATCTTCCGCAGCTATAGCGATCAGCGCCGCGACCAGGCGCCGTATCTCGAGGCCGAGGATTTTCGCGACGAAGCCGCACGCCGTTTCTGGGACGACTATTCCCCTCCCACCTTCGGCTTCAAGCCCGGTCCCAAGGACACTTACAAGTGGAACTCCGAGACCTTCTGCCTGGAAGCCATCAACCGGTACTGGGCCTATTATTCCAACCGCATCTCCAATACGGATCCGAAGCACGCCAAATGGGCTGCCTATGCCTCGATCTATTGGTCGGACTGCAACGCCGACGGACGGCAGGATAGCAGCGAAGTGTGCCGTGTCAGCGGTAAGGTGGATTCCGTCCGCCTGCCCAAGGAAGCCTTTTTCACTTATCGTGTGATGCAGAGCGACAAGCCTGCCATCCACATCATTGGTCACTGGACTTATCCCGCTGGCACCAAAAAGAACATGTATGTCGTTTGCAATTGCCCCGAGGTTGAATTCTTCGTGAACGGCAAATCCCTGGGCAAAACGCAGCCCACCAACGGCTATCTCTTCACCTACCCCAACGTCGAGTGGGAGGCTGGCACTATCAAGGCGGTCGGCTACGCCCAGGATGGCACCACCGTCGATACCAGCATCGAAACCGCCGGTCCCGCAAAGAGCATCAAGCTGACTCCCATCCTCGGGCCAAAAGGTCTGCAGGCCGACGGGGCGGACGTTGCTCTGGTGGACTTTGAGGTCGTGGATGCGCAAGGCCGCCGCTGCCCCACCGACCAGGATCGCGTTGATTTTAAGGTCAGCGGACCCGCTATCTGGCGTGGCGGATACAACAGCGGAATCCCCGGTTCCATCAACAATCTCTACCTGAACACCGAGTGCGGCATCAACCGCGTCGCCATCCGTTCCACACTCCAGGCCGGCGACATCACCCTTACCGCCAGCCGGCCCGGCCTCGATTCCGCGACGATCACGATCAAATCCAACACGGTGGACATCAAGGACGGCCTGACCGCCGAGATGCCTCAGACACTCCAGCCTTAATCCCGCGCAAGGCGGGTTCAACCGGAATTGGTCGCATAAAGCCCCATGAGGCTTATCGCTCCCATCCTCATGGATTATCCTTGTGAAACTCCTCCGTGATCTCCACCAGGATCACCCCCGCCTTCGTGAGCGTGTCCCGGTTCACAAGCGTCACTCCGTCCTCCTGCAAATACATCCACTGCGACATATGCACATGCCCCAGCGCATTCCCGGGCAACGCATCCAGCGTAAAATCGAGATGAAAGACGGCCCCATAGGCCCTGCCTTTGGCTGTCCCTATAATCCCTGTCCCCGTCGCGAGATAATGATGCTCGTCTACGCGCCGAATCAGCCATGACCGGTGCTCGCTCTTCCCGTGCTCAAACTCGATATCCTGCTCAAAGTGCAGGCTGCTTCCATCCCAGCGTCCCTCCGTTTGCGTGTGCAGCACCTCCTTCGGCTGCCCTGAAGCCGTTTCCACGATTCCCCACGAGTGCGTCCTTCCCGCGAAATATCTCTCCGGTTCAAGTTTCGGCACGCCGCCCCTGAAACTCTCGATCGGCTCGCCTGCGCATCCCGAGAGGCCAATGGCGGCCAACGCCATCGCGAAGCACGCACGTTTTACAGGCATATCAGAATCCCTGAGGCCTCCCATGGTGACGTTGCAGTAACACCCCTTTTTCCCGGGCCTGGAGAATGAGGCTGTTCGATAGGACCGCCCGCGGCAGAAAAAATGGCACCCCCGCATGGCTCAACTTGATAGCCACCCACATGTTGCAGACGTACGGAAAGTAGAATAACTCGCTGCTCGCGTAAAACCGGCTGTCCGGAAAATACCCTTTCCCCAGCAGGACCCGGCTCCCGTCGGGCGTAAAGGCGAATGAACGGTTGATCTCATTCAAAAATTTTGCGAACTCCGCCGGCTTCAGCCAAAGCACCACCACGTCGCAATTTGGAAACCTCTTCGTGATGGAACCCTTGATCGGAACAATATGCAGCGCGGCATGATTCGGAAAAATCGCCTCGACGACGGTAAATGGCGTCGAAGGCCCGCGGTAATCCGCCGACGCTCCCCAACCTACCGCCAGCTCATCCGGGTCCGGCGAACCGCTGATCTCCCTCCAAAACGGAACGTCCCGCGTGCGAAGTACCACGGAGGTATGAAAATCGTTCCCAAGTAACCATACTGGAACATCCCCCTCCGTGTCCCCTCCCCTCGCTTTCGCGAACGCAAGGCAGAGTAGGAGAATTAGTGTCCAGCGGCGCATATTCCGTCCGTTCCTTCGGTTCCTGCCCGCGAACCGGACGCAGACCGCGTCATTTTATTCCTCGGCCTTTCAATCCAACCTGGCGCTCCCACCTACCCTTTGCTCTCCAGTAATTTCGCGATGCTGGTTTCCAACTGCGTCACATTTACCGGCTTCGTAATGTGCAGATCGAAGCCAGCCCTCATGCACCGCGCCAGGTCTTCCTCCATCCCAAAACCGGACAATGCAATCGCCGGCGTCACCCCCCTTTTCCGCAAATGGGTTACCACCTCGAGCCCGCTACCATCCGGCAATCCCAGGTCGCACAGCATCAGGTCGAATGCATCGTGATCGATCCCCTCCACCGCCGATCCCACGCTACTAACAAGATGAACCTCATGACCCCGTGCCTGCAGCAACCGCCTCATGGCCATACCCGTGTCCGGATGATCCTCCACCAACAGAATTTTCAGCTTCGCTCTCACCCCCGGCCCTTCCTCTCTCCGCTCCCCTCCATTCTTCGTTCTCGCCTCCACTTCGGCTGTCGGCAACGTCACTTCAAATTGCGATCCCTTGCCGAGGCCTTCGCTGGCGGCGGTGATCGTCCCGCCCATGAGGTCTACCAGGGCCTTGGAGATTGCAAGACCCAACCCCAGCCCTCCGTACCTGCGGCTGATGTCCTTCTCACCCTGCTCAAAGGGGATGAACAGCCGGGACATCGTCCCTTCGTCCATCCCGATGCCCGTGTCACTGACACGCACGAGGATATTGCCGGTATCGTCGTTTTCTGTCGCAACCATGATGCGTCCCCCCTTCCCCGTAAACTTCGCCGCATTCCTCAGCACGTTCCACATCACCTGTTGCAGGCGGGAACCGTCCAGGTACACAAACGGCCGCGCGGCCTTCAGCTCCATCCGCAATTGCAATTCCTTCGCATGGATTTCGCTGCGATACATCCCCGCCAGCGGCTCGAGCAACGCATGCACGTTGGTCGTCTCGGGCGTCAGCGAAAGCATCCCCTTTGCGATCCGGGTCAGGTCGAGCAGGTCATCAATGATCCGCGCCTCGAGCTCCACGCTCCGCCGCACCATCTCGACGTCGGCCTGGATGGCCAGTGGCAGATCATTGTCCAGCTCCCACCGGTTCAGCGTCGCCAACACCGGCGCCAGCGGCGTCCTCAGTTCATGGGATAACATCGCAAGGAACCGGTCCTTGGCCTGGCTCGCCCGTTCCGCCGCCGCTTTCGCGCTCATCAGATCCTTCTCGGCCTGCTTGTGCTCCGAAAAGTCCCGGAACACCAACACCACACCCCGCAGCTCGCCGGAGCTTTCCCGGATCGGCGCGCCGCTGTCGTCAATCGGAATTTCCGTCCCATCCTTCCGGATTAACAAGGTATGGTTCGCAAGTCCCACGATTTTGCCAGTGGCAAGCACCTTGTCCACCGGGCTGTCGACCCGTTGCCGGGTATTCTCGTTGATGATGTTGAACACTTCGGTCACCGGTCGCGAAAGCGCCTCCGCACGGGTCCAGCCGGTTACGTTCTCGGCCACGTCATTCATGAACGTGATTTTTCCTTCCATGTCCGTCACAATCACGCAGTCGCCGATACTGCCAAGCGTCACGTTCAGGAACTCCTTCTGCCGGCTTACTTCCTCCCGTTCCATCGCAAGCTCCGAATAGGCTTTCTCCTTACGTTCCCGGTCCCTGGCAATTTGAACGTATGCCCATGCGAGGAAACCCAGATTGGCCAGTCCGATAAGGATGAAAACGACGGTCCGCATCTGTGTCAGCCGCTCATCGCGGGCGGTTGCCTCCTGAATCGCCGCCTGCTGCGAGTTCCGGGTGTCGAGAATCAATTTGCGAATCTCATCCATAAGATTCTGTCCCACATTCGTTTGCACCCGCGCAAGGGCCGTCGCGGCCCCCTGGGTCCGCCGCAATGCGATGGTCGCTGCCAGTTCCGTCAGCTTTTGTTTCGAGCGTTGCTCCAAGAGCCGCACCGTCTCCTTGGGAAACAGCTTGTTCTGATCCAAGTCCCGCATTTCCTGTGCGATCTGGGGCTCCGCGTCCTGATAGGGCTTCAGGTATGCCTCATTTCCAGTCAGGAGATAACCGCGCTGCCCCGTCTCCGCCGTCGTCATCGTGAGCAAAAAGTCATCCAGCCGCCGCACGGCGCTCATGTGAGCGTGCAAGCCCTCCCTTGCCTTGATCACCTGCTGCCCCGCCAGGAATGTCATTACAATCGATGAGGCGATCAGCAGCGCGCCAATCGAAAAAATGATCGCAAGGCTCCGGTAGTACTTCATGAAGGGCTCCCCATTCCAATCGGAAACCGCCCGTATGCGCGGACGGGAGCGCTTTCAATTTCAAGGACCGACATACCTGTTCAATAAACCCGACTATAACCCCTGTCGAGTGTTTCATCCTTACCCGGAGAATGGATGGATAACCCTATCTCCCTACGTATGGATACTTACTATCGTAAGTCATTCACGGCGTCCCGGGAGGATACCATCGGTACAGCATCATATACACAATCACTCCGGTCACCGACACATAGAGCCATATAGGCAATGTCCACCGGGCGATCGCCCGATGCTCGCCATACTTTGCCTTTAGAGCCGGAATAACCGTGCAGATCACCATGGGCACCGTTACCACTGCCAGGAATGTATGTGAAATTAACAACGTGAAATAAGCGGGCCGAATCCACCCGTGCGCCGTGAATCGCGTCACCAATCCATGGCGCAAGATATGATTCGTAATATAGCCGGTCAGGAAAAGGGCGGAGCTGACTAACGCGCAGCTCATCATCACGATATGGGGGCGAGTCCGGTTCGACCGGATCATCAGGTACCCGATTATGAGGAAAATCCCCGTCACGCCGTTCAATGTCGCGTTCATCAACGGCAGATTGAATGGCAGCCGAACCGTCCCGGCCATGGTGTCAGCGATCATTCCTCAAGCAGCCTCCTGATATCCGCGATGATCTGCGGATCTGCATCCGCCGTGGTTCCGTCATAAAAACCGCGAACTTGCCCGGTTTTATCCACCAGCATCATTCGCGTGCTGTGGACGATCCGCTCGCCCGCCGGCGCCATGATCGGCAGCATGAATCCCTGCTGGATCAAGCTGTACATCGCATCCCGCGGCCCGGTCAGGAAGGTCCATCGCTCCGTCGCGCCGAACCGCTTCGCATACGCTTTCAGCACCGGCGGCGTGTCGTTGTCCGGGTCGGTCGAGAACGAGACCATCCGCGCTTCGTCCGGGATCTCCCGCTGCAGCCGGGCCATGTGCGCCGAGATGATCGGGCACGGGCCGGGGCATGTCGTATAAACAAAATCCGCAAGCCACACCTTTCCCCTGTAGTCACCTAGCGCCACCTGTTGTCCATCCTGGTTCGTCAACGAAAAGTCCGGCAGCGTCCGGTACCGCTCGAGCGCCTTCTCCGGCGGCTTCATCTCGATCCATGTCGCTGCCCCGGCAAACGCCACAGTCAGCGTCGCCGCCACGTAAATGACCGCCATCTGGCGCTTCGTGTACATCAGCGGCGGCACAGCATCAGCGTCGCCATTACCAGCGGCAGGTACAGGATCGATGCCAGGAACAACCGGCGCGCCGACCCCCTGCTCCGATGCGCCAGGAACAGGCCCGCGCACGTCAGCAGCCATCCATCGCACGCCAGCGCCACCGGGAGATAAATCAGGTGCGCCATCCCGAGGAATACCGGCACCAGCGTCACCACCATCAGCGCCACCGCGCAAAGCAGGCTCTCCGTCGCCGCCTTAATCCCTGCCGTGTCATGGGGCCGCAACATCCGGAATCCGCCCTGTGCATACTCATCCCGATACATCCAGGCCAGGGAGAGAAAGTGCGGCATCTGCCAGAAGAAGAGAATCCCGAACAATATCCACGCACCGGTCCCGAGCGACCCCGTTGCAGCCGCCCACCCGATCACCGGGGGGACCGCACCGGCTAGGGCGCCGATGGTTACGCACCATGCGCTCTTGCGCTTCATGGGAGTGTAGAATGCGACATAAACCGACAGAGTGACGGCAGCCAGCAACGCGCAGAGGGGGCTCACCCGGTTCATGAGGTAGATCAATCCGGCTACGCCCAGCAGTACGCCAAGCCCGAGCGCGGTGCCGGGCGCCATGCGGCCGGCGGGGAGCGGGCGATCCTTGGTCCGGCCCATCAGGCGGTCCACTTTTCGCTCGAAGAACTGGTTCAATACTGAGGCGCTGGCAGCCACGAAGGCGGTCCCGAACATGACGCGGAAGAACAAAAACCAATCCATCCCGTGGATTGATCCGAAGCCGAAACCCATTGCCGTGGTCATCAGCACCAGCATTGTGAGCCGGGCTTTCGTCAGCATTATCAAGTCGTCCAGCAGCGTGTAGGTCTGCGGCTCGGCCGCGACAACGATGACTGCCGGGGCCTCGACCGCCGCTACGGTTACAATTGTCTTGGGCGGCTTCACGCGTGGGCCTCCTGGTATCGCGCACGCTCCCACCCTTGCGACTCCGGTTGCGAGAGCATCTTCACCTTCCGCGCCCGCATCGCCAGCAGGAGCGCGGTCGCCAATACCGCCGCGCCGTTCACCACGTGCAGGCTGGTGATCACCGGGTCGCGCCGCAGCCAGATTACGCTGGCCCCCAGCGCCACCTGAATTGCCAGGGCCACCAGCAGTCCCAAGGCAGTTCGCGTCAGCCGCACATTGCGCCGTGCCCATGCAAAAATCATCGTCGCAAGCGTTACGGCAATCAGCATCACCACCAGCGCCCCGACCCGGTGCGCAAAGTGGATCGCCACCCGCTCATTGATCATCGGCGGGATCACCTGACCAAATGCGAGCGGAAAATCCGGGATCGAGAGCCCTGCGTGCAAATGCCGGACCACAGCCCCGATCATCAACTGGCAGTAAACCGCTCCTACCAAAATATCAGCCATCCCCTTCACGACACCCGCGCCACGCACCGCACCTCCAAGGCCCATCCCTTCGTCCCAAGCGGGCGAGAGCGCCGCCGCCATCACCACCGTCAGACACAGGAACGCCTGCGCCGTACATGCATGGATCATAGCCAGCACGATCGACACCTGCGTTACCCGCAATCCACCCAGGGTCCCCTGCACGCACACCAGCAAAAATGCGCCAAATCCCAGCCATTGCAGCCATGACTTCCCGTAACGCCAGCGGTCCCGTTCGGTCGTCAGCAGCATCACCACGAACGCTGCGGCGAACGACCAGATATTCACGTGCATGACGATCAACCCGCGGGTCAGCTTGTGCTCTGGGCCGGCCAGCGCCGCCACGTGCCCCAGCGACATCGCCACCGCGCCGGTCGCCACGGCGCAGACCACCAGTGCCGCGGGCACTGCCCAGCGGTTCCGCCAGATCCAAGCCACCAGCACCGTCGTCATCAATCCCACGCACGAGGCAAGCAGCCGGTGCGTATGCTCAAAGAATATTCCTCCCACCCAGCGCGTGATGGGAAATGTGAACATGTTATACCCATAGCTCGTCGGCCAATCCGGCACGGAAAGGCCCGCGTTTACACTCGTCACCATCCCCCCCAGAAAGATCAGGCAAAACGTCGCCGCCACCAGCAGCTTGGCGAAGCGCGATAGCCAGGGATTGTTCGGTTGCATCTGTTTTAGCTTCGGGCGCCCACGCTCGGTCAGGCACCTGACTCTT
>Ga0302320_10017856_pt1 | contig 14366 bp, 8 predicted proteins | sample Bog_T0_3_FD_202130 | JGI IMG/M metagenome (GOLD analysis project Ga0302320, IMG submission 202130) | Peat permafrost microbial communities from Stordalen Mire near Abisko, Sweden - Bog_T0_3 | ecosystem: Environmental > Terrestrial > Soil > Wetlands > Peat | place: Sweden: Abisko, Stordalen Mire...
CGAAGATATGGACGGCTCACCAGCAGGAGACTGAAGCGGAGCCGCTGGCCGGGCAGGCCAGTTTGAGCCCGGAAGCTGCACAGACCGGAGCGCCTGTTGCCGAGACGGCGCTGACACCGATGAAGGCGCAGGAGTCCGCGTTGGAAGAGACATCGGGTAACCGCGCTTCGAGACTGAGCGGATTGCGCAACCTGCTGTTTGTACTGGGCGTAAAGGACGAGCAGGAGGGCGCGGATGCGGGCGAGCGCACTGAAGGCGGACCGGGCTTCGAACCCAGGAACGGGCGCGGGAGCCAGGAACGGACGATTGAGCAGATCCTCGAAGCTGCACCGGGCATTGGGAGGGGGACAGCGGCCCGGCAGGTGACCGCGGCTCCCGAGTTTCTTCCGCCCAAGCCGGTGGTGATCGAGTTCCACAAGGCGGACTCGAACCTGAGCGACTCATCGGCCCGGCAGGACCGCAGAGCCTCGGCCGACGGGGTGGAGATTCTGCCCTCCAAGCGCGGGCAGTACAAGAAGATCTAGTATCGGCATCGCAGACTATTTTGGCCGGGTGAACTCGAGCAGGTCGCGGGTGCGGGTCCAGGTGCTGCCGGCCATGCGGCCCAGGGCGTCAAGGCCGGCGGGGTCGACGCGGAAATCGTCCACCAGGCTTTTGCGCACATGGAAGCGGACCACCTCGCCCAGGACAATGACGCCGCCGCCCGGCTCGCGGCTGGTGTAGATGACCTGGAGCAGCTTGCACTCCATCTGCGCCGGGGACTCGGCCACGCGCGCCGGGCGCACCACTTCGCTTGCCTGGGGCGTGAGGCCGGCCAGGACGAACTCATCCACCTCTGGGGGCACATCGGCGGCGGTGGCGTTGGCTGCTGCGGCGATGGCCTCGCTGACCACGTTGATGACAAACTCGCCGGTCTCCTCGACGTTGCGCAGGGTGTCCTTGCGGATGTCGGCGTGGGTGGCGTCGAGGGCCCGAATGGCGGGGCAGAACAGCACCGTGGGCGGATTGGAGCCGACGCCGGAGAAGAAGCTGAAGGGTGCCAGGTTATGGACGCCGTTGGAGTCCACGGTGGAGACCAGCGCCACGGGGCGGGGCACGATGATGCCGGTCATCAGCTTGTAGACCTGGCGGGGTTCAAATTGGGAAGGGTCAAGAGAGAGCGTCGCATTGTCCAGGGCGTTTGCAGTGGCCATACTGTTAGCCTACAGCGGCGCTGCGGGCGCCGTGGCGGCTGGGCGCGAACCCGAACCGTTTCGTATGGGGAGAAAAACCGGTTTGCGGGCGGTGACAAATCGGATGCTGGCAGGGAAATTCGTCTTGCAGTAACATGCAATGATGCACAATCGTCTATGAGGGAGAAACAGGCGTGCCGCGTATACACTTTCAACTGCAACTCGCCGAACTGAAGGACAAGCTCCTTGCCATGGCTGCGCTTTCGCAGCAGGCCGTCGAGTCCGCGGTGGACGCCTACCTGCAGCGGGACAAGGGCTTGTGCCAGTATGTGAAACAAAACGAGACAGCCATCAACTCGGCGCAGCACGCGCTGGACGAGATGGCCTACGAGCTGCTGGCCAAGGAACAGCCGATGGCCATCGATCTGCGCTTCATCCTGGCGGTGATCAAGATCAACGGGGATCTGGAGCGGATCGGCGACCAGTCGATGGGGATTGCGCGCAGGACCAAGGAGATCCTGAAGCACACCGAGGTGGATCTGCCGGTGGATTTTGCGGCGATGGGCGAGTTTGCGGGGCGGATGATTCGCTCGGCGGTGCAGTCGCTGCTGGAGGGTGATGCGCGTCTGGCCGACTCGGTGCGGGAGATGGACGACGAGATCGACAGGATGAATCGCCGCGCGCATGCGGACCTGTTGCAACTGATCCAGGAGAAGCCGCAGTATACGCAGCAGTCGATGAACGGCATCCTGGTTTCGCGCAACCTGGAGCGGATTGCCGACCACGCGTCGAATATCGCCACGGATGTGATCTTCTGGATTCGCGGCGCCGATGTGCGCCACCAGTTGAGCATGTCGATGGATTGAGGCGGCGGGGCCGGGAGACGGGCCTGCTTCCAACACTCGAAGCGAACGGATAAGATGGAGAGACTTCTTGCATTGAGGCCTTGAATGCCATCTCGTCTGCTTTCCCTGATTGCACTGCTGTGCCTGACTTCTTCTCTCTTCGCCGAAACCAAGCCTCCCGCGAAGTTCGAGGTATACGGAGGCTACAGTTACCTGTCCAACTCGCTCAACGGCGTGACCGGATCGCATCACCCGCTGAACGGGTTCGACGCATCGGTGGCGTTTCCTTCGTGGCACAACCTGCGGTTCAAGATCGACACATCCGGGTACTTCGGCACCAGCCTGGGCGCGCCGCAGCATCCCTACTTCATTGTGGGCGGCGGGCAATACACCTGGCATGTGAAGAGAGAAGCAGTGTTCGTGGAGGGGCTGGGGGGCGTGGCCGGCGCCAACAAGACGTGGGCGGCCAACGGCGCGACCGGGCAGACGGCTTCGTTTGCGTCTCTGGTGGGCGGTGGCCTGGACACCCCGTTGACGGAACACATCGCATTCCGGGTCGATGGCGGGTTTCAGTACTCCTATTTCGCGCTCTCGCACGCGGTGTCGCTGGTTCCGTACCGCATTCCCGGCCTGCCGACGAATTTTGGGCGCATTTCAACAGGGTTGGTGTGGCGATTCTAGGGCGTTTTCGGAAGTTGAATGTCAAGTCTGTTCCGGCAATGTTCGCCTTGCGGGTTCCCAGGTGCTCCGGCACATGGAGGGTGGCAGGGACCTCCTTTTGCCCGCATCTGCGGCCCGGCTGAATAGGCTGCGGAAAAACTCAATCAGCCGCACAGCCTTCAGGGCCTTGTAACAGGGCATGCATGTGGTGGCCGATCGACAGACTCACTCTGCCGGTCAAGTGGCGCTGAAGAGTCCGCGGCTGATTGCGTTTTCAAGAGCAGGCAATATTCAGAGCTTTCCTAGTCGGAGATGGCGGCCTGGGTCTTGGAATTGGATAGCCACTGGCTTTCGAATTCGGCCAGGGGCAGGGGGCGGCTGAAGAGGAAGCCCTGGAAAGCATGGCAGCCGATGCGGGTGAGGAACTCGCGCTGCTCGGCGGTCTCGACGCCTTCGGCGATGACGGGCAGTCCCATGGCGCGGCTCAGGGAGACGATGGTCTGGGCAATGGCGGCGCTGCTTTCGTCCACCAGGATGTCGCGGATGAAGGAGCGGTCGATCTTCAACTGGTCGAGAGGCAAGCGCTTCAGATAGGCCAGCGAAGAGTAGCCGGTGCCGAAGTCGTCGAGCGAGAAGCGCAGGCCGTGGAGCTTGAGTTCGGTCATCTTGTCGATGACCTCCTGAATATTTTCAACCAGCATGCTCTCGGTAAGTTCGAGCTTGAGGTTGTAGGGGTTGGCGCCGGTGCGGTCCAGGGCGCTGAGCACCTGTTCGACAAAGTCGGGCTGGCGGAACTGGCGGGCGCTGATGTTGACGGCGATGGATAGTTGCGCCGTTTGCCTGCTGGCAGCCCAGGCCGCAATCTGCGCGCATGCCGATTCAAGGACCCATCTTCCCAGGGGAAGGATGAGGCCGGTCTCTTCAGCCAGGGGGATGAAATCTCCGGGAGGAAGGATGCCGCGCCAGGGATGGTTCCAGCGGACCAGGGCCTCGGCGCCGACCAGGCGGTTGCGGTCGATCTGGGGCTGGTAGTAGAGGACGAACTGGCAGGCGCGGATGGCCTGGCGGAGGTCTTCTTCGAGAACAGCGCGGGCATTGACGGCGGCCTGGAGGGCCGGGGCAAAGAAGCGCATGGTGTTGCGTCCGGCAGCCTTGGCCTGGTACATGGCAATGTCGGCCTGCTGGAGGACTTCGTTTGAATTGTCGCGGCGGTCGCCGAAGACGGAGATGCCGATGCTGGCGCTGCTGCGGCACACGCGGTTGTCGAGCAGGTAGGGCTGGGAGATGGTGAAGAGGATCTTCTCCCCAACGGCCTTGGCCTGGGCGGCTGCCTCTTCGGGGACTTCGCTGAGGTCGTCGAGCATGAGGACGAACTCGTCTCCGCCGAGCCGGCCGACGGTGTCGGAGTCGCGTACGCAGGCGGAGAGGCGCCGGGCCGCTTCCTGAAGCAGCATGTCGCCTGTCTGATGGCCGAGCGTGTCGTTCAGGGTTTTGAAGTTATCCAGGTCGACAAAGAGCAGCGCGCGCATGCGGCCGGCGCGGCCGCCGGCGGCTACGGACTGGCGCAGCCGCTCAATGAGCAGGCGGCGGTTGGGAAGGGCGGTGAGGGGATCGTAGAAGGCGAGATTCCTGATCTCGTCCTCGGCTTCCTTGGCATGGGAGATATCGCGCGCAATGGCCAGCACGCAGTGCACGCCTTCGATCTCAACGAGGGAGACGGACATGATGCCCCAGCAGGTTTCTCCGTTCTTTTTGCGGAACTGGAGTTCCAGGTTCCGGCATTCGCTGGTTCGGCTGAGAATCTCGAGCAGGTTGTCGCGGTCTCTGGGATCGGCGAAGATGTTCAGCTCCAAGGAGGAGAGCCCGATGACCTCCTCGCGCTCGTATCCCATCAGATCGAGAAAGGCCTGGTTGACATCGAGGTATTCCCGCGTGTCGAGGCGGCTGATGGTGATGGGATCGAGGCTGGTGTGGAAGACCTTGCGGTAGCGCTCCTCGCTTACCCTGACAGCTTCGGCGGCAGCGGTGAGCAACTCTTCGGCGGCCTTTTCGGCGGAGATGTCGCGGGTAATGGAGAGAATGCAGCGGACGCCATCGATTTCCATCACCGAGGACGACATCTGTCCCCAATAGAGATCTCCGTTTTTCCTTCTGAACTGGGTCTCGAATCCGCGGCAGATGGAGCGTTCGCGCATGATTTCTGCCCAATGCTGGCGGTCTTGCGGGTTAGGCCAGATGCCAAGCTCAATTGCGGTCCGTCCCACGATTTCTTCGCGTTTATAGCCAAGCGTTTCCAGCAGCGCCTGATTGACGTTGAGGAAGAGTCCATCGCTTTCGCGGGTGATTCCGACGCAATCCAGGCTGGTCTCGAAGGCGGTGCGGTAGCGCTCTTCGCTGCTCCGCAGCGCCTCAGTGGTGGCGGCCAGGCGCAACTCGGCGGCCTTGGAGTCGGAGATGTCGCGGGAAATGGTCAGAACGCAGGGAATGCCACCGATTTCGATGGGAGATGCCGACATGCGGCCCCAGAAGACCTCACCGTTCTTCCTTCTGAATCGCGCTTCCAATTCCCGGCAACTTCCATGGGTGCGGACTTCATCGACCATTTTCTGCCGGTCGTTGGGCTCGACCCAGATCCCGAGATCCACCGAAGAGTGCCCAATGACCTCCTCGCGCGTAAAGCCGACGATGTCAAGGAACGCCTTGTTGCAGTCGATATACCTGCCATCGTCGATGCGGTTGATGTTGATGGCGTCGTGGCTGGTCTGGAAGGCGGTACGATAGCGTTCTTCGGTGGCGCGGAGCGAGTCCTGCACCTTGTCCAACTGTTCTTCCGCCACTTTCAGAGCGTTGATGTCCTCGACGAGAGCGATGAAGTGCAGCGGATTGCCATCCTTGTCGCACATCAGGGAGATGCTGAGCTTGCCCCAGGTCAGGCTGCCGTCCTTGCGGATGTACCGCTTTTCAAGGCTGACTGCGGGGGTGTCTCCGCTGGCGACGCGCTGCCGCGCGGCGATGGACTCGGCGAGGTCCTGGCGGCAGGTGGCCGAATCGACGCTGAGGGTGAGGACTTCCTCGATGGAGTAGCCCAGGAAGGCGGCGAACCGGCTGTTGCATCGCAGGATGCGGCCGTCAAATGTGAGGTGCGCAATGCCGAAGGGGGCTTGCTCAAAGGTGGCGCGGTAGCGCCCTTCGCTGTCGCGCAGTTCCATTTCCGCGCGCTTGTGCGCGGTGATGTCCTTGATGACGCCGCGCATCGCCAGCGGGCGGCCCTTGGAATCGACCTCAAGCTTGCCCACTCCGTGCACCCAGCGCTCTTCGCCGTCGGAGTGGCGGACGATCCGGTACTCCCCGTCGAACTGCTGCCTCTTGCCGATCACGTCCAGTTCGAGGTACTCGGACATGGTCTGCCGATCGCCAGGATGGATCAGCGCCTCCCACCCGGCAGTGGTGTGCTCGTAGTCCGGGCCAATGCCGAAGATTTCATCCATTACGGCCGAGCTGGTCCAGTGGCCGCTGGCAATGTCGAGATCGTAGGTCCCCAGGCCGCCGATGACCTGCGACTCCTGGATGGATTCGGCGCTGCGGCGCAGTTCGATCTCGGCCTGCTTGCGTACGGTTATGTCCTCGATGAAGCCATCGACAAGGATCGACTGCGGATCGGCACCGGCAGTTTTCTGGCAATTCAACGAGACCCAGATCGGGGAGCCATCCTTGCGCTTGAGCTGGCATTCCATGCCGGCCACGGCGCCGTCTTTCTCCATGGTCCGCACAAACCGGACACGATCCCTGGGGCTCTTCCACACCTGCTGGCCCAGATCCTGGACGGTGACGAGAAAGTCTTCCGGCGATTCGTAGCCGAGCATGCGGGCCAGGGCGCGATTAATGGCGATAGGCTTGCCGTCGATGCTGTTCTGAAACATGCCCTCGATGGCCTCGTCGAAGATCTCGCGGTAGCGTTTCTCAGCCTTCTTCAGCTCCCGCTCGACCTGCTTGCGCTCACGGATGTCCTGGGCGACCCCGGAGGCTCCCACCACCAGTCCCTCTGCATCGCGGAGGGGAGAGATGGAGAGGGATACCTCGATCTCCTGGCCGTCCCTGGCAAGAAGGGAGGTTTCGAAGGGCTTGACCACGCCGCCCTGGGCGACGACTCCGATGAAATGACGCACTTCCTGCTCGCGCTGCGGCGGGGCCAGCAGGGCGATGCTCTTCCCCACGATTTCCTCTGTCTTGTGTCCGAAGAGAGACTCGGCGCCGCGGTTCCAGGTGAGCACGGTTCCGTCCAGCGTGACGGTGTGGATGGCGTCATTCGACGACTCGACGATCGACGCCAGCAGTGCCCGGTCGCGCTCTGCCGATTTCTGGTCGGCGATGTCCTTGCCGAATACAGAGATGCCGGTAACCTCGCCGTCGACGACGATCCGGTTGAGGGTCAACTCGCACACCCGGCCATCCGGCTGAACCGAGTCAAAACTGCAGGTTCCGTCTTTCAGCGCGCGCTCGTAGAGCGAGACCCACCGTGCGGCGCGCTCTGGCGGAAGAACGTCTCCCGGATGCATGCCCACGGCGGGCTCAATTCCACAGCGATTGATAAAGTTGTTCCGCCAGGCCTTATTGAACGTCACGAGCCGGAATTCCAGGTCCACCGACCACACAAAATTGCCGGTGCTGTCGATCAAAGCAGACAGATCTGCCGCCGTCATTTGCGGTGGCGTGCCAGCGGCTGAACCTGGCGATGCTTTTTTCGGCATGGCAGAGACTCTCTGACCGGATTCGGTACTGCGTAGACAAGGGATTCTGGTCGATTTCGCGGAAGCGCCCAAGACGCAGTGTATCCTTTCCGGCCGTTTACTCCTTATTCATCGGAATAATGAGGGATAAACTTCAAGGAATCAGCAAGAATCTGGCGAAGGGCGAGAAGAATCGGCCAGGAATACTCGGTGGAAGGCCGGATCCCCCGCAGCCGGAGGGTTTCGCCGATTTCCCCGGCACTCCCTGCTTGCATCAGGCATCGAGGCGCTGGTCCGGCCTGAAGGCCACGCCCATTCTGCCTGATTTAAGGGGGTTCAAACCCCTGCTCTCTCCGCGAAGGCTACAGCGAAACCAGAGTTGCTATATCCCGAAGCCACTGACTTCAAGTCGACGCGACCCAAAGGAGCGGCGACCTGGCACGAACTTGCCAGGACATACCTACTCTGGTTTCGCTTTAGCTCCTGCACTCGTGCCAGGCCCGACGCACCGCAGCCGGCACATCCGCGGGCGTTTGCGCGACGGCGTCGGCGAGGGCCCACTCTTCGGCGGGACCGTAGCCCCAGGCCGCGGCCACGGAGCGGACGCCGTTGCCGCGGGCGGCGTCGAAGTCGTGGATGCGATCTCCGATCATCCAGGCCGACAGCGGAGCGAGGGCATGGTCGCGCAGAAGAATGGCCAGAAGATCGACCTTGCTATGGCTCGGATATTCGGCTCTATCTCCGTAAATTACTGTAAAAAAGGAGGATAGATTGAAGTGGTCGAGAATGCGCACGGCGAAGCGATGCTGCTTGGATGTGCAGACGTAAAGCGGGAAGCCCTGCGTGTGGAGTTCGGTCAGCATCTCGCGGACGCCGGGGTAGACGGAGTTGTTGCTCCAGCCCTCGCGGTCGTAGCTGGCGCGGTAGTCGCGGGCCATTTCGGCGCGAGCGTCGTCACTGCCGTGGGGCAGCAGCTCGACGGCCCATTGTTCGACGGGAGGGCCGACGAAGCGGTCGAGCGGACCCTGGTCGCCGAGGTTGCGGGCGTCGAGGACCGTGCGCAGGCAGGCTAAAATGCCGGGTTTGGAGTCGGTGAGGGTACCGTCGAGATCGAAGATAAGGGCGGGCAGTATTTTGGACACCCTTTCAGTTTCGCAAAGATGGGGCGGACGGTCGAGCAGGAGAGAGAATCCGGCAGGCCGGCGGCAGGGAGGCGATGCTCCGTCCCTGCGCCGGCCGGCGAATCGATTGCTATACCTTGATCTGGGGATGGGTGGCGTAGTGGAGCAGCACGGCCACGGCGCAACTGGTGAGGCGGGTTTCGGCCGAGTCTGCGCGGCTGGTGAGGATGGTGGGCACGCGAGCGCCGAGGACGATACCGGCCAGTTGCGCGCCGCCCAGGTACTCGAGCTGCTTGGCCAGCATGTTGCCGCTTTCCAGGTCGGGAACCACCAGGATGTCGGCCTGTCCGGTGACGGGCGAGACCAGTTTCTTGATGGTGGCGGCCTTTTGGCTGACGGCTGTGTCGAAGGCCAGGGGGCCATCGAGGATGCCGCCGGTGATCTGGCCGCGATCGGCCATCTTGCACAGGGCGGCGGCGTCGAGGGTGGACTTGATCTTGGGGTTCACGGTTTCGACGGCCGAGAGCAGGGCAACTTTGGGCTCGGGAATGCCGAGGGCGTGGGCCAGGTTGATGGCGTTCTGGATGATGTGGACCTTGTCCTCGAGCTCGGGGGCAATGTTGATGGCCGCGTCGGTGATGAGCAGGGTGCGGGCATAGGCGGGCGTATCCATAATGAATACGTGGCTGATGCGGTGATTGGTGCGCAGGCCGGTTTCCTTGGCCATGGCGGGCTTGAGCAGCTCGTCGGTGTGGAGGCTGCCTTTCATGAGTGCGAGGGCGTTGCCGGTGCGGCACATGGCGACGGCGGCTTCAGCGGCCTTGGACTCGGTGTCGGCCTGGACGATGGGGTACTTGGAGATGTCGAGGCCGAGCTTGGCGGCCAGCGCCTTGATGGATTCACCGTCTCCGATGAGAGTGGGCTCGATCAGGCCTTCTTCGGCGGCTTCCACGGTGCCCCGCAGCGCCACATCGGAAAGAGGCCAGGCCACGGCGGTGGTGATGGCCGGCAGGTCTTTGCAGCGCTCGATGAACTTGTGAAAGACGTGGTAGTCGGCCGGGTGGCCAACGAGGGGGTCAACGGCAACGGCTTCCGCCAGGGTAGCTAGGTCGCTCATACGTGATGTTCTCCTTGCCGACGCAGCAGAAAGGCCCGCCGGGACTCACGCAATTATTGTCGCCCCGCGCGCGTAGTCCTCCTGTGCTAAAGGTCACAGTCCGGGCTGGCATCTCGCATGGCGGGATCCGTGGCGGCTGTGTGGGATTGCCTCTTTTCCGGAGCGGCGCCTGATTTTTTGAGTGCTTCTTCTCCGGAAGCGCAGCTAAAATAGGCCGACCCAGGAGGTTGGGATGCGAGGATCGGGAAGTTTTTGGGGGTTCATACTGGCGTTGGTTGTGATTTTCAACCTGGCTGGCCCCGCCGCGGGACAGACAGCGGCCGGGCCGGCATCGTGGGCGCAGAAGGCGGAGCGCACGGTAAATGGCCCGGAGGCCGATCTGCTGGTGAGAACTGGCGACATCAACAACCTTGGATTCGGCTGGCCGGAGGGCTTCGACCCGTTTTCCGGCAAATCGACGCCGGGCCACGGCTACCCCTGGGATCCGCGGCCCGGCGAGCCGGCGGGGACCGACCGCATCCTGGTGGGATCGGTGGCGACGGCCAAGGACGCGGCGGCGCACGGGCACGATGGATACACAAACTATGCGATGGACCATCGCGCCGAGTCGATGCCCACGCCGATTGTTCTGAATGTGGGTGCGCTGCCGGCGAAGGTCAATGCCGTGCTGCTGCAGATGTTCCTGGACGACTTTCAAGCGCCGGTGTGGGGATCGCATTTTCAGGTGACGCTGAACGGGACGCGGATTCCGTCGTTTGAAGCGGCGGTGAACTCGCTGCGGCAGACCGGGCCGATCGGCAAGCTGGTGAGCTTCAAATTGCTGCCGGAGTACTGGCCCCTGCTGAAGGGCGGCCAGGTCAAGGTGCTGATCGACGATCCGACCACGCATATTCCCGATGGCTACGCGGTGGACTTTGTGCGCATCCTGGTGAACCCGCATCCGTTCAAGTATGCGGTCTCATTGAACTGCTCGGTGGTGGACGCGGCCACGCACAAGCCGATTCCCGTGGCCACGGTGGACGCGGCGACCGGGGCCGCGGCTACCGACGCGAAGGGCAAGTGCGTTCTGCACAGCCTGCCGGCGGGGTTGGTGACGGCTACGGCCAATGCGCCCGGCTATGACGAGCAGGTGATTCCCGTGGACCTGGAAGCGGGGGCAAACGGGCAGGCGAATTTTGAGTTGAAGCGGCACACGGAAGGCGTGGCCGATCTGGACCGGACGATCGGGGAGAATGGGGCGGCAGCCATCTACGGGGTGCATTTCGACACCGGCTCGGCTACGCTGCGGTCCGACAGCACGCAATCTCTTGAGAACGTGCTGGCGGTGATCGGCAAGCGGCCCAACTCGCGTTGGATTATCGCCGGGCACACGGACAACCAGGGCTCGGCGGAGCTGAACGAGAAGCTGTCGCAGGCGCGGGCAGCTTCAGTGATTGCCTGGCTGGCGTCGCATGGGGTGGCCGGAAATCGGTTGACGCCGCAGGGCTTTGGGGCCTCGCGCCCGGTGGCGGACAACGCCACGGAGGCCGGCCGGGCGTTGAACCGGCGCGTCGAGATGCAGTTGGTAAAGTAGCGAGAGCGATCGCTGGTTATTCCTGCAGAGGGAGCACTCCGGCTTTGCCGGAGTGCCGTAGCCGGTTGACCCTTCCGAGACCGGGTCGGTTGCCGGGCTTTGAGCGCGGCGCAGGTTTTGGGTAACGGGCCTGAATCCAAATGGGAGACAGGTTTTTTGTTGACACTTGCGCCGACCATGTGCAGAATGGATTTACTTAATTCTGTAAGTCCCCTTCAAATTGGCACGTTCCGGAGCCCAGCTTTGCTTCTTCCCAACGTTGCAAGCCGCCAGGACTACTTCATCGATCGGAGCGCCCTGGCTTTGCCGGTTTCCCTCCTGTTACCGGAGGGCAGACGCTACATTGCCATTCCGTGCCCCATGCACTGATCCCCGGCGCTGCATTTGCCGGTCCTGTCTTGTTGTTCCAGATTCCTTCCATGCTACCGGGCATGCGGCAAGTTTCGTGCATCCACGAATTTGTGCTACCCGCTCACCCGTGTAAAGAGCCCAACTTTGCCGCGTCTCTCCTGGCCACAGCACGGGCAGATCGAACTGTGTCCGTTCCCACAACGCTGTTACTAACCTGACTTATCCGAACTTAAGGAGAACATACCTTTGACTTACAAGTCGCGCATTCACTCGCTTAAGAAACAGGTAACAAGGAAAATAGCATTGCTGGCACTCATCCCAGTCTTCCTTCCCGTAGTCCAGGCTCAAACGTTGCTGGACGTTCCCAAGGTCGCTGACTATGCCGCCGACCATGGTCCCTCGAAGCCTGGGGAATTGACTACCATCACCGTTCACCTGAAGCTGCGCGACCAGGCGGGGTTCGATAAGGCCGTGGAAGAACTGTACACGCAGGGGGCGCCGAGCTTTCACCATTGGATGACAGCGGCGGAGATTGCCCGCTATGGAGCCACCGATGGAGATTTCGCGGTTGTAAAAAAGGAACTGGAATCGCACGGGCTCGTCACCGGCGAGGCCGATCGCGCGAACTCCTCGATTCGCGCGCGTGGAACGATCTCCCAACTGGAGACGGCCTTCCAGACACGGATTCATGACTTCGAACGCGAAGGCCACATCTTTCATTCCAACGTTACAACGGCCTCGCTGACCGGCGCCGCGGGCAGCCTGATCAAGTCTGTGTCCGGGCTTTCGAACCTGCCCCTCAAGTCGCATCTTGCCGTCGTGAAGAATCCGCAGACTGGCAAAGCGAGGCCTTTCATCGCAGTCAAGAATGGCACCACCCCAGTTCTGAGCGACCTCTTCATCAATAACTGCTTTACAAGCGCGAAGAGCATTCAAGTCACGACCCAGGCGAATCCTCCGCTGCCGGCGGCGACTTACTTCGGGAATTTCTACGATGCCGGAAACCTATCTTGCGGCTGGACCCCTGCGCAACTGCAAAAGTATTACGGGCTGGATAAGGCGTATAAGGCGGGCTACCAGGGCGAGGGCCAGACCATCGTGCTGGTGGATGGTCCTGCTTATGGCTCGCAGGTAGCCACGGATTTCGCCACCTTCTCCCAATGGACTGGCCTCCCCGCGCCGACCAAGACCAACTTCAAGATCATCTATCCGGATGGCAAGCCGAGCGCGGTTGAACTCGGGTCCATCACCGACTGGACCGCGGAGTCCGATCTGGACGTGCAGTGGGCCCATGCCATTGCGCCCAAGGCCAACATCGTTCTGCTCATTCTTCCCACCCAGGACTGGTCCGAACTGGAGTACGGTATCCAGTACGCAGTCACAAACAAGCTGGGAAACGTGATTTCCAACAGCTACGGTTACCCCGAGTTTCTCTGGGGCTACCACACGGTTCTCGGTTTCGAACAGACGCTTGAGACCGCGGCGGCGGCTGGGGTGACGGTGAACTTTTCCACCGGTGATGCCGGAGATGAAGGAACCGGCGCTCCAAATCTGGGCGGAGCACAGTATCCGTCCACATCGGCGTACGCCACCGCGGTTGGTGGAACGAGCATCGATCTGCTCAATGTGGACGGCACCAGCTCCGACACCGGCTGGGGAACGAATCAGGACTTTTTAGCCTACGGCGGGATGCTCGCCACAGTCACTCCCAACGGATATTACTGGGACGGCGCCGGCGGCGGAGAAAGCACCCTGATCGCCAAGCCCAAATGGCAGAAAGCTCTGCCTGGAAGCGGCCGCCAGGAGCCGGACATTGCAGAGATTGCGGACCCATATACCGGCGGAGTGATGGTCTACTATGGTGGGCTTGGCTCCACCGGCGGAACCAGTCTTGCGAGCCCCGTATTCTCCGCCATCGTGGCTTTGGCATCGGAGAAAGCCGGAGCTCCGTTGGGTCAACTGGCGCCGTTGCTCGCAACCCTGCCCAAGGGTGCGATCAACGACATTCTGCCAGTCACCAGTCCGGAAGACGTGGTTGGTTTCGAGGTCACGACGAGTGGCGCAACCTACTACACGGCAGCCGAGCTGTCAGCACCGCTGGGCAACACAACCAAGTTCTACAGCGCCCTTTACCAACAGGACGGCGATAACACCGGAATTTGGTTGGTTCAGACGTTCGGAACCGATAGCTCACTCACCGTCGCACCGGGTTGGGATAACGTAACCGGCTGGGGCAGTCCCAACGGGTACACGTTTATTTCCGATGTCGCCGCAACGGTAAAGCCGAAAAAGTAAAGCTCCGCGAACCGCACGCACGAAAAGACCAGCCTCGCCTCCTTCGATGGAAGAAATCGAGGGAGGGGAGGCTTTGTCACGGGCTGGGGAGGGCCGGGCTTCTGCCAGGTTCCACGCCATCGCTTCGGGGAAACCCAAGAGGCAGCCATCAAAGAAAGCGGCGCTCCCTGGGGATGGGATAAACTGGGATGAGAAATAGCCTGAATTCATGCAAGATGCAGCATGCCGGGAACTTGTGTTGACACTTGTACCAACCACCGGCAAAATTATGCCTACGAAACTATCCAAGCTCCTCCTCTATTTACACCTTCCGGAGTCCAGGTTTGCGCATTCAACATCTTCCATCGTGTCAGGACGCTTTTATCCATTGGAGCGCCCTGGCTTCGTCCGTCTTCCCGCTTCTACCGCAGGGCAAACGATACGTTGCCATTCCGTGCCCCATGCACTGATGCGCGGCGCAGCATTTGCCGGTCCTGTCTTGTTGTTTCAGATTCCTTTCATGCGT
>Ga0302320_10017863_pt1 | contig 14363 bp, 11 predicted proteins | sample Bog_T0_3_FD_202130 | JGI IMG/M metagenome (GOLD analysis project Ga0302320, IMG submission 202130) | Peat permafrost microbial communities from Stordalen Mire near Abisko, Sweden - Bog_T0_3 | ecosystem: Environmental > Terrestrial > Soil > Wetlands > Peat | place: Sweden: Abisko, Stordalen Mire...
TCGAGGTGGGTGAGCATATCCATACCCATAACCTGGGCTATCAGGAGCTGGATTTTGCGTACGAGTACCCCACAGGCGAGACGCCGATCCCGATTCCCCCGGCCAGCGGCTCCACGTTCATGGGCTATGTGCGGGAAGATGGACGGGTCGGGACGCGCAATTACATCGCGGTAGTCGCGGCCAGCAATTGTGCCGCTCATACGGCCGAGTTGATCGCGGAATCTTTTCGGAATGAGAAACTTCCGGATAATATCGATGGCGTGGTGGCCTTCCCGCATGGCGAGGGTTGCGCCATGGCGATCGGCCCGGACACAATTCAGTTGCAGCGGACGCTCGCCGGGACTTTGGCGCATCCGAACGTGGCGGCTGCGGTGATTCTCGGGCTTGGCTGCGAGACGAACCAGATCTCCCATTACCTGGGGGATTCGGCGCCCCGGTCGAGTCGTTTGGTCGGAATGACGCTTCAGGAGAGCGGCGGAACAACCGGCGCGCTCGAAACGGCGCGGCGCCACATCCGGGCGCTGATAGAAGAATGCGCAGGCGAAAAGCGCACCGAAGTTTCAGCCTCGAAGCTGGTGGTGGGTCTGAATTGTGGCGGGTCGGATTCTTTCTCGGGCATTACCGCCAACCCGGCGTTGGGTGTTGCTTCGGACATGCTGGCGGCGATCGGGGCGGCCTCAGTGCTGGCCGAAACTACCGAAATCTTTGGGGCTGAGCACCTACTGGTCCGGCGCGCCCGCAATCGCGATGTTGCGGATAAACTGCTTGGTTTTATAAAGGGTTACAAGATATACCTCAACCGATTTGGAGGTAGTTTTGACGACAATCCCTCGCCCGGAAATAAGGAGGGCGGCTTGACCAACATCCTCGAAAAATCTCTGGGCGCGGTGGCGAAGGCCGGGACTTCCCCTTTGAACGATGCAGTCGACTACGCGGCACCAGTCGTCACTCCGGGATTTGTCTTTATGAACACGCCGGGCTACGATCCGGTCTCTCTGACCGGCCTCGCCGCCGGCGGTTGCAATCTGATCGCCTTCACGACGGGACGGGGCAGCGCGATCGGCTTCCCGACGGTCCCCGTGCTGAAGATCTCCACGAACACGAACACCGCCCGCCGCATGAAGGACAACATGGACATCAACGCCGGAGTCATTGCCGATGGCGAGGCCACGATTGAGCAGGTAGGCAAGGATATTTTCGACACACTGCTTCGGGTCGCGTCCGGCGAGAAGACGAAGGCGGAGAAACTGGGGCATCGCGAGTTTGTGCCTTGGCGCATCGGCCCGGTGATGTAATTAAATTCAGCTGAGAACTTTGGCGGGTATCCGCACTATCATTCCTGCGGATATCCCAATGAATCAATATGATGTCGCACTGAAGAGCGTGCTCGGGCGGCTGACGGGGACTTTCCTCCGGCAATTGACCGGATGCGCCGTCACGCGCTGGCACAATGTGGAACTCACCGCAATCCAGAATCGGCGCGTCGATATGCTGGGCGAAACGGCGGACGAGGTACTGATTCACATCGAGTTGCAAAGCACAAACGATGCGGGAATGGGGCTGCGGATGCTGGAATACGCGGCCGCCATACGCAGGCAGTTCGCCCGTTTCCCTCGCCAGATCGTCCTGTACGTGGGCGATGCGCCCCTCCGAATGTCGTGCGAAATGACCGGGCCTCAATTAAGTTTCGGCTGCGGAGTGGTGGACATCCGGGTGCTGGATAGCGAGGCCTTGATTGCGAGCGAGCATGTGGAGGACAATATTATTGCGATCCTGACACGGCTTGGCAATGAGCCCGAGGCAGTGCGGCGGATACTGGGCGGAATTGCCAGGTGTGAGACGTCGCGGCGGGCCGAGGCCCTGGACGAACTGATGGTATTGGCAGGGCTGAGATCCCTTGCTCCGGTGATTGAAGAGGAGATAGCGCAAATGCCGTTAATGAATGACATCATGGACCATCCCTTTTATGGCCCCCGGATTCGTAAGGGCCGCGAAGAAGGGCTGGAGGAAGGACTTCAAAAAGGGCTCCAAAAAGGCCGTCTCGATGCTACTCGGCAACTCGTCCTAAGCCTGACTGCGGACCGTTTTGGTCCACTGCCGGCCGACATCCGGCAGCGCATTGAATCGATGCCGGCCCCAGCGCTTGAACAGACTGCCCTCCGGCTGCGGAGGGTCGCCAGCCTTGATGACCTGTTCTCGGACAAACCTTCCTGATCGTCCGGTGATTGAAGAGCGGTTGGCGAGATGCGGCTAACGAATGACATTATGGAGCATCCGTTCTACGGCCCCAGGATTCGCAAGGCCCGCGAAAAAGAGTACCAGGAGGGATTTCAGGAAGGCCGACGGGAAGTCGCCGGAAATGGCCCTCCTCCAGACTGAGGCGCGTTTGGTCGCTCCCCGCCGATGTCCAGCAGCGCATTGAATCGATGTCGGCCGACGCGCTGAAGCTGCCGGTGTGCGACTGCTGCGAAACGACGGCCCTGACGACGTCTTGGCGGATCAGCTTTCCTGATCTGCTGCGCCGCGCCCTGTAATAATGAAATCATTCCGGCGCGATACAAGTTTGCGCCGCGACGACATCCATCTGGAAGCGGAGTGCGTGCAGACTATGCTGAAAAGACTCACCCTGGCGATAGCGGCTGCGTTTGCGCTATCCGCGCAGACGCTTGTCCCGGCGCTCGATAAACCGGCGCTGGAGAATTACTTCCGCCACTTGCTCATGTGGCCTCCCGCCGTCGAAGTGACGCTGGGCCATCCCGAACCCTCCCCCATGCCTGGCTACTATCGGATGACCGTGCGCGGTTCTATTGGCGGCAACTCGCGGGAAGAGCTTTTCTATGTCGCAGCCGACAGCCAAACCCTAATTCGCGGCGAGGTCTTCGAAGTGAAGAAAAATCCCTTTCAGGCAGATTTGGATCTTCTGAAAGTGGATAATCAGCCTTTCCTCGGCACACCGGGCGCGCCCGTCACTATCGTCGAATTCGGCGATTTCCAGTGCCCATACTGCAAACAGGAAGCGGGCGTGATCCGAACGCAGTTGATGGATGCATTCCCTCACGACCTGCAACTTTTTTACATGGACTTCCCGCTGGCCTCGATCCACCCGTTTGCGCGCGGGGCCGCCGTGCTCGGCCGCTGCATTTACACGCAGAATAACCAGTCCTTTTGGGCGTATCACGACTGGATCTTCGAGCATCAAAGCGAGATCACCCCGGACAACCTTCGCGAGAAGGCTCTGGCCTGGGCGAAGGCCGATCGCAATCTGGACGTAGCCCGCCTCACCGAATGCGCGGTTGCTCCGGAACCCCGGGCCGAGGTTGATCGCAGCATCGCCATCGGCGATTCCCTCAAGATCAATTCGACCCCGACGATTTTCATCAACGGCCGCCGCCTGGTTGGTACCATCGCCCTGGAGGACCTGAAAATGGTGGTGGCGCACGAAATTGCCTGGGCGAAAGCGGCGAACAAGGCCACCGATTGCTGCAGCGTCCAACTGGCGCTGCCCGGCATGGCTCCCGCAACCGGAAAGGCGGGTGTTGCGCAATGAAACTGCGGTCCCTGTTTTTGCTGGCGGCTCTTGCGTTCGCCTCGCAGGCGGCCGAAGCTCCCTCATTCAACGCGGATCGCTATCTCGCGCACATCAAATTTCTGGCCTCGCCGGAGATGAAAGGCCGGGCCAGCGGTTCGCCGGAACTCGAAAAGGCTGCGAAGTATATCGCCGACCTGTTCCGTGCCGATGGCCTCCAAACCGTGGGCGGCAGCTACCTGGAGCCGTTCGAAGTCACCACCAGTTCCAGGCTCGGAAAGGCCAACTCGTTTGAGTCGGTGGTCTCCGGCGATCTGGAGACCCTTCAGGTAAACAAGGATTACGTGCCCTGGAGTTTCTCCGCCAGTGGCAAAGCGTCGGGCGGCGTGGTGTTTGCCGGCTATGGGATTACAGCCCCCGAATACAACTATGACGATTACGCCGGTCTCGATGTCCACGGCAAGTTCGTTCTGGTCCTCGCGCACGAACCACAGGAGTTCGACGAAAAAAGCGTCTTCGAAGGCAAGGTCTACACCGATCACTCCCAACCCTACGCCAAGGCCTTCAACGCGCGTAACCATGGCGCGCGCGGCGTGATTTTGGTCTTTGACCATGTGAACCACAAGGACTCTCCCGACGAACTGGAGCATTTCGGCGGCACGGGTGGTCCCGCCGACGCAGGTATTCCTTTCCTCCAGGTGAAGGAATCCGCCATCCTGCCCTGGATGCACGCTGCGGGTAAGGACCTGCAGGCTACCGAAGAGGCCATCAACCTCGATTTGAAACCGCGATCCTTTGTGATCCCAAACCTGGAAGTGCGGGAAACGGTCGCGATCGAACGCGTTGTTAAGACCGCCCATAATGTGCTCGGCTACTTGCCGGGCGAGACTCAGGATTACATCGTGGTCGGCGCGCATTACGACCACCTCGGCCTCGGTGGCCAGTTCTCCATGGCCCCAAAACTGACCGGCACCGTTCACCCGGGTGCGGACGATAACGCCTCCGGTACCGCCGGGGTGCTGGAACTGGCGCGTTATTTCGCGGCCGAAGCCAGGACGGGTATTAAGTTTCGGCGAGGCATCCTGTTTATGACCTTCGCCGGCGAGGAACTGGGGCTACTGGGTTCCGAATACTACGCCAATCACCCGATCCTGCAACTCGATCGCGCGGTGGCCATGCTGAACATGGATATGATCGGGCGCGTGCGCGACGACAAACTGTACATCGGAGGCGCCGCAACAGGCACTTCGTTCCGCGCCGATCTCGAAGCCCTCGTAGTGAAGAGCAGCTTCCATGTCGATTATTCGGAAAGCGGTTACGGCTCCAGCGACCACACTTCCTTCACTGCGAAAAAGATCCCGGTGCTGTTCTTCTTTTCCGGCCTGCACGGCGACTATCACAAGCCGAGCGACACATGGGACAAGATCGATGCCCCCGCGGCCATCCGCGTCGTCGAGTTGGTTGCGGGCATGGTGCAGAAACTGGAAGACGAAAAGGATCGCCCTGTTTTCGTCAGCGTGAAAGAGGACACGAATCCGCACGGTGGTAGTGCGACTCCTCCGGGGACCAGCAGCGGCGGAGGCTACGGCCCGTATTTCGGCAGTGTGCCTGATTTCGCCGAACCGCCGACCGGTGTGCGTTTCGCCGACGTGCATCCCGATTCCCCGGCCGCCGTTGCGGGTCTAAAGGCGGGCGACATCATGGTCGGCTTCGGGGGCGTGGAGATTCGGAATCTGTACGATTTCACCTACGCGCTGCGATCGCATAAGGCGGGCGATGAGGTTGCGGTGCAGGTGCTGCGCGGCACCGAGAAGCTCTCGGTGCAGGTGAAATTAACCGAGCGGAAGTAGTTTTCCCGTAGCTTCGGGTCCCCATCCGGAACCGCTTTGATCTCGACTCAATCGATCAGGCCATCATGGAGCGCGACGTTGTTCCCAGGCAGGCAGCATGAGCTGGGCCGTTTAGAAAGGCTCTCGCACCCGGCGAGGGCTTCGTCCGGCAACGGTTGCAATTGTCCCCGGATCGTTTCCCGCGACGGGGGGTGATACAGTTGTCACAGCTTTGACGCTCACTCATCCGCTGCCCGCCCCCTCGCTTTTGACCCACCGAGCAGACCGTCGCACGCTCTCGTACATGGCCGTCACGACCGCCCTGCTGATCGTGCAGTGGAACCTTGCCCACGTACAGCCGATCCTGTATTTGTGGTTTCTTTTCATGGCTGTGTCCGTTGCGATCATCGCCCACAATCACAACCACGTCCCGATTTTCCGGTCGCGCCTGCTCAACATCTGCACCGACTACTGGTTGACTCTGTTCTACGGCTTTCCCGCTTTCGGCTGGGTTCCCACGCATAACAAGAATCATCATCTACTGAACAATAAGGCGGGCGACTACACCATCACGTGGCGCATCAGCGAGAAAAATAACCTGTTCACGCTTCTCAGCTATCCGTCCATGAGCAGCTACTTTCAGCAAAAGCCCATCGCGAATCATCTCAAGGGCCTGTGGCGCAGCGACCGAAGGAAGTTCACCCTCGCAGCCTCGCAGTACGTCCTTCTGGGGATCTACTACATCGCGGCGCTGTTATGGAACTGGAAGAAGGCAATTCTCTATATCGTGATTCCGCATCAGGTGTCGCTGTTCAGCATCCTGATTTTCAATTACGTTCAGCATGTGCACAGCGATGAGGAATCGGAATACAATCATTCCCGCAATTTCACGGGCTTCATCAACACGATGCTGTTCAACAATGGATTCCACACGATCCACCATAAGTCGCCGGGCATCCACTGGAGCAAGACGCCGGCCGCACAGCAGGAAATCCTGAACCGTATCGATCCCACCCTGAATGAGCGCAGCTTCTGGTGGTATATGTTGCGCGTTTACGTGCTGGCGCCGGTGCATCCGCGTTTTCGTTCAGCCTCGATGCGGCTTGAGCGAATCCAGTCGATGAATCGATGACACCCGGTCACCCCGGAATAAACATCCGCACCGCCGCCGCCCCCATCACCGCAGTCGCGATCCAGCCCAGGATGACGATCGGCCGTCGCGCCGTGAACCGGCCCATCACCGATTTCTTCGAAACCAGCATGATGATCACCACCATCAGCGGCACTGCGACCACCCCGTTAATCACCGCGCTCCAGAACAATGCACGCATCGGGCTGATCGGCGAATACTGAATTCCGAGTCCCGCCAGTACGCTGATCGCGATCACGCCATAGAACCCGCGCGCACTCCTGGTCTTCCGCTCCAGGCCTTCTTTCCATCCCATCGCTTCCGACACCGCATAGGCGGCAGAGCCCGCCAGGACCGGGACGCCAATGAGTCCTACTCCAAGAATTCCCAGCGCGAACAGCAGATACGCGAAGTTGCCGGCCAACGGCCGAAGCGCGCTTGCCGCCTTCGCGGCCGTATCGATATTGGTGACTCCGGCAACATGCAGGGTAACGGCCGTCGCCAGGATGATGAAGAACGCCGTGATGTCGGAATAAAACATGCCGCTCCAGGTATCCCAGCGAATACGGCGCAGTTCGCGCTCAGCTTCCGGAGAATCCCCGACGAGCGGCCTTCCACGCTTTGCGTGCATGTCTTCCACCTCTTCCGACGCCTGCCAGAAGAAGAGATAGGGGCTGATGGTAGTTCCGAAGACCCCGACAATCATTGCAGCCGCGTCCGCGTTCATCTTGAATTGGGGCCAAACGGTACGCCGTGCGACCTCGCCCCAGGGAACGTGGACCGTAAACAAGACGGCGGCGTAAGCCAGCAACGACAACGTCAGCCACTTCAGGAACTTCACGTACCGATGGTACGGAATAAACAACTGCAGCGCCAGCGACACGAACACGAACACAGCCGTCATCAAGTGCCGATTGATTCTCGTCACCAGTTCCGCCACTTCGCCCATCGCCGCAACGTCCGCCGCGATATTCAGCGTGTTCGCGATCAGAAGCAGCAGCACGACGCCCCGCAGTACGACCGGCGGGAACGCGGCCTTGATATTCGCCGCAAGCCCCTTGCCCGTTACACGCCCAATGAGCCCGCACATGGACTGAATCGCGGACATAAGTGGATACGCCAGAGGCATTGTCCACAGCATGTTGAGGCCGAACTGCGCGCCGGCCTGAGAGTAGGTGGCGATGCCGCTCGGGTCGTCGTCGGCTACGCCTGTGATCAGCCCCGGCCCGACGCGCGCCAGCGGATGTTCTTTCAGCCGTGCCCAGAGCGCGGCCGCGCCTGTCCGTTTTTCCACATCCGGCATTTTGTGCGCTGTTCTCCCCGAGCCTGGCTGCTAGATCAATCTTAGGCTGTACATTTGCCTCGCCTGCATGTCAGGTTCCAGTCCGAACCCATGCCGCGGAAAATACGCTGCCGCCTAGGGGGTCCGGGGGGTCCCGGGAAGGGTCAATTCCAGGGCTCGCCGATCGCCCTCCGAAAGCCCGGAATGCGCCGCGATATCGGCGCGCTTGCTCAGCAACCGGCGATAGCGATCGAAGTAAGCCGGAATGTCTCCTCCGTATTGAAAGCTGTACATGATGTCCTCGAAATTAGCCGTATGCCGCAGACCCAACGCGTGACCTGTCTCGTGTACGAAGGTGAGGAATACGATGGCGTCGCGCAGCAGCGGATCCGCGCTATGCCCCGACGTTCCTTCCGGCAGAATATAAATCTCGGCTCCAGGCTTTCCATCCACCGTGACGGGTCGCGTCTCGCCATACAAGCTGGCCTCCGTCAGCCAATGGACGGTGAGTCGCGCATGGCGCTGGGTCGCGCTCTTCTCGAAGACAATCCGATTGCCGGATTCCCGCTGCCATGCCTCAAATGCCCAGCGCGCTAATTCGGCATCGTCTTTGTGACAGCCGGAGGCAAGCGCCGCGCCGGCGCAGTCGTCAACCCACCACGTCCAGACGTCGGCGGCTTGCAACCCGGCGGCCAGCAGCAAAGCCAGAATGACGAATCGGAAGGCCATCCTGGGATTGTAGCGCGAACAAGAGCCGTGGGGATTGGCGCTATAATCGGGAGCGTGAATACTCTCGGCGCGTTCGGACTCATCGCCATCGGCGTAGCCCTGTTTACCTTGGTCCTTGCGGTTCGAATGGTGCAGGCTAACATCGCGCCGAAATGGCTTACTCGACTGGTTGCCCCTCCCAAGCGGAGCTAACAGCTTGCGCTGCACCTCAGGACGAACAAGGCACCCGGTCTCATAACAGCTCTAACGAAAGTGTCGCGTGGCGGTCGTTGGGCAGTCTGCATCGGGATCATGCTTGCCCTCAACCTCTCCGTCCCGGCTCTGCCGCAATCGAGATCCGGCGACAGGCCGCACTTTGAGGTCGCGTCCGTCAAACCCTGTGCTTCCAATACCATCACGGGTACCAACAGCGGAACTACGGGTCTTGGAAAGGTTGCCTTCAATTGCCAACCGCTCTGGGATTACGTCCGGTTCTCATACACCCGCCAGGTTGGTTTTACTCAGATTGAGGGAGGTCCGCCGTGGGTCCATAATGACCTTTTTCAGATCACGGCGAAAGGCGACGGTTCTCACACGAAGAACTCGGACACTGTCGAGATGATGCGTGCCCTCCTGGAAGATCGGTTTAAATTGAAGGTCCACAAGGAAACCCGAACAGTTCCTGTGTATGCTCTGGTTGCCACCAGGGCTGGGATCAGGTTGCCCGCCGCAAAGGTCGAATGTTGGACGGAGAATCCGGACCAGCTCGCACCACGCCCTAAGCCCGGCGAGGCTCCCGTGCCGTGGTGTGGCATGGGCCGAAGAACACGAGACCGGATCGAAGTCCACGGGGCGACCATGGCGGACTTCTGCCTCTCGCTTTCGAATATGCCATTTCGCCTGGACCGTCGTAAATTCATTGACAAGACCGGAATCGGCGGACACTTCGACTTTGATCTCAAGATTTCCGGTGCCCCTGGAATCCCGATGGAACCCGGTGCCGCACCCGTTCCGATGGACGATTTCACTCTTCTCCAGGATGCCTTAGGAAGAGTGGGGTTGAAACTCGAAACTGCGAAGGGCCCGGACGAAGTTCTGGTCATCGATCATGCGGAGCGTCCGACTCCGAATTAATCGCTACCCCGACAGCAGCCCCGTCACGCACTCCCGCTACAATCGGATAACAGTGTTCCAAAAGGTTCTCATCGCCAACCGCGGCGAAATCGCCCTGCGTGTGATCCGCACCCTGCGGGAGATGGGCATTTGCTCCGTCGCGGTCTATTCGGACGCCGACCGTGCCTCGCTCCACGTCCGCAAAGCCGATGAAGCCGCACACCTCGGCCCCGCGCCTTCGCGCGAAAGCTATCTGAACATCGAACGAATCCTTGACGCTGCCCGCCGTCACAAAGTCGATGCCATCCATCCGGGCTACGGCTTCCTCAGCGAGAACGCCGAGTTTGCGCAAGCCTGCGTCGATGCCGGTTTCGTTTTCATCGGACCTCCCGCCTCCGCCATCGCTGCCATGGGTTCGAAAACCGCGGCCCGTCGGATCGCCCGCGATGGCGGAGCGCCCGTCGTGCCCGGCACCGAAGAAGGCTTGGTCTCGTCGCTCGAAGGTCGCAAGGCCGCGGCAGAGTTTGCCGAGAAGGCTGGCTTTCCCGTGATGCTGAAAGCCGTCGCAGGAGGTGGCGGCAAAGGTATGCGGCGCGTGGATCGCGCCGAAGACCTAAGCGCACATTTCGATTCAGCGTCAAGCGAAGCCCTCCGTGCCTTTGGCGATGGCCGGGTCTACGTGGAAAAGCTGGTCGAAAACGCGCGCCACATCGAGATCCAGATTTTCGGCGATCAGCACGGCAACATGGTTCACCTGGGTGAGCGCGAATGTTCCGTGCAGCGCAGGCATCAGAAGGTGATTGAGGAATCGCCATCGCCTCTCGTGGCATGGCGGCCCGAAATGCGCCAGCGCATGGGCGAGGCGGCCGTGCTCGCCGCGCGCGCCGCCGGGTATTACAACGCGGGCACCGTTGAGTTTCTCGCCGACAACGACGGCAATTTCTATTTCCTCGAAATGAACACCCGCCTTCAGGTGGAGCATCCGGTCACCGAGTTGGTGACGGGACTCGATCTGGTCCGGCTGCAACTCGAGGTCGCGAATGGTTCGCCGTTGCCCTTCACTCAGGATCAGGTCGAACTGCGCGGCGCCGCTGTGGAGTGCCGGATCTACGCCGAAGATCCCGCCAATAACTTCATGCCGTCGCCGGGCCGCATCACGCAACTGGCGGAACCTTCGGGTCCCGGGGTTCGGCTCGATTCCGGCATCTATCCCGGCTGGACCGTTCCCATCGATTACGACCCGATGCTTTCGAAGCTCATTGTCTGGGCCGATACCCGAGAGCACGCCATCGAGCGTATGTTGCGCGCGCTGGGTGAATATCACGTCGGCGGCATCCGCACAAACATTCCTCTGTTTGAAGTCATTTTGAAGGATCCCGCGTTTCGCGAAGGCGCGTTACATACCGGCTACCTCGATGCGTTATTGAAGAAGCCCGGCTTGTTCGATCTGGCTCCCGCGCCGGAACTGGCAGCAGTCGCGGCAGCGGCAGTCGCCGCGCTCGCAAAGCCGGTTCCGGAGCCGATAGTCGCCTCAAAATCGAACTGGCTGCACGGCCGCGAGGGCTTGCTGCGATGAAGCCTGTGATCAGAATTGATGGCGATCCCGTCAGTCCGGTTTCGTACAACACACTTGTCGAAGTAGAGCCAGGCGTGTACTCGATTCTCGTAGAAGGATCGTCGTATGAAGTGTACATAGAAGCCACGCGGGTCGACGCCGGACAGGTGACTGTCGCAAAACGGCATTTCGATTACCAGGTCGACGACCCGCGCCAATGGAAACGTTCCGGCGATACTGCGGGCGGTCAGGGTCGTGCCGCGATCCTGGCCCCCATGCCGGGCAAAGTGGTTCGCATCATGGTTGCTCTGGGTGACGAGGTGGAAGCAGGGCAGGGAATCGTCGTCGTGGAAGCCATGAAAATGCAAAATGAGATGAAGGCTCCGCGCTCTGGCAAGGTCGCCGCAATTCAAGTCAAAGAGAATGACAGCGTGGTGGCGGGAGCCGTCCTCGCAGTCATCGATCCCGCGCCGCCCGATCAGGCGCGATAATAAACGATATGGCAACCATGGCCGCCGTCTGTCCGAACTGCAATGGAACGGGTTGGAAGATCGTCGAGCGCGAGGAAATCTCGGGCGCGGTCCGTTGCGCGTGTGTAGCGGTGGATCGTGCCGCTCGCGTAATCGCCGAGTCGGACTTGCCGCCGCTTTATCAGAACGCTTCCTTCGATAATTTTTCCACGCTCCACGATGGCGAATTAACCAAGGTCTTCCTCGCCGTGCGCGCCTATGCCCGCGATTTTCCCAACCCTGCCAAGCCCGGCCTGCTGCTGATGGGCGACCCTGGTTCCGGCAAAACGCACCTCGCTGTCGCCGCCTTTCGCGCCATCCTGTCCAAAGGTTTTGAAGGCCTGTTCTTCGATTATCAGAATCTGCTGGATCGCATTCGTTCGAGCTATGATGCCGCGTCGCAGACCAGCGACAAAGAAGCCTACCGCGTCGCGATGGATAAGGAAGTCCTGCTGCTCGACGATCTCGGCGCGCATCGGGTTACCGACTGGGTGGAAGACACCGTGACCTCCATCATCACGGCCCGCTGTAATTTCCGAAAGCCCCTGATCGCCACCACCAATCTGATCGACCCCGACGCCGGTTACGTCACCTATGAAGGCGCGGGCTCCGGCAAGGTGGATCACCGGACCACGCTTGCCGAACGCATCGGCCCCCGCGCCCGTTCGCGCCTGTTCGAAATGTGCAAGGTGATCAAGATGCCCTCGCTCGGTGATTACCGTGTCCGCAAGTAGATTCCGCCCGCTCGTCGCCATTCTCCTGACAGCGGGCCTGCTGCCCGCCTGGACTATGTCGGTCGAGTTCCCCTACACCGGTTTGCCCCGGTACGTGTGGGAACGGGAACTCGCCCATTTGAAAGAGATGGGCGTCGTCCATGTCAGTCTGCCGCGCGGCGGCGCTGACGCGCAATTAGACGAAGTGATCCGGATCGTCCGCCGTCTCGGCCTCGAAGCCGATCTCGAAGGCCCTCTGCCCGCCCGTCTGGATGTGCTGTCAAAGGCGCACGGAGGGCCGCTGACCGGGGAATTGACGTCTGCCATGAGGCTATCGGCGGCTGCGCCCTCGGTCCTGACCACGGAGCGGCATCTGATCCTTGCCGCGACTCCTGCGATCGTCTGGACCGACGTCTTCGAAACGCTCTCGCCCGGCTTCCACCCTGGCGCGATCAGCCTCGCAGGGGCCGAATCTGCGAACGCCGCGCTGGTCCGCCGCGAAGCCCAACTCGCGCGGTTCTGGGGAGGACCCGCCTCGACTCTGCCGGAATCGCCGGGCGCTCGTCTTGCCGTACCCGCCGACGGTGTGACCATCCATCAGTTTGTCGCCGAAAAGACCGGCCTGTCATTGGTATCGGTCACCAACGATTCGGCGGAAGCCTGGAAGGGTGAGATCCACGTGCTCTACCCGTATCTGCAGCGACCGATCGCGCTCTCCGCCGTTGCCGTCGGGGCGCACGATTCGCTCTGGCTGCCGGTCAATATTCCGCTCACCGAGAGTTCACTCTGTTTCGGCTGCAACGGTTTCGCCCCGTCCGATCACCTGGCCTGGGCTACGGTCGAGTTGACCGCCATGGAATATGAGAACGGCATCCTCGCCATGGAATTTGTGGCGCCTGTGGCAGGTGAAGTCGTGCTCCAGTTGTCGCACGAACCACCCGGACCGCTGGTCGCGGGCGGTCATCCCGCAGTCTTCGACTGGGATGCCAAGACGCAGCGCGCCCGCCTTCCCATCCCAGCGGGCAACGCGAAGACGGGCCGCGTGCGCGTGGCCCTTGCCGTCGACGCACCCGGCGCCACCGGATTCTTTCAGGATGCGTCGGTGCTGATCGTGGGCGAGACGAGTCGCTTGCAGGCCGAGTTTTCGCCGCCCGCCGTAGCAGCCCGATCGCGCGTTCGCGCCAGCGCCGATCTGACCGTCGTACGCGAAGAAGCGCCGAAGTCGGCCGAAATCCCTGCCATCGACGACAAAGACAAACCCGCGCTTGTGACTTATCGGATCGCGGTTCCCCCCACCGCGGTGCCCGGCGACATCGCGCACCTCGCCATCGAGGCGGACGGCATGCAACTCGGTCATTCCGAACTGCGCGTCTTGCCTGCGGTCACCCTTGGTTTCGCCGATGCCGTAAGCGTACGCCTCGCCGCGAATTCTTCGCTGCCCATCATGCCTGCGGTGATTCCCGTCAAACAGAAGCCGGGCCGCGAGATCACTCTGACGCTTCACAACAACGCGCCCGAAATCAGAACTTTCGATGTTGCAATCGACGCGCCCGGACTCGAGTTCTCGCCCGAGAAGGTAACCGTCAGCGTGGGCGCCTTGTTGGCGCGCGATGTTACGTTCCATGTCTTCAGTTCCGGAGCGGACCCGGGTGTTCATGAGGGCACCGTGAAGGTCTCCGGAGCGGCGGCGATATCCCAGCCCGTGCGTTTTGTCGTCGTCCCTCCGGAAGGCTCTGTCGATTGGACATGGGAAGGTTTCTCTCTCCGGGAAAACACAAGGTTTCGCGCATCGTTTCTTGCCGGTCGCTGGCTGGAGATGATCGACAAGGATTCCGGGCAGGATCTGCTGCCGCCCGGAGGCGGCAACGGAAAGTTCGCGCCGATGGAAGAACTTGAGCGCCTCGCTCCAGCGAAGCATTAGACGGGATGTCACGCTGACACGTGCCACACCCCTCGCGGTAGCATGTTAATTGGCGTCTAACCGTTCCCCGCTCCTGCC
>Ga0302320_10017867_pt1 | contig 14359 bp, 13 predicted proteins | sample Bog_T0_3_FD_202130 | JGI IMG/M metagenome (GOLD analysis project Ga0302320, IMG submission 202130) | Peat permafrost microbial communities from Stordalen Mire near Abisko, Sweden - Bog_T0_3 | ecosystem: Environmental > Terrestrial > Soil > Wetlands > Peat | place: Sweden: Abisko, Stordalen Mire...
GGTCTTCAGGTAGCCGCCCCATCCCTGCTCCCTGATGCCGAAGAGAGGCACCGCTATGAACACGCAAAGGGCCAGCGCCGCCGTCGTGGAGAGCGACCCGGTCGGCGGCTTGAAGCCGGGTATGACCGTGCACAGGCTCGCCGTCGCCACAAAGAGGAAGAGCGTCCCCAGGAACGCCAGGTATCTCTCGGGGCGGTCCAGGCCCACCTCCTTGATCTGCCCCTCGATCCCGGTGACCACGATCTCAAGGGAGCCCTGCCAGCGCGATATCGCCCCTTCGGTGACTAGCTTCCGGGTGACAAGCTTCGCCCCGACCGCCATTACGGCCATCATGACCCAGGTCGTGGCGACGGTGCCGTTCAGCTTGACCCACCCGTGCTGCCAGAGGATCTGCTGGTCGGAGGTGAGGTTCACCGTCCGCCCTCCTTCATGAGCCTGCTACTGCTTTCAGCGGGCGGGCGGGTGGCCCGGAGCACGACCAGGCGCGCAAGGACGAATCCCACCAGGCAGGCCAGGAGCCTGCGCCAGTCGCCGCGAGAGACCAGGTAGAAGCCTCCCAGGGCGATCAATGTCCTCAGGAGAAGGCTCCCGAGGAACCAGGCGGCCGGCCGCTTGGACGCGACCGCACGGATGATCGTCCACCAAAGGCCTGCGAAGAAGACCGCGCCGAGGCCGGCGCCCGCGACAAGGGCCAGGATGACCTGCGGCGCCTCATTCATCCTTGGCCTCCGGTTCATCATTCATGGCCTTGTTCTGCTGCGCCAGCCAGTGCCAGGCGTTGAGGCAGCCGATCGCCAGACCGATGACGAGCAGCGCCAGCGTCCAGGAATGGCCCCCTGGATGATGGCGGTCCAGCCAGAGGCCGACGAGCGCGCCAGCGAGCGTTGGCACCGCCACCGACCAGCCGATCAGGCCCGACATGCCTAGGCCGAACCAGACGCCCTGCGGCCCGTCGCGCTGCGCCTTGAGCTTCCGGGCGGTCTTCTCCGCGACCGCCCCAAGGAGGCCCGTCTCCTTCCTCGGGGGTTGACTGGGGTGATTATCGCTCATGGTTGAATTCCTGGAGGTTGCGCATGAAGCTTCCCTCCATCTTTTCGACCGCCGTGCGGACGTCCTTCTCGTGCTCGTCAAGCGTCAGGTATTCCCGCTTCACGGCCTCATGGAGCTCTCCGAGATCCGAGCCGGCGATGGCGCTGCGAACCGAGACGAGAACGTCCGCGCCGGTCTTGACCAGCACGCCCTCGTCGACAGCGAGGTATACCGTCCCGTCCTCGGTTGTCTCGTAGGTGAAGATTCCGGGCGCCAGGGCGGCGACACAGTCCAGCCGGTGAGGCAGGAGGCCGAATGATCCGTCGCGGGTCTCGGCCACGATTCGCGACACGTTGGCCTTGTCCGCGAAGACCTGGAAAGGAAGCAGGACCTTTAGATTCATGCGGCTTTGGCGGGTTCAGCCTTCTCCGGCTCGTCTTTCGGGGGCTCGACCTTGCTGGGTTCCACCTTGGCGGGCCCAGCCTTTGCAGGCTCGGCCTTGGCGGGATCGGTCTTGGAAGGCTCAACCTTGGAGGGTTCGGGTATGGAGGGGCCGGCCTTTGCGGGCGTGGACTCCGCGGGTTTCGCCTTGGCCGCCCCGGCCTTTTCCGGCTCGGCCTTTGCGGGGAGAGGCTTTGCCTGCGGAGCCGGCTTCTTCGCCTCGCCTATGGCCCCAATCATGTAGAGCGCGCTCTCAGGGACGTCCTTGAACTCGTCGCGCAGGATGCGCTCGCAGCCGTCGAGCGTGTCCTTGAGGCTCACCGTCTTGCCCTTGATTCCGCTGAACTGCTCGGTTGTGAAGAACGGCTGGGTGAGGAAACGCTCGAGCCGCCGGGCCCGCCCGGCCGCCGTGCGATCCTCCGGCGACAGCTGCTCCATGCCGAGCATCGCAATGATGTCCTTGAGGTCCTCGTACCGCGCGAGCGTCTTGCGGACCTCATGGGCCAGGTTGTAATGGCGTTCGCCGACGATTGCGGCTGACGCCATCTTTGAGCTGGACTGGAGCAGCTCGATCGCCGGGTAGAGCCCCTCGCTCGCCCGCTTGCGCGAGAGGACAATCGAGGCCGAGAGGTGGGAGAAGACATGCACCGCTGCCGGGTCGGTCAGGTCGTCCGCGGGCACGTAAACCGCCTGGATGGAGGTGATCGCGCCCGCTTGGGTGTTCGCGATGCGCTCCTCCAGCCCGGACAGCTCCGTGCCCAACGTCGGCTGGTACCCGAGTCGGGAGGGCATCTGGCCCATCAATCCGGACACCTCCATGCCGGCCTGGATGAAACGAAAGATGTTGTCGATCAGCAGCAGGACATCGCGGTGCTCGTCGTCGCGGAAATACTCGGCCATCGTCAGCGCCGTGTTCCCTACCCGGAACCGGCTGCCGGGGGGCTCGTTCATCTGGCCATAGACCATCACCATGTTCTTCAGCACCCCCGCCGACTTCATTCCGCTGTAGAGCTCTTCGCCTTCGCGGCAGCGCTCCCCGATGCCGCAGAAGACGCTGATCCCCTTCTCGTGCCCGATCATGTTGTGTATCATCTCCGTGAGCAGCACCGTCTTGCCCACGCCCGCGCCGCCGAACATGCCCGCCTTGCCGCCGCGTTCCAACGGAACCAGCATGTCAATCGCCTTGATGCCCGTTTCGAAAACCTCGGACTTGGTGGATCGCTCAGAGAGCAGCGGCGGGTCGCGGTGGATGCTCCTCCACTGGACGTCCGCCGGCGCGGGCATGCGGTCGATGGCGTTGCCGAAGACATCGAACATCCGGGAGATTATCGCTTTGCCGACCGGCGCCTTCATGGGTCCGCCCGTGTCCTCCACCGGCATTCCCCGCGCCAGTCCCTGCGTCGGAGTGAGGGCTACGCCCCGCACGCGGCGGGCATCGAGCTGGGTCAATACCTCTATGCGGATCTGCCCTTGCCTCCCCGCGCGCAGCACCGAATTGATCGGCGGCAGGCGCTCACCAAACCGCACATCCACCACGCTGCCACGCACCGAGACAACCGTCCCAGGATTGGAGGGTATGGCTGTGCCGCTCATCAGGGGTTAATGAATTTGCGTTTCTTGGATTTGTTATCGTGGCCTGAAAGTGGACTTGCCCTTGGTAGCGGAGGCCCAATTCGCAGCCGATTCTCATCCGCTTGCGGGTGAAGTAATGGCTGTTGCATGAATTGCATCCGTCACCGGGTCGGTGTTGGACTCGGCCTGGCCGGCACTTACTCTACCCTAGCGCGGCGGAAGCAGGGATGGGGTAAAACCCGCACACGTTCATTGCGGACCAGGCTTCGATGCCAGGCCCATGGTGCTAAGAACATCGAGATAGGTGTCGGGGGCCTGGCAGAGCAGCGACTCAGTTTTCCCAGACGCGAACTTCCCGCCTAATCTATGCACTCCGGTGGGTTTTGGTGCGCCATGGTGAGATCAGGCCAGATTTCGTAAATAATCTCGGAGGGGAGGGGATTCACGTATCTTGAGTATTTTAAAGCGGAAACACGAATCACGCGGAATGGCTCAATGGTGGTTTGCTAAACCGTTGTATGGTCAAAACTGTGCCGGGGGTTCGAATCCCCCTCTCTCCGCCATTTTAATATCGTGGCTGTCAGCAAGTTGGAGATGGATAAAAAATTCCGAATGTTAGCGCGCTAACAGATTTGGTGCGGGAATTATGTAAGCCATTTTGTGTCAAGCCGATTCCGGGAGCTGCCGAGCTAAGGTAATTCATCGACGGCAGCCACACCGAGACTCGATCCGGGATCAACGGTTGTCTGACTCAGGCATTCTTCTCTGCTGGGCTTTCTCACGGCCCCTCCCAAATCGAAGGACCGGCCTCGATACCTCGCAGCCAAGCCCGGGTTTCTGGTCCGACAGACTATTCGCCGAGTTTAATACTGAACAGCGCGTGGTTTTTCGAGTAACCGACCGTACCGCTCAATCTAAATTGGGTGAGAAGCCCCTCATTTCGCTCATAATCTCACCGGGCAACACCCGGTGAGCCGAGAGAAGCCGGCCGGAAAAATCCCGTGCTGCGGTACTAAACCCGACGAAGTTGTGAAGCAACAAGATCGAACGAGGCAAAGCTGGATAACAATCCACTTTCTCGCATATCACCACTTTCCCATCGAAATCCAGGAGCAGAGTGTGTCGCAGCGGATCGAGGTCGGCGGCCAACGGCACGCTGCTAATGGAATACGACTCCTTCAGTCGTTCTAGGTCGTTGTTCGGCGACACTAGGATCAGAGGAGAATACGGCCGGCTCGTGTCATTCCGCGAGAAATCGAAAACCACTACCTCGGTCAGAATTTTGTCTTCGAACGGCTCGCAATTTGCGTGGAGGAAAGCCGCCGCGACGAATCGTCCGGTCAACTGAATAGCTAAATCGTATCTTATGTGTGTCTGGTATTCCAACTGTTCCAGCGTTCTCCCAACGGCCCTTTCGTGCATTGCCACCAGAAGCGAACTGTACCCCTGCGCCGGCAGCTCCCTCGTGATCTTTGGTCCGAGAAATGTGTAAACAAATGCGTTTCGTTCCTCTTGCTTCCTTTCGGCGACCAGCTCGTCGCCAGTTTGCGGGTGCCGGTTGCTGGCTAGGGAATCAAACGCATGGTCCGAGATCGAAGTCCCGGGTTCGAGACCGAACTCAGCACACATCCTGCCGAGGATAGCCCCATCGACCTTTGAGGCTCTGGCATCACCCCGTTGCAAGTAATGACGAAGCTCAGATGGCGAGGACTTTGGCTCAGAGATTGTGACGTCCAGTCCAACTATTGTAAAAGGTGAAAGGTTCATGGTTTGGTTTTAGAAATTGGGATTCGCTCGGCAAGTGAGTCGGCCGAATTTGTGGAGATTTGCGCCGAGAAGCTCGGTTGGCATTGAGCGCAACTCGTCAAGAAAGTCCCATTGCGCTCCCGATCCTAGAGTTGAGACACCAACGTCTAAGGCCGTTGGCCTTAGATTTATCGGTATCGAGTGCCGTTTCCGTCGCATGCTAAGTTCGTCAGAAGGCATCGCGATTCCGTTGAGCATCGCGCCAGCAATTTCCGAGGCTCCAGTGGATGTTGCCGAGGCCGTCATTAGGAGACCCTCCTAAGGTAACGGAAGTCTGGAGCGGGTCTTTGGCATGCGGTCACGCGGGCCCTATTGCTCAGGGGCCACCAGCTTGGCATCACCCGCCTTTGGTCGATCACGACCCGCTGGAATGGCTTTCCGCTCCTCATTCGTTTGCTTCCGACGACTAGGATGGCGTCGATTTTGAAGCGGTTGGCCCTACCGCCCGTCCGTAGGTTGTGTGTCGCGTGCGCGGGAAGCGCATCCTCTGGGTGGGAGGCTTCAGTTGATCCCGTGATTCCATGTTCGCCCCGGTTAATCGTTCTTCGCTTGACCTCTTGTTTGGCACCGAGTCGGGACATAAAATCCGTCGTATCGGGCTCGTTGTTTTGGGCAAAAAATTTATTCCGTAGGTTTCCTGCAAAGTTAGCTGCAAGGTCAGGTCCAACAGCATCACGGAGGGCTGGAAGGTGCTGTGTTCCAGCGATAGTCGCACACCGCGAGGAGCGGCACGTTTCCTGGAAAGAAACATCAGACCGCATTAATGTTTTTTGGCTTTCGTCCCACAGGAGGGCGACGGGCCTCTCGCCGGGATGCCCCGCACGTCTTTCAAGGGTCCGTTGGGTACAGAGGCGCAGTAAGCCATTGGCGATGCGGCCCACTTCGCCATACTCTAGAACAGGGCAGTCAATGACAAGTATGGCACCGTCGAGAATTATTGAGGGAGTGTAGTCGGTACGGGAAAAGAACATATTGCACAGGGGAGGACGCTGGAAAAAATCCGCGCATCCGGCCCCAAAGGAGAAGATCACGCTCTGTTTCGTTTCGGGCGGGAATGAAGGGAATTCGTTGAGAAAGTAGCTAGTAGCGAGCAGTACATTACGGTTTGCCGGGTTGATGATGTTGGCTGCCTCGATCATGCGCATGCACGCAGAGTCCCTTGAAAACGAGGGATCCCTGCTTTGGGCTATGGTCTGCGGGGCTGACCGCACGACTTCCACAATATCGTCAAGTTGGAGATCAGCCGTTGCCGCATAGACCAAGGAGGTCGCGTGTCGAACCAGGCTACCAACTGCATGGGCCCAAATTGTGTCGCCGGCGATCCGGTTGCGGGTAGACGATGAAAGCTCGGCGGCGGCCGAGAACAACGCAGCAACATTCGCGGCCATGTCCCCCGGTTCGCCCTTGCGGCGCGCCGCGTCCATCTCGTGCCGAAGAACATTGAATCCGAGGTCGTGACCCGGGCCAACGAACACCAGCGACCTTTCGCGCCCTGCTTCGATCGCCCATTCTCGTATGAGATCCGCATCGGATGGTTTTGTCCCTTTCACAGTCTGCGCAAGTATGCCGTAGCCCGCCCTCATCATTGCGATGGCGTTAATTCGAATGGGTCCAGAGGTCTTCCCTGAACCAGAGGCCCCGACAGCGAGGTTGCCTTCAAATGAGCCACCGACGGTTAAGGTAGGTCCCACTCGGCTCCACCGAACCAATTTCTCATCGAGCATCCACGTCCTTGGGCACGGGAAAAAGATGCCATTGATTATCTTGAGGACTTTTTGGATTAATTTCATGGCTGGAAATAGAAGTACGATTTCCCTCTTTCGGTTTGGCCGACGGCAGGTTGCACAGGGCCGTCGAAGGAGACATAGATCACGCCCTCGACACTCTTTACCCTTATGACGGCACCTATGTTCGACAGCGTGACGAGTCGGGTGTCGGTGGCCGCAGGAAGACGCAACGCCCTGGTCGTTTGTTCCGGCCAGATTTTCATCGGTATGAGGATCGTCCCTGCTCCAAGAAGAGAGGCTAGGAGGCATGCGACTAGAACCGGCCACAAATTCATATTCTTAATTGGCCAGACTTCTTCGGCGATCCGGTCGCCTAGCCGGGCGATGTCCGCCTTGGTTGCTGGGGCATTACCGCCCGTGATGTCTAAAGGGAGCGGGTGCTCCGAAGCCTTGGAAGGCTGCTGCTGAGTCGGTGTGTTGGATGTATAGTATTCCATTCTCCTAGTTATAGGACACTATTGCGACATCACCAAGGTGAGTTTTGCCGACACGCATCCGAAACATGCAACCGTGGCGCCGTCCGGTAACGCCGTAATCCGCCCGGATACGACCTCGCCAATACCCGTTTTAAGCCGGCTCGCGGGGGCGCTGAGACTTATGCTAGATGGAGGATATTGATCACTCAGGAATACTCGAAGGCTGTAAAAACCGGACAGTTGCAATTGTCAGTTAGAGCGAAGACACTGAAAAAGTGTCGGATGACCTCGGATCTCTCTTGAAGGCTCCGTCAAGGTTCATTCGCAAGATTTCGAAAATAAATTAACAGAATGCCGCAAAAAGAATCCCGAACAAAACTAACTTTTGTGATCCGCAGCCATTTCCCGGAGGCGAATAAATCCGAGATCGCGAGGGAGGCCGGAGTGAGCCGTGATACGCTGTATACATGGCGCAACCTTTTAGAGGAACGCGCCGACTGGATCTTTTTGCACGGTAGTCTGGCCGACAGGTACGCTGCGCTCAGCAAAGTAAACGGCCGCCTACGGAATCGGGTTGATGAATTGGAGCGGACACTAACGCGTAATGGGATCGCGATCCCTTCGCCGAGAAAGGATGATGAAACCGAATTCGACACCGACAGGGATGAGGATGAATCCTGAGGAGCAAAGCTTTTACCTTCACCTCAGGAAAGCAAATCATGTCGAGATCATCTCTTCACAAGAATCGAAAGACTGTTCATTGGCTTCGTGTAGTTGGGCGGTCCTAGGTTCCGTGGGAGGATGTGCCTCTGCTTTAGCAGAAAGGATCCGCTCGGGCTCTTTTGCCGGTAAAATGCGCCAGAACTGCCGGGCCGTTTCTGGTGTCATAAGGTTAACGTACCGATTCTTAAGGACTGTCTCCGAATTCCCAAAAAGGACGGCGGCCCGTCCGAAATCTCCTCCAGAACTGATGAAGGCACTTGCCGCTGTGTGCCGGAGCCCATTTGCCGGCAAAGAAAAGGGTTTTGCCACGTTCCTCGTGTGCCAACACCGATGGGGCACTTCTAGGCTGTTTGGATAGGCTTCCAGCCACCGTTTCAGATTCTCAGGGGTATGAACTTGGCGCGGGGCGCGATTTACCTTCCCGGAGGGAATGTGAACGACGATTCCATTCCAAAGCTTGTTGGGCCATTGCCCGTGGTTGGCCTTCACCGCCTCGAAAAGCCGGATGATCTCACCTGAACGGGTATCGCTTGCGGAACCCTTCTTGTTTGCACGGACACCGGCCAAAAGCGCAATCGCATAGTAAAGGACGTATTCCGGGTGGTTCGCCTCGACCCATCGCAACATCGTTTGCGCTTGGTCGAGAGTTAGGACTTCGATTAAGGCGGAATGCCGCGCCACCCTTGGCTTGGAAACCCCGCGCCCTATCTCTGGGTCGCACCAACGGCGGGGCGCGGACCCGCACCAGCGAAGAAACTGACTCACAGCATCCACATCGTTATTTTTCGTCCTGGAGTTGTTACCGGGCTTCGAGGCGATCCAAGCCTCAATCGTCTGGGTGGTGACTTCGGGTAGATTGATTCCGGGACCGGCAAAAGTAACAAATTCGTCGAGGCGACGCTGTAAGCGGGGTAGACTCTCCGCAGCCATGCCGGCGGACTGCTTTGCAGCCACGAACGCTTCATATCCCGCCTTCAAAGTCTTCACTTCTGCATAGGTATGAGGATTTCCAGCCTTCGCTCCGTTCAAGGAAAGTCGCAGGACTAAAGTCTTAAGGTCCTCCATCTGACGTTCGAGGCCGGCCAAGGTTGTGGCCTCCTTGGGCCCTCTAATGACCTCAGCGTAGATCTCCGCTGCACGCCGCTGGGCATCGGCGTAAATCGTTGTTCCCGTCGACCGATTCACTTGTACCCCGCCATGCCTGAAGATGACACGGTACGGCTTATCAGAAGCCCCGCGCCAAATGGTCACCTGGCCCTCCATTCCAAGAGCATCGAAAAGCAGGTGAGGTTGAACGCGGGCCACACCCCTTTTATAGCGATCCGCTGGACCCAACAAGGGAAACTTGAATAATTCGCTTTAGGAGCTGTTATTTCGCTAACAATTCTCACTCCTTGGGTTTTGCCCCCAGAGGAAATTCTGCCCAAGAAAATCTTCTACCTCCGTTCGAATACCCCTCTCTCCGCCATTTTTGGGACTCCCTCTAGCCCAGCAACTCGTGAAGATGAGCAGCGAGAAACTCGTAGACTACACTGCGCGGCGCCGCATAGAAGACTTCAATTCGTCTCTCGTTATGGCGAAAAATGATTCGATGCTCGCCAACGCGCAGTCGCGAGAGGCCTTCAAGGCTGCCCTGAAGGGGTTTGGTATCGCCGCGTCCGTCTGCTAAGGCGATTATTGCAGACTTCACCCGCCGGCGGGGCTCCGGGGCAAGCGCCCGATGGTACTCGCGCACCTGGTCCGAAACGGTGACTTTAGTCGACAAGGGAAGATGCAGGACGGAACGCTAGCTTGCCCGAGCGAAGAAGCCTGTATTGGCGTGTAAAATCTGGGTCAGAAAGCAGTTCCATGGTTTCAAGAATTCCGCCTAGGCGGGCCGCAGAAATTACATGAGCAACGGGACGATCATGACGGGTCACGGTAACGAGAATCCCGCCCTCCGCGGCGTCGATGGCCGATGCCGTCTCCCGTTGGAGGTCCTTAATGCTGTATGTATCCTTCATAGGGAAAAGATGTATTTAAGGGGAAGCCCTGTCAACTCCGCACAGTAGCCTAAACCGTGTGCAAGAGAGCTCAGGCGGCCGTCACCCGCGGCGATCCATATTTCTGCAGCAAGAAAACGGCCATTCCCCCTCGTGTTAGGCCCTAGCAAAAATGCCCGTTTTCGTTGCCCTTGGCCCGGGAGAGATGCCGGTGGCAGCATTCGAATCCCGCTCTCTCCGCCATTCTCAAGGTCACTGCTGGTTCCTCAGGACGGCCTGAACCTCACCATGCGTTCCACAAAGATGGAAAACGAGGCCGTCTTTCTCTCGCTGAAAGACTAGCCTCAAATCAAGTCCACATCGGCATTCCATAAATGGCATAATTCGTCGGAGCCCGATGCCTGCGTGAAGATGCGGGTGCCCAAATGCCGTACCAGCGGCTTGCATCGCCAACAATACTTCTTGTCGGCGAGTTGGAGGGACGCTCCTAAGGAAACGCGGCGTCGCCAATAATTTCACGGAGCGAGGTCATCCGCAGCGGCAATTTCTCGGAGTTTTCCGGTTCGGCGAGCCTGCGCAGATTCCGATTTCATGATTGCTCCAGCTTTCACCGTATCGTCGGAGTTCAAACCATACTCGTTCACAAAGTAGGCCGCGTCCGGCTCCATAACGGCAAACGGGAGGCCGCGACGATTCACAAGCTGGGACAGCGCCATAGAAACGTATGACCCCGCATCGAGGCCGATGCTCTTAAGAACGGCGTCGCTCTTTTTCTTCAGATTGCGATCTATGCGGGTGCGAATTTGAACGGTGGCCATGCCTCAAAAAGGCTCAATATGGCTCAGATAGTCAAGCGTCGTACCCCGTCAGACATTGGATTTCAGCGATATCTGTTTCCGAGGCGAAAATTCCGTCGTTTCCCCTCATGCTAGTCCCTAGCAAAAAGATCGATTTTAGGTGCTTCCTAGCCCGGCAAAATCTCTGGTGCAGGCATTCGAATCCCCTTCTCTCCGCCACTTTCATGCCGCCGTGAGCGGATGGACGGAAGCTTTGACCTTTTCCCCGACGGTGGTGATCGGCTCACGCAGGTCGCAGGCGAGCTGCACCTGAAGCCAATATCCTGGGTTGGGCTCGGCAACTGAGGTGTTAACGGCGCCATACTTGCGGCGCTCGGTCCGTGGTCAGGAGCTCACGGCTTGGCACAGGCCTCAAATACTGCGTGGCTTAGGTCGTGACGGACCTCTCGGAGCACAGCTTGGCCACGCTTGCTGCGGAGCTTTCGGCTGGCGGACTGAGGCCCTCCCATTCGGGTCCGTTGCTGCGGTCCTACTATAGGATGGACGCCGGGTCGGGCTCCAACGACCGGCGTTTTCCGGCCGAACTGGAGCGCCTGCTGAGGGAATCGATAGAGCGGCGCCTAGCCTCCCTTGCGGCGCGGCATGTGGCGTCGGATGGGACCGCCAAGTTCCTGATCCGCATGTCCGATGGCCGGACGGTTGAATCGGTGCTCATGCCCGGCCACCGAACGGACCGGGCGGCAGGGTGCCTTTCGTCGCAGGTCGGGTGCGCGATGGGCTGCGACTTCTGCGCTACGGCAAAGGCCGGATTCGAGCGGAATCTCACATCCGGGGAGATCGTGGACCAGTTTCTGACGCTCCGCCGGGAGGCCAGGGCCGGCGGCCGCAGGCTCCAGACCGTCGTCTTCATGGGCATGGGCGAACCGATGCTAAATCTCGGAAATGTGCGCCTGGCGATCGAGCGGATGGCCTCGAACGACATGGGGGGTCTCGGCTGCGGGCGGATCACCGTCTCGACCGTGGGCATTGTGCCCGGGATCGAGGAACTCGCCGCCTCCGGGCTGAACGTCAACCTCGCGGTCTCGCTTCACGCGCCCGACGACCGGACGCGGGCCCGTTTGCTGCCGACCGGGCGGCGGTTTGGCGTCGTGGAGATTCTTGGGGCGGCCGATCGTTACCAAGCCGCCACGGGCAGGCCTGTGTCCATCCAGTACTGTCTGCTGAAGGGGGTGAACGACTCCGTGGAGCAGGCCGACGATTTGGCCAGACTCCTGAAGGGGCGCCGGATGCACGTGAATCTGCTGCGGTACAATCCGATCGGCCCTGGCCTGAGCGGCGAGGTCTACGAGGCCGTCTCGGGTGCCGCGGCGGACTGCTTCCTCTCCCGCCTGCGCGACAACGGGGTCGTGGCGCACCTCAGGCAATCGCGCGGGCCGGATATTGACGCGGCGTGCGGGCAGTTGAGGCAGCGGGCGTGACGTTGGGGGCGATCAGCTGCGCTGCGAAAGCACGCGCTCGATGACGGCGGCCAGGTGGGCGACGTCGTAGGGTTTTGCTACGACGGCGCAAAACCCGAAGTTGCGGAAGTTGGCGAGAACGGGGTCCTTTGAGTAGCCGCTCGAGACGATCGCGCGCACGTGCGGATCAAACTTTCGCAGTTCAGCGACCGTCTTGATGCCCCCCATGCCGCCTGGAACGGTCAGATCCATAATGACGAGGTCGAAGGGGCGCCCGGCGGCGAGGGCCTCCTGGTAGGCGCGGATGCATTCGGTCCCGTCCGCGACCGTGGCCGCTTCGTAGTTGAGGCGCCGCAGCACCCGCGCGCCCACATCGCGGATGGTCTCCTCGTCGTCCATGATCAGTATCCGCCTGCTCTGCGTGGGCGACGCGGGCGGCGCGTCGACAGGGGAGGACGGGGCGGTGTCCGCAGCGGGGATCCACATCGCCAAGGAGGTGCCTTGGCCGGGCTTCGACTCGATCTCGATGATTCCGCCGTGCTTCTTCAAGATGGAGTAGGCCGTGGCCAGTCCAAATTGGTCTTTGCCGAGCATCGCTGCCGAGTAGGGGTCGAAAATCCCCGAAAGCTGGTCCGCGGGTATCCCGATGCCATGGTCCGCGACCGTCAGGCGCACATAGCGGCCCGGCGCCAGCGGGTGGGCCGAGTCCGGGCCGACCGTCTCGTTGGAGGCGACGAGCTCGATCAGCCCGCCGTCCGGCATGGCTGCATTCGCATTGGCAACCAGATTCTGCACCGCCCTCCCGAGCTGCGCCGGATCCGCATTCACGGGCCATAGGTCTGCTTCGGGGCGGAACTGGGCCAGCGATCTTGCGCCGCTCAGCGCGAGGGCGATCGATGCGTCCACCACGGCCGGCAGCGACAGCGGGCCTCTAACGGGATCGCCGCCCTTCGCGAAGGTCAGCAGCTGCTGGGTGAGTCCCTGGGCGCGCTTCGCCCCGGCTTCCGCCTCGCGCAGGCAGTCGCCGACCCTGGCCATGGCCTCGTCATCCAGTTTTGCGAGCGTGATGTTACCCATGATGACCGTCAGGAGGTTGTTGAAGTCGTGGGCAATGCCCCCCGCCATCATTCCCAGGGAGTTCAGGCGCTCGGCGCGCTCGAGCTCTGCCTCTAGGCGGGCCTTGTCCTCCAGATTCGCGCGGATCTCCGCCGTTTGCTTGCGCACACGCCGGCGGAGCGAGACCACCCAGAAGACGACGCCAAAGGCGCAGGCGCCGCAGACGACGGCCGCCATGAGCGCCTTTTCGATCGTCCACCACGGTGGCGACTTGAGGAGGACGATGTCGGAAGGGGCGCGCAGGAGGAGCTCCGCTCCGGTCACCTTTCGGTGCTCGTCGTAGCGCAGCCGGTAGATGCCGGTCGCGGAGACGGTGCTGTCCTTGTGCCACGCACTGGGCAGGCCCGGGCTTCTGGAATGGTCGAGGCGGGCGACGACGCTCTCGGCTCCGATTCGCATCGTCAGGAGGTACTCGTCGCCAAGGTCCGTCACCTCGGTGACAAGTCCGTCGGCGTGCACCAGGGTGTAGTCATTCTGGGAGCTCCGCGGGATCGGTGAGGACAGGCGCCGGGCGTGAGGCTCCGGCTCGTGGCCGGTGCGCCGGATGACGGTCTCCCGGAGAAGGGCGCGGGTGCCGTCCCAGCCGGGGATCCCGACGACGTCGACGAGGTCTCCCGGGACGACCTCTGTGCGGTCCCTGCTGAGCGCCAGGAGGTGCGCCGTCTCGCTCTGGAGCACGAGGAACCGGCCCGGAGCCTGATAGGTCACCACCCCGGCCGTGTGAAGCCGATGCGACGTGCCGTGCGTCGACTCAAATCGCCCCAGGTTTTCAAGCGGGGTGAAGGGGGTCGCAAACAGGTCGGCCGCCGGCGCCTCGTCGACGTCGATGAGCCCGTCGATAGGCACCCAGAGCTGGACCCCGGTGGACCGGTGGAACTCGTTGGCAATCACATCGCAAACGCCACGGAGCCGCACGAACGCCCCGATCTTGTCGTCCACCTTGACCGAGGACGGCAGCAGCGCGCTGAATTCGCCGGTGGCCGTCGTGAGGTCGAGCTGCGTCCACGGGGCGGCGCGCTCTTCGGCTCGGACGTATCCCTCCATCTCCACCCACTGGTTCTCGCTGGCTCCGGTGAGCGCCTGCTCAAGCGAGATTCGCGGCGGTTCGGGCTGGCTCATTGAGGCTCCGACGGAACCGTCGCGGAAAATCACCTCCGGGGCGTATTCGCCCATCGCGGTCACGCCGGTCACGACCGCGGAGACTCCCGGCGGCATTCCGGCGAACTCCACCTT
>Ga0302320_10017868_pt1 | contig 14358 bp, 11 predicted proteins | sample Bog_T0_3_FD_202130 | JGI IMG/M metagenome (GOLD analysis project Ga0302320, IMG submission 202130) | Peat permafrost microbial communities from Stordalen Mire near Abisko, Sweden - Bog_T0_3 | ecosystem: Environmental > Terrestrial > Soil > Wetlands > Peat | place: Sweden: Abisko, Stordalen Mire...
CGCGATCTTCAAGCCACAGCTCTCCATCATGGACTCGATCATCGCGATGGAGGGCCGCGGCCCCGCAAACGGCAAGCCGCGAAGAATGGACTTGTTGCTCGCCAGCCGCGACAGCGTGGCGCTGGATGCCACTGCCATGCGCCTTGCCGGGCTCGATGTGCATCTTTGCCGCCACCTGGTGATGACCGCCGACAGAGGGCTTGGCCACCTGGAAGAGGAAGCCATACAAGTCGACGGAGAGCTGGCGCGCTACGCCACCCACTTCGAGCCTGCCATTCTCGATAAGGCCATTGCGGCAATGGACTATATGAGCCGCTATCGCTGGTTCGTCAAATATATGTTGGAGAAGAATTTTGTTTTCTACCCATTTCGCGCGCTGGTACAGGTGCTGCGCAAAGTGGGACTGGTGGAGGGAGGCTAGTTGTCAGTGTCTGCCTACAATTCGTGCGCGCCGGAGGCCGGATGAGAATTCTCGCCATCCTGCTTTCGCCGCCTTTTCCTGCCACCGCAGGACATCGCATACGCAACGGCAGCTTGCTGCGCGCGCTCAAGCTCGAGGGCCACGCGGTAACCATGGTTGCCTTCGCCAGCCCGGAGGAGATTGCCGTTCCGGCGCGCGAATTGGCGGGGCTGTGCAGTGAGTTTCACCTGGTGCCATGCCCGGAGAGCAGTTCGCTCGACCGTCTGCGCGCCGTCTTCGGACGTAAGCCTTACGGAGCGGTTCGCCTCGCTACCCCGGCGATGCAATCCCTGGTACGCGAGCATCTGGCAAAGAACGAGTACGACGTCATGCTCTGCGATGACGTCTACATGGCCGGCAATATTCCAGAAAACAACCGGCTGCCGGTCGTGCTCAATAAGCATGACATCACGTGCCGCATCATGCGCCAGTTCGCCGTGGGCGAGCGCAATCCGCTCAAGAGACTTTATGCTCTCCTAGAGGCGGCGAAGATTCAGCGCCTGGAGGCCGCCTTGTGTGCCTCGGCACAGGCCGTCGCCGTCTGTTCCGCGCGCGATGCAGAACTGCTGCGCGAACTTTCGCCCGCGGCAAAGCTATTCGTCGTTCCCAATGTAATGGACATCGACAAATACGCGCCTGCCACCCAAGGCGATCGGCACTCGGTGCTCTTTGTCGGGGCCATGGATTGGCTACCCAATCAGGACGGCGTGGAGTTCCTTGTCCACGATATTTTCCCACTGGTGCGGCGACTTGTTCCCACCGCACAGGTCGTTCTGGCTGGCCGCAATCCTTCTCCGGCGATGTTGCAGCGCTATGCCGAGTTTCCAGACGTAAAATTCACCGGAACGGTGGTCGATCTGCGTCCGTTTATTGCCCGCGCCACGGTCTGCGTGGTTCCGCTGCGCATCGGTAGCGGCACGCGCCTGAAGATACTTGAAGCGGCTGCCATGGCCAAGCCAATCGTCTCCACCACCCTGGGCGCGGAAGGACTGGACCTGCGTAACGGCGAGGAAATCATTCTCGAAGATAGCCCGCATGCATTTGCGAAAGGGATCGCAATGCTGTTGACCGATCCGTCGCGTGCCGCAGCCATCGGCAGCGCCGCGCGGCGCGCCGTCGAGCAGTTGTACAGCATCCCTGCCCTGTGCCAGCAGCTTCGTCTGCTCCTGGACTCACTGGAGATTCCCGCGGCAATGGCCGGGAGATCGCAGCCGTGATCCTCTTCTACATTCTCGTGCTGTCGCTGCCCTTTGTGGATCACGGCATTCTTGGCCGGGAAATTGCCGGACTGACGCTGGAGAAGATCATCGGTGCCGGGTGTTTCGTTTATGCACTGGCCTACCTGCCGCGCCGCCGCACGTTGCCCTTGCTGTTTGAGACGGCGCAGGCCAAGGCCTTTGCCCTCTATGTCGCGCTGGCCGTGATCTCCTACCTCGTTACCGCCAAGGAAATCACGTTTGCCGACCTGATCAGCGTCTTCCTATCGCAGTTCCTGTTCTTCATCACGGTGATGATCCTGGTGGACTCGCGCGAGCGCCTGGAGAACACCGTCCTGGTACTGATCGGGTCCATCGGGTTCATCTCGCTATACCTGATTAAAGAATGGATTGGCAATATCGGGATCTACGGCTATTCTTACCGCCCAGGCTGGGTGGCGGGAGATCCCAATATGTTCAGCGCATCGGCGCTCGTCGTGCTGCCGCTGATGCTTTATCCGATAATGCACGGTCCGCGCCCATGGCAGCGGGCCGGAGCAGCCGGGTGCCTGGCGCTTACGCTGGTTACGTTCCTTTTGGCTGCGTCGCGCGGAGGATTCCTCGGATTGGCTGGGATGTCCCTCTGGCATCTTCGCGACACCCGCCGCCGCCTGATCGCGATTGCGATATGCGCTGCGATTGTCATGGTCTGTTTTGCGTCGCCGTACTCGCCGCTCGACCGGTTATTGAAGCCTGATGCGAGCGACATAGAATCCAGCAACATTCGCCTGCAACTCTGGACAGCTTCGGGCAAGATGTTCGTCGACCATCCGCTGTTCGGCGTCGGCTTATGGAACTTTCCACTTTATATGCATCAATACCTTCCACCCGGGGTCGAACTCGATTTCGTCGTCCCCCACAATACCTATCTTGAAGCTCTGGTAGAGATGGGCGCCACGGGGTTACTGGTGTTTCTCTCCGTGCTGGGATTCAGCTTGTGGAACCTGGAGCGAATGCGCCGATCCGCGATTGCGCTGAAAGATGCGTATCTCGCGGCGCTCACCGGTTCGCTCAGCAGCGGAATCGTTGGCTTCGCCATTGCGGTGATGTTTCTCTCCGCCAAGCACGCCAAGGTTTTCTGGTTTGCCGTGTTTTTATCGGCCTGTCTGCAGCCGCTGCTGGAGGCGGCGATTCGCAGCGCCAAAGCAAAAGCGGTAGCCGGGAAGACAGGCGCGAAGCCAGTGAAGCAAGAGCTGGCCGTCGTGCAACCCGCTCCCATTCGCGTCGGGAACTGGCTCACGCGCAATTGAACTGAAATGACAAGAGGAGAGGCATTGCAGAACAACGGCACAACGCGCGAATGGCAGAATGAGTTCGCCCCCTTGTCCGCGCTGCTGTCGATTCTCCCAAAGCATCGCCGGCGTTTTCAATCCCGGCGCACCAGCGGGGCGCCATCCTGGAGCGGGACACAATGACAAGCCAAGTCCCGTCGCTCTCTCCAATGCCTGCTCCAGTTTCGGGTGGACGCGCTTCCACATTGCGCAGCGTCATTTCAAACTGGGCAGGTCTCGGAATCAACGCGCTGCTGTCGCTCCTCCTCACCCCAATTCTTCTGCACGGCCTCGGTAGCCTCTACTTCGGTATGTTCATGCTCGTCGCAGCAGTCTTGGACTCCTGCGGCCTTCTCGACTTCGGGATGCGCACCGCGACGTTTCGATTTCTCGCCCGCTACCGCGGCAGCGGCGAGCGCGAGGAACTGAATCGTACCTTTGCTTCCGGAATTGTGATCGCCTTCGGTTCCGCCACGCTCATTCTGTTGGCCGATCTCGCCGCCGTAATCCTGCTGCCGCGCTTCTTTGCCGTCTCGCCTTCCGACCAGTTGCTTTTCCGCCTCTTGATCTTGCTGTTGGGTGGCTCGGTTGCGGTTGCTTTCCTCGCCCAGTTCTACGGAACCTATCTTTGCGCCTTCCGCCGCTTCGACTTCTATAACCTCAACTCCGCAGCGACGGGAATCATCCGCGCCCTTCTGATCGTCGCCGTGCTGCGCCTGGGCGGCGGAGTGCTCGCCGTGGCTGCAGTGACACTTGCCTGCGCGCTACTTTCGCTGCTCTCCTCTATCTGCCTGGTGCGCATTGCCGATCCTGCGCTCGCCTTCTCCAAGCAGTGCGTATCGTCCACGCGGGTTCGCGAACTCCTCGGCTTCAGCGGCAACGCGTTCCTCGGAACACTGGGCGACCAACTTCGTTTCTTCATCGACTCAGTTGTCATCGGGAGAGTGCTGGGCCTGGCTTACATCACGCCGTTTGTCATCCCGGGACGGCTGATGGTTCTCTTCCGGGAAACCGCGTTTTCATTGGCGAGCCCGCTGTCTGGCGTGATGAGCGAACTTGCGGGCCGCAACGACGAGGAAGCTCTGCGAAGCAGTTTTTTGCGGGCTACGCGACTTTGCCTGCTGCTCAGCCTCTTCGTCAGCCTGCTGCTGCTGGTGAATGGCGCGGCACTGATTCAGTTCTGGGTAGGTCCCGGGTACTCGACTTCCTACACATTGATGCTGGTATTGCTTTCGGGATATTCCTTAATGCTGGCGCAGCAGCCTTCGGTGGACATTCTTCTGGCCCAGGGACGTCATCGTCTGCGCGGCTGGTGGAACCTAGGCGAAGGCGCGGCGAATCTTGCGCTCAGCGTCTACTGGGGACGGCACTACGGGTTGATCGGCATCGCGCTCGGCACGGCTGCGCCGATGATCTTTGTGCAGGTGTTCGTCCAGCCGTGGTATGCGCTACGTACCATCGGGCTAAGCCCTGTACGATACCTGCGCGAGGCTCTGCTCGGACCGGTGCTGGCGGCGGCGATTGTGTTGGGGCTCAGTGCAACGCTGCGCCCCTGGCAGCACACCTACAGCGCGGGGTGGCTTCTTCTTTCCGTGGGATGGCAGGCAGCTCTGTTCATCATCATGGCATGGAGGCTTGCAATGACAGCGGATGAGCGCAAGCAGTTTGCGAAACGCGTGCGCGACGTGCGGCAGGCGGCGCGGGTGGATTCTTCACGATGATCCCGCCTGTTGCCGAACGCCTCCGATTTCGACTCACGACAAAGCATCTGTGTTTTGCTGCTGGGACCGGTTGCCTTGTGGCCGCCTTTTTTCTCCTGCTCTGGCGTGGGCCTATGCCCTTCGAAGATCTCCTCCGGAGATTCGCGCTCATGGATTCGGGCGGAAGTTCTCACCTGGCGTCACAGCCCGCGCTGCTGCGGCACTATTACCGGCAAGCCCTGGCCCTAGGCCTCGGCCTCGTTGGCGTCACAACGCTTCTGGCCCTGGCGTGGAGCCGCCTGAATGGGTTTACCCAGGCGAAGATATGGCGGACCACCTGCACGGTGGCCTGTACGTGTGCGCTGTGCCTTTATATCTTCAAAATCACTCACGACTCCACATGGTCGCCGGTCGATGTGCTCGTGACGACCCCCGGCACACTGCCAATTTTCGGCCACCGTCTACTATTCGTCTGGATCGGGCAAGCATTCCAGATCGCCATCCCTACGCTTTCTCCCCTACGTTGCTACTATGCTTCGCAGATGATCGCGGCGCTGCTGTCAATTTACGCCGTCGGGCGATGGTCAGCCATCCATGTTGGCGAGGCTCTGAGCCCGCTGGGACAGGTGCTGGCGGTCATCTTGATCTCGACCTGCCTCGATTATCGGAATTTTTACGATATTGCAATCGTCTTCTTCTTCTCGTGCGGATTGCTGGCCCTCTACCGCCGAAAGTACGCATGGTTTGTTGTTGTGGTCACGGTGGGGACCCTGAATCATGAAAACGTGCTTCTCTTGATTCCGATTGCAGCATTTCTGCTATATGACACCGAACCGCGGCGCGTCTGGTTGGCCGTGGTCGCCGCTTCGCTGGCGGGGCACTTGTTCGTACGTGCCGCGCTGCAATACTTGATCCCATTCCAAACCCAGGTTGAGTGGAAGATCTGGTCAAATATGACCAAACCTTTCCTGGATCACAGGGAAATTGCGTTCTCCCTGCTGGCGCTGGGCGGTTGGTACGCACTTGGGTTGATGAGTCTTCCGGCCTGTGACAAGCGGCTGCGGCGGCTCCTGCTGCTGTTCCCCATGCTGTGTGGGACGACCTTCCTGTTCGGACTATTTCACGAACCCCGGGTGTTCAATGCTTTCATCCCGGTATTGATCGCCGTCTTGTTGAAGGGCGCACAGTGGAATGTGAAACAGAGTTCGGCATAACGTTCTCGCCACTGGTGTCCTGTTTCTGTTGCAGTGCGGCCGAACGATCTTCACGGCCTCGCCGTTCCAACTTTCTTTCCATAGCGCACGGCGGCGGTAAATGCCTTCCATGGCTTTAGCGAACCTCGCTTGGTGCTTGCCGTTAGCGCCATTAAGGCATACCCGCTCATCAGCCACGCAAAAGCAATCCGGTTGACGAACGCGTGCCGCCAGTTCCGGTAGTAGAGGTAGCTGTTCCCGCGCACTACGGACGCAATCCAGTGCTCGTCGGCACGAGCAACTGTGCTCGCCTTGTGGACCAACCTGGCGCGAGGATCGATTTCCAACCTTGCATTTGCCGGGAGATGCAGGCAGAAGTCCACGTCTTCTCCCTCGGAAGCTCCGCGCAGGTTTAGGTCAAAGCGGAGACTGCCAATACGATCGGTGCGGAAGCTCATCAAACCGCCCCCAAAGCGGCTTACTGCAAACCTTCCAGCGCTGCGCAGCTCATCCGCCCGGTAGTAAAACTCCTGACGTTCGTCGTAGAAGGGGCCGCGCACAAAAAGCCATTGCCAGATGCGTCCGGCGTAGCCTTCGGGCTTGTAGTTGGTGATGATTCCGGAGATTCCGGTGATCTCGGGATCCTCCGAATAGCCTCGCATCAGTTCTTCCACGAAGTCCGGCTCCAACTCAACGTCATCGTCGAGGAAGAGGACTACGGCGCAACGGTTCTGGTCGAGGGCTACGTTGCGCGCCATGGCCGCGCTGTTGATCCCGGTATCGCGCGTATATCGCAGGCAAACCTGATTGGCTTGTCTCGCATGTGCCGCAAAAAGCGCGCGCACTTGCCGCTCCGACTCATCGCATGGGCTCTGGTCAATGATGATCAGTTCCTGTGGGAGCTTCGTTTGCTCAAGCAGGGTTCGCACCGCGATCGCGAGGTCGTGAGGGCGGTTCAGGGTTGGGATCATCACCGCAAGCGAATGCGCTGCCGTCGGCTTCGAAGCAGTCTGCGGCGGGTGTGCGTTTAATTCAGTTTCACTCATGTGCCAACTGTTCCATCACCGAAAAATTGACCGCCCGAACGGGCCCAACAAAATCTCCGTAATTGCGCTCTTCCCCGCCCACGCGGTAGCCCCACGCGTCGGTGCCCAGGTTCTTGCCCGCTTCATGGCCGTCGTAGGCGTTATCCATCAACGAGACGAGTCCCCAGTTCATCTCCTCCGGCACGCTGTCGGTCCACGCCCACAACAGATGGCCGATGAAAGGATGCACTCCATTCGACGTACGCGCCCTAAAGAGCCACTCCACATCCCGGCGGTAACGCGCCGCGCGCTCCGCCTGTGTGTCCACCTGAGACGACGCCTGCTCTTTGTACCTGGCGTGCCGCCATTGGCCGGAATCCGCATTGGCGACCACTCCCTCCCAAACCAGCAGAGGGATGTCGCCAGCCGCCCGCATTACGAAATCGAGTTGCTCCTGGCTGCCATCCGAGGTAACGCCAATCGCATCCAGAGACTCGCCCGCCGCCCGGTATATTGGAGCACGCGCCGGAGCCCACCACCCGCCAACCGTTGTGGGTCCAAAGAATAGCGCATGTGGCGCAATCGCGCGAACCGCATCGCGTTCCGTAGTGAAATATTGCCGGGCGATGAGATACAGAAAATCGTCGAGATCGCGAACCATGTTCGGATTCGCACCCGAGGAGGGTAACAGTTCCGGATTGCCCGTACCTAGCCATCGATGCGAGCCTCGCCCGTTCTCGTCGAGCAGGCCTTTTCCGCCGGGCCAGCCGCCGTCGCTTCCGAACGTGGTGTAGCTTGCCTGCCAGGAGGAGTTCAGTGCATCAATCGACTTGTACTTCTCGCGCAGAAAATCACTCAGACGTAACTTGGTATGCACCCGCGCGTCGGCATATTTCGCGCCCGACTCCTTGGCTTTTTCCTGCGTCGGGGCGGTGATCAGCGCCACGTAGCCGAGGTGCGGATGCGTTTTACCGGCAGGCTGCGAAGCAAACTCCGGCCCGGGGCCGAACCCAGAAAGATAGTCGGTGTCATCGCCGTAGAGCCCAATCATGTACGGCGACTGCGAAACCGTTGCCAGCTCGTGGTCCGCGTTCAACACCTCCTGCGCGTTTCTCACCCACGCCGGATCGAAGACATCGGGAAAGTTCGCCCAGCTCTGATCTCCGACGGAAGAAACGCTTTTATCCGCTCCAGCGAACAGATTCTTGAACACGCCTTCCTTCCGCCCCCTGATTGCCGGGTGGCGAGAGATCCATATGAAGGGCATCTTCACCGGTTGCTCGGTGCCTGTCCACTCCGGCTCGGAATCCATCGGCATCATCATGCGATAGCTGTATGGCCCAATCGCATTGAAGCCCCACGAGCGCAGCCTGCGATTTGCCTGTAGCCACTTGACTGGCTCGCTGCCATACTTGTCGTTCATCCGCTGATCGAGGCTTACGCCGCGCTCGTCTTTGTGCGTATCGCCGCCCACAAACCATACGCCGATCATCCAGAACGGATGCCCGTCGGGAGTCATCAATACCCAACGGTCGCCAACCTTCGCCGTGCGCCAGCGTCCGGTGGCGTTCAATTTCGCGCCTGGCGTAATGACGCCGCCGAAGCGGTCCACTTGAGCCGGGCTGATGTGAAGCGAGAAATTGCGCCGCGCCTGCTCCCCAGCCAGATCGCGTACCTGCACCGCGAGATGGAAGTCGCCACCCTTCTCTGGCGCTCCGGAGAGAACGCCTTTTGCGCTGAGTTTCATTCCCGGCGGCAACGTGCCTTCGGCTTTCCAGAAGAATGGCGGCATACTGCCAGCCGCGGTCAGCTTTGCCAAGTATTCGCTGCCCGCACGCGCCCAAGGCAGTTCCGAATTGGAGGTTATTACTGCCAGACCTTTCGACGAAACGCGCAGCAAGAGTGACTGGTGTAGAACGCGCGGGTTCTTCGAACTATCGTTTACCGAGACGTCAAACCAGTACTCTCCGGGAACTTCCGCACGTCCTCGAACCGTCCCATCGTTCTGCAAGTCCAGTCCCGGCGGTAAATGTCCGCGCTCCAGATTCCAGCGGTAAGGAGGGACTCCGCCTTCGACGCTTAACTCGGCGCGATAATCCGCGTGCAGAGACGCCGCGGGTAGCACCGAGCCACTTACAGCCTTCAGGCCGAAAAAGCTCTGGGCCGAGACCGGTAGCCACTGGATGGCAGCGCAGAGTATCAGCGCGGCTGAGAGCAACGCAATCAGCTTGAACGCGACCGCCTTCGTGATGGGCTGCACTTGCATGTATCAATGTTCTCGCTGCGTCATTATACCTATGACGCTTCTTCCGAGGACTCAAATTTACAAGCCTACGGCAACGGGCTGGAGGCAGCGCGAATGATCCTGCAAATGGGGAGGCGTATCCCAAAAAATGAGTCCGAATGGGAAAGTTCTTTCACTTTGTACCCTGTGTTTGCGGTCACGGTTCAAATAATCGGCTGCACATCGCATTTTCCACTCACCTGCCTGGGGTATTTTCTGGCAAACTCGGTGCTGACACTTTCGGCGCCTAATGGATAATTCTGAAGCTCAGCCCATGCTCACCGTCTCGCTGGCGCTCGCGCCGCTGCGCCGTAGCGCCTGCTGGCGCGCGGCTGCGCTTGCGGCTTGCGTTTTGCTGATCTATGCGCCCGTACTCGCTCATCTGGCGCGCCAGTGGTGGGACGAACCGGACTATTCGCACGGCTTCCTGGTTCCGCTGTTCAGCGCGTATTTACTGTGGCGGCGTCGCGACGCGCTGCGGCAGGTTGCTCTCCGCCCCTCATGGATGGGAATGCCGATTCTGTGCGCGTCTCTGTGCCTCTTAATCACCGGATCGCTTGGGGCGGAGCTATTTCTACAGCGCATTTCCCTATTGGGCGTGATTACCGGGCTGGTTGTCTGGTGCTGGGGATGGCAAATGGCGCGCGCCGCCGCATTTCCAATCGCTCTTCTCCTGCTGATGATTCCGCTGCCCGGAGTGGTTTACTACCAGTTAGTGTTTCCGTTACAGATTATGGCCACCCGGCTCGCGACCTGGTTTCTCCACGCGATCAATCTCTTCCCCGTTCTACGGGAGGGCAACATCCTCGTGCTTCCTTCCAACCGACTGGAAGTGGCCGAGGCCTGCAGCGGACTACGGTCTTTGCTTTCACTGCTGACTATTACCGTGATCTACGCCTATTTGGCCGAGCAGAACAACTTCACGCGCTGGATTCTGTGTCTGCTGGTATTGCCGATCGCCGTTTTCGGAAACGCTGGGCGGGTTGTGTTTGCCGCGATTTCCTCGGAGTTGGCGGGTGCATCGACCGTCGAAGGCTGGGCGCACTTTCTCTCCGGCTTGTTTCTCTTCTTCTTTTCGACGCTTTTGCTGCTGCTCTGCCATGCGCTCATTACAAAGTTTTCAAAATTCATGGCTTCCCTCCGGAGGACGTCATGAATGGGCCTCACTGGTGGGCGGCGCTACTGGTCCTGCTGGCTGCGGCTACGCTCGAGTATGCGCTGCCGCAGGCGGAAGCCCCGGTCCCACACGCGTCGTTGCAGAGTCTTCCCATGGCCATGGGAGATTTCACGGCGCAGGATTATCGTATCGAGCCACGCTTGGTGGCTGCTTCAAGCGTTGATGCCTACCTGAATCGCATTTATCGAGACGAGCCCGGCGACGAAATTGGCGTTTATGTCGGCTACTACAAGAATCAACGCGCGGGAGACTCCGTACACTCGCCCAAGAATTGTTTCCCCGGCGCAGGCTGGCAGGCCGTGTATTCGTCGAGAATCGAGCTTCCACTGCAACGCAGTGGAGAGAGCGAAGTTAATCTTTATATCGTGGAGAACGAGCAGCAGCGTTTTGTGGTTCTCTACTGGTATCAGTCGCACGGGCGCATAATTGCGAGTGAATATCGCGCGAAATACTTCACCGTACGCGATGCGATCCTGCTGCACCGCACCGATTCGGCGCTGGTGCGCATCACGGTTCCGGTCGCAGGCGACGAGGCGCGCGCCCGCCGGTCCGCCATCGCGTTTGCAACTCAAATAGCGCCTCAGCTCGATGCAGTGATTCCGCGCTAAAGTGGAGGGCTCCTTGCTTAACCGTTTCATTCTTGCCTGCCTTGTTGTTTTACTTTCGCTCGTTTCCGGATGCAGAACCAATCCGGACGTTGCCAAGCGGCAGTATTTGCAAAGCGGACAGAGAGCACTGGAAGAGGGCAAGTATCAGCAGGCTGAGATCCAGTTCCGCAACGCGCTCAAGATCGATCCGCGATTTGCCGAAGCCTACTTGCAACTCTCGAAATCATCCATTGCGACTGCCCATTGGCAGGACGCCTTCGGCAATCTTCAGCGCGCCGTGCAACTCGACCCTAACCTCTCCGAAGCTCGCCTTAGCATCGGCCGGCTCTATCTCTCCGCCCGCCAGTATGACAAAGCCGAGGAACAGGCGCTTGCCCTTCTGCAGCGGGAACCCGCAAACGTCGACGCAATCCAGCTTCTTGGCTCCATTTATTTAAGCAGCGGACGCGAGGCTGAAGCTCGCGACGCTTTTGCGCGCGGCATAAAACTGGCTCCACATAATGCATCGGGGTACGTCAACCTCGCTTTGATGGAACTGAGTCTGCACAATTATCCCTCGGTTGAAAGCAACCTGCTGCAGGCGATACAGATCGATCCCCACATGGCTGTGGCATACGCCGATCTGGCCAACTTTTACCGCATCCAGCAACGTCTGCCCGACGCGGTACGGATTCTGCAGCAGGGCATATCGCAAAACCCGCAGACGTTTCCGCTGAACGTCCTTCTTGCGGAAGTCTTCGTTGCCGAATCGCACATGGCTGACGCGGAAGCGGAATTGAACAAGCTGCTGAATAGCCACGGAAACGTCCCCGAGGTCGCTGCCGCGGTTGGCGATTTCTATGCCGGCCTGGGAGCCAGGGAGAACGCACTTGCGGCCTATCAGCGCGGCCTCTCCGCAGCCCCGAAAAGCGTCGAGCTTGGAACCCGCGTAATCGCCGTCTATCTCAGCAGCAATCGCATTGCGGAGGCACAGGCGCTGAACGATAAGATCAAGCACGACTATCCCTCCAATCCCATGGTCAACGTGCAGCACGCGCAGATACTAATGGCGCAGAACAGCCTCGACAAAGCGGTGCAAATTTTAGAGTTGCAAGTGGCCGACAGCCCCGAGCTTGCCGTGGCATATTTCGCGCTTGGCACGGCGCAGTGGCGCCGCGGAGCGATTGATCAGGCGCGCGATGCCTTCCAGAACGCGGTCCGCATCTCGCCTGGAATGGTGGAAAGCTGGAAATCGCTGACCGAGCTTCTGCTCTCGCGTGGAGAGATCAACGCCGCGCGCCTATACGCGCAGCGCTGCATACAGCTTGAGCCCGGGGCTGCCGCAGGACATCTCCTGGCGGGGGCGGCGTACTTCTCTTCGCGCGACTACTCCCGCGCGCGCGATGAATTTGCCGTCGCGCAACGATTGTCGCCGCGCGACCCTTGGCCCCATGCCCGCATGGCGAAGGCCTGGGCCGCGCAGAAGCATCCGGTGGAGGCTGAACGTGAATTCCAACTTGCGCTCGCGCTGCAGCCTGACAATAACTTGCTTGAAGGCGAATACCTTGAGTTCTTGCTCGACGGTTCACAACCCTCGCAGGCCATTGATCGCGGACGCCAGTTCGTGGTCACCCACGCGGGCGTCGCCGAGGCTCATCGCCTGCTGGCTACCGTGCTCATTCGCCGCAATCTATATCCGGAAGCGGAAGCAGAGGCGCAGCGTGCCGTCGCTCTCGATCAGCGTATGATTTCCGCCTACCTGACATTGGGCTCCATTCAGGAGAAGCTCAATCAGACGGACGCGGCACTGGCTACTTACATACGGGCGCTCAGCATCCAACCCAATTATCCGCCCTTGCAGACTCTCATCGGCAACCTGTACCTGGAGAAGAACGATCTGGTTTCTGCCCGGCGCTATTTCGAAGCTGCGCTGGCGGCCGATCCGAATTTCGCCATCGCCGAAGCCAACCTCGCTTGGATCTACGCCCAGCGTAATGAGAACCTCGATGTAGCACTCGGCCTGGCACAAAAAGCCAAGCAACAGATGCCTACGCTTGATTCCATTACAGACACTTTGGGATGGGTGCAGTACAAGAAAGGAAACTATGTTGCGGCGAAGTCGCTGCTGCAGGATTGCGTCCGTGACTCCCCGCGACAGGCCAGCGCACACTACCACCTGGGAATGGTTCTGCTGGCTACCGGTGAACATTCGCGCGGAAAAGCGGAGATTGAAGCCGCGCTCCGCTTGAAACTAACGGGCGATAACGAGCGCGATGCCCGGATGACGCTCAATAAATTGCGCTGACGCTGTGCAAGACTTCGGTACTTTTGGGCACGGACTTATCGGTATCGATTCGAACGACGCTCTGGGGACGCTTCGGGCCGGCTGACGGCCTGTCGGTATGCTAATGAAAATAAATGAGCATCCACCTGCATTCAGCTCTGGAACTTTTGGCACTGTAAGTGCTCTAATACCTTTAAGAGAGAAGTATTCAATATTCGGGAACCGTTGCTTCGGTCATTGTGGGTCAGAGGGAAAAGACATGCGCCGTTTCGTCAGTGCCGTTCTGTCAATAATCTCGCTGCTGGTTGCTCTGGGAGCTGTCGCTGCCGCACAAACTCAGATCACCATTGGAGCAAGCACCAGCGGCACCATCCAGTTCAGCGGCGCCGGGCAGACCCAAGTCGCCCTTGTCGGCTCGTGCGGCCAGACAAACTGCGTTCAGGGGTACGGCTATTTAGCGGCTCAGGCCGGCACATACGATATGTGGATCACCGGCAACAATCCACTCGTTTCAGCGACCGCGAACCCTAGTGTTTATGCCGTCAATATGAACGGCGGCACGCTGAATTTCAGCTTCGCAATCGGCCAGAGTTCCTTCACTGGAACGATTCAGCTCACCACTCTGAAGGACGGAACCATCGCACCGCAATTTCTCGGCTCGCTGACAGTTTTGAATTCCAGCGGGATCTTTGCCTCGCTCTGGAGTGCCGGAAACGTAGTGCCTTTGGACTTTACCGTCACCTTACCGCAGGGCAGCGCCCTGGTAGACCAAGTGGTCGCCGGAACTGCAGGCAGTACATCGGGGACGCTTTCCAGCGGCGAAATACTGGCCGTCACCGCGCCTGAACCGACGAGCATCGCTTTGATCGGCTCCGGACTCCTGGCTGTTGGCGGCGTACTGAAACGCCGGATGCGGAAATAGGCGGGAGAGACTCCCTCACAATTTATCCAAACTTTCAGCCTCCGGCAACCGGAGGCTGATTTACTTTACAAGCCGGATTAGCATGAAACCTCCCTGCCTCACTCACCCACGGCTGTCGAGTATTCCGAGAGATGATTCCAAACCATGGGCCGAGAGGTTACTTCTTGCAAGACTTTAGTAAGCTCTAAAAGGCGGCATG
>Ga0302320_10017869_pt1 | contig 14358 bp, 11 predicted proteins | sample Bog_T0_3_FD_202130 | JGI IMG/M metagenome (GOLD analysis project Ga0302320, IMG submission 202130) | Peat permafrost microbial communities from Stordalen Mire near Abisko, Sweden - Bog_T0_3 | ecosystem: Environmental > Terrestrial > Soil > Wetlands > Peat | place: Sweden: Abisko, Stordalen Mire...
ATGATGCGAACCAACCAGTCGATCTTGCGACCGCGGCCGGCTACGAGGAAGTCATCCGCGCCTTGACCATCCTGGTTGCCGACGATCCTTCCCGGCCGGCATGGAAACAAGACAGCTTCTTTCGGCGGTATGCGGCGGGGACGAACTGAGACTCGCGCCTATCGATGGATATCACTCGCCAACTTAAAGATCGCGACGACGTCGCCGTACTGATACGTCATTTGAAAATTGCCGCCGGCGGCCACGGCGATGTACTGCTCGCCGCCGACCTGGTACGTGACCGGCGGCGCATTCACGCCCGCACCTAGGTTGTAGCGCCAGAGCCGCTGGCCGGTCTTGGCATTGAACGCGTCAAACCAGGGCTGTCGGTTGTGGGAAAAGCGGAACGATGGCCCAGGTGCCACGTTGTCTTTTTCGATTCCTCGGTGGATTGCGACTTAAGCGGATCAAAAACAGACGCGCGCCGTTCGGAGCAGCCGAGATCGCCATGCTCGTAGGCTAGGGGTCGCTGCGGCCGCCGCTCGCGCGCTTCGCGCGATTTCGTTTGGGACGCCGAACGGCCCTTATTTTGCCGCTGTTTCCGCCGCCGCAGAAGAATTGATCGCTGCCGTCTGACTCGAGACCCGAAACGCCGACCCCCGTCGGCATCTCAAGACTCTCCAACACCTGTCCCGTTTGGGGATCGATTCGTCGCAAATCGCTCTCCTCACCTTCCCAGGTGCCGTGCCAGAGATCTCCATCGACCCAAGTGACACCCGTGACGAAGCGATCGGATTCAATGGTGCGAAGAATCGCACCCGTGTTGGGATCGATCTGATGGATTTTCCGGTCTCGGTATTGCCCCACCCAGAGCGTTCCTTCGGCCCACGTGAGCCCCGAGTCGCCGCCGCGACCGGGTGCCGGGATCGTGGCAAGCACATGGCCGGTCTTCGGATCGATCTTGCGGATTTGATTTTCGGCGAGCTGAAACAGGTGCTCGCCATCGAAGGCCGTTCCGGCATGCGCGACAACATCGATCGAGCCCAGCATTTTGCCGCTGGCAGGATCGAAGGCATTTAGCTTGTCCCCCGAGGCAAACCAAACCTTCTGGCCGTCATAAGTGACGCCATCCACCCTGTCCGCACCGGGAAAGGGGCCGTACTCGCGAATTATCTTGGCGTCCGATCGATTCATGTCTCGATCTTAGTCAATCGGCAGAAGAGCGGGGAGTAACAAAGTCGTCGCGAATCCCGGCGCCGGCGGCATTATCCAGCGACGAGTTCGCCCATGCCCGAACGACTGCACCTTGCCGGCAACGCTCAGCGCCTCAAGGGCTCGCTGCACGGTCCGTTGACTGGCTCCCAGCGCAAGTGTCAGCGCCGAGCTGGACCATGATTCACCGTCGGCGAGGAACGCGAGCACACCCGCGTGTTTCTCTTCGACGGGCCGTGCCAGCACCACCACTTGGCCGGCGCTGCGCAGAACCAGAGCAAATCCCCGCTTGGTCGCGTTCACCTCGGCCAACGTCCGCAGCACCGCGCGCAGCCGTGCGACTTCCACTCGCAACCGCGCGCGATGCGATTCGTCGGCCAGCCGCAAGCGGAATGCCCGCGCGATGAGCGCGTCCCGCGGTACATCGTCCGGCCACGCCTCGCCCAAGGCCCGTGCCAGCGCAAACAGCACCGGCCGCCTGGCAAGCGATACCAGTTTGCGCTCCTGGCGTACGACGAGGTGGCAGGCATCTACCACAAAAGCCTTCGATTTCAGCAATGCCTCGACGTCCTCGAGCAACATCAGGCGCTCCGCACCCTGGGTGATCAGGCGTGCTGTGGGCGTTTGCAATTGCCGAAACGCGCTCTGGACTTCCGCCGTCAGTGCGGGGATGGCTGCGTGCCCCGCGGCGTTTTGCGCTCGAAGAAGCGCGGCCTGCGCGGCTTTCGCACGCAGGCGACGCATCGCGATGCCTGCGAGCAAAAGTTCGTGGATAGTTCGTGACGCGGCCGGCAGTGCGCCGGGATCGAGTTCGGCGAGCGCACGCTCGGCCTCATCGAGGCGCCCGATCAGAAGCAGCCGGCGTACGTCGAGATATAATGCATGCGCGCTGTTCACCCAATCGCCATGCGCTGCCAGCGTTGCCCGCGCCGCCCCGAGCGCCTTCGCGGCGCGGTGCAAGTCGCGTGAGGCGAGCGCAATCTCCGCTTCGGCAACGACGCATCGCGCACGGGCTACGGCCTCTTTCGGGCTGAAGGCGCGCGCGGCCCGCCGCAGCAGTTGCTTCGCTACAACGAGATCTCCGAGCTGTGCCATCGCGATGCCGCGAAGCGCGAGCGCGGCGGCGTCGTTGCGCAAAGCCACCCGCTTTAATGCGCCGAGGGGATCGCCGGCCGCGAGGGCGCGTGCTGCCGCGGTAATCAATGAGTCCATCGCAATCCCGTCACACTTGTAACTCCCACTGTTCGAGGCCTCAAGCTATAACTATCTCACGACCAACGAACACGGCGAGGCACGGCGACCATGAATACATCACCCAAAAACGACCGCAAGAGCGAATTTGTCGGAATGAAAACGCCGCCCGTTGTGTCGGCGCAGGAGTGGGAGGCGGCGCGCGCAGGGCTCTTGGAAAAGGAGAAGGCCTTTACGCACGCTCGGGACGCGCTTGCGGCGGACCGTCGGCGGATGCCGTGGCTCGCTGTAGATAAGGAGTATGTGTTCGACGGGCCTGCCGGCAAGGCAAGCCTGCTCGACCTGTTCGGCGGCCGCCGTCAGCTGATCGTTTACCGTGCTTTCTTCGAGCCGGGCGTACACGGCTGGCCGGAACACGCCTGCATCGGCTGCTCTCTGGGGGCAGATCAGGTCAGTCATCTCTCGCATCTGAATGCGCGCGACACGACCCTGGCGTACACCTCGCGTGCGCCCCAGGCCGATATTGCACGCCTCAAGGCGCGGATGGGCTGGGACATCCCTTGGTACACCATCACCGACAGCTTTGATGCCGACTTCGGAGTCGATGCATGGCACGGCCACAATGCGTTCATCCGCGATGGTGAGCGTATCTATCGCACTTACTTCATCAATACCCGCGGCGACGAGGCAATGGGCACGGTTTGGAGCTATTTGGACATGACGGCGCTCGGGCGCCAAGAGGTATGGGAGGACTTGCCCGAAGGTTACCCGCAGAGCCGACCCTACAAATGGTGGAACTGGCACGACATGTACGTCCCGAACGTCGCACCCGACCCGCAGTGGGTCAAGGTGTCGGACGCAGGCGAAGCCGCTTTTCGGAAAAGCGATGGCTAGTCCGGTGACGCGTAGCAGCGCTCGCGTGAACTCGCCTCACCCAGTCTCGGCGCGACCGTCCGAGAGGCCATTCTTCTGCGTGTTGGCGCTGCTCTTCGCCGCGAGCACCGCCCTGACGGTCGCGTGGTGCGCCTCCATGACGGCGATGGGCGATATGCGCATGCCCGGCGGCTGGACGATGTCGATGGCGTGGATGAGGATGCCCGGACAGACGTGGCTCGGCGCCGCGGCGTCTTTTGTCGGGATGTGGACCGCGATGATGATGGCGATGATGCTGCCAACCCTGATGCCCATGTTGCTGCGTTACCGAAAGGCCGTCGACAGGGAAGGGGAGATGCACCTGGATCGTCTCACCGCGCAGGTCGGCATTGGATACTTCTCGGTGTGGACAGCGCTCGGCATGGCCGTCTTTCCCATAGGCGTCGCGCTCGCGGCGGTGGAGATGCAGTTGCCGTCACTGGCACAGGCCGTGCCTATTGCCTTGGGGTTGATCGTCGTGTTCGCCGGCGGACTGCAGTTCACGGCGTGGAAGGCACATCACCTGGCGTGTTGCCGACCGCCTGGCAGCTGCATGCTCAAGGACACCGACACGGCCTGGCGGCATGGTGTGCGCCTCGGCCTGCACTGCTGCTATTGCTGCGCCGGGCAGACCGCCATCCTACTTGTCATCGGAGTGATGGATTTGCGCGCGATGCTCGTCGTAACGGCAGCCAATTTGGTCGAGCGGTTCGCTCCGGGCGGTGCGCGCGCAGCTCAAGCGCTCGGCGCCGTCAGCGTCGTGGCGGGCCTGTCCCTGATCGCGCGAGCAGCCGAGCGGGGATGAGACGTGGTGAGCTATTTCGAAGCTATGCGTCGACCTCTGGCGCAGTCTTAGGCGTCGACAGTTTGGCTGGCGGAGCGAAGCGCCAAAAACCGCCTGCTCCGAGCGCTCTCCAGGCAATGGGCAGCCACCGGACCAAAGCGAACGCGAGCCACAGCGCCCACAACAGCATCGCGGCTTTGTACCACCACATGGATAGGGATAAAACCCAGGGAGAGGGTAGAACTGCAGAAGCTTGATCGCTGAACCACTTCAGTTCATGTGGAGCTTGCCCGACGCCGGCTATCCGCATGTCGGGATTGCCCAACAGCCCGGACGGAATTGCCGCGACCAGCGCAATCACGGCGCTGAGCGACAACAGGATCAAGGTTGATTGCAGCACGTTGTATTGCCGCCTGCTCAATGGCGCGCCATCAAATCCCTGCCGCCAGTGGATGGCAAACATCCACGCCGCGAACAACAGCAGTGCTGACCATGAGAACGTACTCAGGCCCAAACCGAGTAGCAGCCATTCATGAGTGCGCAATGGCGAACGCCGGCTGCGACCCACCGCGATTGCAACCACGATGAACACGATCAATTCGCCCCAATACAAAACCGCCGGTCCAACACCGCTTCCGGCGGCGTACAGCACCCATCGGTCGGTCGGCATACGCAACTGGACGTTAACGTTGCTGCTTGCAAGTTGTAGATCAACGGGCGGGGTTCGCGCGACCCATTTGGCAGACGCGCTCGACTGCCATTGAATCTCTACTTCATGTTGACCCGGCGACAGGGCAAGGGCGAGTAAACCATTTTCTGGCCGAACGGGAACAGCCCGCCGGTCCGCCATTACCTGGGTGACGCGCGCCGTGTCAGGCAACCGAATTGTGTGACGGCCGCCTTGCGTACTTCGATAGTTGAGTCGAAGCGTGGCACTGGCCGAGCGCTTGCCTTGCTCGACTTCAAGATCAACCTTGTCAATTGCCAGGCTGCCTCCCGGTGCCGCCGTGGGGCGCGATATCTTCAAGGTCAGGGTTTCGCCCGCGCGTGGGAAATATTCGAAGGTCCAATCGCTGCGTAGATTCTCCGGCAGAATCGCCGGCACGCCGGAAAACAGGACCCGCCACATGGGCCCGACCTTGAAACTCCATAATTCGCTCCAGGGCTTGTCTTTGGCGGCAGTCAGCGTCAGCGTCTCTGACTGCGGCAAACTCGAATGCCAGTCGAACTGCATTGCACCGGAATCGAACCCGGCTAGAACCTGCTTGTCACGATTCGTCTCGATCCCTCCGCTGAGTATCGACTCGCCCGCGAGTAACGGAATCGCCAAAGTAAAGCCCCCTTTGTCAGGCGCCAGCCGTTCAATCGTGGTCTGCAGCGACCAATCGAGATCCAGAGAGAACTCACGGCGTATCCGTACATAAGCCGGAAACTGAACCGCGCCGTGCGGCGTCTCGGCATCGCGACCGGCTGCGCGGCGACGCAGCAGCTCGATCGTATTTCCCAACAGCCGGCCGGCGTTCACGCCAGAGACATCCCAGCCGTCGCCGCTGACCACGATCCCGCGGGGCACTTGAGGAAACAACAGCTGGATCGAGTCGGATGTCGGTAAGCGCGTAGTCATTTTGACGCTGTGCGTACCGGGTTTCATTGCGATCCAAATTTTTTGATCGTCGTCTCTAAACACACCTGGGACGGGGACGCCGTCGAGGCTGATCGCTGCAGGATCAAAGCGATCTCCCGCCGTCGGAAGTGCCACTGCAATCGAACTGAGCGCCGCGACATCAAGATTTGTTTCGAGCCCGTCCGGCGTCAATACCAGCCGAGCCGCCATGATCTCTGCGCAATGCGGCACGCACCGGGCCGGCTGCGATAAGCGGGACTTAAGATCGTTGAGTAGTGCTGAGTCCGGTGTGCTGTCGGCGCGACTCGGCGAACCGATGGTCAGGCAGCCGAAGGTTAGGATCAAGGTGGCGACGCCGCGGTTCGCAAGCACTCGCCGCCACTCGGCCCTAATGCCAGGGCCGCCGCGCACCATTCGCAGAAACAAGAGCGCCAGCAGCGCGACCCCAAGCACTCGCCAGATTCCGACGACTAGCGGCGTCAGCACGACGAAGCGCACCGTTTGCGTGGCATCAACCGGGCCGCTCCAAGCAAAGTCATAGGTTGCGTATCGCCATTGCGGAACGCCCGGGCCTGCTTGTATCGAAGTCCCGGGCGCGTAACGTTGCCGCGGCTCCACGACTGCACTGAGTGTATAAGGATTTGCGACATTGGCCGACTGCTGTGCACGGCTCGCCGTTACTTCCACAAGCTCCGTCCCTGGCGGAGGCGGCAAGTTTGGCGCCGCTGCACGCTTCAATCCGCTAAGCGTGGGGCTGGCGGCGCCCGACACGACTTGCGCGATTTCCGCGGGAGCTACCCATTCGCCCCGGTCGGCCAGTTGCGGATACAGCGCGAAGCGCACCTGCTCGATCGCGAAGGGTACCGAGACCAATAGCAGCACGCCGAGCAGTAGATTTCGAGAGCCGATCGCCGCAGTTTGTGGCCATCCCGACGGAATCGCTCTCGCCAATGCGGTCGCCAAATTGACCGAGAGGATGAGCCATACCAGCAAGGGGCGTTCTTGGTGCAACAGCGCAACCGCAAAAAATGTGAGCAGGCCGGATTGCCAGCCGAAGAGCCGAAGCGCAAGGACACTCGAGATCAGTAATAGAAAAAGATCCAATAGTCCCCAGCGCTCGACCCATGCACCGGGCGCGCTGTCGGCGCCGAACGCCGCGAGCAGCCGGTGCCCAGGCGGCAGATTCAGAACGCCGGACACATGATCCATGCGCTCCGTCCAACCGCTTGCGGGGATCGGGCCACCGCTGTCGGTGATGCGTGCCACGGTTTTAAGACTCAAGCGCGGGCTGCGCAGCTCGACTCCGGTCGCGCCGTCGGTCTCGGTCACCAATAAATCGTCCGGACCGCTCGCCACGCGCATCAGTCGATAGGGCGCGCGCATGTCCAGGCGCCAGGCGCTGCGCATCTGGCCCGAAATCTGATCGATCGCGGTATATCCTTGGTGTGCGAAATCCAAATAGAGTTCGCGCTGCATGTCGAGGTGATTGCCTTCCTGCGGCGATACGCCGCGGCTGCGCTCAACAAGATGCACGACCTCGTTCGCTTGAACTCGGTAGCTCGGATATCGCCGCCATTCCTGCGGCACATTCGCCTGCCCGGGATCGATGGCCTCCGCCCCCTCGAGCGCCGCAACGCGCAAGCGGTCATTGGACGCATAACTCCACACCTCTTGCTTGGGCGCGCTGCCCGATAAAGAGGGGATCTTGAGCGACCCGAGATCGTCCGGCGCACGGGCCGCAACCGTGATGGTCCAACTCCCGGCACGGACCTGCACTCGCAATTGGCCGTCGGAGTCAATGCGCGCCGGCAGCTCGCTCTCGAGCGACATCGCCTGAAATCCCTGCGGCAGAACGTGCGCGAGGACCTGCTCGCGGACACCTCCGGCCACCTGAAGATTCAGACGCGTTTCCAATGTTGTCGGGATGCCGTCGCTGAGGAGTCGATATATCTGCAGGTCCAGCTGCTCTGGGACCTCTGCTTCGTGCCTCTTGCCGAGCCATACCGAATCATTCGGCCGACTCACCTGATCGAGCTTGTGACCATCGAGATTCAACTCGATCAATCCCGTGTGAGCCGGAACCGGCAAGGATTCGGGTTGTTTGCTCCAAGTGAAGCTTCCCGCGAGCAAAAAGGTGCCTGCTTGAACGCGTATCTCGGGGACGCCATCGACAGCCACAACTGCCGCGGCCGCGCCGTTGACAGTGACCGCACTGGGCCAATACTCCAGATTGCCCGGCAACGATAGCCATCCGTCGGTGTAGCTGATCCAGGTCTGCGTGAAGCGACCGCCGCCTTGATTGAGTTCGAGGTTGAGCCGGCCCGGCCAGGCGCAGATTCGGTTGCCCTCCTCGGACCCGTCGGTGCCCGCCAGGAATGGGCAGCGTCTGAATTCCTGGCCGTACTCTACCCACGGTTGCCAGCCCTCCAATTCCTTTGGGATCGGTGTCTCGGCCTGAGCCAAGGTATGGCATAACAAGGCCAAGGCTAACGTTCGCATCCATGTCGTCATTGTCACCGAGCCCTCCCATCGCCAAGCGGCCGTAACGCGAGTCTGCATCTTCTAATCGATGCACCTGCCCGACCGGGGTTAGGACTCGAGCGAATACTTCGGCCCCGGCCGATCGAATCCGCAACGTCTGACGTTCCGGACACGGATTTTGGGCGCGCACGAATCACGACAGCGATCGCGCGGTATCCGAGGCATGCATTCTTTTCACGACGCCGGCGCACGGGCCGGTCCCCGAGTACGACGTTGGGCGCCAACGCATCGATCAGCATGTCGAGTATTCCGGCGCGAAGCGGTTCACTTCGACGCGAGCGTGGCCTTCACCGATACAGCCGCCAAGGCGTTGCGCTCGGGATGCGCGCACGCGAGGGCGGTGCGCATGGACGATTAAGTCGCTAGTTGGCGAAACCCGTTTGCCCGAATCGTTGCTATATGTTAAAGGCAGATATTCGAATTTCGGAAAGACTCGCTATGCGGCTATTCAGACGATTTCATGAGCATCCTGCGTCTGTCGGCGAGTCGTACCGCGAACATGCCCGGTACGCGATGGGATTCGGTTGGACCATGCTCTGCGGCGCGCTGGCGTGTTTCGTTCACGGCGCATTCCCCTGGATCCATACGAGCACGGGAAGCAGGGCGGTGCTGCGCTTGCACGATCGCATGGTCATCAACCGCTCGCGCAACCGCAAAGATGAAATGCACAGCCTGGACCCTTTGGATCACCTGGCCGAGCATATCTGAGGTGTTCGCTGCGGTTGATTCCAATGAAAGGAGGCACCAATGGCCTATACTGCGCCCGACAGAATTTTTCGAGCGTTCTAAAACAAGATCTGACAGAGGTGAACGTCATGCATAAGTTCCTGCAAATGCTCGCGGTGGGATTGGTGTTCGTGCTCGGGGCAACTGCGACGGCATCTGCCGCTGCCGGTGCGGACCCGGTCATTGGCACCTGGACAATCAATTTGGAGAAATCAAAGTTTCATGATAATCGCGCCCCGAAATCCTCGGTGCGCACGTATTCCGCAGGCGCGAACGGCACGGATATGAAGGTCACCGGAGTTGCAGCTGACGGAAGTGCGATTGCGCAGACTGCGACGCTCACTTACGACGGCAAGGACTGCGCGGAAACCGGATCATCCGAATTCGATACGCTTTCAATCAAGAAAATCAACGGCAGCACGGTCAAAGCCGAATTGAAGAAGGCGGGAAAAGTAGTCGGCACGACGACACGTACGCTTTCTGGCGGAGGCAAGGTCCTAACCTTGTCGACCTCCATGAAAACCGCGAAAGGCGGCACCACGCATGACGTTGCGGTGTACGACAAGCAGTGACCCGATTCTGAACGCGGCTCCGGAGAGTGCTCCGGTGCCGCGTCTTCGATACCCGCTTCATCATCGATTCGTTTCAATGGCCCGGGGCGATTTCGCGCAACTCGCAGATGCCTTCCCAACCAGGCATGAAAGCTTTGTGTAACTGCATGAATTCAACCGCGGAGGCGACGGCTTCGTCCTTATTGCGCAGTTCCATGATCGCATAGCCGCCAATCATCTCTTTGGCTTCCACGAAGGGACCATCGACCACGCTGAGCTTGCCGTTCGTGATCCGCACCTGAGCGCCCGTGGCCAGAGGCATCAAGCCTGCGTTCTCGACCATCCGGCCCGCTTTGACTTCTCTCTCGTTCAGTTTTCCCATGGCATCCAGCAATGCCGGTGTCGGGCTGACGATTTGGGCCGTCGTCACAATAAACATGAATCGCATTGGAAAATCTCCTGGCGCGAGCCGCGTACACCCCTGCCGCTTCGTCTCACTCTGATGCGACGAACGAGGCTGCCGCAAATCGACATGCTAGCGGTAATTTCGCACCGGGTGCCCAGGGCGAAGTCGCCTTGGAAGCGCGGCACACCGGCGAACGCCCGAATTGGGGCCGCCTGTCACCAAAACGTTCTAGGCGAATCAATCCATGACTGGGCGGCGCTAGGGCGAGGCGCCGTATTTCGCGGCCATTTTCTCGATGATGCGCGCTACGCTCACCCGCGTGCGCTCGTGGGTACCGTTGCCGATTTCTTCGTCGCCGTCCGTGGCCCAAATTCGAAAGTCGACTCTTCGTCCTTCGATGCCAATGACTTCCGCGTGGCCCGTGACCTCGCGCCCGACCGGCGTCGCCACCAGATGCCGCACATCGACGCGTGTGCCGACGGCGCTTTCACCCGGCGCCAGATACTGCTTGATGGCATTCAACGCAGCATTCTCCATGATGAGAACTAAGTACGGCGTCGCGAAGACCGGCGGCAGAACGCTGTCCTTAAAGCTATTGGCAAGATGGCGCGATTCGACGCGAAGAGAATATGCGCCGCGCGCGCCGACCGGGATATCTGTCATGCCGCTCCTGGATTATTGCAATACACCGCAGGGCATTGTGGCACTCTGACGCCGACGATGCGAGACGGCTTCGAATCGCGAGCCAGTCCCACCGCTCAAGCCTATTGTCTGTTGCCGATACCGGGCAGGTCATCCCTCGCCGACGCGTGCGTTTTTCTGAGTTGGACGGGGTGGGGGTGGTGTAAATTGGTCGCTTGGTGACACCGCTACCTCTGCCGAAGTTCGCCAATGGTTCTTCGAGGTTTGGAACGAGCCCAACTTGACGTACTTCGGCAGCGGCAAAACAGAGCGACTATTTTGAATTATATCGGCACACAGTGCAGCCGATTAAAGCCATCGACGCCAGTCTTCAGGTGGGCGGTCCGGCGACAGCAGCCAACGCCTGGGTCGTCGAATTCTTGGCCTTTTGCAAAGCTCAGTCGCTTGCCGTGGATTTTGTCACGACTCTCCACTACCCAACCGATTCCTTCGGCAAACCGGGCGATGACACCGAAACGCAGCTCTCGCTATGTACGCGGAGCACATTGCGAGACCAAGCGCGTGAAGTGCGCCGTCAAGCAGAAGCGTTGCCTCTGTACTATACGGAGTGGTGCACATCGTCCATTCCGCGCGATGCGCTGCACGACGAGCCGTATGCCGCAGCGTTCATCGTTAAAACCGTGCTCGAGGCGAACGGCTTGGTTGACGGCGACAGCTATTGGACGTTCTCGGATATTTTCGAGGAGAACTACTCCTTCCGTGCCCTTTCATGGCGGTTTTGGACTGCTGAATCTGCACGCCATTCCCAAGCCAGCGTACCGAGCATTCCAACAACTGCACGCGCTCGGAAACGAACAGATAGATGTGCGCCGAAATCATTCGACGGTCGACTCATGGCTTGCGGTGGGTGAGCGGCAAGCTGCCATCGTATTGACCAATTTTGCATTGCCGCGGCATCCCATCGCCGCGGAGCAAATTACCATCACATTGCAGGGAGCGACCGCGCCTTTGCGATGCGTGATCCAACGCATTGATGCGGACCATTCCAACCCCAAACGACGTTGGCAGGAGCGGGGACAGCCCGAGTATCTGTCGAAAGAGCTGGTTGCCGAACTCACCGAAGCGTCGCGCTTGCGCGATGAAGACTTACCAGTGACATTCGAACAACAGAAACTCAAGTGCACGGTGGTGTTGCCTGCCTTGTCGGTTGCGGTAATTCGCCTGACGTTCTAACGTGCACCGAGGATCGCGGACGCCAAAGAACAAATTTCACCGCGCCCTCTTGAGGCATGCGCAATTGCAGTCTACCGACGGCGGAACGCCGTCCTTGAAGCGCTTCCATGCGAAGGGAATATGCGCGGCGCGCGCCGCGCGGGATATTTTTCGTGCCGCTCCTGGTTTGCTGCACTACACAACGATGTACTGGCTCTCCCCCGTTGACGATACTCGACGGCTCGACTCGCGCGTCGGCCCCGGCGCTCAAGCCTAAGTGTCTGGTGCCGATACTCAAACCAACATGTCGAACACCGTCTCGCTTGCGTTCATCCTGCTGGCCCTCTTCGCAGCGCTGACGCTCGGGATCGGATTGGGTTTTGTGTTCCGCACTCGCTCCATCGTCGAGGAGACAAACGACACGGCGTCGAGCGATCGTGAAAAGCGCATCGCGCTCGCCCTACAAGGCAGCAACGACGGCCTGTGGCATTGGAACATGCACACCTCGGTCATGCATTTATCGCCCAGCGCTTATGAGTTACTCGGCCGCGATCCGGGCGACATCGAACTGCACATCCGCGCGATTCGCGAGCTGGCGCATCCGGACGACTTGTGGCCGACTCGACTTGCGCTCGACAAGCACCTGCGCGAGCGCGCGCCGTTCATCAGCGAATGCCGCTTGCGGCTGAAGTCGGGCGCGTATCGCTGGTTTCGACTGCGCGGTCAGGCCGAACGAGACCACGATGACCGGCCACAGCAGATGGCAGGTTCCCTCACTGATATCACCGAGCAACGGCTCGCTGAAGCCGCCGTCGGCCGCCACGCATTGCAGCAGGGACTGATCTCGGAATTAGGGCAACTCGCTTTGGAGAGTCCGGAGATCGGCGAGCTCATGAGCGAAGCGATTTCGGTGGTCACGCGAGGTTTGAATTGCGACTTTAGTCGGCTACTCGTCGCGGGCCGGGACGATCGATTCTTGGAGTTGAAGGGCGGCACCGGCTGGGGTGAGGAATGGATGCGTCGCCCGCGCTTCGATCCCGTCGAAGAGACCGAAGACCGGTTCATCATCGGCGTACGCGACGCAATCATCATCGACGATTTCGAGCGGGAACTGCGCTACGTGCCGTCCGAGATGCTGCGCGTGCACGGCGTGCGTAGCGGCGCCGAAGTGTTGGTGTGCGGCGTCAGGGACAGCTTCGGCGTGCTCGGTATCTACTCGCGCTCGACCAGGCAATTCACTTTGGAGGACGCGGGGTTCCTGCGCGGCATCAGCAACATTCTGGCGTCGAGCATGGACCGTAATCTTGCACAAGAACTCCTGACGGCGCAGGAGGTGAAATCGCGCGAGAGCGAAGAGCGGTTGCGCCAAATCGCCGATAGCCTCCCCGCGATGATTAGTTATTGGGACAAGGCAGGCATTTGCCGCTTCGCCAACCAGGCGCATTTGCGTCAGATCGGATTCGATTCGCGCGAAATGGTGGGAAAGGCCTTTGGCGATGTTTTCGGCGCTGCCTACCATATCGCCAATCGAGCGCACGACGCGGTACTCAAGGGCGAACGTCAGCTGTTCGACATGAGCGCAAAAATAGAAGGCGGTGCCGTGCGGCACTGGCAAGGCGAGTTTCTCCCGCACTTGGCGCAAGACGAGATAGTCGGCTTTTACGCGCTGATCGTCGATATCACGGAGCGCAAGAACGCGGAAGAAAGGCTCGCGCGCCAAGAGGCGCTGCTCGCGGCGACAGGCCGGATGGGCGAGATCGGCGGTTGGGAAATCGATCTCCCGGACTCGGTGCCGCACCTGTCGGAAATGGCCTGCCGTATTCACGACTTGCCGACCGGCTCGAGTCTGGATCGCGAGACGGCGGCGACGTTCTACACACCGAAATCGTGGGCGATCGTTCGCCGAGCCATTTCCGAAGCGTTCGAGTTCCACAAGCCGTTCGACTACATCGTGCCTTTCGTCACGGCGAAAGGGCGACATCGCTGGATTCGCTCAATTGGTGAGCCGCAATTAACGAACGGCCGATGTTTGAGAGTGGTATGCGCCATACAAGATGTAACCCAGCAAAAAAACCTCGAGGCCGATTTGGCGCAAGCGCAGAAACTCGAGTCCATCGGTCAACTCGCCGCCGGCATCGCGCACGAAATTAACACGCCCACTCAATTCATCGGCAACAACGTGGGCTTCATGAAAGAGGTGGTGAGCGAGGTATTCGACGCGGTCAACAAGATCAAGGCCGCGGCCGAGGAGAGCTCGGGCACCGTCTCCGCCGCCGCGATTCTGCATATGCTCGACAGTGTCGATCTGCCTTACCTGCTCGACGAAGTGCCGCGCGCCATCCAGCAGTCCGTGGAGGGCATTGAGCGTATTCAACGAATCGTCAGCGCCATGAAAGAATTTTCGCACCCCGCGATGGACAAGTCGCCCGTCGATCTCAATCGGGCGATCGGCAGCACCATCACGGTTGCCAGCAATGAATGGAAATACGTGGCCGACATAAAAACCGACTTGGACGAGAATCTGCCGTCCGTGCCGGTCATGCCGGGCAGCTTCAACCAGGTCATATTGAATATCATC
>Ga0302320_10017870_pt1 | contig 14358 bp, 11 predicted proteins | sample Bog_T0_3_FD_202130 | JGI IMG/M metagenome (GOLD analysis project Ga0302320, IMG submission 202130) | Peat permafrost microbial communities from Stordalen Mire near Abisko, Sweden - Bog_T0_3 | ecosystem: Environmental > Terrestrial > Soil > Wetlands > Peat | place: Sweden: Abisko, Stordalen Mire...
CACGTGGCCACGCGCCCTCGCTCATACGCAGGCGTTCGGAATCTATGCCGGCTGGATCGTTGAAGCGACCGATGAGCAAGTGCAGTCGGTGGTGGCGTTTCTCAACGCGCACAATGTCGTCATTGAGCTGGAGGCTCCGGCGCTGCAGGCGCTATCCGACTGCGGCACGAACGTGGAGGGCTACGTGCCCTACGGGCAAACCGTGGGAACCTACACACTCGCCTATCTGCAACGCTTGCAGGCACTGGGCGCGCAGGTCTCCTTCATCAAAGTCGACGAACCCTATTTCTTCGGCAACGTGGTGCCCGATCCCAGATCGTGTCACTTTTCGGTACAACAAATCGCAACCGAAGTGGGGCAGTATGTGCAACTGGTGCATGAGGTTTATCCCAACGCGGAGGTTGGCGATGTCGAGCCGGTCATCGACGTGGCTTATGTGCCCGATGTAGTGACGGCGATCAGCCAGTGGCACGCCACCTACCAGTCGGTCACGGGCGCCCCGTTCCCGTTTTTCATCGCCGACAACGATTTCGGCAATCCCGCATGGCCGGGCATCGCCAAAAATATGGAGGTTGCGACGAAGCAGAGCGGGATGAAGTTCGGCATCATTTATATCGGCGACCCGACGGATACTTCCGATGCCGAGTGGACCGGCAAGGCTGTGGCGCGCTTTCAGGTCTATCAGGGCCAGAGCGGCGGCCAACCCGACTACGTGCTGTTTCAATCCTGGGAGCCTTATCCCCAGTTCTGCCTGCCGGAGACCGATAGCACTACATTCACGGGCGTGCTTGACGCTTACCTTGATGCGACGACGTGAAATTATCTCTTCTGCCCGGTAAGTTCACTCACTACTTTGCCGCTGTCGTCGAGGAATTGCAGCGCTGATTTTCCGTCGGACTGAACCTCCAGCCGCACGCGGACTTTGCCTTTTCTATCGCGCAGGCTCAGGCCCACCGATCCATCGGGCGCGCGGCCAACCACAAGTCGCTTCACATCGTGGCGGTGCGTGGCAAAAAACTCGCCCCACGCGGCGCCCTGCTTCTCCGCGGGCAGTTTGCCGATCCGCTCTTCGGCCTTCCTCTTCTCTTCGATGGGATAGTCGCCCTGGTCGGCGATGGTGATGCGCGAAAATTTGTCGTTGCCCTCCTGGCCGGCATCGACAGCGAAGACTTGCTTTTCTTCATGCTGGTCAAGACTCAGATGTCCGTGATTTTCGATCGTGCCATCGGGGAGTTGGCTTGCTCCCCAGATCAGTCCGCCTTGTTCCGAGCCTTCCTCGCTCATGAACAGCATGCCCGCTGCGTCGCGGCGGTCGGGGCGCGGAGATTCTTTCTTGTGAATCCAACCACCGGGAAAATTAGCGCGATTGGAGATAGTGAGCCGCACCGTGCCATCGGGCTCCACAATTGATGCGGCGGGCGGTGACGATGCCGAATTGAGGATTGCGCAGCATGGCGAAGCCGCACAGAACAGTCACCGCAAAGACGAGCGTGAGAACGCCGGAGTAGATGGCGAGAAAACGAGGACTGGACAAGGTTTTCATGTTCCCTTCCTGGGGCACACGGCAACTTCGAATTGATCGTGGAACTTCCAGAGATTGTTACCTGCAGGCATGGTGGTAACCACTATGATTGCTTTCCGCTTCGCCCAGAAGGATCGAACACGTATGATAAAAATAGGCTTCGATTCAAGAGCATACATTGCACAGGACCTCGCAAGAGCAGGCGTTGAACGCCAATCCCCACGCCACGCGTGGAGATGACCTTCCCGCACGCCCGGTTGCGCTGGTGGGCTTCGGAACCGTGGGCCGCGCCGTGGCCAAGATTCTGTGCGAGCGCAGCGATGGCCTGCTGCGGCTCACGCACATTTGCAATCGCAAGGTCGAGAGCAAAAAGCAACGGTGGGGCGCCGAGTTATCGATACCGGACGACATTATCTGGACGGAAGACCTTCAGGCGATTCTCGACTCCAATGCCGACATCGTCATCGAGCTGATCGGCGGTCTCCATCCTGCCGAAGACCTTGTGCGTGGCGCCCTCAACGCGGGCAAGTCAGTGGTGACGGCCAACAAGCAACTCATCGCCCGCCACGGGCCCGCTCTGCTGCAGCTAGCCAGCGTGAATGGATGCCAGCTAGAGTTCGGAGCATCGGTCGCGGGCGGCGTCCCCGTTCTACCCGCTTTGCGGACCGGGCTATGCGGAGACCGACTGCATGGCATTGCCGGCATTCTCAACGGCACCTGCAACTACATTCTCAGCCGCATCGAGACCGCGCGAATTCCATTCAGCGAGGCGCTTGAAGAAGCGCAAGCCCTCGGCTATGCCGAAGCCGACGCCAGCGAAGACCTGGACGGCGGCGACGCGCGTGCCAAACTTTCCATTCTTGCATTGGCTGGATTGCAAGTTCGCATCACGCCAACGGACATTCGCGCCCGCACCATTCGCCCCGTCGACGCCGTCGATTTCGATTACGCTGCCGATTTGGGCTGCACCATCCGCCAGATCTCGCGCGCTGAGTTGAAAGAGGGAACGTTGTTTGCCGAGGTTGGGCCCAGCCTGGTTCCCGCCGCCTCGCCGTTCGGGCGTGTGCAGAAGAATCTGAATCTGGTTTTGACCTCTGGACAGTACGGCGGCGACATGGCTTTCCTGGGCGCGGGCGCCGGCGGAGATCCCACGGCGGTTGCCGTGGTCTCAGACTTGATGGCCGTGGCGGAAAGTTTTGCGGCTGGGCCTCGTCCGCGGCGCGCGCTGGAATTCGCCTCGCCCAAAGTAAGCTGCGACTTCGAGACGCCTTGGTATTTACGATTGGTGGTGAAAGACCAGCCGGGCATTATCGCGGGCCTGGCCGCGATCCTCTCGGCCCATCACTTGAATATTGATGCCGTGTTGCAGAAGCCCGGCTTCGACAAGAATGCACTGCCCTTCGTAGTCACGCTGGAGCCTTGCCGTGACGCGCAACTTCAACCCGTCCTGCAAGAGATGGCCGCGCTGTCTTTCGCGCTGAGGCCTTGCCTCTGCCTGCCCATTCTTCGCTAGGCTTGCGCTAGGCGCTGGCTTTACTCCAGAAAGGATTCTTCAACCCCGCCGGCGCAAGAGCGCTGTTGGTCTTGGCTTCCGTCCCGGAATCGTCCGAGATTTTTTCATCCTGTAAACGAGACGCGGGCGCTTTCGGATCTTCCTGGCAGCGGGAGGGGGTCATAGGAGAACGAGAATCTGACTTCATGGGAGAGCCTCCAAAATCGTTATTATCTTGCGTTATTATCTAGGTTCATTGAAACACCTTCAGCATGATTCCGAGGCCGCAAAATCTCGATGCGTCGCATCGAAAAATCCGCAGCCTTTGAAGTCGCTCCACCGCAACGCTTCCGGGGCCTCCCGCGAAACTGCTAGGATGGAAGCTCACAGCATCGAGCGTAGAAATTCATAAACCATCCGCAAGGACTTCTTCATGAAATACCGCAAGCTCGGCCGCACCGGTTTTGAAGTCAGCGACGTTGCCTATGGGCTGTGGGGCATGAGCGGTTGGAGCGGCTCCGATGATCAGCAATCTCTCGACTCGTTGCAACTCTCGGTCGACTCCGGTTGCAACTTCTTCGACAGCGCCTGGGCCTACGGCAATGGCAAGAGCGACGGCTTGCTGGGCGAAACTATCGCGCGCAATTCTGGCAAGCGCCTCTACGCCGCCTCGAAGATTCCGCCCGCCAACGACAAGTGGCCGGCGCTTCCGAAATACAAGTATGAGGAAGTGTTCTCGCTGGAGCACGTGCTGAAGTATGCCGACCAGATCCGCAAAAAGCTTCGCACCGACTCGATCGACCTGCTGCAGTTCCACGTTTGGGACGACAGTTGGACGGAGAATCCGGAATTCCGCTCGACGGTGGAGAAGTTAAAAGACGGCGGCTGGATTCGCTATTTCGGTCTCAGCCTGAACCGCTGGGAGCCGGAGAATGGCATCAAGGCCTTGCACACCGGATTAGTCGACGTCGTGCAGGTGATTTACAACATCTTCGATCAAGCTCCCGAGGACAAATTATTTCCGCTCTGCCAGGAACTCAACGTGGGCGTGATCGCGCGCGTGCCTCTCGACGAAGGCAGCCTGGGGGGCAAGATGACGCTCGAAACCCGCTTCCCGAAGAGCGATTGGCGCTCCGGGTACTTCGGACCGGAAAATCTGGCAAGCACGTTGCAGCGCGTCGACAAACTCAAAGCTATGCTGCCCGCGGGCATGACTCTGCCGGAAATGGCGCTGCGCTTCATCCTGTCGCATCCCGCGGTCAGTACTGCGATCATCGGCATGCGTGATCCGGAACACGTGCGCCAGAATGTCGCCGCTAGTGACGCTGGCCCACTCGATGCCGGCCTGCTCGCCGAATTAAAGAAGCATCGCTGGGACCGCAAGCCCCAGCGATGGTCGGATTGAGTTTATTGGTGGTGGGCGAATTCGGCTGCAATCATTCCCTCTAGCCGCACGTAGCTCGCTTCCATGCCCCGCTCCATACCGGTCGCCAGCATGGCCGCCCGCGTCCGCGAATCCGGCAGCGTCATTCGCATCGTCATCAACGTCCCATCCCCGTCGGCATGGAATCGCGTTTCAACGCGATTGTCCGGCGTCGGATCCGGCAGATGCATCCGTTCGATATGTACGATCTTGTTAAAGGGCTCAAGTTCCAGAAACTCGCCGGTAATATAAAATGAGTGGCCTTTGCCGTTCGTCCACTCGTAGCGGAATTTGCCGCCGCGCTTGGCCTCATTGATGCATACCGGCATCGTCCAACCGTCCGGACCCAGCAACCATTTCTGGATCAGTTTCGGGTCGGTATGGGCGCGATACACGGCTTCCGGGGGCGCAGCGAAGCGCCTGGTCACAATTACGTGGGTATCTCCTTCAGTCTTCAACGTCATCTTGCTCATCGCTTTTCTCCTTTTTTGTGTTTTTCCATGCCGGCCAGAACTTCGTCCAGCCGGTCGTAGTTTTTCTCCAGTGCTTTTCGCAGCATGGCGAGCCACTGGTCCATCGCGTCAATCCCGGCTCTCGCCAGACGACGAGGACGCTTCGTGCCATCTACCCGGCGAACAATCAATCCCGCATCTTCGAGCACTTTCAGGTGCTGGGAGATCGCAGGCTGCGTCATCTCGAACGGCTCCGCCAGTTCGTTCACAGTCGCCTCGCCTTTGGCCAGTCGCGCCAGAATCGCCCGACGCGTCGGGTCAGCCAAAGCGGAGAAAGCAGCATTTAGATATTGCATAGGTATTACCTTATATAAATCATTCCTTATCGTCAAGAGATTTATTCGCGGCGTTCATGGGTAACGCTGGACTGGTTCTAAGAATCCAGACCCTGGCTTCGCCTACGACCTCTGGTAGTAGCTCGGACTCCGGTCTAATCTCGCTTTTGCCCAAAACATGAAACGCAATTCCTGCCAGACCGCGCTCGCCCTGACGCTGTTCGCAACTCTGCTCGCGGCGAACCTCGCCGCCCAGAACCCGCGCGGGTCGCTGCGCGGCACGGTGCAGGACGCGACCGGCGCACGCATCTCCTCGGCCAGGATCGTAGCGCAACTGTCGGGTTCCTCCGTGAAACGCGAAGCCCGCAGCGAAGACCGCGGCGAGTTCCGTCTCGATGACCTTCAGCCGGGCAACTACCGCATCACCATTACAGCCGCAGGCTTCGCTCCAGCGCAGGCGGATGTCTGGATCGCCGTCGCCACGGTCCGCGATATCACGGTGACGATGAAGCCGTCGTCCGTGCAGCAAACCGTCAACGTGCAGGGCGATTCTTCCTCGATCACAACCGAGACGATAGACACCTCGAGCGCGGTGCGCGGAGGCGTAGTGGGCGGCCAGGATTTGGAAACTCTGCCGCTGCCGGCGCGCAGCTTCGCCAATATCGCGTATCTCGTGCCCGGAACCGAGCCGGTCGAACCCTCCGACCCCACCAAGGCCCGCATCACGGCCGTGTCGACTGGTGGAAGTTCCGGCTTGAACAACGAGCTATCGGTGGATGGCGCGGAAAACTCCGACGACTGGATTGGCGGCTTCCTGCAAAACTTTTCGCCTGATGGCGTACAGGAATTCGCCGTGCGCACTTCGAACGAAGATGCCGATACTGGCTGGACCACGGCCGGCTCGGTCGTTATCACCACCAAGCGTGGCAGCAACGATTGGCATGGCGGCGGTTCGTTCTATGATCGCCAGGCCGCTCTGAATGCGCGCTTTCCCATCGAGAATCCGGCGCCGAATCCCAAACAGCCGTTCTCGCGCCAGAACTATGTTGCGACTTTCGGCGGTCCCGTTGCAAAAGACAAAGTCTGGTTCTTCACCTCATTTGAAAACGTGCACGAAAACGCGAGCATCGCCTACAGCCCGGCCAGCACCGCTCAATTCGACGCGCTCGCGCAGTTGGCTTCCGAGGGATTGATTACCGGCATTCCTTCCATCCCGGTCCCCGCCAACGTTCCCATTCCGTTTCGCGACTACCTCAGTTCGCTGCGACTGGACTGGGCACAATCGCCAAGATCCACCTGGTTCCTGCGCACATCGCAAGACAGCTACCTTACGCACAACGCGCTGGTGCAGCAGGCCACGCTGCCCTCGACGGGCCTGACCACGCACAACAACTATTGGAATGTCGCGTTCAGCAACACCTACACTTTCAGCCCAAGCTGGCTGGGCAATCTGGTGGTCGACGCCAGCCTGTTGCATCTCACGCAGACGCGCAATTCGAATCTCGGCTTCGCCCTACAGTTCCCCTTCAGCGTGACGGCGCTCACCGTCTCCGGCTTCGAAACCTTCGGCGACAATCAGTTCGCCACGCCGATCACTCTTTTCCCCGACCTGCGCAATCAGGATAAATACCAGTTCCGCTACGACCTCAGCCACGTGGTGCGCGACCACGCCTTCAAGTTTGGAATCGACTTCATTCACGAACCCGTGCTGAGCGGCGCGTTCGCGTCCACGGCGGAGCAATTCACCACTTATCCCTTCAACCCCGATTGCTATATCAACCCGCCCGGCGCCGATTGCAACGGCATCACCACCGCTTTGCCGTTTTATTACACGCCGCCCAGCGCGATGTGTAATCCGATGCCCGATCCCACCACCAACATCGGCTGCACGTTCACTCCCGCCGGCGACGGCAGCTTTTCGCAGAATGTTCAACGTCTCGCGTTTTATGCCGAAGATTCCTGGCGCGTCTCGCACCAGCTCACCCTCAACTACGGTCTGCGCTACCAGACGACCTGGGGACTATTCACAGCTTCGGGCCGCAGCGAAGCCGAGAACGCGGCGCTCGTGACCTTGCAGGCATTACAGATCCCCATCGTGCCCGGCGCGCCAAAAGATTATCGCAAGCAGATCGCGCCCCGCCTTGGGTTCGCTTACTCGCCGGGCAGCAGCGGCAAAACGGTGATGCGCGGCGGTTTCGGCCTCTACTATGACGATCTGGCGCAGAACGGATGGGCGACTGCGTTTCAAGGCGTCAACAACTCAAACTTCACTACGGGTACGTGCAGCTTTACAGGAGGCCCGGGCACTTATTCGCTGCTGGGCGCGGGCTGCCTGGCCGGTGGGCTGGGGCCATTAGCGCCGGTTCCAACGCCGGCGAACACGGTCACCGGCAATCTGATCGGTTCTCCTTACAAAACCCCTTACGCCATTCACACTACGGGCGGCGTGCAACACGCTTTCAACGAGCATTGGCTGGCCAGCGCCGATTACGTGCATGAGCAGGGCAATCACGGCTACCGCGGCTTCCCTTACAGCGGCGGCGCCAACCTGTACACTGCGCTCATTCCTGCCAACGATCCGGACTACGCCACTGATCAGGCAAATGTAGTTCCCAATGTGAATGTGTTCGAGTCCGACAATCGTTCCAGCTACAACGGATTGATGCTGCATCTGCAAGGCAACACCCGCCGCTTTAATCTGGTGGCCAACTACACGCTTTCCAAGGCGCAGACCTGGGGATGCGTGCTGGGAGAACTGTTCGACTACGTGGATGGTGTCTGCCAGGTGCCGCCCGGATTTCCGAACGCCGGCCAGCTTGATGCTTTCGGACCCGGCGACTACGGCCCCTCCGGCGAAGACGTTCGCCATCGCTTTGTGCTAGCCGGAACCGTGCACATCCCCGGCGGCTTCGAATTGACCACCATCAATCAGTTCGAGAGTGCCCGCCCCATCACCATCACCACCGCCGACAACAGCGGGCGTATTTCAATCTCCCTGAACAACGGCCCGGACACCTACACCAGCCTCGATGAATTCCGCGGCACGCCCTACATCCAGTCCGACCTGCGCGTGACGCGTCCGATCAAGATCAATGAGCGCTGGCGCATCGATCCTTTTATAGAGTTCTTCAACCTCTTCAACCGCAACAATCCCGGCGCGAACTTCGCCGTGAACATCGCCCAGATTCCGGGGGCGCAATTCGACGCGAACGGCGCCGTCATTGGAATTTGCAATCCCAACTGCGTCCCCCTCACCAGCCTGAAGCAGTTGGAAATACCCGAGGGCGCTCTGGGAGATTTCTTCGGGCCGGGAACGACCGTAGGCATTCCGTTCGCCGCGCAGTTGGGCGTGCGCTTGACGTTCTAGCGCACGCCCTGGCGCTTCACTAAGCGAATTGGAGCCTAGGTCATCACTCGCGCGAGACTAGGGCTTAAGCAAGTAGACCGTCCCGTCTCCAGCTGTCCCTCCGTACTCTGTGGTTCCATAGGCATTTCCGGCGGAATCGAGGACAACTCCAGAGGTCGGAAAGAATCCGTCGGTACCCTTCTCGTTGAAGTCATGCAGAATTCTTTCGTGCCACGCCCCACCCGCGAAGTGCAGCTCGAAAACAATCCCGCAAGCCGCTGTTTCAGGGCAGGACCCAGTGCCGCCGCCCAGAGTTGTCCCTAATAGAGCGCCGGCGGAATTGAAGACCGGAGCGCCGTTAGGGATGGCTCCATCCGTGGGCGTGGCGAAGGCGTGAATGATGGTTTCCGTCCAAGTCCCGCCGGACGAAGGCGAAAGCTCGAAGACGGTGCCGTTGCCGATGGGATTTCCGTAGGCGGTGATGCCATAGAGGTTGCCGGCAGAATCGAACACCAATCCACCTTCCGGAAAGCTGCCATCGCTTCCACTCGTAAAATTGTGAAGAATGGTGTAGCTCCAGGAGCCTCCGCCGGCGGGCGAAAGCTCGAATACAACCCCGTCACCTTCTCCCCCTCCGAATCCGGTCACGCCGTAGAGATTGCCCGAGGCATCGAGAATCATGCCTCCGCTGGGCAGCCAGCCGGTACCGGTGGTGAAGGTATGAATGATGCTTTCGTTCCACACTCCGCCGCCGGCCGGACTCAACTCATAAGCGGTTCCGACCACACTGCTCCCGCCCTCCTCCGTAACTCCGTAGAGATTTCCCGCTGCATCGAAGACCAGCGTGCCGCGAGGGTCTTGCCCGTCACTGCTGCTGCTCCCGAAACTGTGCAGAATCGTCTCCGTCCACTGCGTACTCGGCGGGACCGGCGGGCTGAGTTCGAAAACCGTTCCTTGGTCATCGGCGCCGCCAGCCATCGTATTGCCGTAAAGATTTCCAGCGGAGTCGACAATCAATCCGTTGGAGGGGTTCTGCCCGTCTCCGCCGGTCTTGGAGAAACTATGTAGAACCTTTTCGCTGTAGCCTCCGCCGGCCTTCGGCGACAGTTCGAACGCAACTCCCACATTCTCATTGCCCCCAAACGAGGCAGTGCCGTAGAGATTGCCGGCAGAATCGAAGATGAGCACCGAGTCCGGGTTCACTCCGGCCTTGGTGCTGCTTCCAAAGTTATGCAAAATGCTCTCCACTTGGGCGACCACGGGCGTGGCCGTCATAAGTTCGGTGATTGAAAGCGTGACCAAAAGCATGGCCAGTCCGAGGGAAAGTTTCTTGCTGCGCATGGGAAATACTCCTTTTGTGGCGACACGGCGAAATTGTCGATAAGACCCGCGAAGAGCGAAACGAGTCAGGAGTAAATAACACTCCTGCCTTGGGGAGGGAGCCCAATTTACAACGGCTGGGTATTTTTAGTCAACTGCGAACCGTTGAGGGTGATGTCAAGCTGCTTGTGTAAATAGCTTGAGGGTGCGGTTTTTCCATTCCAGGTTGAATCTCTGGAAGATGAGTTGAGGATGCGGTCCACGCTGGCTATGTTCACGAAGCAGACCATGGGCCGGGTTCTGCGGCGCACTTCCACAAAGCAGCGTTCGATGACGCTGGTGGTCCGCACCTTTTTCCATAAATGCCGGGGCAGGCTGAAGTACGACAGCAGTTCCGGCAGATCGCGCTCCAGGTGACGCACCCTGGGGCCGTAGTCCCGCAGCCGTGCTTACGCTTATGTGTCGTTACCTTCGCGATGGTCGCGTTCCTCATTGCGCTCGCTGCAACCTCCGCAGCCCAGAGCGAAACTGTGTTGACTTCCCTCACCGGCGGCAGCGATGGCGCGGTTCCCTATGGCTTGATTGCCGATTCGCACGGAAATCTGTACGGCACCAACACCGAGGGAGCCTCTTTCAACTCGCATTGCTCGTTCTCGGGATGCGGCAACGTGTTTGAACTTTCGCCGAATGGAAGCGGAGGATGGACCGAGAGCATGCTTTACACCTTTACCGGTGGAAGCGACGGGGCAAATCCGGAGGATGGGTTTCTCACGTGGTGCACGCATTCACGGGCCGCCAGGACGGCGGTGTGCCCGCTGGCATCAGCGCCGATTCTCACGGCAATTTGTTTGGCGTGACTCTTTACGGCGGCCACGCCCCCGATTGCCCGCGCCAGGGGGAGTTTCCCGGCTGCGGCGTCGTGCTTGAGTTATCTCCGCAAACCGGGGGTGGTTGAAAGGACCAGTCCATCTACTTCTTCATGGGCGAGAGCGATGGCGCGAATCCGTATGCGGCTCCTAGTTTCGACTTGGCAGGAAATGTTTTCGGCACTTCGGATATTGGAGTGAATGGGTCGGGGAGTTCGGGTGCGGTTTATAAACTGTCCCAGATTTCCGGCGGATGGAGCGAATCGACGCTCTACACGTTTACCGATACCACCGATGGCGCAGAACCTTATTTCGACGGCGTTCTGGTGAATGGGTCGGGAGAGATTTTCGGCTCGACGACCGAGGGTGGAACGTTGAGCTGTACCATCAACGGACCTCCAGGGTGCGGCGTGGTGTATGAAATTACGCTGTAGGCTTTGGCGAGAACGCGTGAACCGTAGCGGGTGGAGTTTTGGTTCGCCGCGCAGTGGTGCAACGGGTAAAGTGTGCGCCGTGCGTGGGAGCCATGCGGTTAAGTGTAGTAAAATGTAAAGAGCAACCTCAGTCGGGGAGTGGCTCAGCCTGGTAGAGCACCTGGTTCGGGACCAGGGGGTCGGAGGTTCAAATCCTCTCTCCCCGACCAATCTTTTCAAACCTTTGCGCGCGCCAGTACCTCCCCGGTACGAAGACATCTGCGTCGCATGATGGCCGCTGCCGGCGGCGTTCCAATCCCAACACCGAAACTAGAAATCGAATCGCAGGGTCATCTGGATCTGGCGCGGGCTGCCGATGGTCTTGTTTACCGCGCCGAGGGAAGCGGGACAGTTGTAGAAACCGGAAGTCGAATTCTGCGTGCCGCAGCCCGTGGGCAAGGGCGTCGTCCCCGCGATGGGGAATTGATCGTAGTACTGGTTCTGCGAAACATCGTCGATGGGCACGTCGAAGCTGGCCGTATTGGTCAGATTGAAGATGTCGAAGCTGTACTTCAGGGTGAAGCGTTCCGTGATGGGGAGCGCTTTCACGAATGAGATGTTGGCGACCCTTTGCCAGGATTGCCGGAAGATATTGCGCTGGCCGTTGGTGAAGTTGGTTTCGAAAGTATCGCCGGCGGGAATTGCGCCGCCCAGATCGCCGGGTTGGAGCAATGGCAGAGTGAAGCAAGCGGGATTGAGCGCGGTCTGATTGGGATTGAAGTAGGCGTTGGCCCCGGAATAGCCGGTGACGGCTTTGCATCCGGGAATCACCGGGACGATGGGATTGGTGATGCCATCGTAGACGCTATAGAAGATGCTGCCCACCGCGCCGGTGTAGTCGATGACGCTGTAGGGCTGTCCGCTTTGCAGCACAGCGCTGCCGTGAAGGCTCCATCCGTTGGCCACTTTGCCCTTCAGCGTGGAGGCGGCAAAGAACTTCGGCAATTCATAGTTGTAGCTGAAGTTGAAGACGTGGGTGCGGTCGAAATCGGAGGAGCCGTAGGCCGAGCGGAGATCCAGAGGATTGTTGCCGTTGAAGAACAGGCCCATGCCGCTTTGCTCGTCGAGCGCGTGGGAATAAGTGTAGGAAAATCCTACTTGCAGGCCGTGGCTCATGCGTTTCTCAAGGTGAGTTTGCAGGGCGTTGTAGGCGGAAACTCCGGCGGCCGTGTAGCTCTCCGATTCCGCCGAATAGCCCAGGTAGGGGACGCGCAGGTCGACGTTGCCGCCCTCGTAGTTGACCACCATAGGCTGCGCGTTAGGCAAGTTGATTGGGCAGAACGGGGAGCAACTCGAGGCTTGCTGCACGGTGTAGCCGTAGGTGTATGACTGCGGATTCTGCGAATTGGGGTGGAGGATGTTCGTGGGACTGGCGATGCCGGGCTGGTTGAAAGGAATGGGAATGACCTCATGCCGGCCGAAATTGCCAACGTAGCCGACTTCGATGGCGAGATCGTTGCGTGGCTGCCATTGAAAGTCCAGCGTGTCGTTGATGGTGTAGGGAAGTTTGTTGGCACGGTTATAGGTGGCAAAGGAAAAAAGTTGCTGCCCTTGCAGAATTCCTGCCTGGATTCCGACACCGGGCGCAGTGGTGTAGGGCAGAGAATTGTTAATGTCCATGGGATTGCCAGTAGGAGCGGGGCCGAGCGCGGGACCCCACGGGCTGGAGAGATTGTAGTTGGGAACACCGGCGATGCCGGAGGGGCAGGTGGGGACATAGCCGAGGTAATAAGAAATGGAGCCGCTGGCTGAAGGGTCGGTGCCGCAGGACTGTGCATTTACGTACGGTGGAGTTTGGTTGAAGCCGAAGGGGCCCCCGTTGATCACACCTTCTGCAAAGCCGGGTGAAAGATATGAGAAGAGTTCGCCGCGATCGTAATAGAGACCGGTTCCGGCGCGGACGACGAGCTTGTCGTTGAATTTTTTTGGACTCCACGCCACTCCGAGGCGCGGCGCAAATCCCCATTGCCGTCCGGTGAGCGTGGTGTTGCTCACGCCTTTGGAGGGAAACAGCTTGTTGTTGCCGGCGATGATGATGCCATTGGAGTTGAGCGAGTCGGTCGCATCGTCGTAGGCATAGAGCGCGGGATCGAAATTGTAGATGCGGCCGTATTTTTCGGTGAAGCCGCCGTCCCAATCCCAACGCAGCCCGGCAGTCAGGCTGAGATTGGAGCGGAACTGAAACTTGTCCTGAATGTACGCTCCCGACTGCCCCGCTCGTAAGTAGCGGTTGGCGTTACCCTGGAGGAATTTGGTGGTGGTGAAATCGTCGTTGGTGCTGACGAAGCCTTGCAGAAACTGGCCAAAGTCCGCGGAAGAAATAATCCCTTGATTGGTGCGTTCGTCGCGCGTATTAAGCTGCGTGTAGGCATAGCTGCCGCCGAAAGTCACGGTGTGTTTGCCTTTGATCCAGACCGCATTCGCGGAAGGCATGATGCGATTCTGGAATACTCCCGTGAAGGCCCCCTGCGAAGCGGATCCCTGACCGATGTTCAGGAAATCGTTGGGCACGGGAGAAAATGCGGTAAGGATATTCACGATGCTGATGCCGGGGAAATAACTCGACCCGAAAGTGTTGATGTTCAACTGCTGCGGCGTGAAGGGCTGGTCAATGGTGCTGTAGACTTTCTCGCGCAGAATGCCGAGAACTTCGACGACGCTCAAATTGGAGCGCAGGGTTTGCGTGTTGGTGATGGAGAAAACCTGGCTGCCGGCGTCGAGATGTTGCGTGAAGCCGGCGACGTTGGAGTAGGCGTAAGGCGCGGTGGTGGGGTCGTGCTGATAATAGTATTTGAGCGAGACCGTATCCTTGGGGCTCTGGTTCCAATCGAGATTAGCCACGGCCTGGTGGGCGAAAAAGTAGGCAGTGCCGGGGACGGTGGCGTTCTCTGGAAAATCTGGCGAAGGCATGACGCCAACGTTGGACCACGGAACTAGATACTGGCCGTTGGGCAGCTGATACTGAAATAGAGTCTGGGCGACCGGACTGATCTGTGCGGCCGTCATGGCAGGATAATTGTTGGGAAGCAGGAAATCGTTGTTCGCGATATTGACCAGGCAGTTCGTGAAGGCCGCGCCCTGGCGGCTGGAAGTACCACAGTATGTGGGGTTGAAGTCGATGGGCACCAT
>Ga0302320_10017872_pt1 | contig 14357 bp, 11 predicted proteins | sample Bog_T0_3_FD_202130 | JGI IMG/M metagenome (GOLD analysis project Ga0302320, IMG submission 202130) | Peat permafrost microbial communities from Stordalen Mire near Abisko, Sweden - Bog_T0_3 | ecosystem: Environmental > Terrestrial > Soil > Wetlands > Peat | place: Sweden: Abisko, Stordalen Mire...
CGGTGGAGACGCGCCGCGGCGGCGACAAATGGAAATGGGATTTAAGCGACCCACTGCCCGATTTCCGCATTCGCAGCTATCAAATGCGGGGCGTAAAAGACAGCACACCGCGCCTCAGCTTTCAGGGTCCCTTGCTGAAGGACAAGCTATTTTTCTCCGAAGGCTTTGAGTACGACATGCGTAAGTTAGCCGTGTATACTCTGCCCTTCCCGTTTAATCAAAAAAAGCAGCAAGGATGGAATTCTTTTTCGCAACTGGATTGGGTCCAGTCGAGCAAGCATCTCGTGACGGCCACGATCCATTTGGCTCCCCAACAATACTCCTCTCCGAATCTGGATTTCTTGAATCCACTGGCGACGACGCCGGATACGTCGAGCCACAACTACACGGGCACGCTGATCGACCATTTGACGCTGGGCCGCGGATTGCTTGAAAGCCGGTTTTCGGTGACGCAATTCAACGGAGCAACGTGGAGCCTGGGTCCCGCCGATTTCGTGATGAGCCCCACGGGAAATTCAGGCAATTATTTCACGGACCAATACCGCGACGCGCAGCGCATCAGCGGCGCCGTGAGCTACGCTTTTTCTCCGTTTCAAAAAGCGGGTTCGCACCAAATCAAGGTGGGAGGATATTTCGCCAGCAGCGAAACCAGCGGCACCATTGCCGAGCATCCCATCGACATCGTCGACACCGCTGGAATTCTGCTGGAAAACATTAGCTTCCGCGGGGCGCAATCCTATGACGTTTCCGACGTGGAGCAATCGTATTTCGTGGAGGATCATTGGATCCTGACGCCGAAGCTGGCCGTCGATGCCGGCGTGCGCACCGAATCGCAACAGATCTCGGGAACGTTGCGCGTGGCGCCGCGCTTCGGGTTCTCGTGGACCTTGCCCGGCCCCACGCAGACCACGATTCGCGGCGGCTATGGCCTGTTTTTCGATCGCGTTCCGCTGAACGTATATGCCTTCAACAAATATCCGGACCGGGTGATCACCGACTACGCGCCGGACGGTTCCATCATCGGAGGGCCGTTCCTGTTTCTGAATACGCTGGGACAGAACCGCGTCAAGCATCCCTTTGTTTCCCAGGAACCCGTCGACGGAAACTTTTCCCCCGAAAGCCGGATCTTCAGCGCACAGATCGAGCAGCCGATCACCAAACTGCTGAAAGTCCGCCTGACCTATCTGGACAACCGCTCCGACGGATTGGTCGTGATGGACCAGACCGCGCCCGATGCCACTAATACAGGCGCCTATTTGTTGGAGGGATCCGGCGCATCGCACTACCGGCAGTTTGACGTCACGGCGCAGGTCCGTCTACGGGCAGACCGTCTTTTGTTTTTTTCGTATGTGCGCAGCGACGCCTCGGGGGATCTGAACGATTTCGGGCAGTACCTGGGAACGCTCACCGCGCCCGTCATTCGTCCCAACGAATCGGGAACGCTCAGCACGAACATTCCCAATCGCGTCTTACTTTGGGGCGTCGCCAAGCTTCCGCTGAAGTTCCAGGTTGCTCCGACGATTGAGTACCGGACGGGACTGCCCTATAGCAATCTCACGGAGTTCCAGCAATACCTGGGAGTTCCCAACAGCAATCGCTTCCCGGCGTTTTTCGCCGTCGATACGCGCGTGTCCCGTGATTTCCAGATCAACCCGAAGTATGCTGTTCGCCTATCGGTTACGGGATTTAATTTGATGAATCACTTAAATCCGGAAGCGGTCCACAATAACGTCGCGGATCCGGCATATGGGTACTTTTTCGGGCATCGGGGACGGCGGTTTACGTTGGATTTCGATTTCATTTTTTGAGGAGCAGGCAGAGTCCGCTCATTTATCCCGCTCAGCGGGACGGTGCGGAAGCGCTAGGGCATTTTCGGAGTTTCCGTAGACCGGGATTTTAGAGCGGGTCGCGTTGAGCCCCATGCGTCAGCGTGGGGCTTAGGATCTTCAATGTATAAGCCCCACGCTGACGCATGGGGCTCCATCCGGTCCACACAAACTCAGAAGCTGGTCGAGGAAGGCAGATGTCCCCGCCCTGACGGGACGGGGTTATAGCTGGCGTCAGCGAGGGGATTCATTCAGCCAGGAGATTCATGTCGATGCCCGCGACCTTGAGCCAGCCATCTAAAACCGCGCGCGCCAAGCTCGCCGAATCCACCGCGTTCGGGTCGATGGGTTCCGGGAGAGAACTGACGTCGCCGCAGTTGACCGGTTGGGCTGACCAATCCAGAATCATTGCCGCTTCAATTTCCGGATGAAATTGTACCCCGTAAACATTGCTGCGATAACGAAAAGCCTGATGCCGGCAGTTGTCGGAATAGGCTAGCCACTCGGCCCCGTGTGGAATACCGAAGGTCTCGCCATGCCAATGGAAAAACGTGGTGGGCGAGGCGAACCCTCCGAACAGCGGATCCGACTTGGCGGCGTCGGTAAAATGCACCGGTGCCCAGCCGATTTCCGGGACCGAGTTCTTGTAAACGCGGGCACCCAGGGTCTTCGCGATCAGCTGCGCGCCGAGGCAAACTCCCAGTACAGGCAGTTGTTGTTCGATGGCTTTGCCGATCAGAGCCATTTCGGCGTCGAGGCCGGGGTTGGCGTCGTTGGCGGACTGGGGCCCTCCCATGACGATGACACCGGTGGTGTATCCATCGAGCGAGAGTGGCTGCCCTAAATCTTTGTATTCAAAAGGGATTTTAGCAGACTGGAGGAGGGTGGCGAAGTGCCCAAGATGTTCGAAAGGCTCGTGGCGGAGAACCAGAATCGACATATTCCTTTATACAACAGAACACGTACCACTAGATAAAACTACGACTCCTGCCGATGGTACGGGCAGGACAATCGGAGAGGTGTTTATAATCAAGGGTAGGATTTAGTCGCAACGACCGTAATGCGGATTCTTATAGCAGATGACAGTATCGTTTCCCGGCACTTGCTGGACGCGACCCTGCGCCGGTGGGGCTATGAGGTTGTCATCGCTTGCGACGGCAATGAAGCGTGGGAGATCCTGCAATCGCCGGACGCACCGAGAATCGCCATTCTGGATTGGGTGATGCCGGGGATCACGGGCCCGGAAGTGTGCCGGCGGGTACGCGCCAACACCAAAGAGAAGGACATCTATACCTATATCCTTCTATTGACTTCCAAGAGTCAACGCGAAGATTTGATTGAAGGCATGGAATCCGGCGCGGACGACTATCTCACGAAGCCTTTCGATCAACATGAGTTGAAGGTGCGGCTCCGTCCCGGCACGCGCATCGTGGAACTGCAGGAAGAACTGATCTCGGCGCGAGAGGAACTGCGCGATCAGGCCACGAAAGATTTTCTGACGAGGATTTGGAATCGCTCGTCGATTCTGGACATTCTGGATCGCGAACTGGAGCGGGGCCGCCGCGATAAGCAGCCGCTCGGCGTGATCCTGGCGGATTTGGATCATTTCAAAGCGGTGAACGACAACTACGGGCATTTCGGCGGTGACGCCGTGTTGCGCGAATTCGTCCGGCGCATGGCGGGATCGATGAGGCCCTACGACGCCATCGGCCGCTACGGCGGCGAAGAGTTCCTGGTGGTGCTGCCGGGCTGCGACGATAGCGCGACGCGCAAACAGGCGGAACGCATGCGCGCGGCGATGGCCGATGAATCCATGGCGTTCAACGAAGAATCGCGGACTGTGACCTGCAGTTTTGGGGCGACCTCCGCTATGCCGCAGGTGGAAGTCACGGCGGAATCGCTGATCCGGCTGGCGGACGACGCGCTCTATGGAGCGAAGCGGCAAGGGCGCAATCGAGTGGTCTTCATTCCGTCTTCGGAAATCCAGCACCTCCCGCCGGTGAAAGAGCCGGGCATGCCGGCCACGCGCAGCGAGAAACTGGTACACTGAAATTCCCCGAACCGAAGGGGACCAGGACGTCACGATTCCAGCATCAAATTGGAACGACGCGGCGAAGGGGAGCGGCAACGCTCCCCTTCTCGCTTTTGTGGCGGGCGTAAATCGCCGCCGGCATTATGTAACACTGAAAAACAATGCACGCGACAAGAATCGTTACTTTTCTGCTGGGGGCTTGGATCATCGGTACCCTGTTCACGGACTCCGTGGTGTACATGAATCTGAATCTCCCGGAACGGGCGATCAGTGGCGCGCCGCCGGAAGCCGAAAAAATCATCAAGGACTACACGCCGGAACAAGCCAGCTTGTTACTGCATTACTTCGTGGCAGAAGCCAACCAGGTCTTCTTGAACCGCTGGGAGATGGTGCAGGTTCTACTCGGTCTGGCGCTGATCCCGGCCGTTTACGTCGCGACCGACCGCAAAGGGTTGCCGCTGATTGTGGCGGCATTCCTGCTCATCTTGGCATTGGTGCAATTTTTGACGGTGGCTCCCGAAGTGGCATACCGCAGCCGCGAGATCGCGTTTCCGCCGGGCAAAGGCAACGTGGTTTTCGAGGCGCGCGTTTCCAAGTTGTGGTACATCTTCAGCGCCACGGAAACGGTGATGGTGCTGGTGAGCGGCGGGCTCGCAGCGTATGTGGCTTCGTACAGATCCAGAAGGCGGATGAGCGAGCGTATTTCCGAAAAAGAGGAAAGCCTGCCTTTGCCTCGGAAGTTCTGAAGGGCCCGGCCAGCCGGACGCGCGGCCGCTACACCATTCCGCGGACGCGCAGAGCTTCGTCGATGATGCTCATCAGCTGGCGGCGTGTGATTTCGAACTTCTCGTCGCCCTCCGGCACATCCTCGGCAGCCATCGGGTTTCCCGGCTCGAACTGATTCGGGACGCGAATGCCGTAACGCGCGCGAGATTCAAAAAGCTTGGCGATCTCGGCGCGCGGCAACAGTCTGGGACCGCCCAGCGTTTCCGCGACCATCGTGATGCGCGCCAAATGCTCCACCGTTTCCATCCGTCCGAAGGCGTGCATGAGATCTTCGGCATACGCCACCGCTCCATGATTCGCCAGGAGAATCGCGTTGTACTTCGGAATGAACGGCAGCATGCCTTCCACCAGCGCCGGGGTTCCCGGCAAGCCGTATTCGGCGAGGGGCACGGATCCGAACGAGACGATCAATTCCGGCAGAATCCCGAGGTTCAACGCTTTTCCCGCGACGGCGAAACCGGTGGCTGTAGGAGGATGCGCGTGGACCACGGCGCGAATTTCCGGACGCTCCTTGTACACCGCCACGTGCATGGGCATCTCCGTGGTGCAATCGCGAGTGCCGCTGAGGCGGTTGCCGTCCATGTCGCAAATGATGGCGTCTTCGGGAGTCATCGCTCCCTTGCAGATGCCGGTGGGCGTGGCGAGAATGCGAGCGTCCTCAAGGCGCACACTGATATTGCCGTCGGTGGACGCAATCCACCCGCGCTCATACATCATCCGTCCGACGCGGACAATTTCTTCCCGGCACTGTTGCTCGCCCGTGAGCACGTCTTCAGATTCTAGCAGGTGACGCGGTGCAGCTCACCCCTCGGCAATCGGCACACCGCTCCATATCGGTACACCGCTACAATCAATAAGTGGACAACCGCCGGATGTGCCCGAACTGCCGGGCCTTTATCACAACAAGCGACAAAGTATGCCCGTACTGCGATTTCAAGATCGGCCCCCGCGCCATCGAAAGGCGCGCACCGGCGGATCTGCTGGGCGGATTAATTCCGCATGCGCGTTTTACGACCGTCGTGATCCTGTTAATCAACTTCGGATTGTATGCGGCGATGGCGCTGCATTCGATGCAATCGACGAACGGCCGCGGCGGCATGATGGATCTGGACGGCCGCACGCTGTTCGACTTTGGAGCGAAGTTTCGTCCCGCGATCCAAGCCGGAGAATGGTGGCGGTTGATCACCGCGGGTTTCCTGCATGGCGGCGTGATGCACATCCTGATGAACTCCTGGGTGCTGTTCGACCTGGGCACGCAGGTGGAGGAACATTACGGAACCAGCCGTTACGTAACGTTCTACATCTTCTCCACGGTCACGGGTTTTTATGCGAGCTATTTGTGGTCGCCCTCGCTTTCCATCGGCGCCTCGGCGGGAATTTTCGGCTTGATCGGCGCGATGATCGCGATGGGCGTGAGAGATCGCTCGGCCTACGGGTCCGCCGTGCGCAGCGTGTATACGCGCTGGGCCATGTACGGATTGCTGATGGGCTTGATTCCCTTCTTCGCCGTGGATAACGCGGCTCACCTGGGAGGACTGGCCGGAGGTTTTGCCTTGGCGTTCATCGCGGGAACACCGAAGCTGGTGGGCAACATGGAAGCCGTGTGGCGAGCGCTGTGCGGCATCACCATCGCCGTAACGCTGATGGCGTTCGCGCAGATGTTCCGGGCGATGATGTCGGGAGCAGCGAGCTTATAAGAGTTGATGTGGGGCAGGCTGGCAGCCTGCGCGCGATTGCCAATCGCGCAGTCCCATTATCAGGCGGGTTATCAACCCGCCGCAGCTTGCCAAGCTGCCCCACGACGATCTATCGGACAACGACCTTCGCCAATCCCGCATTCCCCGCGGAATCGTACACGCGCACGACGACCACGTGCTCACCGGCAGGGAAATTTTCCATGCGGATGAGGAAGCGCTCGCGCGGAGAATCGGTGATGCCGTCGACGGCCTCGACAGGCAGCCACGGTTGCGCATCGATCGAATATTCGCAGCGGCGGAGATCCGAGGCGCGATCTTCGGCGTCGACGTCGATTTCTACAATGGCCATTCCGACATTGTTTCCCACATGGCGCGGCGCGCTCGCGGTCACCACCGGCGGAGTGTTATCGATCAGCACAGGCGCGCTCACCAGCTCCGTTTGCCGCGCTTGATCGGCGGCGTTCGACGGACGGTCCGAGGCGACGACGCGGAAATAATAGCGGCCGTCGGCGAGTGAATCGGCATCCAAGGGATACGTATTCTCGCTGAAGTTCGCGCGCAGGAGTTTCCATTCGCGTTCGTCTTCGCCGCGGAAGTAGAGCGTGTAGGCGAGCTTATCGCCATCGGGATCGTCGGCCTGCCAGCTCACTTGCATCTGCTGGCCTGAGGGTCGGGAAAGCGTCTGCGATTGCGTGCCTGCGGGAGTCGACGCCTCGCCCGTATCGGTCACGGTAATCGAATAGGCGGAGGACGAGGAGGCGGAATTCGTCGCGGCTTTGGTTGCAGAGGACGTGTTCGCCGAAGTCACGCTGATGCTGCGAATCGTGGGCGATGCGTTCTGCGGAAGATACGCCAGACGAACGCTCGCAATAGAAGCTGATAGGTCCGTGAGCTCGGCGCGCCATTGAATGTAGCGGGCGTTGGGGCTCGCAATGACCGAAGACGAATTCAGAGGCGTCGTCACAGGAGTCCAGTCGCTCCAAGTGGCATCGGGACGCGCGGAGTTGCCGGTGCGCGTCTGAAACTTCACGCCCTGCCCGGAACCAGAAGACGACGATCCAACCCAAGAGAGGCGTCCCCAGCGCGCGACCGCTCCCGAATCGTGCACGGGAGACTCGAACCATCCGCCGGAGGTTTGCGCGACATCGAGTCGCACGAGCTTTGCGGCGCTGCCCATGGCGGCGAAGATCCCGCGCGAGGAAGATACGATCCGGGTAGCATCGCTCTCGTTAGCTTGTGCAAGCAGCGTGGCGTCAATGCCATTGCCCGCGCGCGGATCGACCCTATAAATGCGTCCCTGCGCGTCGGTCATCAGCAACAACGTGCCGGATGCCTCTGCCGCGACGTCGTAGATATTTTCGTCCTTGGAGGTCCACACGGTTTCGACGGTGTTATCGGGCGCGATGCGATACAAAGCGGATCGCTCGATGCCCGTGTATTCGGCGGTGGTCGTCACAGAGGCCACGGTCGCGGGAGTCGGCGCGGGCTTGGGAGCTTCGGGCTTGGGCGGAGTGACAACGGCCGATTGAGCTTCTCTTGCAGCATCGGCAGTCACGGTGATGCTGGTGGCGGGCGCAGTAACGGTCACGCCGGAAGTCGTGGAGGAAGACGAAGCGGCTCCCACGCGTCGCGCGACGCTGCCGCCGAGTGCCGAAGCGTAGATCGTGCCATCGGCCGCGGTGAGGATCGAACGGATTTCGGGGAGATGCGATTGATACAGGACAAACGCCTTTGCTTGATTTCCAGCAGCCGATGCCTGACTTCCCGCAGCGCCGGTGATCCGATAAAGAATGCCGTTGGGTTCGGTGCCTGCGAGCAGGCGTCCTTCGCGATCGAAGGCGAGCGCGGTGACGTGCGCTTGGCCCGTCTCATAGTAAAGTTCGCCACGCGCAGGCGCGCCGTTGGCACTGGGCATTACGCGATAGATTTTTCCCTGCTGTCCGGTGGCAACGTAGAGAGCTCCATCGGGCGCGAACGCCAGCGCCCATATGTAGGGCTCGCCGAGAGAAAAATATTCGGTGACTTTTCCGTTTTCGATGCGATAGATTTTTCCGTCAGGCGACGTTCCCGCGTAGACCACGCCTGCACGATCAACGGCGACGGCGAAGATCTCGGGCTGATCGGCCGTCCAAATCACGGAACCTTTGCCGGAGGCGTCGACTTTGATGAGGCGTCCGCGATTGCCGGTGCCCAGATAGAGGGAGCCATCAGCGGCAGCTGCGACGCTCCAAACTTGCGATTGATCGGTCGAATAAACGGGCGTGAGCGCAGGGCCGGCGGTGAGGCGTCCGTCGCGCGTGAGCGAGAGTCCGCTGATGCGGCCGCGCAGGAAATCCTGATAACCGTTGAGCTCCCATACGGTGCTGGTGGCGGCGTGCGACCCGGAGGCAATGGTGAGTGCGGCGGCGAGCAGTTGGCGAATGCGCATTCTATTCCTTCACCTCGATCTGAACGGTTTTCGTTCCGGTGACGACCAGACCCGGGCCGGGAGAAATTTCGAGCTCCGCGAGCTTCGCGCCACGCGCGGTGACCAGATTCGTGCTTCCGGTTTGCGCGCGGGTGAGGATCATGGCGAGCGAAGGAGGAGGCGAAGGAAGATCGCGGCCCTCAACGGTGAACGAAGGTTCCGACCGCCACACACGCAGATAGGCTTTGGTGTTGGAACGAAGTCCGTTGAGCAAGTTCAGCACCTCGGCGGGCGAATGCTGCGGCGTGCCGACAGCGGCTTGATATTCGAGGATGTTGGTTGCCGTGGCATCGGCGACGGTGAAGTACAGCGGCCCCGCGGCCACGCCCACGGGCACGCGATAGTGCACGTGGCGCACGATTTCCGCGCCGTTCGCGGCGCCCAGAACGACGACGAGATCGAGTTCGTCACCCGGACGCGCGGTACGCGGCGCGATGAAATCGAGGATCTGACTTTGCCCGCGTTTTTCGACCGAGCGAATGTCGAGCGCGACGTTCTTGATCTTCAATGCGTCGAAGCCGCTTTGCAGCGCGAAGCCCATGGTTGAGGCGACGCCTCCGGAAGCGATGGCCGCAACGGCAACGTCGCCGCTGTAAACGTCGTCGATGCGCACGGGTCCTGCGTCGAAATTAATTTGGCCGCTGATGGAATAGGTGGCCGAACCAAGACTGCGCTCGGTGGCTTCGATCGCGGAGAAAATCGCCATCTGCGTCAGCAGAGGCGTCATCACGCGATCCTGCACCATGCGCATGCGATACACATTCCCACCGACGCGAATCTCCACCGGGATGAGCGCCGCCGCGCGGCCGGTGAGACCCGAGATGGCCGTGTCGCGATCCGCGGTAATGGAGCCCATCCATTCACGTGCTGTCGAAATCTTGAAAGAGCTCGCAAGATTGGGCAGCAGCGCAAGCACTTCTGCTTGCGCGAAAGGCATTTCCGTGGGTCCTGCGGCGAGGAAACGATGACCGAACGCATAGATGCGATCGCCGTCCACGGCGGTGACGGTTCCATCGGCGCCGACCGAGAGATCGCCGGAAAGCAACTGCACGCTGATCATGGAACCAGGTTCGATTTTCTTGGGATCTCCCAGGCGCTCGCTGGGGACGCCTCCGCCGGAAACTCCCTGGCGCGGATCGAGTCCAAGGGAACGCAACTGCGGTGCGAAATGTTCGAGCGTGGAGGCGGTGAATCCGGAAAAGGCAACGGGCGTGGCGATTTCTTCCAGTCGTGTGTTCCCTGCGATGACGGGATTGCCGCGCGGAGGAATGTTGGCGGCCAGTTGGCGCGGCCCCGCATTGGGAGTTGCATCGGGAATCGGATCGACGCGCAGCATATCTTCAATGGGACGAATTCCGGCGATGGCTTCTTTCGATTGCGGAAAGCTGAGCGCGACGGCGCCGATGAGTTTGCCGTCGATGTAGACGGGCGACCCGCTCATGCCTTGCATGACGCCGGTGTTGGCGAGAGGTCCTCCGCTGAGGCGCGCGAGAATGATGGATTGCTTGGGTCCGATGTTGTCGAGCACGCCGAGGATTTCGACGTCGAACTCCTCGATCTTTGTACCGGAGAAAACGGTGCGTCCAATGCCGTGCTGGCCGGCGCGAATATCCTTGAGCGGATAAATGACGGGTGCGGCGTGCAATGCGCAGGCGATCCAGAAACCGACAATCAGGCGAAGGGCCGTCACGATTTTAGTTTACGCCGCTCGGGGAAAGGAGACAGGAGTCAGAAGTCAGAAGTCAGGAGCTAGGAGTTAGGAGAAAGAAGCGCGTCTTCGTGGTAGAGGATTTCGAAAGCCATCGCTGGAGGCGTTCGCGAGCTGCTTTCGCTGGGACGAGACGGCCCTCGTCCGCCGTCCTGAGGCGTTCCGTTAGAATGCGCTCCGTTTCGGCGTCAAGCTTGACACCGTGCTCGTTGGAGACGAACGGGTCGATTTGTTGCGCCTTTCGCATAGTTTCAACGTAGACGAGTTGGCAATCGGGCGCAACCCAGTACGGATTCGCCGGCCACGCTATACCGCATTCGCGGTTCGGTTGAATTGCGGACGACGCTTGCCGCAAACCCGTAGTAGTATAGGGGATACGCGATGTCTGTTCGATGACATCGGGTTGTAGTCCTGTAGCGTTTTAAGGAGGTATCCCGATGTGGAACCGCCGCAAAGATGAACCGACTCCCGCGCCGAGTACGGCGCCGCACACCTCATTGTCCGAATCGTCCCGATTATCCGAATCGTTGAGGGAAGGAATTCCTATGTCCACGCAGCCCACGCGCGCGATTGAACCGGTGTTTGAGTCGGCTCGTCCAGGAGGGCCGGCGGTGCTTGGAAAGTCGGTCGTCGTCAAAGGCCAGATCATCGCCGGCGAAGATCTGACGATCGACGGAGAGGCCGACGGAACCGTGGAGCTGCAGGAACATCGGCTGACGGTTGGGCCGAACGGCAAGGTGATGGCCGCGGTGAAGGCGCGCGAAGTGGTGGTGATCGGCACGCTGCACGGCAACGTGGAAACGCGCGACAAGATCCAGATCCGCAAGGGTGCGACGCTGGTGGGCGATATTCGCACGGCGCGCATCGAGATCGAAGACGGCGCGTATTTCAAGGGCAACATCGATATCATCCGGACCGAACCGAAGATCGCTCCATCGCCGCAGCCGAAGCCGCAGGGCTCGGTTCCGATTGTTACGCAGACGACGGCAGCGGCAGGCAGTGGCGGATCGTCGCACGGGGGCGGCAGCTCCGAGTTCAAACCGGAGTTCAAAAGGTAAAGGTCGTTGCAGGCGTCCGAAACACGAAACAGTAACGGCCTGGACCAATTCTGTAGCGCGCTCGAAGCTCGCCCCGGATTATCGATCCTGGACTTTTCGGGCGCCAGCCAGTCCACCATCAGTTTCATTACCGACTACGGGCATCGTTTGTATTCCGACGACTTCGGGCATCAACTGGACCACTGCTTCGGCACGACGGGCGAGTTCTACGAGAACCAATCGAACCCTTTGCTGGTGTCGCGCTTTCTGGGCGCCGCGATGGATTTCGAAGAGCAATCGTTCGACGGCGCGCTGGTGTGGGATTCGCTGCAGTTCCTGACGCCGATGTTGCTGCAAAACGTGGTGGGGCGTCTGCACAGGATCCTGCGTCCGGGCTCGAGTCTGCTGGCGGTGTTTCATGCCGACGAGCGCGTGGAGGATATCCCCACATGGTCTTATCGCATTCAAGATCGCAAGACCGTGGTGATGGCGCATCGCACACAGAGGCGTCCCGCGCAGGTGTTCAATAACCGGTCGCTCGAAAAACTATTCCAGGATTTCTCGTCGGTGAAGTTTTTCCTGACCAGGGATCATCTGCGAGAAGTGCTGGTGCGGCGGTAGGGATTCGGTAGCCCGCTCATTGCCATTCGCGGTTCGGCTGACCACTCCTACTGCCCGCGCTCGCCTCTCGCCTCAATGAGTTTTTTCGCGACGTCGCGAGCAATCTCCAGAGCTTCGGCCACGGTTCGGCCCTGCGCCACAAGACCCGGTAGTTCCTCGGAAGTTGCCAAGTAGAGGCCTTCCGGCAACTGCTCGACGTGGACCGAAAGTGCATGTTCCATGCTGCGATTATGACAGAATCCAACGGCATCCCTCGCCCTCAGCACCGAGGACCCGCAGGACGCAATGGCGGGGAGACAAAAACAAACAGGGCAACAAAAAGAAAGCGGGCCGAGGGCGGAGAGGAAATCTCTCTACCATCGACCCGCCGTGACGTTCGCCCGGATTAGTGGACGGGAACAGTCGATCAGAACATAGCGGGATCAGAGCTTAGCGGCGGAAGCCGGCGCGGAATCCTTCATGGAATCCGGCGCGCGCGCCACCCCAATAACCGGCAGCGAAACGTCCGCCGACGAAGCGCGGGCCAACCCAGAAAGCGCCGGGATACGGAGGCACAGCCCAATATCCTGCGACCCAACCGGTGGGACCGTTAAAGCCGTCGACCCAAACGTAGCCGGGGCCCGGCATGGGAGGACGAACCGCTACGAACGGACGAGCCACGACCACGGGCGCGGGTGCCACATAAGCAGGACCAACCACGGGGACTCCCACGTTCACACCGACTCCGAAACGAATTCCTGCAAAGGCCGAGCTCGCCATCAGCATCGCACCGGCCAGGGTAACCAGCAAAGTCTTTTTCATTGTCGTTTCCTCCTCTTACTTTTCTTTTTGCTGCCTCGCTCGCTTTTCGCTTCGCTTGGCTGCTTTCAACGCCCTCCTAAAAAGCAACTGCTGTGCCAAACATAAAATATTGGAAATACGGCAAATGTAGTCTTATTCATGGCCGAGCTCCACCGCGCGTGGTGGTATTCGGCCAGAAAAGCGTGCGGCGAGAAGGGCGGCGGGGAGGGGTCGCGTTCTTGCAGGATGCAAATTCGAAGGAGGCGCTAGGAGGAGCAGGCGCGATTCTAACTTCCGAAATAATTGGTGCGCCCGAGAGGATTCGAACCTCTGACCTTTTGCTCCGGAGGCAAACGCTCTATCCAGACTGAGCTACGGGCGCAAGACGTGAACCATATTATCGCGGCGAAGCACGCGATCTTGGCTGAACATAGTTTATCACCGCTTACACCTTCCTTAAATAAATTTGCGAGAATATATCAGGCTCGCTGCGGCGCGCCGCAACTGAGATCGATTTACTGGTGAGAAAACCTATGAAAAAGCTTCTTGCACTTCCGCTCCTGATCGCCGGTCTGGGCACCGCGGTCCAGGCTCATCACTCTTTCAGCGCCGAGTTCGATTCCACGAAGCCGATCAAAGTGACCGGCACGGTCACGAAAGTCGAGTGGCAGAATCCGCACATCTGGTATTACGTCGACGTCAAGGGCGAGGATGGCACGGTCACGAACTGGGCCTTCTCCGGCGGCGCTCCCGGGCAGTTGATGCGGCGCGGCGTCCAACGCAACTCGATTCAACCGGGCATGGTCGTGACCGTCGAAGGCTTTCTCGCCAAGGACGCCCCGCATAACGCCAATGGAAGTAAGGTTACCTTCCCCGACGGCCGCGCGGTGTTCACGGCTGGCAATGACGAAGGCGACAAGAAGAAAGAATAAGGACGCACCGAGGAGGCTCGCGCCATGAGAACGATCACGAATTTTCTGTCTGCCGCGGTCCTTACGGCCGCGTTCACGCTGACCGCCGCTGCGCAGACGCCCGCCGGCATTCCGCGCACCGCCGACGGCAAGCCGGATTTCACGGGCTTCTACGAATGGCCGAAGTCCGATGGCGAGCAGTGCCATTGCTCGGCCACGATCTTCGACCGCAAATATATTGCGGCGCAGAAACCGGGCGGCGAGCCGTTCCTCGAACCGCGCACCGGCATTCCGCGTCACGACGAGCCGCGCGATTTCTGCATGCCCGCGGGCTTTCCGTCCAACATGCTCTCCGCCTACGCCATGCAGTTTTTCCAGAACAAGAACGACCTGGTGATGACGCACGAGTTCGAACGCATGACGCGCATCATCCCGCTCGACGGCCGCAAACACCGTGAGGGCCTGGAACCGAGCTTTTACGGCGATCCGGTG
>Ga0302320_10017873_pt1 | contig 14355 bp, 10 predicted proteins | sample Bog_T0_3_FD_202130 | JGI IMG/M metagenome (GOLD analysis project Ga0302320, IMG submission 202130) | Peat permafrost microbial communities from Stordalen Mire near Abisko, Sweden - Bog_T0_3 | ecosystem: Environmental > Terrestrial > Soil > Wetlands > Peat | place: Sweden: Abisko, Stordalen Mire...
CGTTCAACAATGCTTCGTCCCTCTGATCGGATGCGTTGCGCCACCGAACTTGAGGCTAATAAGCGTAGGTCGGGCCGTCAAAGTGAATGTTAGTATGAGCCACAAAATCGGATAATATGTGTATTGTAGGCACACCAGCGATGGTTCCGGACCGACGCAAATGAGCGGAGTCACCGCCAGAAGTCGGCCTCGTCCTTGCCGTCAAGCTGGGCTGGCGTGGATTTCGTCGGCGATTTAGCGAAGGACAACGCGGACGCTAGAAATCTGACCCCGTTTCTTGTCGGAGGGTTGGACGCGATCTTCCGCCGGAACGCGCCGGTCAGAGCCGACAGTAGAGACGCCATGGCGACCCGAAGCGATCAGCGGCCGCGGAAAGGCGGCGGCTTGGCGCGCCTCGACGACGCGGCGACGCTGTTGGCTCGCCTTGCGGCGGGGTCCCTTTTGCGCGGCCGGGGTAGCGGATTCGCATACGAAAGAGCAATTTTTACGTCGACTTGATACGCTTCCGTGGTCTATGAATGTGGCGTCAGGGCGGATCCCCTCCGGCTTGAGTTCGGTCCCTTTGCAGAGGATCGGGAGGGTTGCTTCGTGACCGGCAACGTTCTTCCAATCATCGCCACCATCCTCGAAAAGACGGCGCTCGGCGCGCACGATTCCGAAATCGTCGAATTGATCGAGACGGTGCGAGAGGCGTCGCCCTCGGCTTCGATTGGACATGACATTGAGCGGCTGCATCTTCATCTGAACGCCGTCGGCCAGGTCATCCGCGAAAGTCGAGTGACCGAACGCGGTCTCAACCTGCTGAACGAAACGACCCACGATCTCGCCAGCACCTTGGCGTTGCAGGACCTCCTGCGCACGATCGTCAGTCGTGCGCGCAGCCTTGTCGGCGCCAACGTCGCCTACCTGACGCGGCTCAATGAAGATCACAGCATCATGCGGACGGTCGCGGCTGAAGGCCTGATCTCTCCGGCCACCTGGGAGCTCTCGGCCAACATCGGCGTCGGCGCCGTGAGTCTCATCGTCAGTTCGATGAGTTTCTTCGACACCCAGGATTATCTCGGCGACCAGCGATTCCGGCACACGGATTCCTTTGATCGGGCCTTCAAGGCCGAGAGCATCGTCTCTCTCGCCGGTTTCCCGATTCTTTCGGAAGACAAACTGCAGGGCATTCTGTTCATCGCCGACCGCTATCATCGCAAGCTGTCCGGGCGCGAGATTTCCGTGTTGGGCTCCTTCGCCCTCCACGCCGGCGTCGCCATGCGCAACGCCCACGCCTTCACAATGCTTTCGGAAGCGCTCGCCGAGGCGGAGCGCAACCGCGTCGCGCTGATCGACTACATTCATCGGGTTGACGTTTCCGCCGCGGCGCATGACGAAATGACTTCGCTGTTGGCCAAGGGCACGGAGTGGCCGCTCTTCATCCAGGGCATGGCCGACCAGATCAATGGCGCGATTATTTTATACGACGAGGCCTTTTCGGTCAGAGAGCGGTTTGCGTCGACGGCCTATCGCGGACAATTGGCCGAGGATCTGAAAGACGGCAAGATCGATTCGTCGTTGCTGATCAGCGCCGTTTCCAAATCGCGCCACAGCGGGCAATCGGTCGTCATGCTCGATGTCGGTAACGAGCACTGTCGCGCTATGGCTCTGCATGGCGGCGCCGGGCGCGGCGAGAGCCTCGTCATCTGTCACCTGGGGGAACTCGATCCGATTGACATCCGCAATCTGGAACGCAGCACCGTGGCGCTTTCGATCGCGAAGCTGTGGAGCGAGAAGCGCGAGACGGAACAGTTGATCGCTTCATCGACCCTGCTGCGACATCTCATTCTCGTCAACCCGCCCGACGCCTCGACAATCTCCGCGATCCGCGACCGTCTGAAGATAACCACGGATCAGCCCGTGATGCTGGCGCTCATCGCGCTGTCCGGCCTTGATCGCGCCGAGCAAACGACGATGATCCGCGAAGCGGCGGCAAAGACGAATCTGCTCGTTGATCTCGTCAACGACACCTACTTGGCCGTCGGTCCCGAAAAGTCGATCCGCGCTCTGCTTCAGACTTTGCTGCGCCGCCGGAAAGGATGGGAGATCGGCGGCGTCGTGTCGGATCCGTTCTCGGATCTGACGCAATCCGCCGTTCGCTATGCGCAAATCGAACAGGCGCTTCTCGTGTTGCGCAAGATGAACCGCCTCAATCGGTTCGTCGAACATTCTCAGGTCAATCTCTTCGCCAAGCTGTTCGAGGTCGGCGACGCCTCGCGCATAGCGCGATATGTGGAGCAGATCCTTTCGCCGATCGAGGAGCGGGATCCGCGGCAGAAGACCCAGCTCAAGAAGACGCTGCTGTGCTACATCGACAGCGAGCACAACATCGTTCGTACGGCCGAACTTCTCGGCGTTCACGTCAACACTGTGCGCCAACGACTGGACACGCTGCGTGAAATCACCGGCGGTTGGGACGACCCGATTGCCGCGCTGGAATTGCACGTGGCGTTGCGCCTCGACGCGATCACCGCGCCGCCGGAGCGGGCGTCGACGGCGCCTTAGAACGTCCTCAAGAAGGCGACTGCCGTCTGGCGAGGCTGGCCAGCTCGGCGAATTTCCGTGTTTGCGACAAAGCGTCCTCTAACGGGTAGGTCGCCGCGCGGGCGATCTCGTCCCAGCGAGCCGCGATCGTATCGGGCGAACGCTCGGCCTCGTCGAGATAGACGCCTCGCGTCTCTTGAATGCGCGTCACGGCGAAGACGCCGGCGCCGGCGCCGAGGATGACCCGCGAGGGCGCGCCGTCGCCGACGAGAAACAGCACGGCGGGCGTCACCGATTTCGGCGACAGCAGCGCCGCTTCGTCAGGCGTCAGCAGACCGTCGGTCATCGCGGTCGCCGCAGTGGGGGCCAGGATGTTGACGCGGATATCGTATTTCGCACCTTCGATATGCAGCACGTTCATCAGCCCGATCATGGCGGCCTTTGCGGCGCCGTAATTGGCCTGGCCGAAATTGCCGTAAATGCCGGAAGCCGAGGAGGTGAAGACGATGCGGCCATAGCCGCGCTCGCGCATGCCGTTCCACACCGCCTTGGCGCAATTGGCGGAGCCGGTCAGATGCACGCGAACGACGCGATCGAAGTCGCTCATCTCCATCTTGGCGAACGATTTGTCGCGCAGGATGCCGGCATTGTTGACCAGGATGTCGATCCGGCCCCATTCCTTCTCGGCGCGCGCGACCATCGCCGTGATCTGCTCGAAATTGACGACATCGGCGCCGTCGGCCATCGCGACGCCGCCGGCGGCGCGAATCTCATCGACGACTTTCAGCGCGCTGTCGGAGGCCGCGCCGTCCTTGCCGATGTCGTTGACCACCACCTTCGCGCCGCGCGACGCCAATCCCAGCGCGTGGCAGCGCCCGAGCCCGCCGCCCGAGCCGGTGACAATCGCGACTCTGCCGTCGAAGCGAATGGTCATGTTTCTGGGCTCTCCTTCACGGAACACAATCGTCCTCGGCGCGTCGCCGATCAGCGAAGCGGAGTGGAATTTGCTTGCCGATCAACGAATCGCGGCGTCGAGGATCTTCTCGGCGGTGGCCTCCGATCGCGCGAATTCCGCGGCGATGGCGCCGCCTTTGGCCACCAGAATGCGATCGGAGAGGTCGAGGATCTCAGGCAGATAGGACGAAATCAACATCACGCCAGCGCCACTGTCGGCGAAGGCGCGGATGATCTCGCGAATTTCGGCGATGGCGCCCACGTCCACGCCTCTGGTGGGCTCGTCGAAGATCACGAGCTTCGGCTTCTGCGACAAAGACTTGGCGAAGACGACCTTCTGCTGGTTGCCCCCGGAGAGATACAGCACCTTCTGGTCGTTGCTGACGCGACGGATCGAGAGACGGTCTTCCCACTCGCTCGAGATCGCGCGCATCTTCGCAAACGGGGCGACAACGGCGCTTCGCGCGAATTTCGCCAGCCATCCGAGCCCGATATTGTCCTGCACCGTCATCATGTCGAAGAGGCCCTCGAGCTTGCGGTCCTCGGTGACATAGGCGATTCCGGCCTCCACCGCCTGCGAGGGCACGCGATATCGGATCTCGCGCCCCTCCAGCCAGATTTTGCCGCCGCCAAAGTTGCGTTTGGTGTGTCCCATGATGACTTTGGCGACCTCGCTGCGCCCCGAGCCGATAAGCCCGGCGATGCCCGTGATCTCCCCCGGAAATATTGAAAACGACATGTTATTGACGACGCTACCCCAGCGGATGTTTTCCACGCGGAGCACGGGGAGCGCGGATCGGGCCGCGCGGACCCTGCGGGGCGCCGGCTGACGCGCTTTGAGTTCTTCGCCGATCATGTGGTGAATGAGACTGTCGCGGTCAAACTCGCTCGCCAGCCCGGTCTTCATCAATCGGCCGTTGCGGAGAACCGTGATGCGATCGGCGTACATCAAGGCCTCTTCCAGCGCGTGCGAGATGAAGATCATCGCCACGCCGGCCTTTTGCAGCGTCCGCATGAATTCGAACAGGTGATCCGCCTCTTCGGGCGTCAAGGTGGCGGTCGGTTCGTCGAGAATGATGATCCGAGCGTCATTGAGCACGGCTCGCGCGATCTCGACCATCTGGCGTTTGGCGGCGGACAGCGAGCCGGCCAATTGCGATGGTTCAACATTGAAGTTGAGGCGCTGAAGCACTTGTCGCGCCGCGTTTCGCGTTCCCCGGACGGAATTGAATACGCGCTCGCGCCCGAGAACCATGTTCTGCGCCGCGGTCAACTGCGGAACGAGGCTGGATTCTTGATACACCATCGAAACGCCATAGGGGGCCGCGTCTTTCGGCGCGGTCAAATGGACTTCCCGCTCGTCGATGAACAGACGGCCTTCCGAGGGCAAGATGACGCCCGCGATCACTTTGCATAGCGTGGACTTGCCTGCGCCGTTCTCCCCGACAAGAGCGTGAATCTCGCCCGGGTACAGGTCGAAATTCGCGTTTTCGAGTACGGGTATGCCGCTGTAGCGCTTGGTGATGCCTTCCAGGCGAACGATCGGACTACGGCTCATATCGCATGTCCCGCGGAGTCGAGTTTCAGGATCGCGCCGCTGCCGCGGCTTACGGCAATCAGGGCTCCGTTCCAGGAGACGACATCGGAAATGGCATGACGGACGCCGTTTGCGCGCGAATGAGCCGCGCTGACCGGCATCATGGCGAAGTCCGTCTCGATCAGCAGCCCGTAGGAGAATGACGGCGCCCAAGGCTTAATTTCCCCGAACAGGCGGGTCGCTCCGAGTTCGATTGGGAAATCATGACTGAATTCTGGAACCACGCGTGGCGATATCCAGTGCTTGGGTTCGATTCTGGCCTTCATCCTCGCCACGAACTCGGGCTCTGTCTTGAGAAACTCGATCAGCGCATCGCGCCGCGACAAGCAAGCGATCGCATATCCGTTGTCGATCCTGCGGATCCGACCGAGATAGGCCGGATACCCCGCCTGCAACACCCGACCCGACGCTTCGACGACCCGCGCGCGTTCCAATTCGGTCACCACCAGCGCGCCGTTGGGCCTGACGGCGACGCCCATCGGACAATGCAGTCCCGTCGCGATGACCCGCGTCTCGCCGGATCGGCTTATTTCGATCAATTGGCCCCGCGCCGCCGAATCCCAAGGCGCAATCGAAAGAAGCGGCTCGTCCGGCCGGTAGCCGTGATCGACGACAACCAGCTCGTCCTCGGACAGAAAGAGACAATCGGCGACCGCGCGCGGACTGGACGTCGGCGTCCAGCCGGCCAAGGATTCGCCGGCCGCATCGCGCACGACGATCCGCCCCCCCGAAAGACCGATCGCGATGCGCCCACCCCCGCTTGCGGCGAGCGCCGACACCGGGGCGTCAAAGCTTCCCCAGAGTTCGGGCTTCATGCCCCATTGCTGAATCCGAAACACGTTCGAACCCGACGAGGCCAAGAGCTGGCCGGCGCCGTCCACACAGACCGCTTCGGGCGCCGCCATCGGAATGGCGTCGGCTTCGTCAAGGCGACCATTGGGGCCCAAGGCGCCTTCCAAGGTCATCGTTATCGTTTTTTGTTTGTCGCCCCGGAAGAACACGGCTCACACCTTCTTCCAATAGCTGTTGGGGCTGGTCCATTCGCGGTCAGCCCCAGCGAGGGCCAGGCGCCCGATCTTGTTGTTGGTGGTGCCGCCGAGATAGAGCATGCCTTTGTGCTCGCACGTCGAGGTGATCATATAGAGCGGTCCGTCCGGCTTATCCCAGAGCGCATCGACGATCCGTCCTGCTCCGTCGGCCTTGAGCACGCCCCCGATATTGAGATTGCCGAACAGCCAGTTTGTCGGCGGGACGCGCCTGGTCATCCGCCGGCGCGTTCCCGGTATCCTCATCGCCTCATCGATCACCGGGTTTCGCATTCCGGCGAGCGAGATCCAGTAACCGCCGTCGGAGGACCGGTTGATGTTGTCGGGGTAACCCGGCAGGCCGCGAATGAAGATCCGCGGCCCGTCCGACAGGTTCTGCAGATCGAAGATCAGGATCGAACAGGCCCAGGTGCTCGCCACCAGCAAATGCCGGCGGTCGTGCGCGAGGCACACGCCGTTGGGAAAAACCAGGTAGTCGCAGATCGTCCGAGTCTTACGCGACTTCGGGTCGAAGCTGAGCAGCCGACCGTTGGGACGCCCCTCCAGCAAATCGAGACCCCAGTTTTCGATATCGAAGCGCCTGGTCGCGTCGGTGAAATAGATCGTGCCGTCAGGGCCGATATCAAGATCGTCGGCCATCCGAATCGTCGTGTCGTCCTGGACGCTGACGAGGCTGCGCTCGGTCTGATCCGCCAACAATTCGACTTTGCCGTCCAAGGTCACGCGCACCAGGCCCATGCCGGAGATGCAGGTCACGATACGCTGCTCCGAATCAAACGTGAGCCCGAGCGGCCGCCCTCCTGTATTGGCGAGAACGCTGACCTCTTTGTAATCCGGCGCCGCGATCCGTATGATGTGTCCATCACGGGTGCCGCAGTACAGATTGTCGTCGGCGTCGAGAGCCACGTCCTCAGGTCCGTCGATCTTCCCTACGGCGATCAGCTCGGCGCCCGACAGCTTGGGCGCAATTTCGCCCGGCATCAGACTGTCCATGCCTTGCACGGCGTCCGTGTCGAAGACGATCGGATCGAGATACGTCGACGCCAACAGGCGGTGCCGGTTCTTGCGGAATTTCACATCGATCCCGAGGATCACGATGATGATCAAGCCAAGCACAAACTGGGTGGAATCACCGCGAAAGCCGGAGTTGATCAGCACGTCGCCCAGAATGTAGACTGTGGCGAACCCCATCAGAACGGAAACGACCGATCCGCGTCCGGGCACGAATCCGCCAAGGCCGACCACCAATGCGGTCAACGTGAAGAACTCCATGCCGATGCCGGTGTCCGCGCCGATGCTGTCTTGCCGCGCGGCGAAGAGAAATGCGGAAAGGCCAACGATCATCCCTGCGATCACGTAGGCGAAGAATACGGTCAGTTTGACGCTGATCCCTCCGTGTCGCGCAGCCTTCCTGTTGCCGCCGACCGCAAGAATGTGCCAGCCGAACCGAGACTGCCGGAACATGAAAAAGATCAGCACGGCAACGACGGCGAGGACCCAAAAGCCGACCGGTATTCCCAACGGCTTCTCGGCGCCGATCCAATCCCATAGATCGTCGCTGCGCGCGCTGATTGAAATCTGGACCAATTGAGCCTGAGACGCCAAGGTGAACAGTCCGCGCACCGTGATCATCATGCCGAGCGTCGTCAGTAGCGCTCCGCAGCCTAGCAATCCCGCAAGCGCCCCGTTGACGGCGCCGATCAGGGCGCCGCACCCGAGGCTGAGGCCGAGAAGGACCAAAACCGGCAGACCCAAAATATGGAATCCGTAGAGCGCGACGAACGCCGACATCGCGAAGTTGGAGCCGACCGACAAATCGATGCCGCCGACAGCCACAACGATCAGGAGCGCAAGGGTCACCAGCGCGCCGTCGGCGGCGAACTGAGCGAGGTTGCGCATGTTGGCGGCGCTGACGTACCCTTTCGAGAAAATGACGACGCCTAAAATCAGGGCGATGAAAGCGACGAACGGAATCGCGCCCTCGATCCAGCCTTTCGACAGGACGTCAGACAAAATCCGGCGCGGCGAAACCACAAAGCGCGGCACGCGCTGGCGGGGCAAACGGGCAAAGTCGATCGGAACTGACAAGTTGGATATCCATCAGCTTGGCGAACGCGGGGTCCCCGAAAGGACCCCGCGGCGCAATGTCGATTGACTCAGCAAGGCCTCGCTTGCCGGCTACAGCTTGAAGCAGAGGTTCTTGTCATAGCCCGGGCCGAGTTTGATGATCTTCAGCGGAGAGTCGATGGTCAGCATCGTATGATCCGTGGCGGCCCCGCCCTGGAGAAGAACGTCGACGAGATCGGCGAGGTCGCGACCCTGACCGTCAGCGTCGTAGCTCCAGACCCGATTGAGAATCCCGTCCTCGACCGCCTGGCAGGTCTTGTCGTCGCCGCCGCCGGTCGCATAAACGATGACCTTGCCTTGGAGCCCCGCGTCCTTGACCGCCTTGCCGGCGCCCATCGTGTGCACATCCCAATGCCCGAAGATCGCGCAGAGGTTCGGGTGCTGTTGGAGGACCGTCGTGGTGATCTGACGCGCCTTCTCGGGTTCCCAATCCGACGCCTGGTTGGAAACCACCTTGATTTCCGGATGGGCCGCAAAGACCTTGAACGCGGCTTGGTTCAGCATCACGCTGTCGGCCGCCGTCAATTGGCCGGGGATGATCGAGACTTCCCCCGACTTTCCGCTGCCGGCGCCGCATTCCTTGACGATATCCTCGGCGATTTCGCGCCCGATGCGTTCCCAATTCGCGCCCGTGTAGGCGGTCGAGGGTTGGTTCGATTGAAGGTTGATCTGAACCACCCTGATGCCCTTGGATTCAGCTTCCTTGATCTGACGCGCCAGAAGCTGAACGGTCGGATTGTGCACAATGAGCACGTCCGGCTTGTCGCTGATGGCCTTGGCCAGCAACTCCGACATCGCATCCATTTTGAAGGCGGGGTCGCGGATGTCGAAGCTGTAGCCATAGTAGTCCGCATGCTCCTTCACGCGGCGCGACCAGGCTTCGGTCAAAGTAAGGCCCGCCGCGATCGGCACGAAGATGACCTTCTTGCCGGCGATGTTGCTGTCGGCCTGCGCGCCGCCCGTGCTGAGGGCGAAAGCCGCACAGACCGCGATGCCTGCAGCGATGTTTACTAGACTGCTCTTCACTCTCGACAACATGTTTTCCTCCCTGGTTGCGAGCACGTTTTTTGAGTGTTTCTTCTCAGAGATCGCCGACCGTATCGGTCTCCGTATCTCTGGGGTTGAAGTAGTTGTCGGTCGCGACCGCAATGATCAGAACGACGCCCTTGAGAAGGTCCTGCATCTGGGTCGAGAGGTCGAAGAGCGTCATCCCATTGCGCATCACGGCGATCAGGGCGCACCCGACAAGGATGTTTCTCATGCCTCCGCGTCCGCCGCGCAGCGGTATTCCTCCCAGCACGACGACGAGAATGACTTCATAGAGAAGACTGCCATTTGCGACGGTGCGGAAATCGACGGTTCCGCTGGACGCCGCGATCACCAGCCCCGCCACCAGCGCCGTCAGCGCGGCGTACATGTAGATCAACAGCGTCGCCGGTCGCACGCGAAGGCCGATCAGCCGGGCCGCCTGAAAATTGTCCCCCATCGCGTATGTGATGCGCCCGAGGGTCGTGAAGCGCAGCAAAAGCCACGTCACCACAAAGGTGATGATCATGGCCGCCACCGGCGCGGTCAGCCCGGGCACAACGTCTCGCGAAAAGAATACGACCGCGGGGTTGTCCGGCGGCAGCAACAGCAAGAACTCGCCCCGAAGCACGGCAAAGCGGAAAAATCCGGCTATGGCCATCGCCGACGCGAGAGTCGCCAGCATTGCTGGTATTTCGACGTAGGCGATCAGCCATCCGTTGGCGAGGCCGAGCGCCGCCGTCACCAGCAACGTCAGCCCGACGATGGCCGGCTCGGAATAACCGGCATTGGAGAACGTCGCAAAAGTGGCGGCGCCCGCCACCATGATCGCGACCATCGACAGATCGAGGCCGCGGGAAATGATGACCATTCCCATCCCGCAGCTCAGGATCAGCAAGGCGGCCGAATTTGATGCGATGACTCGCAAATTTCCGAAGGTGGCGAACCCTTGGACGAAGACCGAGAGCAGCAGCACGATCGCCACGGTGACGCCCATGACGATATATTCGAGCAGGCTGCCCCTTCGCTGCCCCCTTCGGACTGTTGCGGGAACGTTAGCCACGGAACCCCACTTTGTCCGCGCCCTTCGTCTCCAGGATTTCGCGCGCCTCTGAAGGCGTCGCGATCTCCAACGACAATTCCTCGAGGATGCGACGAATCTTGAGCACCTGCGCCGCGCACGACGGCGCCAGCTGGCCTCGCCCGAGATACAGACTGTCCTCGAGGCCCACGCGCACATGGCCGCCCATGATTGCGCCCATCGTGACCAAGGACATCTGGTGCCGTCCCGCTCCGAGCACGGAGAACTCGTAGTTGTCGCGCCCAAGCAGCCGGTCGGCCGTGCTGCGCATCAGGAACAGGTTCTCCGGATCGGTATTGAGCCCGCCCATGATGCCCAGGCAGCACTGCAGGAACAGCGGCGGCTTCAGCAGCCCCTCGTTGACGAAGTAGGCGAGGTTGCAAATGTGCCCGACGTCGTAGCACTCGAACTCGAATCGCGTGCCGTACGCCTCGCCGAGCCGTGCAATGATGTCGCGGATGTCGGCGAACGTATTGCGGAAGATGACGTTTTCCGAACCTTTGATATGGCCCTGTTCCCAGGGATGCTTCCAGTCGGCGATCCCGCTTCCTGCCTTGTGGAAGGCGAAATTCATCGATCCCATGTTGAGCGAACACAGTTCGGGCTTGGCGACCAGAGGGTACGCGAGACGGTCGTCCAGCGTCATGCGGGAGCTCCCGCCGGTCGTGATGTTGATGATCGCATCGGTCTGCGCCGCGATCTTGGGCACAAACTGTTCGAACACGGCAGGGTCGGGCGTCGGGCTTCCGTCGGCCGAATTGCGGGCATGGAGGTGCAGGATCGCGGCTCCCGCGCGCGCTGCCTCGATCGCCTGTTGAGCGATCTGTTCCGGATTGGCCGCCAGATATCCCGACATCGATGGCGTGTGCACCGAGCCGGTAATGGCGCACGAGATGATGACCTTGCGTCTTCTCAGTTTCACAGTCTTTGCTCCATGGCGGCTTGGTCAGGCGGTCTCGGTGTTTCCATCGACGCTGATGACTTGGCCGCTGATGTTGCGCGCCAGATCGGAGGCGAGAAACAAAGCCAAGTTGGCGACATCCTTGGCCTCGACCATTCTCCGCAAGGAGATCTTGCGGAGATACTCGTTGCGCATTTCTTCGAAGGTGACGCCCATGGCCTCCGCGCGCGCGGCGATGACGCGGTCCATCCGCGGGCCCTGCACCCCGCCGGGGAGGATCGCGTTGGCGCGAACGCCCAGAGGCCCAAGCTCGATCGCCAACGACTTGATGAGGCCGACGATCGCCCATTTGGTCGCTGAATAGGGCGTGCGAAATCCGTAGCCTAAGCGCCCGGCGACCGAACTCATGCCGATGATCGAGGGATTGCGCTTGGAGTCCGTCAGAAGCGGCACGAAGCGCTCGAGAAAATAGAATTGCGACTTGAGATTGACGTCGATCGTCTTGTCGACGTCGGCGGCGGTCAATTCATCCACGCGACCGGTTGGCCCCGCGATGCCGGCGTTGTTGACCAGAAGATCAAGCCCGCCAAACCGGGCCGAGACATCGACGAAAACGCGATGCACGTCGTCTGCGCGTGAGGCGTCGCCGACCGTTCCCGTCAGCCCCGGCACAGCGTTAATCGTCGCCGCGAGAGTCGATTCGACCACATCGGTCACGTGGACCTTTGCTCCGGCGGCGACAAAGCTTTCCGCAATGGCCCGACCGATCCCGCTGGCGCCTGCGGTCACCAGGACGCAGAGGTTGCGCACATCGATTTCCGGATTGCGCGCCTCGATTTCGGGCATGGTCAGCATGGAAGACAACGCGGTGTCCCTCCCTATTCAAATGAGTTGCGCAATAGGCGCAGGAGGGGAGAGGAAATTGAATGTGAATAGAAGCTACACAATCTGAAAATAAATGTGGCGTACATACATAATTTGCCGCGTGTTTCCGTTCAGTCCAAATTCGCCGCGGCGCCGACGCTCTCGGCTGTCCGAGCCGCGACGAAGCGCCGCGCGGGGGCGGCGGCGCGCGCAGCCGCCCCGCCGCCACTTATATGACGCGTCGATATGCTACAGCCGTCGCCGGCCTCGCTTGGCCCGTCGTGGGCGCGCGCAATCACGCTGGAAGGGGCTGACGCTTGAGCGCAACAGCGACCAACGACGCTGTTCGGCCCACGAGATTGCGGGGAATCGCCGGCGCGCCGGCGCTGTGGCTCGGCGCGGCGTGCTTCCTCGTCCATCTCGTCGCCAACGCGCATTACGACGTCTTTCGCGACGAGCTCTATTTCATCGTCTGCGGCTTGCATCCCGCCTTCGGTTATGTCGATCAGCCGCCGCTGATCCCGCTGATCGCCGCCGCTTCCTTCAAACTGTTCGGGACCGCGCTGACGCCGCTCAGGCTCGTCCCGGCGCTGGCGTCGGCGGCGACGGTCGCGCTGACCGCCGATCTGGCTCGCCGCCTCGGCGGCGGCCGCTTCGCTCAGGCGCTCGCCGGGCTCTGCGTTCTGTTCGCGCCGGCGCTGCTGGCCGACGGCGTGCTGCTGTCGACCGATTGCCTGCAGCCGCTCACCTGGCTCGCCTGCGCCTGGATTCTGGTGCGCCTCGTCGATGGCGGCGACGAGCGCTGGTGGCTCGCCTTCGGCGCCGTCGTCGGCGTCAGCTTCGAGAGCAAGTATCTGATCGCTCTCTACATGGCCGCGTTCGCGGTCGGCGCCGTCGCGACCCCGCTGCGGCGCAGCCTGGCGCGGCCGTGGCTCTATGCCGGCGCCGCGCTGGCGCTGGCGATCGCGCTGCCCAATGTCCTGTGGCAGGCGCTGCACGGCTGGCCGTTCCTCGGCGTCGCCGGCGCCGACGTCGGCGGCAAGGCCGTTGGGCGGTCGCCGCTCGGCTTCCTGCTGCAGCAGGCTCTCTTCGTCGGTCCCGCTTCGGCGCCGGTGTGGCTCGCCGGCCTGTGGCGGCTCGGCGTGCGGCCGCTGCGTCCGGAGCTGCGCACCCTGGCGATCGCCTACGTCGTCGTCTTGGCGATCGTCGTTGTCGCCAATGGCAAGGCCTACTACGTCACGCCAATCTATCCGGCGCTGATCGCCGCCGGCGCCGTCGCGTGGGGTGCGTGGCTCAAGCGCCCGATCGCGCGCGGGGTCGCGATTGCCGTCGTCGTCGTTCCCGGCCTGTTCGCCGCGCCGACCGTTCTGCCGATCCTGCCGCCGGATGCGCTGGTCGCCTATATGCGGGCGGGCGGCTTCTCGCCCAAGGCGACCCAGACCGAGAACATGAAGCTCTCCGCGCTGCCGCAGTATTTCGCCGACATGTTCGGCTGGCGCGAGATGGCGGCGGCGGTCTCCGCCGTCTATCGCGACCTGCCGCCCGACGAGCGCGCGCAGGCGGTCTTCTTCGCCCCCAATTACGGCGAGGCCGCTGCGCTCGACGTCTATGGACCGGCGCTCGGCGGCCCGCCGGCGATCAGCGGCCACAATTCCTACTTTCTCTGGGGGCCGCGCGGCGCGTCTGGCGATGTGGTCATCACGCTCGGCCGCGACGCTGCGCGTTTCGACCGCTTCTACGACGACGTTCGCGCCGTCGGCCGCACCGACAGCGCGTATGCGATGCCCTACGAGAACGGCCTGACGATCTGGGTCCTGCGCCATCCGCGGGCGCCGCTCGCCGACAACTGGAACGCGCTGAGGCACTACGACTGAGCGGCGGCGAAGATCGGCAAACAGTCGGCGGAAGGCGCGACGTGACGTCGCGTTTTGACGAGGTCCACCGAAATCCGATATCGGACGCTTGATCGGGCTATGCGCCAAAGCAAGAACGAACGATACGAAGACCCCTAGAGTTGACGAACGCCATCGTCGCCGATGGCGTTGGCGGTCGCAAACGGGGCGACCGCGAATCCGTTCGATGCGAGGCGCATCGACGTGCAGGGAGGAAGATCTTGGTGGAGCTTTTTGGACGCCTCGTCAGCAAAGCGGATCTGACCCGCAGGGTCGGCCAAATGTCCCAGATCGCCGGCGCCCGCGCCAGCGAGCTGAGTTCGGGGCTGGCCAAGGGAGTC
>Ga0302320_10017875_pt1 | contig 14353 bp, 10 predicted proteins | sample Bog_T0_3_FD_202130 | JGI IMG/M metagenome (GOLD analysis project Ga0302320, IMG submission 202130) | Peat permafrost microbial communities from Stordalen Mire near Abisko, Sweden - Bog_T0_3 | ecosystem: Environmental > Terrestrial > Soil > Wetlands > Peat | place: Sweden: Abisko, Stordalen Mire...
TGGGCTTCGTATGGGGCCATGAATGCCGCATCGCCGGTGGCAATGAGTGGGACGTCTGGGATCCGGTCGCGGCCCAATGGATTCCTACCGGTGTGCCCTGCTATCCCAACAATAATGCCTGGAATCATCTGACGCTTGAGGTCGAGCGCACCTCGGGTAATCAACTTCTTTACAAGTCGATCACCTTGAACGGGGTGACCAATACCCTGAACATCTATCACAACCCCGCTTCCTATCCGGGATGGTACGGCATCACGGTCAACTACCAGATGGACGGGAACAACGTGCAAACGCCCTACTCCATCTATCTCGACAAGCTGTCCTTCACCTACGAATAGCAGTATCCTCCCCCAACAAAAATGCGGACCCGGGAGAGAATCGGGTCCGCGTGCGAGTGGGGAAAATCGCTTTCCCCAAAATTGTTTAAGTGACGCTCTTAATTTTGGGCGAGCCTCTTATTTAGGCGAGCCGCTGCTGGCGGGTGAGCAAGGTGCGCTCGACGCGCCAGGATTCGAACTGCTTCCAGTGCCCGAACCGGACGAACCGTTGTTGGCGGAAGAGCCGGTGTTGGGAGTTCCCGGATTGGTAGCCGATCCGCTCGGCGCGCCGGGTGTTCCCGGCATTGCTGCGCAAGGCGAGTCGCTGGGCGAACTTCCAGGAGTCTGGTTTGGGGTAACGGTCGAGGGGTGCGTGCTGCTGCCCGGAGTCGGTTGATTCGGGGAATTGGATCCCGGAACGGTCGACGGGGTTGAGTTCGGACTATTGGGCGTCGAAGCGCTTCCGGGCGTCGTCGACATTCCCGAAGGGTTCGAAGTACCCGGCGTTTGAGTCTGTCCTGCTGCGGTGCCGGCGCCTGCACCTGCACCTGCTCCTTGACCAGCACCCGCTCCCGAGCCTCCTGCACCACCTGCGCCTCCACTCTGCGCGAACACCCACGTTCCGCACAGAAGAAGAATTGATAGAAAAGTAATTCTAGTTCCTGACATTCGAAAACCTCCTGGCTCAGTCTCCGTTTCCCTTCCCCGCAAATGACATCGTTGCGTGGATCAGGAAGCGCTTCTTTCACTGTAGCGAGTTTGCGCCGGCCATGGCGTCGATCCCATCCGTGGGATGCCTTAGAGGATCGTAAACAATCGCGTATCGGATCCGAAGTCAGCCCGTCAGATCGCCTTTTGGTCGGGCGCTTCCGGCAGTTTGGGCGACACGGAGGTAACTTGGAACTTCGGGCACAGAGAGGCACAATTAGAAAAAGGCCACCATTTTCTTTTCTCCGTTCGGCGCTGGACCCCTATGGAAGATCGCAGAAGCGACCGCTTTGGACGATACGAGATCCTCTCCGAACTAGGGCGGGGAGCGATGGGCATCGTTTACAAGGCGCGGGACCCGAAAATTAATCGTGTGGTCGCGGTAAAGACTATCTCGCTGGCCGGTCAGCCACCGGAAGAAGAATTGGAATTTCGCGAACGCTTTTTTCGCGAAGCAGAAGCCGCAGGCCGGCTTTCTCATCCCGGAATCGTGACCATTTTTGACGTGGGCGAAGAGCCGGAAACGCGTGCTCCCTACATTGTGATGGAGTACGTCGGCGGCCAGTCACTCGATGCGATGATGCAATCGAGCGTGGGCCACAAGCTGTCGGTGGAGACCTCCCTTCAACTCGCACTGGAGCTCGCGGAGGCTCTCGATTGCGCCCATGGCCAGGGAGTTGTACACCGCGACTTGAAACCGGCAAACGTGCTTCTCACCCAGGACGGTAAGGCAAAAATCGCCGACTTCGGAGTAGCAAAACTCAATTTCGGCGACCTGACCCATGGCGGACGCGCACTGGGAACTCCAGCCTATATGTCGCCGGAACAGCTAAACGGCGATGCGATCGATGGACGCTCCGACATATTCTCCCTGGGCGTAATTTTATACACCATGCTCACCGGCCATCGCCCGTTCCAGGGGAATAGCGCCATCACGATCTCCTACAAAGTGGTGAATCGTGATCCCGTGCCGGCAACCGTTCTTGATGCGGAACTACCTCCCGGTCTCGACTACATTATCGACCGAGCCATGGCCAAAGACGCAGCACAGCGCTACCAGCGCGGCATGGAGATGGCTTTCGACATTCAGCATTTGCGCGAAGGCCGGGAGCCGTGGAGCAAAGCGAAACAGCCGAGCCCGAGCTTCGCTCCTGCTCCGAACCAAGCCTCGCGAGATCGAGAAAGAGAGCGGGAGAAAGACCGCGAGAGAGCGAAGCTCAAAAAAATCGTAGCGCCGGTCCGGAAGGCCGGAACTGTTGCGGGCCGGGACCCGGTGCCACACACTTCCGCGCAGGTGCGAGACTCCCTCAAGCAACTTCGCGACCTGAGCCGTAAAACACTTGTCGTGGGCGCCTTCTGCTTGATTGCGGCGCTTGCTTATGGAGTGTGGGTCGTCTCGTTTGGTCCGAGAGCATCGCGAAGCAGAGCCGGAAATTCAATTGCACCAACGCAACCAGTAGCCGCTCCGCCGAGGCCGACGGCAGCGCAGGTTATTGATTCGATCATAGCCGACGCGACACCGCCATCCCCGACGGGTTCTTCCACCCCATCACCTGCGGACAACTCCATCATCGCGCAAGATTCGCCAATCACCACGCGAGCGCCGGGATCGAGGCGATCGGGGAAACCCGCGGCCCCGGCCAGTCACAATAGCCCGGCCGCAATAAAAACGGTGTCGGATTCAACCCCGGCGCCAGTGGCAGCGCCGACTGTTCCTCCGGCTATGCTAGAGATTGAGGTCGACCACAGATTCGCGGAAGCCAAGCTTTCCGTTTGGGTGGACGATCATTTGAGCTATACCCATCCCCTGGAAGGAACCGACAAGAAACGTCTCGTCGTCTTCCACCACGTGCAGGGGCATGAGCTGCACGCCATGCAAGTACCCGCCGGAAATCATCATCTACGCGTGCGCGTCACCTCCGATGCCGTGGGGTACGATCAATCCGCCACGGTGACGGGAGAATTTGCCAGCAAACAGGACAACGTGTTGCAAGTCACCTTCGATAAGCACGGCGACATCAACCTCAGCCTGCAATAATTCCTCCTCCTTCATTTCTCAAGATCTTCCATTTCTCGATATCTTCATTTCTTTTGGTCGACGGATGCCTCATCGCTGCTCCGATGAAACGGCCTGATTCGTCCGTAACTGCTGGTGCAAATCATCGCTGGACTTACAGTGGAAACCCGATTCCAGCTTGCCGGCTCGGGGTTGACCCTGAATGTACGCCACTTCATAAGGATCAAAACCTCAAAGTTTACGACATAGGAGTTTTCGAATGACGATGAAGGCAATTACTTACGAAGGGGTTCGGCAGATGTCGGTATCCAAGCAGTCCAAGCCAAAAATCGACTCGCCCACCGATGCAATTTTACGAGTCACCACCAGCGGAATTTGCGGCAGCGATTTGCATATGTATGACGGCCGCACGCCTCTCGACAAGGGCACGGTGGTCGGCCACGAGATCATGGGGGTGATCGACGAAGTCGGCGATGCGGTGCAGAGCATTCAGAAGGGTGACCGAGTGGTTCTCCCTTTCAACATCGCTTGCGGATATTGTTTCAATTGCCATCGCGGCCACACTGAGGCGTGCCTGGTATTAAATCCGGAAGCGCCGCATGCCGCTTACGGATATGCAGGCATGGGTCCCTATAAAGGCGGCCAAGCAGAATTTGTTCTGGTTCCTTATGCGGACTTCAATTGTCTGAAGGTTCCAGGCCAGCCGGGCGATGAATGGGAGGACGATTTCCTGCTTCTATCCGATGTGTTCCCGACGGCGTTTCATGCGACTGAACTGGCTTGCGTCAGCGCGGGTAAAACGGTTGCGATTTTCGGCGCAGGCCCGGTGGGATTGCTTTCCGCCCATTGTTCGATCTTGAAGGGTGCGTCAGAGGTCTACGTAGTCGACAGCATTCCGGAGCGACTGCAGAAGGCGGAGGAACTCGGAGCGATTCCCGTGGACTTCTCCCAGGGCGATCCCGTGGAACAGATCTTCGCGCTCCGCAAGGAAAACAAGGGAATCACCGGCGGCCTGCGCCCCGGCGAAGAGAAGATGAAGGGCGTGGACTGCGCCATTGACGCAGTGGGGTATCAGGCGCGCGACGATGAGAATCCCGGCAAAGAAAAGGCGACGCAGGTTCTGGAAAACTGCGTTCGCGTGCTCAATGCTACGGGATCGCTGGGCATGATCGGAGTCTACATAGCGCCCGACCCCGGCGCGAAGAATGATCAGGCGAAACAGGGAATATTTCCCTTTTCGCTGGCAGATTTCTTCGACAAAGGTCTCACCATGGGAAGCGGCCAGGCTCCGGTGAAGAAGTATAACGAGTATCTTCGGGATCTGATTGTTAACGGGAAATCGAAGCCGAGCCAGATCGTCAGCCATCGCATCAGCATCGAGGAAGCTCCAGACGCGTACGACAAATTCGATCAGCGGATCGACGGCTATACGAAAGTGTTGATCAAGTTCGGGCCCAGCCAAGACAAGGGTCGAGGTCAGGATAGAGATCTGGACAGAAAAGATCCGAAGGCTGCTTAGGAAATAATACTGGGGAGTGAGGCAGAATCTCGCTCCCCTTCTTCGTATCGACTCGGGAGGGGCGTCGGCTCGGGCTGCTTAATCAACCCGCGGGGAATTGGCGTTTCAAGGAGTGCTTACGCTGCGTGAGCCCGGTTGGCCCTACGGCTGGGAGGGTGAGATTGCTGCGCTTCAAGACTTGCCCTTCTCACGGCCAACATACGACTGGGAGCGAGCACACAATTTGCCAAAGCCTGTAGGGACAACAGAGCCGTGTCCATAGCACGTAGCTCGTGAAGGGTGCCTGCCGGCGACATAACGATTCGACGGCGGGACAAGATCTCGGCTTGTGCTTCCTGAATCCTTTCGAGAATCTTCGTTTTATCAGTCTCAAATAGAGCTGCTTTGTAGAGTGCTTTCCAAAGAGCTGGCTCAGAATCATTAGGCAAACGGCTGCTCTGCATAGTTCCTCGTCTGAAAGATAGCGGGAGCCCGGACGGATCCGGAAACTTATAACGAGACAGTATCTTGTTCCGGAAGAATGACGCCTGACAATCAGGTAATCACTGCATTTACTTTTTGGTTACCGCTGGCGATCCGGCTGCTACAAGAGACGGTACGGAGACGACTGCGCGCGCGATAGCGTAGCTTGCAATATCCAGCTGAAATCTGCCGGTTTACAATCGTGGTCATTGCTAATTGCTAAAGGCTCTGCTGTCAGACTGACTTGCCGACCCATGAAACTTTCCGTCGTAATGCCGGTGTATAACGAGCGCGCGACGCTGCGCGAGGTCGTGGAAAAGGTGCTAGCGGTTCCGCTGGCGATCGAGTTGATCTGTGTCGACGATGGGTCGACGGATGGCTCGCGCGAAATTCTGGCGGAACTGCAAGCACAACATCCGCAGATTCGAATCGTCCTGCAACCGGAGAACATGGGGAAAGGAGCGGCGCTTCGCCGTGGCTTCCAGGAAGCCACAGGGGAATACGTCATTATTCAGGATGCCGACCTGGAATATGATCCCACGGAATATCCGTTGATGCTTGGACCGTTGATCCAAGACAAGGCCGACGTCGTTTACGGATCGCGTTTTCTGGGAGGAGCCCCGCATCGTGTTCTCTACTTCTGGCACTCGGTCGGGAACCGGGCTCTGACGCTGCTTTCCAATTGCCTGACCAATATCAACCTCTCCGATATGGAGACTTGCTACAAGGCCTTTCGGCGCGAGGTGATTCAGTCCATCCCGATCGAAGAGGATCGCTTCGGATTCGAGCCCGAAATTACGGTTAAAGTGGCACGCCGGAAGTTGCGCATCTACGAGGTCGGAATCAGCTATTGGGGACGCACCTACGAAGAGGGTAAGAAAATTGGATGGAAGGACGGGGTGCGGGCTTTTTACTGCCTGCTGAAATATTCCGTCAAAGAGCCGAAGGTAGATAAGCGGACGTTGCCCTCTGCGGCAGTCGAGCGCCCTCCCGTGATCGAGCGCTGACTGGAAAGGATTGAAAACGGATCAGGTAGCACGAGCAACAGGTGTGGCCTCGACTTGCTCGTGACGGCCCCCTAACGGGAGTGTTTCTGCTTAAGCCGTCCCTTGTAGGGATTTGAACTCTGACGGGCGAAAGTCGAGCCTTTGCCGCCGCTACCGCCATTGAAGTTCATCGGCGGATTTGCCTTCTCTTTGACCTGTTTCAATGGAGGTGTTCTTTGCGCTCCCGCGTTTCGTGAAGACGTCCCTTTGGCACTCTGATGCTCCAGCGTTTGCAGATCTTTGGCGTTTGCATTGGCCGTCGTTTTAGGAGTAGCGGCAACCGGCGCGGAGCTCTTCTTGATCCCTTTGTCCGCTGGCTGATGCCTAACTCGAAACTGGTTATTATTTTGCTGCGCAAATCCAGTGATGCTGATGCCCAAGAATGCAACCGCGACCGCCAACGAAAATTTCATCTTGTTGTAACTCCTGCTCAGTGATCCCTCGAACTTTGCTTACCACTAGTTGGATGCGTAACGATTAGATGCACGCCGCAGACCATTCCGACCTGTCATTTCGTATTCTAAACCCCAGGACGGCGGAAACGACTCGCCGGAATTGAAAGAAAGGCAAAGACTTAGGCGCGGAGTCGTTCTGCCGCATCTCTGAGGGAGAAATCGGGGATGCAGCTACGCAATACTTTGCACATATCAGTCGTCGCCTCCAACCCGGCACAGCTCCGCAAACTCCTTCATTTTTTCCTTCAGACCAGCAAATAGTCACCGCCCGAAGGTGACCGCAGTACTTTAGACGTGCCCTAAGTATTCTTAGCCGTTTCTAAGCAATAGCTTATAAGTTGTTTTCCGTTTTTTCTGTTTGCACCACAGTTCATCTTGGCAGGCGCGATTCGGCCCTCTCGTATTTGGCCAGATGCCGCGCCCAGCTGGCCTTTCGCAATCTATGGCAGCGCGACAGCGAGAGCGACACTGATTCTGCCGGGACACGAAGCTGTGCGCCGGTGACATGAAATCCCCCGCCGTGGTTTGCGGAGACGACACCAGAGGTCGCTTTGAACGCTTATCGGCAGTCGCACAGTGAGAAGAAAAGCGCAGGCAGTACTACCGAGAGAACCAAGCCGCAATTTTCAGCGAATGGGCTGCGCCCAGATGCACGCTGTACGTCGCAACGGACCTCACGACGGACCTCGGTCAACGGTTCCAGGAAATCTCTGGTTCGCTTTAGTTCGCTGACGTCCCTTGTGCTAGCCGGCTTCCTTCTCGTACTCACGGGATGCCAGGCCTTGAGTGGTGGCGCGAAAGACGGTTCCGGAACAGTTCAGCTTGCGACCAGTACCCTCACTTTTGGGACCGTAGCCATCGGCAATACTTCGACCCTGAACGATACCATCATCAACAACACGAGCTCTTCTGTAACTGTCAGCTCCATTCAGGGAACCAACGCCGTCTTCCAAGTCACAGGAGTCACGCTGCCCCTCGTGCTAGCTGCGGGACAAAGCGCTTCCTTTAACGTGGCGTTCCAACCTACGGTCACTGGAAACGCAACCTCCTCGATCTCTTTTGACGATGCAAACCAGCAAGCAATGGTCACATTGGCAGCCGCTGGCGCAGGCGACACGCAAGCAGGAACCCCCGGCCAGCTCTCCCCCAGCCCTTCCCCAGTTTCATTTGGAACGGTTCAAGTAGGGTCCAATCAGACGACAACCGTGACGCTGTCAAACAGCGGGGGGATGGATTTAACCATCACGCAAGCGACGCTGAGCGGAGCGGGTTTTTCGCTGAGTAACCTTGCGCTGCCACTGACCATCCCCTCCGGATCAGCCAGTACCGCGACCGTTACATTTGCTCCCACCGGAAACGGCAACTTCACCGGCAGCGTAACCTTCGCCGTCACTTCGAATCAGCAGAACAGCAATGTTGTACTGAACCTGGCCGGCTCTGGCGTGGTTCCCGGAGTACTCACTCCGAATCCTTCCAGCATAGCCTTCGGCAACGTACAGGTGGGCACCACCAGCACGAAGTCGGAAACTCTAACGAACACGGGCGGCGTGGCGGTCACGATCACAGCCGCATCGGCAGCGGGAACTGGATTCTCCATTAGCGGTCTTACACTGCCGACGACGGTTGGCGTCAACCAGAGTGTCAGTTTTAGTGTGGCATTTTCCCCGACCAGCGCAGGAGCTGCAGCTGGATCGGTAAATATTACGTCGGATGCTTCTAACTCGCCGCTCAGCATTGCGCTTTCCGGAACTGGGTTGACAGGAGGCGCGCTCACACCGAGTCCGGCGAGCGTCGACTTCGGCAGTGTCACGGTGGGCACGAATAAAACGGCGCCGGTCACGGTTACGAATACCGGCGGAGAAGCCGTCACCGTCACCAGCGCAACCGCTAGCGGAAGTGGATTCGGCGTTACCGGTCCGGGGCTTCCTCTGACTCTCAACGCCGGGCAGAGCGCGGTCTTCACCGCCGTCTTCACTCCTGCAACTGCGGGATCGGTCAGTGGCGCGCTGACGATTAGTTCCAACGCTGTCAACTCGACGCTCACCGTTCCTTTGTCGGGAATCGGCGTTGCCCAAGGTCAGCTGGGATCAAATCCGAGCAGCTTCAGTTTCGGCAATGTGCAGGTCGGCACGTCGAAATCACTGAACGGAACTTTGACGAACTCGGGCGGAACGACTCTGATCATCTCCGCTGCCAGCGCGAGTGGCAGCGGATTCAGCCTGAGCGGATTGAGTCTGCCGGTAACGCTGACAGCCGGCCAGAGCACGTCGTACACGGTGCTGTTCTCTCCGGCAACCAGCGGAGCGGCGAGCGGCAGCGTAACGATCACGTCGAATGGCTCCAATCCGACCCTCACGATTGCATTGAGCGGAACCGGAGTAAGCCAGGGTACTTTGTCGGCCAATCCAACGAGCTTGAGCTTTGGCTCGGTGCAAGTCGGCAAAAGTGCCAGCTTGTCGGAGACGCTGACCAACAGCGGAGGATCCAGCGTCACGATCTCCGCGGCGTCGGCCAGTGGGACAGGATTCAGTTTGAGCGGGCTCAGCTTGCCCGTCACGCTGACTGCTGGGCAAAGCACAACCTTCACCGTGACCTTCACTCCGGCGGCGAGCGGAGCGGTCAGCGGAAGCGTCACCATCACGTCGGATGGTTCGAATCCAAGCTTGACGATCGCTCTGTCGGGAACGGGCGCATCACAAGGCGATCTGGTGGCGAATCCAGCGAGCCTGGCGTTCGGAAACGTGCAGAACGGCACCTCGAAATCGCTAACGGATACGCTGACGAATTCTGGTGGAACGACGCTGACCATCTCTGCGGCCTCGGCCAGTGGCACCGGTTTCAGCATCAGCGGGCTGAGTTTGCCCGTGACGCTGACGGCGGGGCAAAGTGCGTCCTTCACCGTTCTGTTCTCTCCGACCGGGAGCGGCGCGGTGAGTGGCAATGTCACGATCACCTCGAACGGGTCTGATTCGACTTTGACGATTCCGCTGTCGGGGACTGGCGTTTCTCAGGGAACATTGACGCCAAATCCAACCAGTCTCGCTTTCGGCAACGTGCAGGTTGGCAGTAATTCCAACTTGTCGGAAACCCTGACCAATAGCGGCGGATCGAGTCTTACAATCTCAGCCGCGTCCGCCAGTGGCGCAGGATTCAGCCTGAGCGGTCTTAGCCTCCCGATCACCTTGAACGCCGGTCAAAGCACCTCGTTCACCGTAGTCTTCGCTCCAAGCGCGAGCGGCGCGGTCAGCGGGAATGTGACCATCACCTCGAACGGATCGAATCCCACGTTGACCATTCCGCTTTCCGGGACGGGCGTGACGCCGGGAGCCCTTTCTGCGAACCCAACTTCACTGGCATTCGGCAGTGTGCAGGTCGGCAATAACTCGAGCTTGTCGGAGACGGTAACCAACACGGGCGGATCCAGCGTCACGATCTCGCAGGCAAACGTGACAGGAGCAGCGTTCGCAGTCAGCGGCTTATCCCTCCCCCTGACTCTTAATCCAAGCCAAAGCGTCACTTTCAGCGTCACCTTTACTCCGGCCAGCGCAGGCGCGGTGAGTGGAAGCCTCTCCATCGTCTCGAACGCTTCGAACTCGCCACTGAGCATTGGCCTTTCCGGAACCGGCACCGCCTCGGGGACGTTGGCCGTATCGCCGACGAGCCTGAGTTTTGGTAATGTGCAGGTCGGAGCCAACGCTGCGCTGAATGGCAGCCTGACCGCCAGTGGAGCGTCGGTGACGATTAGTTCGGCGAGCCTGAACAACGCCGAATTTGTGCTCTCCGGAATTTCGCTTCCAATCACACTTGCTGCGGGTCAATCAACGACCTTCACCGTCACCTTCACGCCGCAGGCTACCGGAGCGACTTCGGCGTCATTGTCCTTCGCCAGCAACGCGTCCAACTCTCCCACGACCCAGACGATGACGGGAACGGGCACGGCACCCACGCAGCACACGGTCGATCTCACATGGAACGCCGCGAGTGGAGCGGTCGGCTATAACATTTATCGTGGGACGGTTTCGGGCGGTCCGTACACCATGATCAACAGTTCGTTGGTCACGACGACGGCCTATGTCGATAGCACGGTCGTATCGGGCACCACGTATTACTACGTGGCGACAACGGTGGATGACAATCAAAACGAGAGTGGATACTCCAACCAGGCGCAAGCGATTGTGCCCAGCCCGTAGAAAGCCGGGTGTCTTTTGCGAAGAGCAGAAAGCGTTCTTTGGAGGCCAAAGCCCGCGTCATTATTAGCCCTGGCGTCTCGGATAAAGGGGTTGTGGAGAAAGTCGCCGCGGATGCAAAAGTCATCCCGCAGGGGCTGAAGCGCAACACATTTTGGAGCGACTTAACGGCACGAGTGGAACTCATGCCCTTCTCAAACTTCGCGGAGCGGAGTTCTTCAGCAACCTCTAAAGCCGCGTCCCGTCAGAGCATTTCGAGAAGCGGCTCAACTAGAAGCGGTGCACGACGCCAACACCGACGTAGTAATTGTGCTGCCGGCTATTGCTGGTCGTGACGTTCAGGTCGGGATTTCCAGAGTAGAAATCGCGGGCTTCCACCCGAGCGCCCCACGTGTGCCAGAACCACACATCGAGTCCGCCTCCAAACTGAATGACCCCAGTATTGCTGCTGGTCGGGCCCGGATTCGTCCCGCCAAACAAAAGCCGTGGCGCCTCGCGAAACCGGCCATAGCCGCCGCCGAAGCTCAACCACGGAGTTACGGAGTCGCCTGCAAAAGCATTGACACGGACCGACGGAGTCAGGAATAGCGCCCCGATATCCGCTGGGATCTGATTCTCGTAGGTGTTCAGATCCATACGAAAATACATCGCTACCGGGAGTTCGGCATAGATCCCGAAAATCTTCTTTTGCTTGATCAGTCGCCCATAGTTGACCGCGATGCTCTCCTCATTTCCGAAATGAATAGTGGGATTAGGATTGTTGGGTATCGGATCCGTGATCGTCTGCGTGCTGACGAAAGTTCGCCCCGCCGTGAGGGATAACTCGTTGATCTGCGCTCCAGCGCTGGGAGCGAGACACGAGACGAGAACCAAGACCGGCACAACTAGAAGCCCGAGACGTTTACCCGACATCTCTCCCTCCGGAGTATGAGGCATGTGGTTTTGTTTCGATAAGATTAGCACGCTCCGCCCCAATCGGAGGAAGTTCCCAAGGTACCCTTTTGGTCCCTGGGCTTCATTATTCATGAAGCAGAAGAATGGGAAGGGCACGGGTTTCAGCCGTTTCGTTAAAGGCCAAACGAAATCTTCCATGCCCAGACGCGTGCACAGAGGAACGTCGCAGAACGGTTCGGCTAAGAATGCTAGAATTGTGGAAGGCGTTTCTTGCAAACCACGTCATCATTACCCTAGCCCACAATAGTGCCGAAAAAATGCCTACAAAAAACACATCCGCGACCGCGCTGCTGGCTGCCCCGACCGAGGGTGGCGCGGCGCGTCCCGGCCCAACGAAGGTGGGCTTCGTCAGCTTGGGCTGTCCCAAGAACCTCGTCGATAGCGAAGTCATGATGGGCATGCTTGCGCAAGCCGGAGCCGAACTCACTCCCGACGCCGAAAATGCTGATGTCATCGTGGTCAACACCTGCTCTTTTATTGCCAGCGCCCAGCAGGAATCCATCGACACCATTCTCGAAATGGCCCAGCATAAAACCGGAGGCAAAGCGAAACGCCTGGTCGTTGCCGGATGCCTGGTGGAGCGTTTCCACAACGAGATTCAGAAGAGCATTCCGGAAGTGGACGCAGTCGTCGGAACGGGCGAGCTCGATAAAATCCTGGCCGCCGCCGGAGTCGTGCCTCAGCCGCGCACTCCCAGCCCTTTCAATATTCTGTCGTCCGGTTCGTCGACGTCGCAGGCAACGTCGTCGCCAAACACCTCGCGCGCCGAAGGCGACCATCGTCGCCAACAGGGGCGATTCGCCCGGGATTCCTGGGACGGCGCCGTCGCCGACCTGCCCAATTATCTTTACGACGAGAACACGCCGCGCATCCTCACTACGCCGCGCTCCTCCGCCTATATCAAAATTGCCGAAGGCTGCGATCATCCTTGTACGTTCTGTATCATCCCGCAGATTCGCGGCCAGTTCCGTTCGCGCCGCTTCGAATCGGTGATTGCCGAGGCCGAGCGCCTCGCCCAATCCGGCGTCCGAGAAATTACTCTGATCGGACAGGACACCACCTGCTACGGGGAGGATTTCGGCCTTAAAGATGGACTCGCGCTCTTGCTCGAAAAGCTTTCCGCCGTTGAAGGCCTGCGCTGGATTCGCTTCCTGTATGCCTATCCCAACAAGATCACGGGCCGCCTGCTGGAAACCATCGCCGCCCACGAGAATATCTGCTCTTACATCGACGTCCCGCTACAACATGCCTCGGCCACGGTTCTAAAGCGTATGAAGCGCGGAGGCGGCGCCGATGTTTTTCTGCGTTCGATCGAGAAAATGCGCCGCACCATTCCCGATGTCACGTTGCGGACGTCGTTCATCGTCGGCTATCCCGGCGAGACGGAAAAGGAATTCGACGAACTCTGCGGCTTCGTCAAAGCCGCATCTTTCGACTGGATGGGCGTGTTCGGCTACTCCGATCAGGAGGGCGCAAGCGCGTTCGATCATGACGAAAAGCTTTCTCCGCGCGAAATCGAGCACCGCCGCAAAGCGCTGATGTCGATCCAGAAAAAAATCAGTAAGGCCAAAAAGAAGTCGCTGATCGGACGCGAGTACGATCTCCTGCTCGAAGGCACCTCGACCGAATCGGACCTGCTTCTCGAAGGACGCACCGCGATGCATGCTCCCGAGATCGACGGCACAGTTTTCGTCAACGATTATCCGGAAGGCGACGGCAAGAACGAAGACGTGGGGCCCAAAGAAGGAGAATTCTATCGCTGCCGCATCACCGCCGCCCACGATTACGATCTGGTGGCCGAGATTATATAAGGTGAGAGGTCAAAGGTTTGAGTGCAGAAGTTTGAGTGCGGGGGTGAACGTCTTTCGCTCAGCGTGGTTCTTACCTCTGCAATCGAACCTCTGACTTCTGCCATCGAATATGCCACCCAACAAGACCATCAAACTCCGTTGCCCGATCTGTAAGAAGCCGACGAAGGCCGCCGATCCTGACTTCCCTTTCTGCAGCGACCGTTGCCGCCTGATCGATCTGGGCAAATGGGCGAGCGGCGGATACGTCATCTCGTCGCCCGTCACCGACATCGAAGAAGCTGTCCGCCAAGACACGCCCGATGAAGAGGACGGCGACTGATGGCTTCATCCGAAGCCGCGCCATCCGCGAACAGCAGCCGCGCTCCTCTCTGGGCAACTCTGACCGCAACGTTTTTCGGCATTGGACGAATCAAGCCCGGACCCGGCACCTGGGGATCGCTTGCGGCAGTCATCCTGTGGGCGCTAATCAGTTGGCAGATTCCTCCCGCGAATCGCATATGGGCTGCAGTCGTCGCGGCCGCGGTTGTGACTCTCATCGGAATTCCCGCCGCAACCCAGGTCGCGCGCGCTTCGGGCGGCAAAGACCCGCAGTTTGTCGTCATCGACGAAGTGGCAGGCCAGCTTGTTACTCTCATCGGCGTCCCCTTAGGATGGAAAACGTTTCTTGCCGGCCTTATACTCTTTCGTATCTTCGATATTCTGAAGCCGTTTCCGATCCGGCGACTGGAGCGGCTTCCTGAAGGCGCCGGAATTGTTGTAGACGATCTGGGAGCGGGCCTGTACGCGCTCGCCATCATGCATCTTCTACTCCACTTTGGTCTTCTAATGAAGTAAGGGATGAAGTATCGCGTTGTTCCGCCAGAATAAATTCATGAGC
>Ga0302320_10017876_pt1 | contig 14351 bp, 7 predicted proteins | sample Bog_T0_3_FD_202130 | JGI IMG/M metagenome (GOLD analysis project Ga0302320, IMG submission 202130) | Peat permafrost microbial communities from Stordalen Mire near Abisko, Sweden - Bog_T0_3 | ecosystem: Environmental > Terrestrial > Soil > Wetlands > Peat | place: Sweden: Abisko, Stordalen Mire...
ATATGTGCCTGCGTGGATCCTCGCCCACGGCGGAACAACGCCGGAAATCATGGATGCGATCAATTACGTCTTTGACACATTGCTCTACGCCGGAGCAGCACTCGCGCTGGCATCGGCTTTGCCGCGCAATCGAGCGCATGGCCGCGATAGCGGGCGTAGCTCCCAGGTCCCCAAGTGCGAGGGACCTGGGGCACCCAAAATTGTCCCTAGGTAGCAGACGATTGCGGGAACGCGTTAGCGAGCGCGGGTTACCTTTGCGCAACCGTAACAACGCTGAGCGGAATCTCAAGCGTGCCGGCCTTGCTGGACACAGAATCGTAGATGCCGGTGCGCAGGTAAACATCGCCCGGCGGCGCATCGATATCGAAATGAAATGGAATGCCCGAGCTCTGTGCATATTCGAGCTGCGCGGGCTTGATGGCGAGATTGATTGACCGGACCTCCCAGTTAAGCAAGTTGCCGTCCTGGCTATAGGCAACAACTGCAACTTCGATTTTTCCGTGGCGCACGCCATCTTGATCGGGGACGAGGGTGAGCCCATCCGTGGTGAGGGCAAAGTTGACGGTAAAGCGCGTAACCGGGAGTCTCAGCGCCGGATTGTCGCCGGCGCGGGGGGTATTCGCAAGAGGCTGGGGATTGGCCTGCGCAACACTCATGCGATAGCGAAGCTGAGTAAAGTTGGGCATTCCCCTATCCATAAGCGGGCGCAGCGGGTCGCCGGCCGGGGCCTTATCCGCCAGCTTCACATCTTTGGGCGTATCCTCGAAGTAGCTGCGCCGGTAAGCCAGCTTGTAGTTGCCGGTGATGGAACGTATTTCGATCTTGCGTTGTTTGCCTACCTCCTTGCGATTGGTCGGCGTATACGCGAGTGTGTAGTAGCGCGACCCGTTATCGATATCCGCGGCCAGCGCTTCCCTGAGAGCGTTGCGCTCATAGACGGCTTTGCCGCCAGTAACCCTGGCCAGTTCGTCCATCTGGCGATGATCCAGGTTGCGTTCCTGGTTATCGTTCTGGAGGGAGGTGACTTGAGCCGCATTCAATGCCTGAAAAGGAGCCAACGCAGGCGCCGCGGCGAGGTTTGAAGCAGTGGCGCCCGTTCCCGAATCCCCAATGCTGGAAGAGGACGTCGCAGAGGCCGCGTCGAAAAGAGAGTCGGATTGCAGGCCTACCGCGTCGATGGGATATAGCGAAACTCGCGAGTCGGCAAGCATGTCCATGGTCTTGGCAAACTTTTCTTCGTAGGGACAACCGGCAACGGTGAGTTCATTTTCGCTTGTCATGGCAGCAAGACACTGCGGGATGGAACCGACAAACCAGATCACGTTTTTTCGTCCGGGAACGCCGGCAAGGTAGCGCGCGATCTGCTGTAGCGCATCCAGTGTCATGATGGTTCGCTCGTTTACCTCGAAAAACGCCTGCTGATCTTCAAACTGCTGAAGCCCGGCCGCCATGTCCGCAAGCGTTGTTGCATTGGATCCTATTGCCTTGTCCAGGATCATATTCACCGGCATATCCATCGCGGCGGTAGAGTAGGCAGTGGGGAGCAGCGCCGAGGTGGATGGATTGGCGGCAAGCTGGTTGATGGACGCCCGCAGCAGCGCCGAATCCTGTGTAAATCCTTGAATGATGCGCAGCTTTTCACTGAGCAGGAACACGCCGATGCGCAGGCCTGGAGGAATCGTGGCGAGATATTGGACCATCCGCTTGTGAACGTACGCCTGGTCGGCCAAGGGGGTGTTCAGGCCATCCATAAGCAGGAGGTTGACTGTGTTGCTGGGCGCTACGGTGGGAACATTGGTGAAGGTGTTGGGAGGCAAAGGCTGAGCAGGCGCCGCAGCGGCAACACCCGGAACTCCATCGAAGTTCGGCTCGAAGAAGGAAATGGTTTGCCGCTTGCCATCTTCCAGAACCTGGAAGTCGTCCTTTGTAAGGTGTGGAACGGGCTGATTGTTCTTGTCCAGAACCACTACGTCGACGAGGACGGTGCGGACGTTGATCTTGAGGGTTGCGGACGGAGCTTCGCTGTCCGGAGGCAAGGCTGTCTGCGCCGACAAGGGAACGGCGAGAAATGCTGAAAGGACGAGCCCGAGCAGGGAGGGATGGCAACGGAACATACAATTCTCCTCGACCGCGAAATCGTACCACAAAAAATAATCCCATGCTGTGGCAGCGTGGTTTTGCGGAATGTCCGCAGAGCCAGTTCACAGTTGCATGGTTGGAAGGAACGGGATAGCTTTCCACTCTTTTAGATCGGGGATTTCGAGTAACCGGGGACGCCGCGGCGGGGAGAGATGCAGCCGCATTTGATTCCGGATCTCACCATCTGCGGGCAGGTGGCGCATCGAGAAGCGAAGCAGGCGATATTGCAGGAACACAATATCGTTCAACCCAAGAAGTATGGGCCTTCTATTAGACTGTGGAAGTCGATAAACGTCATACCAAAGATTCTGTGTACTCGCACTGGAGGGGAAAACCTGACGTCGGAAGATTACTTGAAGTGCCTTGCTTTCGGAGCAAGAGGAACCGTACAGGCGCTCAATGCCCATGCCTTCCATCAAGGCTGAGGAGCCTTTGCCGGAGTTGCGGGTGGCGCGGAGGCGGGAGCGGAAGGTTGCGCGTTCCCCTGCTTCTCTGCGGTGTCCACAGACAGAATCTGAACTTCTCCGCGAAATTGATGATATTGCTTAAAGACAACGTCGTTGAGCGCTGTCCTTTTGAATCGAGTTAGGTAAGCTCCAATACCAAACTTGGGGTTCCGCTCGACCGTCGCTTCTGATATGGAGACGCTCTTGAGGGGACAGATATAGGCTCTCCCGCCGATGTCGACTTGGCCGTATTCCACGGCGACGTCGGCCCTGACAATCGGGAAGATCGGCTGCAGTTCCGGTTGCACAGCCAGGCGAAGGACGGCGCCGCTGCCGGGGTCGATAGCGATCTCGCCATGATAGCCAGGGAATTCATCGAACAGGCCTGGTATTTCCCCGATTTGAGCCGGCCTGCCCTGGAACCAGACGCAACAGTGTTTCACCTCATAACGTGACATCTCTTTCGGTACCGAAAAGTGAAAGACGGCCATTGGTCCGGCCGCACCCTGTTCCCAATGGCTCCATGCCATATTGGCATGGGTGACGTCGCTGAACACGATGTCAAGAAGTGGTCCGAATTCTCCGACTGCGTTCAGTCCGTTTGTCAATTGCTTCTTGCCGAATTTCGTTTTCTGTTTCTCGTCGACAACTTCACCGCCATCCCGATAAACCACCGCGGCGGTGGAAGTTCCGACAAAATAAAACCGGGCTTCCGCAGCGGCAATTGGAGAGGCGCTGCCATTCCCCTTCAGGTTGTTCTGGAACTCGGTGGTATCGCGAATCACGATAAAATTCGGCAGCCTGTGCATAGTTCTAGCCACAAAGGCCGTGGCCAAAGAGACAATTTGGCGTTGCGCGGCAAGGTCAGGTTTGGCAATTGCCGGAATCTCATCCGCGGGGGGGACGAGAAATGCCGACGCGTCGGCCAGCGCAACCAGCGCTTGCTGAGCCTTCGGACCCGCCAGTTCCGTTTCAAGACGCTTGAGTCTGGCCGTGCCAAGGCGCTCGGTGAGCTTTAACGCATAGAGTCGCGTCGCCAATTTTGCGTCGGGCATGCCATGGACAGTTTTCAGCAACTGTTCCAACTGCTGCACCGAGACTGGTTCGAGCTCGACGTCATTCGATGCAATCGCCGGCATCCCGATGCCAGCCAATAGGCACAGAAGCGCCAAGCTCCGCATCGCGCCATCTGCTAACCAGCCACCGGATTTCAGCGATTTGAACATTTCCGCGGATTCATTCCGCACCCGTGGGCGAGCATGCCCAAGGAAGCCATTATAAGGAGCAGGAAACGGCCAGGCTGAACAAAACTCCTCATCTGCTCAGCGAATCAATTCCTTGTGTCCGTAATCATTGGACACCGGCAACGGATTGGAGGTTATTACGATTTCGTCCCGATCGGCCGCCAGACAGCAATCGGCGCTTCATCCTCGCTTTGGGCGTGCGCGCCGCGGATTCGGCGGGCGAGTCGACTCGCGAATTACCAGTTCGGGCAAAATGGCCACCACATCCGGGAAAGTAGCCTGTCCGCGAATCCGCTGCAGCAGGATGCGCGCAGCAACCATGCCCATTTGCTGCAGCGGCTGGCGGATAGTGGTCAGACTGGGATTGTGGTAAGCGGCGCTCTGGATATCGTCGAAGCCCACGATGGAAACGTCTTCAGGAACGTGCAGGCCATGATCCATGAGAGCGCGAATGGCTCCGATGGCCGACACGTCGTTGTAGCAGACCAGGGCTGTAAAGTCGACGCCGCGGCTGACCAGCTCATTGGCGGGCCCAAAGCCCATCTCCGGAGTGGAAACCCGCACCTGGATCTGGACCATCATCTCGGGCGGCACGTCGAGCTTCAACTCCCGCGCCACCGCCATCTGGCACTCCCAGCGATCGTCGGCATCGGAACTGTGGCTGCCGCCGCGCATGAAGGCTATCTTGCGGTGGCCCAACTGCACCAGGTGACGGAGCTGCAACTCAGCCGCCCGCCGCTGATCGAGCACGACGTTGGTGACTCCCTCTATTTTGCGATGCCCGGCCACCGCAACCACAGGCAGCTTGAGGCTATGCTCAAGAAAAGTGTCTACCAGGATGAACCCTTCCACGCAGCGATCCATCAGCAAGCGCGGATACTCCTCAATCAGGTCGGGCTTTCGGCGGTGGCTTGCAGTGAGGTAGAAGTAGCCTTCCTCGATGAGGAATTCCTCCATGCCGGTGAGAATCTGGGCCGCGTAATTGTCGTTCAGATCGGGAATGAGCACGCCCACTGAAAACGTTTGCCGTTTACGCAGCGATCTAGCATAGAAGCTGGGCCGGTATTCGAATTTGGCTGCTGCATTCCTCACCCGATCCCGCGTTTCCTGCGGAATGGAACGCATGCCTGGGGCATTGTTCAGCACCAGCGAGATGGTTGCCGGGGACAGGTTGAGATACTCCCCCAGAGTGCGGAGGCTGATAGCTTGCCCCGGCTGAGGCTCGGCTCCCGATTTGCTTCGCTTCGCCATGTATATCTGTTTTAGCACCGATGGAGTGTTACGTGCGGCAGATTCAACTGTTTAGGCGGTTTTTCGTAACGTTTGACCGGGAACGAGGGTGGTTCACGGCCGGCTGGCGCCTGAAGAGAGGCATTGCCGAATCGTGAGAGCCATCGTCCGCGCGTTCGCGAGAAGAAAACCGCCTTTCTGGACGTACAATCAAATACAGTCTCAACCTTGCGGAGGGATGGGTGAGCGGTTGATACCGGCGGTCTTGAAAACCGTTGTGCCTGAAAGGGTACCGGGGGTTCGAATCCCTCTCCCTCCGCCACGTGCTTTTTTCAAATCCAATCTTTCAGCGCACTAACCTCTGTTTGCCTGGTGCCGCTCCGGTTTGTTCCAGGTCAGGCTGCGTGGAGACGCCGCGCGCTCATTTCGCTGAAACAGCCGAATGTGCCAGCCGGGCGATTATTGGGGCAACATAACAGCCTGGCGCTGGCCGTTATACATCACTACCTTTTCCGGATTGCCGGTAACTTCCACGCCGGTTCCATGGCCTGCTGCCACGATCACGAGATGGAAACTCCGGTTCTTCAACATGCCGGGGAACTCGCCCTTCCTGTCGTCGATCGTAAGCCGGCGATTGGCGTCGTCCCAGTGAAACGCAATGGTCGAATATACGCCCTTCACATAGTTGTAATTGTCGTTTTCGTCTTCATACAGAATGAAGCTGCCGCTGGCCCCGGGATAGATGCGCAGCTCGATTGGGTCCGCGGGCTTCTGGGTGGAATATTGAATTGGCGGCCCCATGGGCACGATGGATCCGGCCCGGATCATGAGCGGCATTTTCTCAATCGGAGCGGCGGCGGCGATGGTTCTGCCACCATCGAGCTTTTCGCCCGTCCAGAAATCGATCCACGAACTCCCGGCCGGCAGATAGACTTCTCTCGTTTTCTTGCGCTGCTCGACAACTTTCTCGTGCGCGACAATCGACGGGGTCTTCCAGTAAACCTGAGCCCTGAAAGCGCCAAGCGAGCTGTTCGCAGTCTCGAACTTGAAGTCGTATTCTTTGCCTGCAACCAGAGCCGTGGGCACGGTCCAGGACTCCATCGAATCGTAGTTGTGCGCCAGTTCCTTACCGTCGAGGTAGACCCGCTTTGGACCGAAGCTCTTCAGGTTGAAGCGATACTCTCCGGTTTCGGTTGGAATCAGTTTGCCCTCCCAGCGTATGGAGAACGTTGGATCGTGAACAAAACTCGCCCAGCCCGTGTACCAATCCAGATTCACATCGGGCTCCACAGCCTGGTGGCACAGGCTGCCGAAATGGTTGTCACAATAGTAGCTCGCGGTGAGGCCAGGCTTGCCTTCCGCGGTTTTGAAGTTGCCAGGCGCGACCAGCGTTCCAAGCTCCGGCGGGCGATGGTACATATAGTCCGTGACCGGCGCAACCATGATCGCCGGGCCGAACATGTACTGATCGTCGATCGAGTAGGTCTTATGGTCCGCTGTGAAATCCATGGGAAGGCCGCGCATGATGGTGTAGCCCGAGTGCGTAACCTGCCAGCCCAGCGAGTAGATGTAGGGCAGCAAGCGGTAGCGCAAGGCGTCGAACTTTTCCAATACAGGGGTGTATTCGCCAAACTCCCATATCTCGCGTGGAGTTTCAGAACCGTGCGACCGGAAGATGGGACTGAATGCGCCGAACTGGAACATGCGAGTATAAAATTCCTGGTACGCAGGATCCTTGCCGCCGTTCATGAAGACGCCGCCCTGGCATCCGAGCGAATAAGCGCCAATGTCGAATGTCCAATAGGGAATGCCCGACATGCTGTGGTTGACCCCGGCCGCTATTTGCTGCCGGTAGATCTCCCAACTGGCGCCGATGTCGCCCGACCACGTGGTTGCCGCGGCTCTCTGCTGGCCCGCGAAGGTTGAGCGGGTTAGAATGTAGACGCGCTTCTGGTCGGTTTCTTTGCGCTGATTCTTGTAGACGGCGTCGGTGTCGAGCAGCGAGTAAGTGTTGAGATAGCGGGCGAAGGTGCCGAGATGATTGTCCTTGACACGCTTCATCTCGTACTCCTCGGCCTCCTGCGTGAGCGCATTCACCATGTCCGGCTCGGTGGAATCCATCCACCAGCCATCGACGCCCTTGGAGAAAAGCCCCTCGCTCGCGTACTTCCAGTAGAGATCGGTGGCGGCGGGATTATACACATCGAAGTACTTGAATCCGGCCCAGCCTACCGTTGGAAACAGATAGCCGTGCTGGTCCATATCCTTGTTGATTTTGGACGAGGGCCCAAGGCCGGCCCAGATGGAAATCATCAGGTGGAAGTTCTCGTTGTGCAGTTCGTCGATCATCTCTTTGGGGCGGGGATACTTTGTCTCGTCGAAGATCATACCTCCCCAGTTATCGTTATTTCCCCAGTAATTCCAGTCCTGCACAATGTTGTCGATGGGGATCTGGCGCTTGCGATACTCTTGTGCAATGCCCAGCAACTCGTCGCGAGTGGCGTAATGTTCTTTGCTCTGCCAGTAGCCGTAAGCCCACTTGCCGTACATTGGCGCGTGGCCCGTGAGCTGCCTGTATCCCGCTATTTCCCGATCAATCGAGGGGCCGTAGAAGAAGTAGTAATCGATGTTGTCGGCCACTTCAGACCAGAATGACGTCCGAGTTGGGCTGTCGTCAAAGATCGTCTTTGAATAGTTGTCCCAGAAGATTCCATATCCCGCGGTGGAGACCAGGACAGGCGTAACAGCCCACTTGTTGGCTTGCACAATTTTGACGGTGTGCCCGCGATAGTTCATAACGCCTAACTGCTGCTGGCCCAAACCGTAGACGCCTTCGCCGGCGCTCAACTTGAAATCCTGCTCGACGCTGAAGGCTGACGTTTCGCGCTCGATTTGCGCGGGCTTGAAGACGGCGGGTCCCTGCTCCATCAGAACCGTTTGGCCGTCCTTGTCGAGGTATTGAATCGATCCGTCGCTCTTGCTCAACCGAAGCCTGACCTTCGCGGAAGTCAGGGTGACTTCTTTTGCATTTTCCTCGAAATGCACATCCAGATTAGGTAAATCTATTGGGAGAACCGTGAGGCTGAGCTTCTGGCTTGTGCCGCCTGCCGGCCACTTCAAGACGCGGACGATGTCTTCGGCATAAAACTGCACTTTCACGTTCAGATCGCCGGCCGTGAGTTGAGCACCGTTCTGGACGCGTTGAACCGCCTGCGTCGCGGAAGCTGTTTGCGCGGCAGATTGAATCTGGCAGAATGCAGACAAAACGCCGAAGCCAAGCAAGGAAAGGATGGCGGAAAAGCGCAATGCAGCGGGAAGGGATTTCATGGTTCGTGTCCTTTTCGCATCGAGACCTTTGGCTTTCGGTCCAATGCCAGCGGCAAGAGGTGAGCCGAAACATTATTTCACGCAGGCCCCTTGGCCCGGAATCAATGCGCACCTGAGGCGCCTCAGCCACCCGCGCATAAATGACGTATTATGGATCGACAGGTTTTGAACCCATGCCCAACGCTACGAAAAAACACTTCAGTAAAGGGGAAGTTCTCCTTCGCGAGGGTGAACGCGGGGAGTGCGCCTACATCATTGAAAGCGGCAACGTCGAGATCGTTGTTCAGCGCGACGGTGTGCCGATACAGATTGGGACTCGCGGCGCCGGTTCGCTGATCGGCGAGATGGCGATTATCGACGATAAGCCGCGCACGGCCACCGTGCGGGCTATCGATGACTGCACCGTGCTGGAGATCACTCGCGAGGATTTTGCGCACAGAGTGGAGAGCGCCGACCCGGTTGTCAAGATGGTGATGCGGATCGTCACCGGGCGCTATCGGGACATGATCGGCAGGACCATTGCGGTTCGCATTGGGCCTTCCACGCCTGCCGCCGAAGCGGCCGAGAAGGGCGACGCAAGCCGCGAGACGGCGATTTCCGCGATCCGGCTGCACAGCGACCTGAAGCGCGCGTTGGAGCGCGGGGAACTGATCAATTATTACCAGCCGATTATTGACGTTCAGAGAATGAAAATCGCCGGGTTTGAGTCCCTGATGCGCTGGGCGCATCCTGAAAACGGAATGATCTCGCCGGGCGTTTTTATTCCGGTAGCGGAAGAGAGCGGGCTGATCACCGAGCTTTCGCGCATGTCGCTGGACGAGGCATGCGACGCCGCGGTGAAGTTGCAGGCCGCAGCCTCACCGGATCTGCTCAGCGCTGCCCCCATCTTCATCAGTGTGAATTTTTCGGTGAAGGATTTTGCGGGAGCAGATCTTTTCAAAAACCTGAATGCGACCATCGAGAAGAAGAAGATTGATCCGAGGCAAATTCATCTGGAGATCACGGAGACTCTGCTCATGGAAGCTCCGGAGGTCGCGCGGACAGAACTGGAGAAGTGCCGAGGGATTGGACTCAATGTTTCGATCGACGATTTTGGTTCCGGCTATTCGTCGTTGAGTTACCTGCACTACTTTCCCATCGATACACTCAAGATCGATCAGAGCTTTATTCGCTCGATGGCGACGCATCCGGGTAGCCTGGTGCTGGTTAAATCCATTGTTGGGCTGGCAAAGAGCCTGGGCATGACTATCATTGCGGAAGGCGTGGAGAGTGCGGAAGACGCGGAGTTGCTGCGGAACCTGGGTTGCGAGTACATCCAAGGCTACTTCTTCTCAAGACCTCTGCCCTTCGACGCTGCGATGAAATTCGTGCAGTCGTGGCAAGCGCCAAAGCTGGGTGTTGCGGCGCAGAGTGATCTCGTGCGACCAGGCAGCCTGAATTGAAGCGGTAGATTGAGCTGTATTATTCTCCTGGTCAACAGGATTACCAGGCTCCGGGCGCAACACTCCCTGGTTAGAAGCGGAAATGGATTCCTGGAGTGGCGGAGGGTGCGCCAACGGTCCCGGTGCCGGTGGTGATCTTCGTCCCGCTACTCCCATTCAGGTCCGCAACTACGTAGTAGATGACCGCGCCGGCCACCACCAGGCCTCCCACGATTGTGAGTGTGACCGGCTTAGAGAACGGCCAGTGGATGGACGGCTTGGTCTTCGCGGCATTGTTTAACTGGCTCTGCGGAGAAGGTACAACGTTCGACTCGTGGATCACCGTGGTTGTTGTCAAATTACCCATGGACGCGGTGACCTGAATCTGCCAGGATCCCTGCAGGTTATTTGCCAGCAGCCCCGCAGCCCGCGCCAATCCATTGGCATCGGTAAGAACTGAGAGCGTGCTTGCTCCGCCCTCAAAGGCTGCTCCAGCGCCTCCGGCGCCGCCATGGATCGCGAAGAGAACAAGAGCGCCGGCCAGCGGCCTGTGTTTCTCGTCCTGCACTTGGACGATGGGCTCGCGAGCCGTGCGCTCCTGGATATTGTTCAACGCGCCTTCGCCATCGAGAATCACAATTTGGAGGCTGCTGGGCGGCGCATTGTCGGGTGTGGACTGAGCCTGGAGAGGCGCAGCCGGCTCCAGGAGCAGCAGCGAAACTACCAGCAGAGCGACCAGCCGTGCGCCGGTTCCAAAGTGATTCGTGTTGGCCATTGGGCTTGTCATCCTATTTTGCGGTCACAGAATTCGATGTGCCGACGGAATTGGTCAGCGTCACGCTGACGCTTGCGACGGTGGATGAATCGCTGCTGAGGTTGAAGGTTTGTGTAAATGTGAAGGCGCTGCCGTATTGGTCCGAGGTTTCCTGAGAGAACCAACTCGAGAAGTCCGAGGATACATCGACGGTGACCGGCGAGCCGTCAATGGTGGCCCCTGCAATCGGAACGAACGTGAAGACGGCGCTGGAGACCTCGCGCGTACTGGAGTAACCCTGGATGGTCACGGTGAGAGTCTTGGGAGTGTCGGCGCTGGTCGTAAGGGTGGCGCTTGAGATGACCGGGGCCACCGCAGGCACAACGATCACCACTGGTTGCAACCCGGACGGCGTCACATCCAGACCGCCGGACTCGAGCGTGAGAGTCACTGTGATCGTCGCTGCCAGAGTGCCGGTCTGGACCTGGATTGCTGGGATGGTGGTGGAGTTCGCGGGGAGCGCAAAGGTCAGCGTTGTGCCGCCGGTGGAGAACTGTACGGCCGGATCGATAGGACCGCCGGTGGTTGGCGGCTGCACAGTGAGTGTCAGCGTTACCTGCACCGGCAGCGGATACCCTTGCAGGAATTCCAGATTGAGGGTGGGCTGTTGCGCTGGCGATGCGGAACCCGGACCGCTGAACGTGACCAGAACATTCGGCAGCGCGACCGTGAACTGAACCGAGGGTGGGGTCGTTCCGGCAGTTGGATTGGTTACGGTGATGGCACCCGGTTGTGTCTGCTCAAAGAAGCTGGCGGGAATCACCGCGGTCATTTGGGTGGGGCTGAGGAACGAACTTGTGATCGTAGCTCCGTTGAGCTGAACGATCGTGTTCGAGGCAAATCCAGTGCCTGTGAGGGTAATGGTGGTGGCTGCGGCCCCGTAAGCCGCGCTTGACGGCTCAATGGACGAGAGAGCAAGGCCGGGATTTACCTGGATAGTGACCGACGACGATGCTGTGGCGTAGTCGGTGGTATCGGTCGGCATGTACTTTACATTCAAAGTTTGCGTTCCCGTGGGCAAAGTGGTGCCCGCCGGGGGCGTGTAGGTAAAGGCGCCGCCAGGAGGCGTAGCTGTGGCATTCAACTGAGTTGAGCTGAGCGGGGCTCCGTAGGAGATTGCGGCTGGGTTCGCCCAGGTGATGACTGGCGTGGCCTGATTGACCTGGATCGACACGGACCCGGTTGCGGTGGCGTAGTCGGTGGTGTCGGTCGGAGCGAAGCTTACGTTCAGAGTATGCGATCCGGCCGTGAGCACCGTTCCTGAAGCCGGAGTATAGGTCAGCGTGCCGGCAGTCGAGGCGGAGGCGTCGAGTTGAGTTGCAGACAGCGCCGTGCCATAGGAAATCGCCCCAGGCGCGGTCCAGGTTATGGTCGGGGTTGCCTGGTTCACGGTGATCGAAACGCTGGAGGTGGCTGTGGAGTAATCCGTGGCGTCGGTTGGAGTGAAGGTGACTCCCAGTGTGTGCGCTCCGGCGCTGAGAACTGCTCCGCCGGCGGGCGAGTACAGGAAGGTTCCAGGCACTGAGGCCGTCGCATTCAACTGCGTATTGCTGAGCGCGGCGCCATAGGTTATTGCGGCGGAATTCGACCAGGTGATAGCGGGTGCGCCCTGGCTGACGGTAATCGAAACGGAAGACGTCGAAGTCTGGTAGTCAACGCTGTCGGCCGGCGTGAAGGTGACAGCCAGAGTGTGCGGGCCGGCGGTGAGAACTGTACCCACAGCAGGCGAGTACGCAAAGGTTCCAGGCACCGAAGCTGTGGCGTTCAACTGCGCGCTGCTGAGCGCGGTGCCATACGGAATTGCGGCCGGGCTTGACCAGCTGACGGATGTTGCAACCTTATTGACCGTAATCGACACTGTCGCCGTTGCGCCCAAGTAGTCGAGCGGGTCGTTCGGAGTAAATTCCACGGTCAACGAGCGTGTACCCGCGTTCAGCACGGTTCCCGCAGCAGGCGTGTACATGAAGGTCCCGGATACCGGGGCGGTTGCATTCAACTGCGTGCCGCTGAGCGCAGTGCCATATGTTATTGCGGCGGGGGTCGGCCAACTGATCACGGGAGCATCCTGGCTGACGTTGATCGATACGGATGCGGTGGCGCCAAGATAATCGAGAGTGTCGGTCGGCGTGAAAGTTACAAACAGCGTGTGCGGGCCCGCGGTAAGGACTGTACCCGCAGCGGGCGTATACGTCAGAGCACCGGGCACCGAGGCGGTCGCATTCAACTGCGTGGTGCTGAGCGCTGTGCCATACGTGATGGCCGAGGGTCCCGGCCAGGTGATTGTGGTCGCGACCTGGTTGACGTTAATGGACACGGTGGCTGTTGAGCCCATGTAGCTGGGGTCGCTCGGCACGAAAGTTACCGATAACTGATGGGTACCCGCGGAGAGCAAAGTTTCGGCAGCGGGCGTGTACGTGTAGGTTCCCAGCACCGGGGCGCCGGCATCCAACTGCGTGCTGCCAAGCAAGGTTCCATAGGGGATGGCCGCGGGATTGGACCATGCGACAGTGGGCGTGGTCTGAGTGACAACCTCGCTGACGGTGTTGGATGTGGAGCCGGCGAAGGGGCTCGGATCTCCAGTGGGGGTGTACACGGCTGTCAGCGGATTGGTGCCTGCCGGCACCACGGCTCCGCTCAAGAGCGCCTGCGCCGCGCTGTCGAGAAAAACGGTCATCCCGTTGTTGTATCCAACCGCGAGATCGGGATTGCCGTCGTTATTGAAATCTGTGCTGGCGATGGCCTGGCCGTAGACTCCCGGCAGCGATGTCTCTCCCCACATTGCGCCAGTGGAGGATCCCAGCAGAATGATTGTGCCGCCACCCTCGCCTGTTGGGGTACCAGTTACCGCTATGTCCGCATAGCCATCCTTGTTGAAGTCGTTCATCGCGACCGCGGTAGGCACGGACGCAACGCCATAGGAGGTTGGCGGTCCGAATGTGCCTTTGCTGGCGTTCCCGTTGGTTATCGCTAAATTGATCAGCACATCGACCGTGGAATCGATACTGCTGACCACAGCCAGATCAGTGTAACCGTCGTCGTTTACGTCGCCGGACGCAATTGCCGTGGCCGATGCTCCGACAGGATAGGTATGTGGACCATTGAACCCGCCGCCATCGGAGTTATAGAAGAATACAGCCACATCGGGGACGGAGTTATCGCTGATGGCGAAGTCGGCGTAACCATCATGGTTAAAATCGGCAACTGTAATTCCCGTATAGTTTGCGGTATCGGAAGACGCGGTCCATGAACCTCCTGACGGGAAGTTGATTGGCGTGCTGCCCGTGCCATAGAAAGCCGTCACAGTATTGGTGCCGATAACAACGAAATCCTGGTTGCCGTCTTTATTGAAATCGCCGGTAGCCACTGCAAGGGGCGCGTAGGTTGTCTGGATCAACTGGGCCTGGAGGATGTTGAGATCGCCGGCAGCGTCGCCTGCGGCCAGTATGACCGCAATCGCGCCATCGGACGCGGCAACCACCAGATCGGTGTACCCGTCGCCGTTGAAATCGGCGGCTGCGATGGCAACTGAGGTTGGATCGAAACCAAACTCAGTGGAACTATAGATCGTCGGCGCCTGGAAGGTTCCGTCCCCGTTGCCGAGGGATATCAGCAAGCTTGCGGCGCCGGAACCGGACTCAAGAACCGCGAGGTCCTGGTTGTGGTCGCCGTTGAAATCTCCCGTGGCTACAGCGATGACCGTCTGGCCGGTTACGGTATCGTATGTGCCGAC
>Ga0302320_10017877_pt1 | contig 14351 bp, 14 predicted proteins | sample Bog_T0_3_FD_202130 | JGI IMG/M metagenome (GOLD analysis project Ga0302320, IMG submission 202130) | Peat permafrost microbial communities from Stordalen Mire near Abisko, Sweden - Bog_T0_3 | ecosystem: Environmental > Terrestrial > Soil > Wetlands > Peat | place: Sweden: Abisko, Stordalen Mire...
CAACCGCCGCGCGTGCGCCTTACTAATCTCACGCTTCCCATTCAGCACTTGCGACGCTACCGCTCGCGACCCAAACACGTCCACCATGTCTACTGGCCGCAGGCTATTTTGATCCATCAGGAATTGAACGACTTCGAGCGGTGTCGAGGTAGGCGGTTCCACTGTCCGGTCTTCATATTCAGTACAAAGGTGCGCCAACAAAGCCTGTAACTCGCGCTCCTCCGCATCCAGCTTGCGCCGCTCCTCCATCGCATCGAGTTCTTCCAACTCGGCCGCCATCCGGTCGAATTCCTCGTCGGTCTGGATCATGCGCGGACGATACTTGCCTAACAATCGTCCATATTTCTTTTCGTCTAAAACGCCCACTTGTGCCATGTGTTTCCCAGATGCGCTGGTTTCTCCCGCTTCCCCACAGTACCAAGATTTTCTATTGACAACCGCCCTGTCTTCACATATCCTATGCATAGGATTGCGAGGTATTAAGTGAACTTCAAGGGAACTCTTCCCCCATTGATTCTGGAAACATTGATTCATGAGCCGAGCCATGGTTATCGTATTGCCCAACGAATCAAGGAAGGCTCCCGGGGCGTCCTTGACTTCAAGGAAGGCACCCTCTATCCGGCTCTTCATAAGCTCGAAAACGAAGGGCTGGTGGAGTCGTATGACGGTGTCGAGAAGGGCCGTCCGCGCCGTTACTACCGCATCACGAAATCAGGACGTGCGACGCTCGTTAGGGACCGCGCCGAGTGGCGGGAACTTTCGCAAGCCGTGACATCCATTCTGGGGGAGGCATAAATGATGACGAGATTGGACACGTGGATAAAGCAGGCAACGCGCCATCTGTCGAAAGAGTCGATTGCTCAGGTCCGAATCGAAATTCAGGAGCATCATGAATTGGCGCGCGAGGCCGCCATGCAAGACGGCGCATCGGCCGATGAGGCTGACCGCTTGGCAATAACGGCGTTAGGCGATCCAAAGCTGGCGAACCGCGAATATCGCAAAGTGCTGTTGACGTCGAGCGAGGCGCGAACGCTAAGCCAAGGAAGCCGCGAAGTACAGGCCGTTTGCTCCCGTCCATGGTTGCGGCGGTTGATGCAAGGCTTTTCGATCGCTGTGCTCCTCGCGGCCATCGCAACGTTCCTGATGAGTGGAGCCAAGACTGGATGGCCCGTGCTCCTTGCCGGAGCGGCCATAGCGCTCCTGTTCGCGGCGCCATTCATGCCCATCTATACTCCGCCACGCGCTCGCATTGTCCGCTGCCTGAGATTGGTTTTTGTCCTTGGCACGCTCGCGGCGATCTTCTCGCCCGACGCGCTCAAATGGTCTTGGCTTTTGATCTCATGCCTGTGGCCGCTCGTTTGGACCGAATGGGTACGGGCTTCCATCCGTCGCAAACTGCCAGTCGCCCAATGGCCGAAACAACTTTACCTTTGAATGCTGCTCGCTTCCTGGGCTTAGGCTAGTTTTCCGTGCCTGCCGCTGTCAGCGCCGCTCGCAACTCCTGAGCCGGCAGAAGGGTCACTTGCACCTGCCGCTTGTCATTCTCTTTCACCTCAACCTTCACGCCTTTCGCAACAAGCTGCTTCAAGATAACCGGATCGTCGAAATTCCGGTACTCATCCGTCTCAAAAGCTACCGCATAATACGTTCCTGGCGCCAAACCCTTTTCGGTGAAGGCCCCGTTCAGGTTCGTACCGCTCGTATGAACGCTGCCGCCGTCGCGAGTCAAATCTTCGGGAATTAAAAGAACCGAAACGCCACTAGCCGGCGCCATAGCGGAGCTGTTACCCGAAGCCGCGTCTTCGTTCTTCGCCATCACCGTACCGCTCACTTCCGCGGCGGCGGCGCGTAAGGTCACGTGAATATCTCCACCTCCCGCCTGTGTCAAATCCAGCGTCTTTCCCAGCGCTTCCTGGCTGCCGAATCGAACGGATTTCACATAAGCGCCCTCCGGCTCATTCATCACGCGTACGCGGAACTTGCTGGGAACGACATTCTCCATCGTGAAACTGCCATCCGTCTTTGTCGTGGCTTGCGCGGAATGCATCATCATCGTTGTCATGTCGTCCGGCGCAAGCATTACAACGATGCCCTCGAGCGCCTTATCCTTCGCGCTTCCGGCTAGCGTGCCCTGCAATTCCACCGAACCGTGAATGGCGAACGTGGGCTGCGGCGTCAGCATGATCCCCTCCACATCCCCAGAACCCACCTCCACCACCTGCCGAATGGAATCGTTCTTGCCGCCAGAATTGGCGTTTGTGATCACGTAAGATCCCGGCGTGACGCCGCTCATATCGAAGGTGTGATCTTTGCTCACCATCGTCATCCCGTTGAAAAACGATAGGATGCCACCCGCCTCTCCCACCGGATTGATCACCAGCATTACACGCCTGTTATCGTTTTCGCCGCCACCAATATCCCCCGCCACTTTTCCTCGAACGTGAAAGGTCTGCACCGCCCGGATGCGAATCTCAATTCCAGGCATCTCCTGTCCCGCTTTCAGTTCCACCGCGCTCGCGCCCGTGAGGTCTAGCGAACTCGGATAGAAGGTAGTCACGGGTCGAATGTCCGGCTTGCCCGGTTCGGCAGGCTTCTCATGCACGCCCATCATCTGATTACGCTGACTCTGTGTCGATACGTAATATTTGCCCGGCCTCAGATTCGCCAATCGATAACTGCCCGTATCATCCGTTGTCACTTGACCCATTGGAAAATAACGCGGTTTCGCTCCTTGCATCCACATTCGGCCATAAGCAATAACCTGCATGCCGCCCACCGGGTCGCCGTCTTCATCCAACACTCGTCCGGTAATCGTTGCCTGCGCCACTAACTGGATTTTTACGCCGGTTAGTTGCTGGCCCGGTGTGAGACTCAACATGCTTCCCCCAGTCATGCCGTTCTTACTTCCATACTGGGTCGTTATATAGCCGGTTCTTTCCCCGCTTAAAGCGTACTCGCCTGGTTCCACTGCTTCGAACTTGAAGCTCCCATCCGGGCCCGAAGTGCCGCTGTAGCCAGTCTGTTCAAACGCTGCGTTGAGATTTCGCGACGTATTGCGCATTGTCAAATGCAGCGTCGCTTTCTTGAGTGGCTCGCCGGTTTGCATACTCGTCACTATTCCGGTGACAGTGCATTTGTCTTTCGCGGACGAAGTGCTGGTGGGCGGTTGCAATTGCGGACCAACCGTTGCGCCTACACTTCCGCCACCCACAAAAGTAATTTGAAAAACTGCTCCGAGCAGAACCAATGACAGCATCATATGTCCCTGTATTATATGTCGTTTTGCGCTACGACCGGGACTTACATCACATCTTCAATCTTCCCGACAATTTGTACCCGGTCCATGGCCAAAAACTGCTTCACATGCGGATGCTCGCACTTTTCTAACTCTGAAACCGGGCCAAAGTAAATCGCCTCGCCTTTATACAAGAACATCACGCTATCCGCCACCTTGCGCATCAAATCTAAATCGTGCGTCACCACAATCGACGTCAATCCAAGCTGCTTCTTCAATCGCAGCATCAGATTGCCTAAATCGTCCGACATAATCGGATCAACCATCGTTGTCGGCTCGTCATAAAGCACACACTCCGGCTGCGCCGCCAACGCCCGCGCTATCGCGACTGCACGTTTATACCCGGTGGAAAGATCGGTTGGGAACAGATCTCTCACGTGCAACAGATCCACCATGGAGAGCAGCCCATCCACCACGTCTTCCTTGTTCTGCTCGTCATAGTCTTCCCGCAGCTCCAGTGAAAACAAAATATTCTCACCCACTGTCAGGGAATCAAACAGCGCGCCCGATTGAAATACCATCGTGACCTTCTTGCGGACTTTGCGCAATTCTGCTTCCGGCATGTCTGTAATATCGCTGTGCGCCACCCACACGCGCCCGGAATCGGGCTTCAAGAAACCCATGATGTGGCCCAGACTCACAGATTTGCCCACGCCGCTACGGCCGATAATGGCGAGCGTCTTGCCACTATCCACGTAGAAGCTCACGTCCTTCAGAATCGGCCGGTCAAACTGCTTCGAGACGTTCTTGAATTCGATGTAATGACTCTGTGCTCCATTGGCCGCCATTGTGTGAGTTCAGATCCTTTTAGACGCTTGCGCCGCTTGCCACGCCGCCCAATCTTCCGGCGTATTCAGATTGGTGAATACAGTATCGAAGCGAACTTCCGCTGCCTTCAATTCTTCCACAAGCTCCCATAAGCGCAAGCGTCCGGCGTCTAGAGCTGCCCGCACAAAAGGCAGCGCCGCGTTTCTATAAACCGCACAAAGCGGATGCTTCCGCTCGCTCGCATCTCGCGCCACCGTACACAAAGCCTTGCTTTCCACGGCCACCGTGAGCAAACGCCGGAGATCTGGAAACTTGATGTCCGGCATGTCGCAACCCACCACCAAGTTAAACTCAGCGCGTTCGCTTGCGAGTGCCGCCTCTAAACCGGCGAGCGGCCCTAGGCCGGTCTGAAGATCAGGCAGACAAGCAAACGGCAAATCGGCGAAGCTTTGCGGGTTACCAATCAGCGTTACGTTTCCCGCCGCCTCCTCCACCTCGCGCGCCACAATTTCTATCAGGAACTGTGAATGAATTTTAAGCCGCGCTTTGTCTTGGCCCAGGCGCGAACTGCGGCCGCCCGCTACGACGAAGCCTGCCGCCCGCTGCATGCCCGCATCGTAGCAGAAGTTGACCGTTACCTATGTTTAATTGTTTAATTTGCGTCTATAATGGTCATATTGCAACCAATGCGAAAGATAAGTCGTCTGGTGGGCATGACTGTGCAGGAAGGGCCATGTAGGTTAGGCAGTTCAGGTTAGTCTGACAAGGTTCCGGCTATGCTACTCCCCCGCTCAACTGTTCTGTCAATCTTGTCCAGTTCGCTGATCGTCGCTCCACTCTTTAGCGGGCAGACGGTTGCGGGACCGCACGTGGAAGTCATCCGTTATTGGTCTTTTGGCGACGTCACGCGCATTGTGATCGAAACTGTCGGCGATTACCACTTCACGTCCGACGCTGTTGTGAATCCACCACGTATCTACTTCGATTTGGCTGGCTTAAAACCGCCGTCCTCCGTTCATCGCGGCATGCAAACGATCCCCGTTGGCGACCACCTGCTCAAGCAAATCCGCGTGGCTGAGGTCGTGCCCGGAACAACGCGCATCGTGCTCGATATCCTCTCTTCGGTGGACATTGCCTCTTCGCAATTGGTAAATCCAGACCGTTTGATCATTGAAATTCGTCCCAAAGACACACCACCTGTTATCACGCAAAATCTGGGGCATAGTCTGACAGGCGCGCAGCGAGTGAATCTGTCAGCGCCCCCGCTCGATACAGATCGAGATCTACCTCCGCCTGTCATCCGCCCCGTATCGGCGAGTGTCGAGAGAACGATTGTGAGACCAGCGGATCCGACGCCGACGCTCCCTCCGAACCTCATTACGCCGCCGCCCACAGTCATGCCGGCTCCGCCTCGTATCGTCACCGCCGTACCCGCCCAACCTACAGAGAGCGGGGCCGATCCATCCTTGGTGCGCGTGCTCGGGCTGAAGCTCGGACGCGTTGTGATTGACGCCGGACACGGTGGTAAGGATACCGGCTCGATCGGCCCCAACGGGCTTTTGGAAAAAGATCTTGTTTTGGATGTCGCGCTTCGCCTTGGCCGGCTGATTGCCAAGCAACTCGGCGCTGAAGTGGTCTACACGCGTTCAGACGATACCTTCATTCCGCTGGGTGAACGCACCGCTATCGCAAATCGCGCCAAAGCGGATCTTTTTATTTCCGTTCATGCGAATTCATCATCCGATTCTTCTGCGACAGGCGTCGAAACTTACTATTTCAACCTGCACGGCGATAAGAAAGCCACGGATGTGGCAATGCGAGAAAACGCGACCGATGAAAACGCCATTTCCGACCTAAACGATTTGCTGAAAAAAGCCGTTTTGCAAACGAAATTGGAAGAGTCGAAAGAATTTGCGCAGAAAGTGAACGACTCCCTCACCGCGAGCGCCATCAAGATGAACTCCAATGCTCACGACCGTGGCGTTCGGAAAGCGCCGTTTGTGGTTCTCATCGGCGCTTCTATGCCGTCCATTTTGGCTGAGATCGGCTTCGTTTCCAATCCCCACGATGAAAAGTTGCTCAAGAAGAACGATCAGCGGGAGAGGATCGCGGAAGCCTTGCTGAAAGGCGTAACGGAATACGCTAACTCGCTCAGCCATCCGCAACTCGCGCGCGCGGGGTCGAAATAGTTCCTCACACGTTCATGTCCCCAACAAAAATTCATACAGATCACTTCAAAGAACACGCCGGACTTTTGGCGGCGGTTGAATCGTCTTGCGCGGCGCCGCTAGATACTCTGGCCGCGCGTTGCGTTGCAGCGCTCAACAGTGGCGGCAAGATTCTGTTTTTCGGTAATGGCGGAAGTGCCGCCGACGCCCAGCATTTAGCCACCGAACTGAGCATCCGTTTTGTGGGCAACCGCCGCGCTCTCGCCGGTCTCGCGCTCACAACCGATTCTTCCGCCCTCACCGCTTGTGGCAACGATCTCGGCTTCGACCTCATTTTTTCGCGTCAAATCGAAGCCATCGGCCGCGCTGGCGATGTCGCCATCGGCTTTTCTACCTCGGGCAACAGCCCCAATATTGTGCGCGCTTTGCAAGTCGCCCGCGAAATGGGAATGACCGCAGCGGCCTTCAGCGGAAGAACCGGCGGCAAGATTAAAGACATCGCTAACCCAATCATCCTCATCCCTTCCGCCACAACGGCACGGATTCAGGAAATGCACGGCATTCTGGGGCACATTCTTTGCGCCGAGATCGAAGACCGCCTCGGGCTTACCGCAGTCTCAAAAGATTGCGAGTGAACATTGGGGGCTGCCTAACTCCCAGCCCCGCAAATCCCACGCTTGCTAGCACGCACAAACTCCACCAAATGGCGTGTATGCTCCGACGGCAATTCTGCTTCAATGCGCCGCAACGCCTCTTCCCGCGGCACGCCTGCGCGATAGAGCAAGCGGTACGCCGCTTTCAGCCTCTTGATCTCTTCCAGCGAAAACCCGGCCCGTTTCAACCCCACAATATTCAATCCGTGCGCGGCCACGTTGAAGTCGGAATAAAGAAAGTAAGGTGGCAGGTCGCTGTTTACTCTCGTATTGCCACCCACCATCGCCAACCGCCCAATTTTCGAATATTGATGAATCACCACCCCGCCCGAAATAAACGCCTGACTCTCAATCTCTACATAGCCCGCCACCAGCGCGCAACTCGCCACCACAATGCTGTCGCCGAGCACGGCATTGTGCGCAATGTGCCCTGATGTCATGATGTAGTTTCCATCGCCAATGCGCGTTTCCGATTCAGGCTGCGTGCCGCGCGAAATTGTATAGTGTTCGCGAATTTTGTTCTTGTGGCCTATCCGCAAATAGCTTCGTTTTCCATCAAACGCTTTATCCAGCGGATCGGTCCCGAGCACCGTTCCGGCGGAGATCTCGTTTTCATTCCCCAGCGTGGTCCAACGCTTCACGTAAACATAAGGTTCGAGCAGACAACCCGCACCAATGACGACATCGGATTCAATGACGCAATATTCGCCAATACGCGTTCCGGGACCAATCACCGCGCCCGGATCTACGCGCGCCGTCGTTGCCACATAGGTTGCTTCGTTGCTGCCGGCCATCAATGTTAAGTATGGAGGATTATGCCTTTCACCATTGCTGAGATCGCAGAGCGCGTCGCCGGCGCCGCCGAAGGCGAAACCCAGCGAATCATCACGGGCGCCAACACCATTGAAAGCGCCGAATCGGGTGATCTCGCCTTCGCCGCCAATCGCAAAGCGTTCGAGGCAGCCGTTACGTCGCGCGCCGCTTGCGTCATTGTGCCGCTCGCTTTCACCGGGAGCTTGCCCGCGGCCCTCATTCGCGTGGCAGACCCGCGTGTGGCGTTTGCCAAAGCGCTCGAGAGCCTCTATCCGCGTAAACGCCCAAGCGCTGGCGTTCATCCCTCGGCCATCATCGCTCCCAGCGCGCAACTGGGACAAAACTGCTCCATCGGGGCGTATGTCTGCATCGGTGAGAATACCCAGGTTGACGACGACTGCCAGATTGGCCCCGGCTGCGTACTCGGCGAGGATGTTGCTATCGGCAAGGCCACGATCTTGCACGCTAACGTGACCATTTACGATCGCGTGGTCATAGGCACGCGCGCCATCATCCACTCGGGAGCCGTCATCGGCGCCGACGGCTTCGGCTTCGCTCTGGCAGGTGATCACTATGAAAAATTTCCCCAGGTGGGCTCGGTAAAAATCGGCGATGACGTGGAAATCGGCGCCAACTGTTGCATTGATCGCGCCGCCCTCGGCGTTACGCAGATTGGTGACGGCACCAAACTCGATAATCTGGTACACGTTGCACACAACTGTATTCTTGGCCGGCATGTGGTGGTGGCTGCGCAAACCGGTTTTTCCGGTAGCGTCACAGTGGGTGATTACGCGGTAATCGGCGGCCAGGCGGGAATTGGCGAGAAGGCAAAGATCGAAGCGAAGGCGATCGTCGGCGGCAAAGCAGGCGTGCTCGTATCGCAAATAGTGAAAGCAGGCGAACCTGTTTGGGGCATTCCCGCGCGCCCGTTACGCGGCCACCTCAAAGGCTTGGCTTACATTCAAAAGCTGCCTGAACTCAACGAAACGGTTCGTGAGATCAGGCAGCGTGTGGTCTTGCTTGAGTCTGAACGAAAACAATCGCCGGGTTAGCTTCTACTCGGCAATGGAAACGGCTGAAGCGCTAAGCGCCCGAGAGGAAAGGGTTACCAAGCGGCATTTCCCCGGGCGTGCCTTGAGCGCGCTCGAGAATACCGTTGGCTTGTGACACCATGGCTCTGATTTTCTCCAGGTGGGTGCATATTTTTTCGTCCGCTGCGGTGATCTCTAGATAATAGGCGAGCGAGTCGATCACGCCAAGCGGTTGGCGAAGTTCGTGAATGATTTCTTCTGAAAGCACAGGATTAGCACCTGTCAGCCTGCTGCGACTGATGATTTCGCGATGGGCAAGAGGAACATCTTGCGTTACCAAATTAAACGGTGAAGCCACTTTGTTTTTGCAACTTTCGAATTCTTCTTCTGCATACGTCTGAGTGAGTTAAAGCAATCTCAAACCGACCGTTTGATTGTGCCTTTGATTGCTCACAGAGTCAATAGTAGGAGTCCCAATTTGGAGGATCTTTTTTGGCAATCAGAAGTTTAGCGTCCTGGTACGAGTGGTGTGGTATTCTCGTGACGTAACCAAGTGAAACGCTGGGCCTGTGGCGCAGTTGGGAGCGCGCTTCCATGGCATGGAAGAGGTCATCGGTTCGAACCCGATCAGGTCCACCACCCCCCTCCCGAAATATCCTTTGGCAAAACGTTCTGGGCGGAACCACGAAGGGTCTATTCAATCGTCAACTTGCCCTTTTTTTCCTTCCCCGGCTTGAGGTGCTCAAGACGTTATCGGCAGCCCATACGAGTGCCGGGGGACTACTGTTTTGCGAACTTGCCGTTGGAGAAGCGTAAAATAAAGAAGTGGAGAGTACGTTATGAGTGCCGAGTTTTGGGAGGGCTGCAAATACGTCAGTAAAGACCCGGAAACAGTTTCTGGCCAGCCTGCCGTGGGCAAAACACGCGTGTTCGCAGACTCGCTGCCTGAAAACTACGAGGCCTTCCGCGACGAAGGAATGGACGATGACGCCGCCTTCAATGAAACGCTCCGCTGCTTCCCAAGAGTCGGCGCGCAGGCGTTGCGCGGCGTGCTGGACTTCTACTTCGCCCACCAACCGCAGCCCCAGCCTTGAGGAAGGTATTCCTCGACGAAAACCTGCCCGAGCCTTTGGCAGAAGCTCTGCCTCGTCACAAAGTTGATAGTGCCGCTTCCATGGGCTGGAGCGGAATCAAAAATGGCGAACCGCTGAAGCTTGTTTCAGCAAATGGCTTTGACGTGTTTCTTACCGGTGACAAAAACCTTCAATTTCAGAACGTCATCAACGGCAAACCGTTCAGTCTCACGATCCTCAACACGACGAACTGGCGGATCATAGAGCAGAACATCGCGCTGGTGAACGCTGGCATTAATAATTGCAAGCCGGGCCGATCCAACGTTGTGGATTGCAATCCACTCGTTGGAAACAGAAAATTCTCTTCGGAGGCATTGACTTCAGAATTTTTCCAGCAAGGGTCCGGGACTCGAGATCTCGGACCTTTGCTGTTCGGAGGAAAAACGTGACGCGTTCCGACGTCACGCCTTAAGTAACCCCAGTATACCCCAAAAATTCTCTGGGAATACAAATAACTGTAATAATCTTGTCCCAATTCTACGCTTTTCGGTATCGCAACCGATTAATGCCGTAGATACTTCCGATAAGAGCCGTTGTTATAAACGCTCCACGCCGCGAAACTTTGCCGTTCGGAATAGAGCTGGTACGCAAAGTCTATATTCGCACGGCAATCCAATAAGTCCCTTAGATTCAATCCCGGACGCTTCAAATGGACCGTATTGATCTGAAAATATCCCCAGTCCAGGGTGCCGTCGGAATTGTAATGGTAGGTCTCGCATTTACCCTCTGGATTCTCCGCCCGCTGAATCGCCAGCGCTACTCGGCACGCCGCGCCAAACTTCAGGCAGGTGTATTCCTGATAAGGTGTTAGCGCGTGGTGCTGGTCCAATTGCGCCTCTTTCGCCTCTTCCGAAATCATGCGCTGCGCCACCACCAAAGGCCAGCGCAATTGCATATGAAACGGTAATTGCAGGCCGATGGTATAGCGCGCGTGTATCTGCAAAACCCAATAAACCAGGAACGCACCCGCGATCACAAAGAACAAGGCAGCCGCCAGTTGCAACGGGCTCGGGTTGCTCAGAGCTTTGCCGCGCGATCGATGAGCGGACTTCTTGCGCCCTCGCCGGCGCTCGTACGACGAGTTCGTCTCTGACTGGGCGGACGCCATCTGGTTTAGTTTACTGAATAGACAATTCGCTCCCAGGATTGGGTGTGGGAGCATGTGGAAGGGAATGGGTAGCGATCCGACAAAGCTAGAGCGTCCTCCGCAGGCGGTGGACGAACACACCAGCAAAGCAGGTTTACGCACCGTCGCGACTTTTGAAGCGATCAAAGGATTTTTCGCGCTCGTGCTTACCGTGATTCTGGTCTCCGTACGGCATCACGTGGAGGACATAGCTGAGGAGATTCTTTATCATCTCCACATAGCCTTCGATCACAAGTTAGCCCAAGCCGTTCTGCATGGCGCCGCCGATCTGAGCGACATGCGCGTTTGGACTGTCTTAGCCTTAGCGCTCTCCTATGCAGCGGTGCGCTTCACCGAAGCTTGGGGACTGTGGCACTGCCGTGTCTGGGCGGAATGGTTTGCACTGCTCTCTGGATCTCTGTATCTTCCCATCGAGATCGAAAAGGTCTTCGAACATCGAAATTGGCTCACTGTCGGGGTCCTTGCGGTTAATCTGGCCATCATGCTTTACATGCTGGAGATCCGAATTCGTGAAAGCCGCACCAGCCGAAAACTCGCCTGAGGCGGGAAGTTTTCTCAAAACGAGTCATTCCTTCACACCCACAGTTGTGATCTGCGAGCTGGCGAATCGAGCTAACTACCGCGACTGCAAGGCTTTAGGCCGAATGATCAAGATTGGTCGTTGATGTGCTCCATTTTAGGAGGTGCCTATATTGGAACAGAATTCAGATGTAAGAGGGCGAAGCTTAGTTTTCAGCGGATTCGCCCTGTTAGGAATCGGTTTGGGTCTTTTGATTCCGTTATTTCTTGCCAGAGCTTCGCAAGAAAAAAAATTGAAAGAGCACGACGAGCTTGAACTGGATCACGACTTAGAAGAGACTTTTCCAGCCAGCGACCCCGTCGGCCATTATTGAGCGCGGATGAAAACATCTATCTATTCAGCGCAAAAGCGAACATCGTATCGCCCGCAGCCACCAGCACATACTGCTTGCCATCCACTTCATAAGTGATCGGACCAGCCCCGGGAATACCCGTTAACCCCGTGTGCCACAGAATCTTGCCAGTACCGGCATCAAGCGCGACCAGATAATTCAAATTACTCGTAAACACCAAGTGCCCCGCGGTCGACAATTGGTTAACCACTCCACTGCCGGACGCCCAATCATGCCGCCAAACCGTGTTGCCTGTCTTGTAGTCAATAGCGAGCAGTGCGCCGCCATCGCTCCCCACCACGCTGTCCACTCCACCCCAGCCTTCTGGCCGGTCGTCGGTGTCGGTCAAGTAGAACATGCTGAACGTCCTGCTAGAGCCCACGTAAAGCAATCCTGTTTCTGGATCGAAGCTCGGCGAGGGCCAGTTCGTCGCACCGCCAGAGGCTGGGGAAACCAACACACCATCTGTCGTCGGATACTTCGCCGGATTCGGAATGGGCTGCCCTTTAGCGTTCAGACCCTTCGTCCAGTTCAGCGTGTCGATGAACGCCTTCGTGACAATGTGTTCCCCATTCGTACGGTCAAGCAGAAAATAGTAACCGTTGCGGCTCGCTTGCGCCAGTAGTTTGCGTGGCTTGCCATCAATCACGCCGTCAATGAGCACCGGCGTCTCAGACGCATCCCAATCATGCACGTCGTGCGGCGAGACCTGGTAATACCAAACCATCTTTCCTGTATCGGGATTAATAGCCACAATCGTGCACGTATACAAGTTGTCGCCCTTGCGGCTCTTCTCTGCCATCACCGGATTCGGATTGCCGGTTCCGAAATAGTAGAGATTCAATTCCGGATCATAAGTACCCGGCATCCAAGGCTGGCCGGTGCCATGCGCGGACGCATACTCATCGGGCCAGGTCTCAATACCCGGCTCACCTTTACGCGGTGTCGTGTTCATCTTCCATTGCAACGCTCCCGTTTCGGGATCGCGCGCTTGAATGAAACCCGGATTATCCAGATGGTCTCCGCCGATACCCAAAATCACGTGGTTGCCAATAATCACCGGCGCAACAGTGGACGTGTAATCCAGCTTCGGATCGGCAATCTCTACCTTCCAGCGTTCTTTGCCTGTCCTGGCATCCAAGCTCACAAGATGACTGTCTGGACTTTCGAAGAACAACCAGTTCTCATAAATACCCACGCCGCGATTGCCAATAGTGCTGCCCGTGTTGGCTGGATATGCGTAATGCCAAAGTTCTCGGCCCGTTCGCACGTCGGCGGCCCACACGTTATTCGGCGCAGTGAAGTAGAGAACGTCATTCACTAGCAATGGCGTGGCCTTGATGTTGACGCCGGCCGGGCCGCCGCCGGTGAAACGCGTTACCCACGCAAGCGACAAATTCTGCACGTTCGACGCATTGATCTGCTTCAGAGGACTAAAGCGCCGGCCCGAGTAATCGCCGTTATAGGTCGGCCATGCGTTCGGCGGCTGTTTCAACAATGCCTTAGGATCAAGACCCTGCGCGCCGCTAACCACGGGCAAAAGCACAAGCAATAAAGACATGAAGCAGCGGTTCATTTGAGTGTCACCAAATAAGCGGTAATGTTGTGAATATCGGCGTCAGTGTATTGCCGCAGTAGCGCGTTGTGCGCCCCCAGTGGGTCGGTCACTACTACTTTGGGCGTGTCGCCATCACGCGAGAACGAATGATACTGGCCTGAAGAATCGCGCAGCGCCACGCTGAAGTCGTCAATCCGATCAAGCGTCCCGGCAACCGTTTCGCCATTGGCTAGTGTCACCCTCACAGTGATTGCCGGGTTCGTGTTAGATCCGCCGCCGCGCGAGCCCCTCGTTCGGCTACGCGGTTGCAACCAGCGCATTTGTAAAGAGTATGGATCGTACTTCTTGCCAACGCCAGCCAGATCTCCGGTTACCGAGTGGCAAGTGCTGCATTTACCCGCGCCATTGAAATAAGCTTCTCCCTTATGCGCGTCGCCCGTGAGCACATCGCCAAATGCATAGGTGCCACGATGCCCGGCGGAATAGGTCCGCACATGTAGCCACGCCACGATATCGGCAATCTGCGCTTCCGTCAGCGGCAACTTCGGCATACCTTTATCCGGCCGCCCTTCGCGAATCACTGGGGCAATCAGAATGCCCTTCTCGTCATCCAGAACCAGAACAGAGCGAATCAAGTCCGGCGCACCCGGCCCACCTTTGCCCGCAATGCCATGGCACCCTGCGCAAAAAGTCGCGAAGACCTTGCCGCCGCGATCGAAGGCCGCCGGATCCTGGCGCGAACCCGCGATGGCCGCGGCGCTGATGCCCGCATTGGCAGGCGACGTGTTTGGTGTGACGCTGGGTTCTTGCCCCCATAGGCATGCCGCTAAGGCGAACAACGTAACGTGACGCATGTTCTCTCCAGTTTATGCCG
>Ga0302320_10017879_pt1 | contig 14349 bp, 15 predicted proteins | sample Bog_T0_3_FD_202130 | JGI IMG/M metagenome (GOLD analysis project Ga0302320, IMG submission 202130) | Peat permafrost microbial communities from Stordalen Mire near Abisko, Sweden - Bog_T0_3 | ecosystem: Environmental > Terrestrial > Soil > Wetlands > Peat | place: Sweden: Abisko, Stordalen Mire...
TCGCTCGTTGGTGGCTGCGGATCTGCCGACTATTCCTTCAACGCAGATTAGTGGGTTAGGCACCTTCGCGACGGCCAATACCACAACGGCCCCAGCGATCACGATGGGAACGGGGAATGCCATAACCCCCTCAAGTGGCGGCGGCATTGTTGGCGTTACCAGCAATAACGCAGCCGCTGCGGGCACGTATGGTGAATTGCAGTTCATCAACTGCAATGCCAACTCCAGCCAGACCGTCACCATTGCTTACTCGACGGGCACGATCCCTGCGGCGATTGTTTGGACCACAGCCATCCAGTGGGTCGTGTCACCGACGAATCCCGCCGCGTGGACCTGCGGGGTTGTGTTCACGACAAGCGGCAGCCTGCCAACAGGCATTTCCACAGCGACCACGTATTGGGTCGTCGGGGCGTTGGTTTCTGGAACCACGTTCTACCTGACGGATACCGCTGCCCACGCTCTGGCATGTGCTTCGACCTCTTGCACCGGCATCGTGAATATCACCGCCGCAGGCAGCGGCACTCAAACCGCGACGATGGGGCAGATTCTTACCACGGCAACGTGGACTGCGGGCGCCGCAATGAATTTGCAAGCGGGCGATTGGGACTGTTACTCGCTCTGGCAAGGCAACGGGGCATCGTTGACGGCATCAATCGGCTACAAATCTGCTGTCTACACTTCGATGGGACCACCCGCCAACAATTTGTACAGCACAGTCATCTACGCTTCCACTTCAACGGGAAGTCCGTTCGAGGCCCTTCTGTCGCCCCCCACTCAAGAATTGCTGTCCAGTACGACGACTATTTATGGCATAGGACAGATCACCTTCGGCGGTGGCAGTGCGACGGGCGGCGCATATCTTCGCTGCCGCCGGATGCACTGACATGACTCAGCTCAACGAAATCCCGGCGGGCGCCTCTGCTCAGATGTACGGTGTGCTTCGAGCAGGGATCGATGCACTCGACCTTCAGCAATCGATCACTTTTCAGGCGTACACGCTCACGATCCTGCCGATAGATCAGTACGTCTTCTGGCAGCCGACGACGATCGTCTGTGTGCAGGGGGCACTCACCTACTCTCAGCAGATCGAGCAGAACGAGGATGAGACGTTCGGAGACGCTTCGGTGATGTTCACCAGCGAGAGCGAGGTGACGAACTTCACCGATTCTCCGGTCAAGACGCTCTACGTGGCCTCGGTCGATGGTATTCGGTTTGCCTTTATGAGCCAGCGCGGATTTTTTGATCCGGCCGGGCTTTATCACTACTTTGGGCACTCGATCCCCCCTGCACTCGCCTCGCAACTCTTGGATGCACCAGGGAAGATTGACCCGAAGCAGGCGGTCGTCTCGAACAGCCTGCCGCTGTGGCTTGCGCTCAACAATTATCAGCCGAAGCTCGCCGGATGGTATTCAAACTCTACGCCGATCTATCCATCGTTCCTAGTGACACCGAATCTCGTGCCGCCCTACATCTCGGTGCATATCGGAGAGGATGACACGACGGCGGACCAGATGGCGCCGTTCATCACGCCGCAAGGGGATAGTTATCTTTTGTGCCGCGACCGGGTGCGTCTGACACTCTATGGTCTTCAGAACAACGCCGCGCAGGATTTCATCAACTGCGTGAATCAGTACAGCCTCTACAGCTGCAATTTCGGGATCTGCAATCTACCTGTGATCCGGGACGCAAAGCGCACGCAGGCGGAACTTTTGACGATCGCGATGAAAAAGGTCGTCGACTTTGAGATCTCATATAACCAATCGCGCGTAGCTGTGGTGGCTCAGCAACTCATCAAGCAAGCGATTGTCACGGTCGAATTGTCCACTCAACTCCCCAACCCGTAGGAGGGTTCTCGATGCCAAGTCCAATTCCGGTCATTCAATTTCAGCCCGAAGGCGATCAGTCGGCGCTCAATGTCACGGCAGCCAGCGTGATCAAAGCCTCGAAGGGCACCTTGTGCCGGATCATCCCGGTCGTCGTCGGCTCCGCGGGAAACATCACGATCAGCGACAGCACCTCGGCGAGCGGCAACACCGTGGCCAATGAGGTGATCACCATCCCGGTGGGGAGCTTAGCCATCGGGGTGCCCGTCGTCATCAATTGGCCGTGCGCCAACGGCATCGCGCTTTCGGCGATTCCCACCGGCGGACAGTACAGTTTTTCATTCAACTAGCCGCCCGTCGTGGCTCTCACAGCGGTTGGGCCGATCAACCAATCAATCGGCCTTCAGGGCGGCTCCTCGGCAGCCCTGAATATCACGGCTGCGGCAGTCATCAAACCATCGTCGGGCATCATCTGCCGACTGAGCGTTATCGCGCCGGGCTCCTCCGGCAACCTGACACTCAACGATTGCGCTTTGGTGGCGAACGCTGCGGCGTCCAACGAGATCGCCTCATTCCCGTCGGCCGCACTTGCGGCCGGGATGGTGCTGCTGCTCGATTGGCCGTGTGGCACCGGCATCACGGTTGGCGCGGTGACCGCGGGCGGCCAGTATTCCATGTCTTTCACTTAAGGAACCAACATGTCTCTCAATATCGTCACAGAAAATGTCTCGCTGACGGTGGGTGCCGCGCCGTCAACGCTACAGCAGACGGGGGCAATTATCTCGCAAGGCGGCACCAGCCTTGCGGCGAATTCGACCTTGATGCTCACGCAGCCCTCTGATTTGACGGCATCGCTCGCAGCGCCGCTTGCGATCACGTCGATGTCGGCATCTGGTGGCCTCGTCACGGTCGGCACGAGCGCAGCACTCCAAGGCGTGAGTGTTGGCGACACCTTCATCACGACGCTCGCCGGGCAGACGCCTGCGAGTTATGCCGGCCAAGTCACTGCCACGGTCTCTGGCGCCAGCGCCTTCACCTTTCCCTCGACCGCGACCGGAACCGTCACCGGCTTCGGCACCTTCACACCACCCGGCCAGGGCGAGTTGCTCGCCGCCGTTGCCTCATTCTTCGGCCAGGGCCAGGAGTTGGCCATCGAAGTCCTGGAACTGGGACCGGCGGATGGCAGCACGGGGCCTGGATTGCTCTCATCCTGGATCACAGCGAATGCCGGCATCTTCTACGGATACTGCGCGCCTCGTAATTGGGACGCAAAGGCGGGCTACCTCTCGCTGCTCGCAGCCTACGACAATGATGAATCGCAGACGTACTTTTTCACCACCACGACGCAGGCGAATTGGGGCAATTATGCCGGTATGAAGTGCGTCGTCGCATTCATCGAGGCGCCAAATCTGCCACTCACCGAATTCGACGCGGCAATGGGCTTGCAGGAATTGCTCTCGACCGCGCCGAATGCTGCCGCTCGCATGACGCCATTCTGCTTTCGCTTCGTCTATGGCGCGACGCCCTACCCGACGCGCGGCAACGGCGCGATTTTAACCGCGGCGAAGGCCGCCTACGTCAACTATATCGGCAAGGCCACCGAAGGCGGATTGCCGAACAACTTGCTCCTATGGGGCACGACGATGGACGGGCATGACATCGCCTTTTGGTGGGCCGCCGATTGGGTGCAGATCAATGGGGATCTCGTAGCCGCGAATGCCGTGATGAACGGCTCAAACGACTCGGAGAATCCGCTGGTCTACAATCAAGCGGGCATCGACTCCCTGCAGGATGTGGAGGGCGCGCTCGTCAATACGGGCATCGCTTACGGCATTTTGACGGGTTCGATGCTGAAGACCGACTACGCTTCGACGGCGGCGATGAACGCCGACATCGATGCGGGCGACTATCCGGCGACGGACATCGTGAACGCGATTCCAATCGGGTCTTATTCCGCTGCGAATCCGAACGACTACGGCCAGGGTAAGTACGACGGCCTCACGATTTTCGCCATCCCGCAGACGGGATTCAAGCAAATCGGGATCAATATCAACATTTCAAATCTGCTGACTTTATAGGAGCGCAACCGTGAACAATCCCCTCGTAGCGCAGGGTTATCTCAATAAACTGCGCGCCTCTGTCAGCCTGACCAATTTCTCGAATTTGAACGTGACGGCGCCGTTCCTGAATCGCGAAGGAATTCGACTCGCGCTCGAAGGTACGGCCACGGAGTATCTGCCGACGCTCACCGGCGCGGTTGGCAGCCCGAATCCGTACATGATGTGCTCAGTAACAATCAACCTGCTCAAGACGCAGTCCCTCTCGAATTCGTACAAGCTACAGATGGAATCATCGACGCTCATCGGTCCCTTTACGGTGCGGCCTGACATCATGAATTCCTCCTCCGCCTTCTCGCAAGCGAATCCGGTGATCGCTCAGGGCGGTTTGCCGGCGGGCGGTCTTGGGCCATATGAAATTCAGAACGGGTCCATCGTAAGCGTCGCGGAGCAGACATACGATGGCGGAGATGCAGGTTTCCGAATCACCCTGCGAGGTCTCTACAACATCAACAGCTCTCTTTACAACTGATGCGTGACCGCGTGTAGCGGTGTTTTTTTCAAGGAGTCTCGAATGCGAATCGACAAGCAGATGAATCTCGTGCTGGAGTTTGATCGCGAGAAGGAGCCGAAGGTCTATATCCACGCAACGCCCATCGAGGAGGAAACTTTCGCAAGTTACCATAGCATCATCGCCAAGACGTTCACAAAGATCTATGCTGGAGGCTATGGCCCGGTCGGCGGGCCGCCAGTCGCCGAAATGATTTTGCGCGACATCGCCGAAGCCGATCAAATATGGGAGAGCAAGGGGGGGCGCATCGGCGTTCGCGACGGCCTCGTCGCCGAGATTCATCGCAGAGCTGTTGTCCTGAGAGCGGGGCAGAATGGTGCCTGGGAACAGATGCCCTACGATGATGCGAAGGCGGCCGGAATTTTCAGTGCTCGCGAGGCGCGCGTCACGGAGGGTGCGCTCACTTTTTTTACTGTACTCTCGCTGATGCACGAGCCCGCTCAGCTAATCCCGATGCTCGAAATAGCGTGGAGCATGTTGCCTGCGCGGATCGAATCATTGAACTGTATGGAATTTCGGAATTTCTTGTCGACATCGACGAAGGCCGCCAATACTGGCGAGAAAAAGAAGGAGGGCTCGTCCGCACCGTCTTCGAGTGGATGAGCGGCGTTGGATTTCGCGTATTCTTCGAGCGTTATGGCGAAGTTTTTGAGTACCGCACAGCGCACGAATTTCGGCAACGATATCTCATCAAGGCGCTGAGCGGGTTGCGGCCAGCGATGTGAGTGATGCCCACACCAATCCTAAAAATTCAGGTAGATGACTCGGCGTTTCAGCGATTCAAAACGCTATACGACGATTACACGTCTTCCGTCAAGGCGCAGCCAGGCGCGTGGCGCCTGATTGGCGAGGAACAAGGCGCTGCCTGGACGCGCTACGAAAAGATGATGAAAGCCATCGGTCAGATGCCGGCCGCGCAGCAAGGGATCGTCGCCGCGATGAAGGAACATCAGAAGTTGCTGGAAAATTCCGAGCGTATGTGGGTGTCCGTCACCCACAAGACGAAGGACTTTTACGAGAACATCAAGGGCGCGACGGAATGGCTGCTGCGCTGGAGCGGAATCCTCACCGTCGTTGGTGGCGTCTTCGATGCTCTATCCATTTGGGGCATCATGCGCATGGCGGGACAAATCAGTGCTTCTCAAAAAGTAGCCGGTGGACTCGGCGTGAGCATCGGACAGGAGAAGGCATTCGGCCTTGCCTATCGCCCTATCTTTAATGACCCAGCGGCCTATCTTGGCTGGGTTCATGGCATGGAGACGGATGTCAGGAAGCAGGGTCCGATGAGTTATTTGCTGCACGGGCAGCCGACCGGAAATACGATGACCGACGCGCTCGCGATGATGGACTCGATTCGCGGCATTCTGCTGAGCACCGAGAAGCCGCTCTGGCAATCCAGGCTCACGTCGATGGATGTTCAAATGACGCCCGATGAGATGCAGCGGATGCACGATTATTCGCCTCAAGACTATGGCGAGTTGAGGGGTTACTACACAGCCAAGGCGAAGGAGTTGAATATCGGCGACGATACAGGGAGCGCGTGGGAGAAGTTCATGCGCACGATGGACGAAGTCGGCGACAAGATGCATAAGACGCTTGGCGAGGGGCTGGTGAAAATTTCTGGACCGCTCAGTGCTCTCGCGATGAGCTTCGCCCATATGATGGAGACGATCGTGTCGTCGGATCTGGCGAAAGACGCTATATCGAGTTTGGCGAAATGGATGGAAAATACCGCGAAGACGTTCGACAGCAAAACCGTCGAGCAGTCGGTGAAGAAATTCCTCGATGAGTTGGATAGTCTCGGTGGCGTGATGCACGCGATCACTCATCCCATTGAGGCGATCGGTGCAGCAATGCCCAATCTCATCGTCGGCCTCACTGGTATATACGGCTCGCCGATACCTGACCATAACACACCGCAAGCAAAGGACGATCAGGCGCGAAACCTGCGGCTCGCGGCGCAGATGAATGAAGTGTTCGGCTTGCCGAAGGGTATGCTCATCGCGCAGACGCTCACGGAATCTGGCGGATATTCGGATGTAGCGAACAGCCCGAAGGGCGCTCAAGGGGTGATGCAGATTGAGCCGGCGACTCGGGATTATTTGAATAAAAAGTACGGCCTGCATCTGAATCCTTACCTCCCGGGAGAGGCCTATCATCTCGGCGCGCTTTACGACAAGGAACTGATCGAGAAATTCGGCTCTGACCCTGAAGGTATTCGCAAGGCACTCGCCGCGTACAACGCGGGGCCTAATGCCAAGGACGGTATCATTGCATCGAATAATCCTAATTGGTTATACGGCTTGCCAACACAGACGCAACAGGCGGTCAAGGCTGAAGTAAAGGTTATGGTAGATGTTCAAAACGGCACGGGCTCCGATATCAACGCCACCGTTCATCAGGTGCCCTCGTCCGGCATGGGTGATGTCAGTAACGCCATCGGTAGCGCATTCCCCGCATTTGGCGCGGCGGCCGGGCTCTACAAGATGACGCAGTAGGAGGCGCCGCGCATGTCCGTCTCTCCGCAGCAAATCGCGTGGCAACTCGCTTTCGAGGGATCGCCGATCATTCTCACGCGCGGCATCGCGGCCTCGATGGGCGGCGCGCTGCCGATCATCGCCTTGACCGAAGGTGCGAATTTTCTCGCCTCCATCATGAGCGGGAACATCAATACCGTCTTCGCGCGTCTGTTCGCGCACTTCAATCCGATTCCAGGCGCGACGATCATCAAAAACACCATAACGAAGTACCCACTCGCGAATCAGAACGTCGCGGCGAACGCGATCATCTCGCAACCGCTCAATGTGTCGCTTCGCATGACATGTCCTGCGCAGCCGCAGCCGGCGCCGACGAATCCAACTCCAGGCTTGAATCTGCCGGCGCTGCCCTCGATTGGCGGGCTCAACTTGAATCCGCAGTCTCCGTCCGTGAGCGGATTTAGCGGCAAGCTCATGACGATGCTCTCGCTGCAGGCGACGATAGCTCAGCATTGCAACATGGGGGGAACCTTCACCGTGCTGACTCCGAGCTTCATCTACGTCGATGCGCTGCTCCTGGAGCTTCGCGAGGTCTCCGGCCAATCCGGCAATTCTCAAGCGCAGACGGTGTGGCAATGGGATTTCGAGAAACCGCTGGTGAGCGCGCAGGCCGCGCAGTCGACGCAGAACGGGCTCATGGCGCAGATTACCTCGGGCGCAGCCATCGGCGGAGTACCGAACTGGAGTTCCGCCGGCTTCGGCCTCGCCTCCTCGAATCCGATCTCGATGATCGTCAATAGCTTGACGCCGGTGCCCTCGCAGGCGCCGACCGTGCCATCACCATTACTCCAATGAGTAGCGTCTTCGTCGATTTCGCAGGCTCGGTCGCGGCGCCATTCCAATTCCAGCCGATCGTCGATGGTGTGTCTTATAACGCCATCGTCACCTGGAATATGTTCGGCCAGCGATACTACCTGAATCTCTACGATCAGAGTGGCAACCTCGTCATCTGTGTGGCCGTCGCCGCGAGCGGCCCGCGCATCCCGGCGAGTTTCACCTGGAGCGCGAACGTCGCGACCGCTTTGCTCCAGGAGCCGCATAATGTGCCCATTGGGGGCATCGCGCAGATTCGCATGTCAGAGACGGGCAGCGCGTTCGATGGCGATGTTGAGGCGCTCGCCGTGGACGAGGTAACGCTCACCTACCCGCTCGGCGGCAATCCCGACACAGTGACGCCCGCGACGGGCGTTGCGGATTTCGCGCTGAATCTGCTCGCCGGCCTCGGCATCGGATGGCTGACGTACCACTGGGAGACGCAGCAATTCGAGTATGAGGGCACCTGAGCGATGCGCTATTACGAGTTGACCATCTCGAATCCAAATGGGCAGATCTACAAGCCATCACCTACGGCCGAATCCTTTGTGCTGGGTTCCTCGGGACCGAGTTTCAGTTCGCTCGTGCGGCCTGGCGGACCTACGGACCCGGGGGCGCTCAACATCGAAATCGACATCCCGGTGTACGCCTACCATACCCCGCAGGGCGGTTCGCGCATCGTCGTATGGGGCATCGGCTTGAAGATGATGGCGCAGCAGAGTTTGAGCGGGAGCAATTTCATCTTGAAGGGCGGAATGTCGCAGGGGCTTCCGCTCGCAAATCCGGTGCAGCAGGGGACTCTCGCCACCGGGTTGATTTTTCAGGCGTATGGGAACTGGCAAGGCAATAATCAGACGCTCGAAATGATCTGCAATCCCGGGCGCATCGACCCGTCATCGAGCGGCGTGATTCCCTTCGCTTGGCGCAAGGGCTTGTACCTTAAGGATGAGGTCATTTCGCGGCTGCAGGCGGCCTTCCCGACCTTCTCGGTGGTTTGGGATGTCGGCGCCACGCTCTACGCTTCGGTCGACTACGTGTTCAAGGCGGCGACACTCGCGGAGTTTTCCCAAAACTTAATCGCGATCACGCAAAAGCTCGGTGCGAATCAGATCAGCCCGGCCTATCCTGGACTTCGCATCGCGGTGAATGACAAGCAATTCATCGTTTCCGACAACATGACAGCCTACAATAAGATTCCGCTCGCGCTTCAGGATTTTATCGGCCAGCCGACGTGGATCAGGGGCAACGAGATCACCTTCAAGACGGTCATGCGCGGCGATATCGGCTTGTTCGACGAGGTTGTCTTCCCGACTGGGGTGATTGCCCCGTATGTGCTCACGACGCCGGCCGCCGCCTTCCCGGGCTCGCCTGCGAGGAGCAATTCGGTGTTTCAGGGTAAATTTTTCATCACTGAGGCGCATCACTGGGGGAATTTCCGGCAAGCTGATGCCGATAGCTGGGTGACGGTTTTCACCGCTGTCTCGACGGGGTACTTCCCGAATGCCTAGCGCACAGAAAACACCACTAAGCCGCGCACTCTCGGCCGCCATACGGGCTGGGAGCCTGGAGGAGATTGGCAAGCTCGGGCTCACGCTCCCGGGGCATGTCGTCTCGGTGAGCGGCATCATGGTTACGGCAGCCTTCGATGTCCACACGTTGCCGCCCTACGCGCCCGGGCAGCCGCCTCCGAAGCCGGTCGCCTCGTTGCCGCTGGTTACGATCCCCCTGGCGACATCGTCCTATGTGCGCCTTCCTATTCAGCCTGGCGACGTGGGCCTGGCGGTGCCTGCCTCCGTGCTCCTGGCGGCGATCTACGGACAGCCAGGGGCGGCGACGCCAGTGCTCGGCGGCCTGGTGCCGAATATGTCGGCGATGTTCTGGCTCCCCATCGGCAGCCAAGGCTTTTCGCCCGTTGACGGGAGCCTGCTGGTGATGTATGGGCCGCTCGGCGTGCAGATTCTCGGCGCTCCTCCGCCGGCCGGCCTCATCGGGCCTCAAATCAAGGTCGCGGCGACGAGTATCACACTCAGTGTCGGAAGCAGCTCGATTGTCATCACGTCCACGGGAGTAACCATTATGGGAGAGGATTTCATTACGCACGATCACGGACCCGGGAGTTACAACATTCCCGACGTAGGATCGGTGGTCGGCGATTCGGGGCCGGTGGTGGGCTGATGCGCACCTACGGCCGAGTGACCAATTCTGACGGCAGCAAGATATGGCTGCCCGTCGAGACGGATGCCAATGGCTTCAACGATCTCGTGTACTTCACGACGATGTGCCAAGTTCTCAAACTCAACTTGAACGAAGATCCGTTTTACGCAAACTTCGGATTGCCGCAGCTTCAAGCGGTCCAGCAAGGCGTGCCGCCGGATATGTACGTCGCCTTCACGCAAGCGGCATTCGCGCCTTACTTCGCGTCTCTCCAGATTTCGCGGGCCTCGAATAGCAATCCGCCGACGTACAACGCATCAGCTATCACCCACCAGGGGGCAGTGCTGACTTCACAAACGGTGCTTCCGACATGAGTACGCCAAACCCTTTCGCGCTCCCGCTCATCGCTGGCCCGAACGGATTTCAACCGACGCCTCCGGCGACGCTTCTAGCACAGATGGCGTCCATCGCTACTGGCCTGAGCCCGGGTATCACGACGAATCTGCCGGGCTCGCTCGTCTCGGACATGCTTGGATCGTCCACGGCAGCGGTATCGCTCTGCGATCAGGCGCGCGTCGAACTGCTCAATAGCTTATCGCCCTCCGGCGCAAACGTATTCCTGCTTCAGCAGATTGGCGCCGCGCTCGGCGTGAAGCTCGGCCAGCCCTCGAATTCGAGCGTGTTTCTCGTCTTCCATGCGCCCTCGAATATCGGCTACGTCATCACGAACGGATTCCAGGTCTCGGACACAAACGGGAATGTCTACGCCGTGCAGGGCGGCGGCGCGATCTTGAGCAGCGGCTATTCGGCGACGCTCTATGCCGTGGCGACGACCGCTGGAACCTTTGCCTCGGCCGCCGGCACCTGTACGAACATCGAAACCTCGGTGCCTGGACCGATCTCGCTCAGCGTCACGAATCCGAATATGGGCACGCCCGGGAATCCGAACGGCGAGAGCTTCTATTCGTATCGCCAGCGCGTGATTCAAGCGCAGCTCGCGGCCTGCTCCGGCGGACCTCGGCTCTTGAAGACGCTTCTGAATCAAGTCACGGGCGCGGCGAACCTTACATCCATACAGGTTGTCACCGGCACCGGCATCAAGGTGGTAGTCGGCGGAAGCGCCGACCCCTATGCGATTGCCTATGCAATTTTTCAAGGTATAGGAGACCTCTCGCAACTCACGGGCTCGACCGTGAGCGGCGGACGGAACACGTCCGCTACGCTGAATGACTACCCGGACAATTACACCGTCGAATGGGTGACGGCTCCCATACAGACGGCAACGCTCTCTGTGACGTGGAATACGAGTTTGTCGAGTTTCTCACGGGGCGCCGCCGTTCCTGGCCTCGTGCAAGCGCCGATGGCTGCGTACATGAATAATCTCGCGCCGGGCCAGGTCATCAATACCTTCGACCTCGCGACGATTTTTCAGACGGCCGTGCAGCCGATCCTCGACGTATCGCTCCTCACTCGCCTCATCATCAGCGTCTACCTCAATGGCACGCTGATAAATCCAGGCTCCGGCACATACGCGGTGCAGGGCGATGTCGAAAGCCTCTGCTCGTGCCTACAGACGGGCGTCGCGGTCGCACAGGGCTGATTCCATGCTCCAGGAAACCATCAACGCTTACCTATTTGATCAGTATTCGGACGATGAGGATGTGCAAGGCTTCATCGACGCCTACAATCAGGCTACGCAGTATTTCGTGAATTGGTTTTCTCAAATCGGGCTGTCGGATTGGACGAATCTTCAGCAGCAGACGGTGAATGAGGGCGATGCCAATCAGTACACCGTCGATCCTGGGCTCCTCGATTGGGTGCTCACGAATCTCTACGGAATGCCTCGTCCCTCCTTCACGCAATCCGAGACGGCGGATGTGGGATCTGTCGATACGATGGCGCTCGCCTCGCTGCCGCTCAATGTCTACACCTTCGGCACGGAGTTGGGCTACTACGTCGACGATGACTGGTATCAGCGCATCGCGACATGGAACCTATATGCGGCGGATGGAAAGAATTTCAGCATGTTGTGGCTCAAGCGCCGGATCATGCGATTCATGCTGGGCCTGAATGGAACGGACCCGGCTCCTGGCGCTCAACCCTCGGGCGCCACGCTCTACGCGGGCTGCGAGACGACGTGGCCGATTGGCGTGACGGTGGCTGTCTCCTCGGGCGTGCGAACGATGACCATCATCATCAACCAGAGCGCGCTCTCGACTATCGCGACGAATCTGCGCCCCAATATCTGCGCCATCTTCGAGGCGTCGCTTCTCGGTGGCGTTTTAGAAATGCCAGTGCAGTATCAGTATGTCGTGAACATCGAAACGGCGATGAGCTTGACCATCGAGGGCCTGCCGGCCTCTTATTCCGCCGCATCGTTCTCAGAGATTGGCGGCAGCGTCACGGCGAATGTCTCCGGCGGCACGATCCCCTACACATACGCCTGGAATATAATCGCCGGCAGCGGGATAACCGTTGTAACGCCGACCGCGCAGACGACGGTCCTGGAGGCGGAACCGCTGCCTGGCACGACGGTATCGGCGAACGTGCAATGTCTTGTGACCGATTATGTCGGCTACCATATTTCGCTCTCATTCCCAGTGTCGATCAAGAATACGATCCAGGCGATTCTGAATGCGAAGATGGTGGCTTCCACCTGGGGTAATGATCCTGGAACTCCGAATAGCTACGGCTATCTGCAGGGTACGGTCGGCACACTCTCGCCCTCGACGGACAAAAACGGAAATATCATCCGTCAGATTGCCATCACAGGAGGTGCCACTAGTAGCCTGCTACTGCAATGGGCGGAAGTCGTGGCGTCGAATTATTTCACCGAACTCTTTATCCCGGAGCTGGGCCTGACACTCTACGCATCGAACGCCTCTTACAACGGCGCTGGAGGTCGAGGCGATTTCTCATGGGTCGTGGAAGTCAAGTTCACCGTCGGATCAACGTACACCATCGTCATCGCTTAAGAGGAGCCCGCACGCATGGGCAGCTTGCAATTCACGAATAACGCTAAGACGACCCTCGCCGGATCACTATCCGCGAGTGCAACCACCTTCGGGCTCACAGCAGGCGGCGGCGCTCTATTCCCCGCGACCACGGGCGGCAATACGTTCATCGGCACGATAACGAAGAATGGCAGCCCGAATGTGCAGGAAATCGTGCTCGTGACCGGGCTCTCGGGCGATACCATTACGAGCTGCACTCGCGCCTATGAAGCGATAGGTGGCGTGCAAACGGCGCTCACTTGGAATGCGGGAGATACCTTCTCGCTCAATCCGACGGCGGCGGCGCTCGGTTCATTCGCCTCGGCGGCGGCGCTCGCGGAGGACGTGACCACCCTCACGTCTTACGCGGTGGCGCAAGGTCCCAACTATTGTGTCGCCAGCGTCGGTGGAACAGCAAATAATATCGTCTGCGCGTGGGCGGCTGGCACCCTGGAGAGCCGAACTATTGGGATGCCGCTGCGCTTCCTCGCCATAGCAACAAATAACGGACCAATGACTTTGAATGACGGTGGCGGCGCACTCCCGCTCTACTCAATCTACAGTAGCGGCTCTTTGCCGCCGAATGCGATTCAATCGGGGAAAATTTATGAAGTGATGTTTGACGGCTACGGCTATCAACTCACAGGATTCCGTTCTGTTCGCGGCACGTTTGAATTAGGACTCACCGGAGTTTCCGGTTCTTCTAGCAGCATCTGCACGGTCACTCAAAATGACAACATCGTCACTCTACAGATGTTTGGAGCAGCACTCGCGACGCCGAACGCTACGACGATGACGCTGACGGGACTTCCGTCCGCTTTCCAAACCGTCGTCGAACAAAAAGTACCGATAATCTGCACCGACTATGGTCAGCCTTGCATGGCAATGGCTGATTTCGGCGTCAGCTCATCCACCATCGTACTGTCCAAGCTGGTAATTGTTGGGGGCGTTCCTCAATTTTCACCCATCGGCTGGAGTAGCAGCGGCACGGGAGCGAAGGGCGTGCAGGCGACGACGATCTCGTATCTGCTCACATGATTGAACTACGAGGTAAGACCGAGACCATGGGTACAATTTTCGAGACGATCTACAATGAAATGAAGGCGGTTCCCATCACCATGACGCTCGTGATTAGCATCTGTGCGACCGTTTACATTTTGTGGACCGATCACGTTTCAAAGGCCGATTTTCAAGAACTCAGATTGCAGGTGCAGGGTGTGAAATGCACGTTGGAGTCCGATCACGCGGACACCGAACTGCACAAAACAGAAGAGGAACTCTTTGAGTTGAACCAACACATCAAGGAAGTGAGGGGCGGAGTGGCGGATGATCTGTATTACAAACGCATCGATGAGCTTACACACCGGCATGAAGAACTGTCGCGCGCCACCGAACGCTTCG
>Ga0302320_10017881_pt1 | contig 14348 bp, 5 predicted proteins | sample Bog_T0_3_FD_202130 | JGI IMG/M metagenome (GOLD analysis project Ga0302320, IMG submission 202130) | Peat permafrost microbial communities from Stordalen Mire near Abisko, Sweden - Bog_T0_3 | ecosystem: Environmental > Terrestrial > Soil > Wetlands > Peat | place: Sweden: Abisko, Stordalen Mire...
GGACCTGATCAAGAATGTGTCGCTGGAGGAAGGGGTGAACCGGATGGCGGTGTGGGCGAAAAAAGTGGGTGCGCGGCAGGGCCAGCCGTTTTCCGGCGTGGAAGTCACCAAAAACATGCCGGCCTCCTGGGCCAAACTGCTTCAATAGCCCGGCGGAGGAGGATTACTTTTTCACTTCCACTTTCGGCGCGCCCAGCCGGAATATTTGTCCCGCTTCGAGGAAGCGCGTGGGCGTTAGCCGGAGAAATCGGAGCATCCAGAAATCGTTGTGCTGGCGGAAGGCATTTATCTTTTTTCGCCACTGACGGATCTGCGGCAGCAACCGCCAGACATCCGCAAAGGCCCGTCCGTACGATTTGCGCACAAACGTCCAATTGCGGGTGGCCACCAGGAAAAATAACGCCTCGGCCAGCAGCATGCACACGTGCGGTATGACAATGAGCAGCAAGATGTGCTGGCAATTCCGCAGCACCACCAGCAGCCCGTTGCGCGCCGATAGGAAGCGTTTCATGTCATTGGTGCGCAACTCCACATGCTTGGTGCCGCCGGCCGGACTCGCCACCGCCGCGCCCCGGTGATGAACCCGCGCCGCCGGCGTGCTCATGCCCCGGCCACCCGAGGCCCAGACGCGCCAGCCCAAATCCAATTCGTCGCCATAAATCAAAAATTCCGGTTCATACGCGCCCACTTTAAAAAAACAATCCTTGCGAATCACGAACGCGCAGCCGAACCCCGAAAACATTTCACGCGGTTCGGAGTGATCCGGCGTCAACGCGCCAACGCCAAACCAGTCAAAGCCGCTTGCGCCAAAACCCTGGAAGGTGTTGTCGTCATAATTGACCACGCGCATGGAAAAAAGATCCACGCCGGGATTGTCCACTGCGGCCTTGAGCGCCATTTCCACACAATCCGGCTCCAGCCAAAGATCGTTGTTTAAGATGAAAATGAGAGGCGAATGCGCGGCTGCGGCGCCGATATTGTTGGCTTCGCAATACCAGAGATTTGCGCCGTTGTTAATGAAACGCAATGCCGGCAGGCGCGGCGCATAGCGTTCGCAAATTTCCCGCGAGTTGTCTGTTGAGCCATTATCGGTGATGATGACTTCCAACCGGTCGGCCGCCGTTTGATTGCAGATGGATTCGAGGCAACGGTCAAGCCATTGCGCGCCGTTGTAATTCAGGATGACCAGGCTGATTTCAATGGGCATGGCGCGGTCTCAGACAGAAGGCTCGATAATATTTGGCTCGGGAATGGGTACAATAAACCGGCCACCGCGCTTTTGGTATTCCTTTTCACGCTTGATGATTTCCGGCGCGAAATTCCAGGCCAGTAACAGCGCATAATCAGGCTGATCGGCCAGCAGCCGCTCCGGCGGGCGCACCGGAATCCACGATCCGGGGGCGATTTTATTCTGTTTGAACGGCGTGTTATCAATGATGTAGTCCAATTCGTTCGTGCTCAGGCCGCAGGTGTTCAGCAGGGTGTTCCCCTTGGCCGACGCGCCGTAGCCGATAATGCGTTTGCCCTGCGCCTTGAGCTTGCGCAGCAGCGCCGGCAGTTCCGTGCGGATATGCGCGACGCGTTGGGCAAAGGCCTCCCACGTGGCCGGTTCGGCCAGCCGCATTTGTTTTTCCTTTTCCAACGCCTGGGCCACGCTGGGATGGATTCCGGCTTTGGAAGAACGGTGGCGCAGGTGGAATAAAATTGACCCGCCATGAATCGGATAATGGTCCACGCGTGATAAAACGAAGGCGGAGTTCTTCACCAGCGCCTCGATGGCGGCCACCGATATATAGGAAAGGTGTTCGTGATATATCGTGTCGTATTCCGTGTGTTCAAAAAAGTCCACGACGTATGGCACTTCGAATGCGATCAAGGTTTCCGCGTGTGAGACCGTCTCCAAACCGGCGACCAGATCGCGCAAGTCGTCAATGTGCGCAAAGACATGCCGGCCCAGGATCAAGTCCGCCGTGCCCCATTCCGCCCGCAGCTTTTTTGCATTGGCCGCATTAAAAAATTCCTTGCGGGTTGGTATCGCTGTGGCGAGAGCCACGTCGGCGATGTTTCCGGCCGGCTCAATGCCCAGGACCTCGCAACCCTGCTCCTTGAATTTTTTCAGGAACACGCCCGTGTTCGAAGCGATTTCCAGCACCTTTGATCCCGCGCCCAGCAATGCCGTTGAAAGCAAATGCGTCATCATTTTGTTCAGGTGGGTGTCCATTGTTTTGGACGTGGAGGTGACGTAGGCGTAATGCGAGTAAAGGATTTTCGGATCCACGGTGTCAGCCAGTTGCACGAGTGAACAGTCCGGGCACAGCACCACGCGCAACGGCAGCGAGATTTTGTAACCCGGCACCTCTTCCGGTGTGAGAAAATCATTGACCAGGGCTGTGTTCCCGAGGTCGAGTATGAGTTTGAGGTTTTGCGAGCCGCAGGTGCGGCAATGTGTTCGTGCCTGGATCATAATGGCGGTATTGGATGCGGTGACTGCGGGTTTAATTCGTTGAGGATTTCATGCACAGGATCACGCCTCGCTTCGCTTTTGCACGGGAGGCTGACCACGGTCCACGCGAAAAAGTTCATGCCGGCTGCCGCGCGCGTCCGGATCGCCTGGCTGCGCCTCGACGCGGGAGCCCGGCCACCCGGAAACTTCGCGCATCCCGGCACTTCAATTTGTTGCCATACTGTGGACATGGGGCGCAAAAGCTACTCGAAATCAATTCATCTGCGCGAGCATTTTCCTCAGGCCGCTCCGCCAGGAACCCAGTTCGCGGCCAAAGTGGCGCGACAGTTTTTCGTTGCTCATGACGGTATAATCAGGCCGGCACATCGTCGCGTTAAAAAACGAACTCAACACCGGCTCGACCGGCGGTTCCGTGGAAATCAAACGCGCGCGGGCTGCCTCCGCCAAAATGCTTTTTGTCCAGTCAAAACGGCTCAACCCCTCGTCATTAACCGCGTGAAACAGGCCATGGGTGCCGCCGTGGATGAGGTCCAGGGTCCACCCGGCCAGATCGGAGGCGAAAGTAGGCACTGAAACCTGATCGGTGGCTGCTTTGATTGGCCGGCCTTCCCGCACCATCTTTAAGATCGTATGAATGAAGGTCTTAGCCTGTGTCGGATGCGAGTCAAACACCCAACTAGTGCGCAGAACCAGATGCGCCGGCGAGGCCCGGAACACAGCCTGTTCGCCAGCCAGTTTGCCCGCCGCGTAATGGTTCAGTGGATTCCCCGCGTCAGCCTCGCTGTACGGCGACTTTTTTGCCCCGTCAAACACATAATCCGTACTGTAGTGGACCAGCCGGATGTTTCTTTCGGCGCAAATTTCCGCAAGTTTCCGGGGGCCCGTGGCATTGACCGCCCAAGACAGCTCGCGTTCCGTTTCACAACGGTCCACCAGATTATATGCGGCGGTGTTGATGACCACCTGCGGTTGCAAATCCCCGAGCCGTTGGGCCATCACATCCGCCCGCGTCAGGTCAAATTCCGCGTGATCGAGAAAATGAAAATCAAGATCGCGCGGCGCAATCTTTTTAAATTGATAAGCCAGCAGGCCGCTGCCACCGGTGACAAGAATGCGTTTCATGGTGAAAATTCGTGCGGCAAGCTTAGAGCGTTTTCATTACTGCGTCCACAATTGCCGATGGACACTCGCGCACTCGATTCGTTAGATTGTGCGCCCGTCAATGCATATCCACTGGATTGCCAACACCATCGTGCCGCCGCCCATTTCCTTGAGCGGTGGCGACCGTATCATGGTTGAATGCATCCGCCGCTGGAGCCGGGAACATAAAATAACGGTCTATGGCAATGAGGGTGCGAGGCAGCTTTGCGACTGGTTTGAGTTGAAAGGCATCGAGCACGTCACTTGGCCGGCGGATCACTATAAAAAATACGGGCGTCTCTTCTGGTGGTTCATGCAGATGGTCAAAGGCAACCAGGCGGTGCGGGACATCCAGTTCTCCCCGGACGAAAAACATCTCATCATGGCCACGTCGGAATTTCATCCAAGCTGCATTCCGGCCATGCGGTTGAAAAAGCGTTACCCGGATGCCCCGCTGGTGGTGGGACTCTATTTCTTCGCTCCGAAATGGTTCTCCGGGCAGCCGGGGCCGGGTTTGATGTTCACGGCCTATCGCCCGTTCCAGCAGCGCATTTATCAGCGCACCTTGCGTGAGGCAGAGATGATTCTCACGACCGTCGTCTCCGACCGCGACCTGATGATTGCGGACGGACGTTCGCCGGAATCCGTCTTTGCCGTGCTGGGCGGCGTGGATTTATCTATCCCGCAGAGCGTGCCTGAACCAAAGGAAAAGACATTCGACGCCGTTTTCATTAGCCGGCTCCATCCGCAAAAAGGCCCCATGGAACTGATGGACGTCTGGAAGATTCTAATGCAAAAAAGGCCGGAGGCACGGCTGGCGATGATTGGTTCGGGACCGCTGGACGCGCAGTGCAAGGCCAAGGCGGAAAAACTCGGGATCGCGCGGAATGTGGAATTTTTCGGCTTTCGCGACGGCGTGGAGAAATACAAAATCATCAAATCCGCCCGCGTGGTGGTTTATCCGGCCGTGTTTGAGGTGGGCGGGATGGCGTCGGCCGAGGCTTTATGCTGCGGGTTGCCGGGCGTTTCGTTTGATTTGCCGCCTTTGCGCGTGTATTATCCGCGAGGTTGGCTGAAGGCGCCGCCCGGAGATTTCGCGGGACTGGCCGACTGCATTTACCGTCTGCTGACCGATGAAAAGCTTTACACCGAAACGAGCAAGGAAGCCTATGCCGCCGGCTTGGAATGGGACTGGAACGCCCGCGCCAAGGCCATGTGGGACGCCATCGAGCGCAGCATCGCGCCAGGAGCGCCGCCGTTTTTCACCCAACTCCCCAAATAGCCATGCTAGTAAAATCGCTGCGCAAGACGCACAGTGCATGGAACGGACTGCTTGGTTTTATTCGACTGCTGCTGCCCCGTCTGCTCGGGCTGCGCACCGGTGTTGCTACCCGGGTCGGTAGGGGCATTGACTGGCCCCTCGGCAATGTGCGGAATGTTCAAATCGGTGACCATGTCAGTCTGGGCACGCGGGGATGGTTTTATCTGCCGCTGAACAACCGGCGGGCAAAAATCCAAGTCGGTTCTGGCACGTCCATTGGCAATGATTTTGTCATCACCTCCAACAGTCTGATTCAAATAGGGCGCGACTGCCTGCTTTCTTACCGTGTGACGGTGATGGACCATTCACATGTCACCGGGCCCGGCGTTGGACCCGTGACCAGCGGGCTTACGGAAGGCAAACCTGTGAGCATCGGCGACAAATGTTTTCTCGGCTGCAACGTGGTCATCATGCCCGGCGTCACCTTGGGCGAAAACTGCATTATTGGCGCGAATTCCGTCGTCACCAAATCTTTCCCTGCGGGTTCAATCATTGCCGGCGCACCGGCAAAATTGTTGGGTAATGTAACTCCGGCAGGGCCTGAAAAATAAACGATGGTCCGTTTTGATATTCGACAAGTTATCGTAACAATTTTTTTATTGCAATAATCGGGCCTTATCCGCTATTGTTACCGTTACCGACACGGCTACTAACCCATGTCGTAGAAGTTCTTGGTCAAGCGGGTGACAAAACCTTAATCATTATGAAAAGGATTACTCAAATTCTTCTGGGAAAACTATTGTTGCTTGCCCTCGCCATTGCTGTTGCAGCAGGTGGGTCCATTGCGCATGCTGGCTGCACACCGCCGCCTTCAGGCATCGTGGCTTGGTGGCCGGCCGAGGGCAATGCGCTGGATATTATTGGCGCCAACAACGGCACATTGGTGAACGGCACCAGCTTCACCAACGGGGAAGTGGGCGAGGCTTTTTATTTTAACGGCATCAATAATTTTGTGCTGGTGAATGCTTCGCCCAGCCTCATGACCGGCTTGCAAAATGGGTTTACGTTTGAGAGTTGGATCAACCCGGCAACGGTGACTTCGACTGTAGAGTTGTTTGAATATGAGCGGGCGCTCGCGACATACAATGGCTCGGACGTTGGTATCCTATTTGCGATTCACAATCAAATGCCTGACGGCAGTCCCGGCTCCTGTCTCTACGCCAATCTGGTGGATACAAACAATGCCCATGTCCTGGCCTCCCCGGCAAATATTCTCGCGGCCGGAATCTGGCAGCATGTCGCCTTGACTTATGACAGGGCTTCGGGAGCGGCTGCTATTTATATCAATGGCGTGGCGGTGACCCAGACAAATCTGGGAGTTTTCACGCCAATTACCGGGTTTACCAATTTGTTGCTGGGTGCGCGCACCACCTATGGTTCAATCGCTAACCCGCCCAACGCCTATGCCGGCAGCATGGACGAAGCAAGTTTTTACAACCGCGCTTTGTCCTCGAATGAGATTGCCGCCATTTACCACACCGGCAGTGCGGGCAAGTGTACCACGCCGGTGGCGCCCTACATCACCGCGCAGCCGCAGGGCCAGACGAATGCGGTCGGCGGGTCTGCGAGCTTTGTTGTGGTGGTCGGCGGGACCGCGCCCTTGAGCTACCAGTGGAGTTTCAACCATACCAACCTGGTGGGCGCGACCAACGCCACGCTGACATTGAACAACCTCCAGCCGAACCAGGCGGGCAATTACGCGGTGCTGGTATCCAACGTGGCGGGTTCCACCAACAGCGCAGTTGCTGTGTTGACGGTGCCGACAACTACGCCGCCTTCCTGTGACCCGCCGCCCTTGGGCATCGTAGCGTGGTGGCCGGGCCAGGGCAACGCCACTGATATAATTGGGGGGAACAATGGCACCTTGGTGAACGGAACGAGCTTCACCAACGGAGAAGTGGGCAGTGCCTTTGATCTTGCCGGCGGCCAATATGTAGTGGCCAATCCCGCTACGCCCTCGAGTTTGGATGTTGGTCAGGGATCGGGTCTGACTTTTGAGGAATGGATCAACCCGACTACGGTAACGGCCGAGGAACTCCTGTTTGAATACGAGCGTGCGCTGGGTACCCCCAATGGTTCGGACGTGGGAGTGACGTTTGCCATTCATGCTGACTCGGGAGGAATTTTGTTTGCCAATGTGCTGGACACCAATGACGTGGCCCACAATTTTTACACGCCGCCCGGTCTGCTGGTGCCGGGTGTTTGGCAACACATCGCCTTGACGTATGACAAGGCCTCCGGGGTTGGGGTGCTCTATATCAATGGAACCGGGGTGACAGTAACCAATCTGGGAAGTTTCACACCGCACACGAGTTTCACCAATTTCTTGATGGGCGCGCGCACAACCTTTAATTCCACGGCCAATCCGGGGGCGCAATACACCGGATTGCTGGATGAAATAAGCGTGTACAATCGCGCTTTGTCCTCGAATGAAATTGCCGCCATTTACCACGCGGGCAGTGCGGGCAAGTGTACCACGCCGGTGGCGCCCTACATCACCATGCAGCCGCAGAGCCAGACCAATACCGTCGGCGGGTCTGCCAGCTTTGTTGTGGTGGCTGGCGGGACAGCGCCCTTGAGCTACCAGTGGAGTTTTAACCACACCAACCTGCTGGGCGCCACTAACGCCACCCTCACCCTGCCGAATGTGCAGTTGGCACAGGCCGGCAGCTATGCCGTGGTGGTCAGCAATTTCGCTGGTTCCACCAACAGTCTAACCGCGCTCCTGACGGTCCTGACACCGGTGCCGCCCTCTTGTGACCCGCCGCCGTCAGGCATCGTCGCCTGGTGGCCCGGACAGGGCAATGCCAACGACATCATAGGCGGCAACAACGGCAAGGTGGAGGGCGGGCTTGGTTTTGCGCCGGGCGAGGTTGGCCAGGCCTTCCTTTTCACCGCCACCAACGAGGATGTCAAGATTCCCGCCAGTGCCAGCCTGAATGTCGGCGCCACCAACGGCTTCACCCTGGAAGCCTGGGTCAATTGCTACAATCCGTCGGCACTGAATCCGATTTTTGAATGGAACCAGGGCGACGGCATGACCTACTGGGGAGTGCATTTTTACGTGGGCGCAGCCGGCCCCGGCTCGCTCTACGCCAATGTGGTGGACAGCACCGGCAATTGGCACCGTCTTTGGTCTGCCCCCGGCATTGTGGCGTCCAACGTCTTCACGCACGCGGCTCTGACCTACGATAAAGCGTCTGGCGTGGCGACTCTCTATTGCAACGGAACAGTTGAGGCCCAGTCCAATTTGGGCAGCTTTACGCCGCTGACCACCTATAGTTTGTATCTGGGCCGACGGATTGGTCCGGACGCAAACTTTACTTTTTCGGGGATGATAGATGAGCCGTCCATTTACAACCGCGCCTTGTCTTCGAACGAGGTTGCGGCCATTTACTTGGCCGGCAGCGCCGGCAAATGTCAGCCTTCGCCTCTGGCTCCGGTCATCACTCGCCAGCCGACCAATCTGACGGTCACCGCCAGCAACACCGCAGTATTTGCGGTTACGGCCACCGGCACGGCTCCGCTCTCTTATCAATGGAGTTTCAACCACACCAATCTGCTCGGTGCCACCAACGCCACCCTCGTTCTGCCGAATGTACAGCCTGCACAGGCCGGCAGCTATGCCGTGGTGGTCAGCAATATCGTCGGTTCCACCAACAGTCTTGCCGCGCTCCTGACCGTCCTGACACCGGCGCCCCCCTCTTGTGACCCGCCGCCTTCAGGCATCGTCGCCTGGTGGCCCGGTCAGGGCAACGCCAACGACATCATCGGTGGCAACAACGGCACGTTGATCAACGGAACCGGTTTTGCCAGTGGTGAAGTGGGTACGGCCTTCAGCCTTAATGGTGTCAATAATTACCTTCTGATTAACCCAGCCTCTCCGTCCAGTTTGGATGTCGGTGTGGCTGGCGGACTGACCTTCGAGGAATGGATCAAACCCAACACGGTTTCCACCGAAGAAGTTATGCTGGAATATGAACGGGCGCTGGGAACGGCCAACGGCGCGGATGTGGGAGTGACCTTTGCCATTCATGCGACCGGCATTTTGATTGCCGACCTGATCGGGGCCAGCGGTGGCAGCCACATAATTGCTACCCCTCCCAATTTTGTGGCGGCGGGCGTCTGGCAGCATATTGCCCTGACGTATGACCAGGCATCGGGGCAGGCGCAATTCTATATAAACGGGGCCAGCGTTGCGGTGACAAATCTGGGCAGTTACGCCCTCCAGACGAGTTTCACCAATATTGTGCTGGGAGCGCGAACCACCTATGGGTCGGCGGCAAACCCGGTGGTGCCGTTTTCCGGGTTGCTGGACGAGCCCACCATTTACAACCGCGCCCTGACATCCAATGAAATCGTGGCCATTTACCTGGCTGGGAGCGCGGGCAAATGCTTCACACCGACACCGCCCTTCATCACCACGCAGCCGCAAAGCCAGACCAATGCCGTCGGCGGGTCTGCCAGCTTTGTTGTGGTGGCTGGCGGGACGGCGCCCTTGAGCTACCAGTGGAGTTTCAACCATACCAACCTGGTGGGCGCGACCAACGCCACGCTGATATTGAACAACCTCCAGCCGAACCAGGCGGGCAACTATGCGGTGTTGGTTTCCAATGTGGCCGGCTCCACTAACAGCACAGTTGCTGTGTTGACGCTGCCGATCATCCTACCGCCTTCCTGTGATCCTCCGCCTTCGGGCATCGTGGCCTGGTGGCCGGGGCAAGGCAATGCCAACGACATCATTGGCGGGGACAACGGCACCCTTGTGGGTGCAGCCGGCTATGCCAACGGCGAAGTCGGCCAAGCCTTTGTGTTCAACGGAAACATGGAGGTGGTTACGGTCGGCAATCCGACCAATCTCCAATTGCAGAATTTCACGATTGAAACTTGGGTCAAACGGGCAAGTGCATCGGTGGTGACCGCTCCCGGTGGCAACGGATGTCTTTTCACTTATGGCGCCAACGGATATGGCCTCTATCTCGACAACAATGGCGTGCCGGCCTTGAGCCAAATCGGTGTTAGTGCCACCCAGCCTGCCGCGGCAATTACCGACACCAATTTCCATCATGTCGCGGTAACCAAAGCCGGCAGCGCGGTGAATTTTTACATTGATGGCATTGCTTATTCCGCCCCCGCGTATAATCCCATTTTTACCTTCTCAACCGTTGCGGCCATTGGCGGACGTGGAGACAACTTCGACAACAGTTTCCTGGGCGTCATTGATGAAGTCTCGGTCTATAACCGCGCCCTGTCCTCGAACGAGATCGCCGCCATTTATTTGGCGGGCAGTGCGGGCAAATGCTTCACACCGGCACCGCCCGTTATCACCGCGCAGCCCCAGAGCCAGACTAATATGGTGGGCGGTAGTGCCAGCTTTAGCGTAACAGGCACAGGGACGCCATCTTTGAGCTACCAGTGGAGTTTCAACCATACCAACTTGGTGGGCGCGACCAACGCCACGCTGACATTGAACAACCTCCAGCCGAACCAGGCGGGCAATTACGCGGTGCTGGTATCCAATGTGGCCGGCTCCACCAACAGTGCTGCGGCAGTGTTGACGGTCCTGACGCCGACGCCGCCTTCCTGTGACCCAGCGCCCTCGGGGATCGTGGCTTGGTGGCCAGGCCAGGAAAATGCCAATGACATCATCGGCGGCAATAATGGCGCACTGCTTGATGGCATCGGCTTCACCAATGGCGAAGTGGGCAACGCTTTCAATTTCACGGGTAACAGCCTGGTCTTGGTTAATCCAGTCACCACCGGCAGTTTGGATGTCGGCCAGGCCGGCGGCCTAACGATTGAAGGGTGGGTCAACCCGTCCACCATCTCTCCGGCCATGATCATTGCCATCTATGAAAACGCGCTGAACACCGCCAACGGCGCAAACGTCGGGCCTTGTTTCCTTATGGATAATATTCCCAACAACGGCCCTGTGCCCGGCTGTTTGGCGGTCAATATAAACGACACCAACAATGTATCTCACATCGCCGGTACGCCTCCCAACGTGCTGGTTCCCGGGGTCTGGCAACACGTGGCCTTCACCTACAATAAGAGTTCGGGCTTCGCCGCTTTCTATGCCAACGGTGTTGCCGTTACCAGGACCAACTTGGGTGTGTTCATTCCGCAAACCAGCTTTACCAACTTGGAGTTCGGCGGCCAGACCACTTATGCTTCCCTTTCAAGCCCGGCCAACCAGTTCTCCGGACAGATTGATGAACTAAGCCTTTACAACCGCGCGCTGACCCCGAACGAGATCGCGGCGATCTACTTGGCTGGGAGCGCTGGCAAGTGCCCCCCCTCGCCCGTGGCTCCTATTATCACGCAGCAGCCGACCAATTTGACGGTCACCGCCAGCAACACCGCAGTATTCGGGGTCACGGCCACCGGCGCCGCCCCGCTCTCCTATCAATGGAGTTTCAACCACGCCAATCTGCTCGGCGCCACCAACGCTACGCTCACCCTGCCGAACGTCCAGCCTTCACAGGCCGGCAGCTATGCCGTGGTGGTCAGCAATATCGTCGGTTCCACCAACAGTCTTGCCGCGCTCCTGACCGTCCTGACACCGGCGCCCCCCTCTTGTGACCCGCCGCCTTCAGGCATCGTCGCCTGGTGGCCCGGTCAGGGCAACGCCAACGACATCATCGGCGGCAACAATGGCACGCTCATGAACGGCACTGGCTTTACCAACGGTGAAGTTGGCCTGGCCTTCAGCCTTAATGGCATCAATAATTTTGTGTTGGCCAATCCCTCCGCTCCCGCCAACTTTAACGTGGGCACCAACGGCCTGACCCTCGAGACGTGGATCAAGCCCGCCACTGTCTCGGCCCAGCAGATTCTTTTTGAATATGAACGGTCCCTCGGCACGGGCAATGGACTGGACGTGGGTATGAACTTTGCCATTCAGCCCGCCACCACTAACGCCGCGTTGTATGCCGCTTTCAATGACGTTAATTACAGCGCTTTGCACCAGTTCGCTTCCCCGGCCAGCTTGGTTGCCGGGGTCTGGCAGCACGTGGCCCTGACGTATGACACGGCCTCTGGCGTGGCGGCCCTCTATCTCAATGGCCAAAGCATTACTGTTACCAATCTCGGCAGTTTCGTGCCCTTGACGAGCTTTACCAATTTGCTGCTGGGCGCGCGGACATATTTGGGTGCAGCCTCGAGCCCTAACACGGTATATTCGGGATTGATGGATGAACCAAGCCTTTACAAACGCGCTTTGTCCGCCAATGAAATCGCCGCCATCTACCTCGCCGGCAGCGCCGGCAAGTGTCTGCCCTCGCCACTGGCCCCGGTCATCACGCAGCAGCCGACCAATCTGACGCTCACCGCCAGCAACACCGCAGTATTTACGGTCACGGCCGGCGGCACCGCTCCGCTCTCTTATCAATGGAGTTTCAACCACACCAATCTGCTCGGCGCCACCAACGCCACGCTCACCCTGCCGAATGTGCAGCCTGCACAGGCCGGCAGCTATGCCGTGGTGGTCAGCAATTTCGTCGGTTCCACCAACAGTCTCGCCGCGCTCCTGACCGTCCTGACACCGGCACCACCCTCTTGTGACGCGCCGCCTTCGGGCATCGTGGCCTGGTGGCCGGGCCAGGGCAATGCCAACGACATCATTGGCGGCAACAACGGCACGCCGGTTGGTTCCGTGGGTTATACCAACGGTGAAGTCGGTGAGGCCTTCAGTTTTGACGGTACAGACTTCCTTGTTGTTTCCAATCAACCGGCGTTGAACCCGACCAATGCGCTGACCGTGGAGTGCTGGGCCTATACGCGCGGCCATTCGGTTCCCCAAACTTGGACCCAGCAATTGTTGACCAAGGATTCGGATTGCAATGGTACCCGCCAGTTCGTATTGGAAATTGGGGACAGCCAGACCCAATCCGGTTCACCGGATTTTCGCGGTGCGATCTGGGTTCCCGCTGGGGTGGTCATCGTGGATGGCGCGACCGTTGTCCAGACCAATTCGTGGTACCACGTGGCCGTGACCTACGATGGCGCGACCCTCAAGCTGTACGTCAACGGCGCGCTGGATGGGCAGTTGGCCGCCAGCGGTCCGATTTTAACCTTTCCCGAACCGGTTCGGATCGGCGGCGGCGGCGACAATGGTTGCCAAGCCTACAACCTCAACGGGTTGCTGGATGAGCCAACCATTTACAACCGCGCCCTGTCCTCCAATGAAATCGCGGCCATCTACAAGGCCGGCAGCGCCGGCAAATGCACCGCCCCAGCCGAAACCGTGCTGTCTATGGTCGCCACCAATGCCATGTCGGGAACAACGGTGACCATGCCAATCTGTATGAACGCCTTGGGCGTCGAAAATACCTTCTTGGCCAGCGTGGGATATGATCCAACGAAATTGGTCCTGCAAAACATCCAATTGGGCCAGGCCACGGCAGGGGCGTATTTGCAGGAGCTGGATAAATATACAAATTCCGGCTTGGTGGGTTTTGCCATCCTGTTGAACAATGGTGTGACCTTGCCAGCAGGAACGAACGAACAAGTGGCGCTGGTGAACTTCCAGGCCCTGCCGGTGACGAGCAATACAGTTACCAGCCTTTACTTCACCAACAGCCCGGCACTCCAGCAGGTGTATGACACCAATTTCAATTTGTTGCCTGCGCTATATGCGGGCGGAACCGTCACCTTGCTGCCGGCGGAATACGAGGCGGATGTCTACCCACGCACCAATGGTGACCACCAAGTAACGGTGCCAGACTGGTTGGAAGAGGGCCGGATGGTGGCCGGTTTGGACACCCCGGCCAACCCAGATGAGTTTCGCCGCGCCGACTGCGCACCGCGGAACGCGCCGGATGGTGTTCTCACGGTGGCCGACTGGGTGCAGGCCGGTCGTTACGCCTTGGGCCTTGATCCGCTCACTTTGGTCACCACGCCCCCCGCGCCGAATTTGGCAACGCGATTTAAACCAAATGGCAGCTCCATGCCAAGCCGGATTCTCTCGATTGGAACTGTCTCCGCCCAACGCGGCCAAACCGTCAGCCTGCCAATCCAACTGGTTTGTTCGACCAATGAAAACGCCGTGGGCTTGACGGCCACGTACAATCCCAGCCAACTAACCTTGACCGGCGTTTCGCTCGGTTCGGCGTTGCCCGGCGGAAGGCTGAACATCAATTCAAACCTGTTGACCGGCAATCTCGGGTTGGATTTGGCCTTGCCCCCGGGGGCCACTCTCCCAGCGGGAACAAACCAGATTGCAGTGCTGCAATTTCTGGCCAATACCAATGCCAGCGGTACGGCATCCGTGACCTTGAACAACACCGTTGCCGTCTTGCAGGTGGCGGACCAATTTGCCAGTTCCCTTCCCACGGCTTATGTGAGCGGCACCGTGGTGTTGCCCCCGCAGCCAGCCGTGAGCGTTACCGGAACGGGAGCCAAGATGCAACTGTCCTGGCCCAT
>Ga0302320_10017882_pt1 | contig 14348 bp, 9 predicted proteins | sample Bog_T0_3_FD_202130 | JGI IMG/M metagenome (GOLD analysis project Ga0302320, IMG submission 202130) | Peat permafrost microbial communities from Stordalen Mire near Abisko, Sweden - Bog_T0_3 | ecosystem: Environmental > Terrestrial > Soil > Wetlands > Peat | place: Sweden: Abisko, Stordalen Mire...
GGCCAGGCGCGGCGGTTCGATGGTCACAAGGAGCTGGTCAATGCTCTGCCAGGACGGCAGCAGCGTGGCCAGCTGCGATAAAGGTCCGGTGACGGGCGCCGAACCGAAGGGGCAGTGATCGAACTGCGAGCGCTTGCCAGGATGGGTATTCCCGTCCTGGAAACCGATGAAATGGCCGTGGAATCCAACACCGCACATCTGCATGGCAAACGGTTGGTCGGCGGACGGCATAAATCCGGTCGGCACCAGGGCGCGCAGCACGAGCGTCGCCAGCAAAACGCTCGTGATCAGGTCGCGTCGGATGCTTTTGTTAAGACCAAAGCGCATAAAGGCATCGTAGTATGAACCAGAGTCCGATCCTAGGGCCAACGCACTAAAAATGCGAGTAGGTAGAGACAGTAGCCAGGCCGGTACCTGCTTGCGCCGGCACTTCCAGGGCATCGCACCTGGCCGATCATCGGCCTGGGGAATCCAAAAATGAGGCGTACCGGCAACGCTGCTGACGGTGTAAACATCTGTAGGCTCGGTGACATAATCAAAGCCACGGCACACAAATCCAAATTGAGGAGGCCATGATGAACCGAAGAAACCTACTTGAACTTCTGACGACTGCCGGACTGGTCACCGCGGGTGCAACCGTCGCCGCTGAGTCCTCCGGATCCTCGGACCATGACATGCAGAACATGCCTGGCATGCAGGGTATGCACGATCACTCAGGCATGATGAGCAAGTACCCGGACTTGATTCAATCCACATCCAAGTGCGTGAACAGCGCCGAGGCCTGCCTGGCGCACTGCGTGGCGGAACTTACGAGCGGGAACCTGGAAATGAAGAATTGCGCCATCACATCCCAGGATGTGATCACGGCCTGCACGGCACTTCGCCAAATGGCTGCACGCAATGCGCCCCGGGTAGCGGAAATGGCCGCAGTGTGCGGCAGAATCTGCCGCGACTGCGAAGCAGAGTGCAAGAAGCAGGAGGCTCATAAAGTCTGCCGGGAATGCCGGGAAAGCTGCGGTCAGTGTGCCAAGGCGTGCGAATCTTTGGCCGCGTGAGAGTTCATGCGAGCTCGCGGATGTTCAAAGATTTGGGGGTTTGCGCTCGCTGATCGCGGCGACACTTTATGGATTGCGGCCAGACATAGATACCATATCAGAATGGGACTCAGGGGCACTGCAGGTTAGCCACCCAGTTCAATGGCGCCGATGTAATCCCCAACAACTAACAACACCACCTGACTCGGACAGATACGCCGAACATGCGACGTCGGAGCCGCCGGGTTGCGTGCCTTGCAAGCCTTCGCTAAGAAAGCTCAGGTGGGGCTGAATTGCCCGCGATTCTTGTTGGTCATGTTGCGAAGCGCAAGGACAAATGTCGCCGTGAGCATCGACCAGGCACCATCAACGGAAGCCAAGAGCGCCGCTCTCAGGGATTGATGAGATCAGGCGTATCATAGTGGCGCGGAAAGACAATGCGAAAGGTTGTGCCGGTGCCTGCAGCTGTTTCAAGCTCCAAGCTCGCATCAAGTAGTTCACACAGACGCTTCACAATGGATAAGCCGATGCCTTCTCCACCAGTCCCCGCTGCGGATGGATAAGTAGACTTTGAGACGAGAGTGGGCGCGGCTTCGGCACTGGCTGCATCATCACCGGCCAGGCCCGCTCGTCTTTCCACGTCGTGAGATTCAGCGGTGGCCTGCTTTAGCATTTGCTCTAAAGGTGCCGCATGGGCGATATCGAGACCCGGACCCGTATCCTGTACGCAGACGATCCATTGCGGTGTACCCGAGACTTCGCGTTCCTGCCATGTCACCAACACGCCGCCACGCTCGGTAACCGAGAGCGCGTTGAGCACGAGATTTTGTACGATGCGGCGTACTTTGGTTGGATCGCCCTTAACAGCCAACGTGGGCGGCCCGTCCGTCTTGAGAAACAAATTGCGTTGAAATGCCAGAATTCGCATGGACTCACAGAATTCCTTGAGGATCACAGCTGCATCAAAAGCCACAATTTTGCGCTGCTCCTGCCCCGCTTCCAGCCTTCCGAGATCAAGCAAGTCGCCTAGCAAGCCCCGCAAGGAAGCCACGGATCGTTCCAGAACACCTGAGAACTGAGTTCGGGCGGGATCTTCAACGACATCGCTAGTCAGTATGGCAGACACGTTGGAAATCACGCCCACAGTTCCACGCATGTCATGTGCCACCGCACGCCACATCTCCGTGCGCTCTCGCTCGAGCTCCGACAGCTTCTGTAACGCTTGCTCCAAGTCGCGAACGCGGCTCGCTGCCTCCATTTGCTGGAGCCGAGCAAATCGGGCGGCGCTCTCGCAAACGCCCTCGGCGCACAGCCTCACCAGCGTCGCTCTGGCCGTCGGCATGACGGACTCTTCGAGCCACCGATGTTCTGCCGCATAGACTTCGAGCTCGCGCAGTACGCACAGGTGCAAGTGACCCCACTCACGCATGGTTTCGCGCTGATCATAGCCTTGCTGCCAGCGATGCAAACCATGCTCCGCAGCACTCTCGCGCTGCTCAATTCGAGCCCGCCTCTTCTCACTCGGATCCTCAGCTCGCAACCTGCGCTCGTAGGCTTCGAGTACCTGCGGGATGTGGTCGGTGAACTGGATTCGCGAGAGCTTGTCGGCGGTGGTGAGTTGCGGATCATCGGCCACGGAATGGTGCCACTCCTGAAGAATCTTGCTTCGTTGCTCTTGCAGGTGGTCGGCCAAAGCGGCGAGCTGGTCAATGGCTTGCGTCACTTATATCCTCTCCAGGCGGCGACTCGTTTATCCCGGCGATTAATGCGCCTACCGCCAGACGGCATAAAACTGAGTCAGTCCGGGGTTGCCCTGCAAATAGTTCCCCAATTTGACCCTGCGCGCAATCTCGGGTGACGGCGTAGGTGGTCCCGGAATGCACGTCTTGCGATAGAAACGGATTAGTGTGCAATCGCAGGCTGATATATCCGTGCGATGCAACGACGGACTGTAGCCGTTGGCCGACAATGTTGCGGTTGCGCAGCAGTGTATCCTTCCAGGTGCATGAACGCCCCTCTATTCGCTCTTCTGTTTGCCGTCACGGCGCTGGGTTCCTTCGCCTATGCGGCCGACCCCGTGACTTACAGCCTCGAGCTCACATCGGTCGGGAATAGAGACATTGATGCAACCCTCAAGGCGACTTCCGATCTGCAGTCCCTGCGCCGAACGGGCCCTCTCAGTCCTTTTGGACTGGTCGCGCGTGCGCGTGCCGATGTTGACCGGCTAAAGACTGTGCTCGAAGGTTTTGGTTATTACCAGAGCAGCGTGTCAATCAAAATCAACGGCCTGCTGGTCGATAGTCCGGAGCTCGGCGAGGCCCTGACCTCGCTGCCAAAGGGCACCAATGCCCAAGTCGCGATCAGTTTCACTCTCGGCCCGCTCTATCATTTGGGCCGTATCGACATCGATGGCGATGTGCCCGAAGGCGCAAGTAGCCCTTTGGGTCTTAGCACAGGAGAACCGGCCGTTGCCTTGACGGTGCTTGCAGCCGGCGCGCGTTTGCAGAATGCGCTGCAAGAGCGTGGCTACGCCTTTGCACAAGTGGATCCGCCGGCCGCTTACGAGGCCGCGGATACTCCGACACTCGATCTGCGATTTCACGTCGTGACTGGAGTCAAGGTCAACATTGGCGAGATCCACATCGAAGGCCTGCAGCGACTGCACGAGTCCCTGCTGCGCGCCAGACTCGGTGTGCATACCGGAGATAGGTACAGCCCCTCCGCCATCGAAAAGGCGCGCCACGACTTGTTAGGGCTTGGTGTGTTCAGCCAGGTGAGCGTGCAGATCGGCACCGCGGTGGATGATTCCGGAGGCGTGCCCATTACATTTAAGTTCCGTGAGAGATTGCGTCATGCAATTGGCCTCATTGCAGCTTACTCGAGCGACTTGGGTGGAAGCGGCGGTGTCACCTGGACCGATCGGAATGTCTTTGGCAATGCCGAGCAACTAACGCTTGCGGCCTCCCTGATCAACCTCGGTGGCACCGACACGACCGGGGTGGGGTATGACACCAGCCTAAAGCTGCTCCTGCCCGACTTCGGGCGCGCCAATCAGTCGCTGCAGTTCACCGTGGAGGCACTCAAACATTCCCTTTGGACCTATGACCAGACGGCGCTCACAACCAGCGAGACCCTGGCGCGCAAGATCTCCAGTCACTGGATGGTCAGCGTGGGCGGTGCAGCGACCGAGGAGACCATCATTCAAACCACCGGTGAGGAAACCATCGATACGCTGATCGACGGTGTGCTCGTTCCCAAGGTGGTTGGGGTTGACACGACCTACTATTACACCTTACTTGCAGTACCGCTGAACGTGGCTTTTGACTCGACCAACCTTGCCACGCCGCTCGAGGATCCGCGCCGGGGCGTTCGCGCTTCGTTGAGCGTTACCCCCACGCTGGCGATCGGCAAGCCGAATTCGACATTCCTCATCAACCAGCTCCAGATGGCCGGGTATTTCGATCTTGATCATGTGCTGCCCACGGGGCCCGGACGCACAGTGCTTGCCGCCCGAGTGCTCGCGGGGCTGGCAGATGGCGCAGGGGAATTAAGTCTGCCGCCGGATCAACGGTTTTATGCGGGCGGCAGCGGCACCATCCGCGGCTACGTCTATCAGTCGGTGGGCCCAAAGTTCGTGGACCCCGAATCGACGCCGATCGGAGGCACGGCATTCACAGCGGGTAGTATCGAGTTACGACAGCGCATCGGTACCAACATGGGCGCCGCTGTCTTTGTCGACGCCGGTCAGGTGAGCGGCAGCCTGAGAGCCGTGGCCAGTGAATTTGCTGTCGGCGCCGGGATCGGCTTGCGCTACTACACGCCGATTGGACCCATCCGGCTGGACGTGGGCGTGCCAACCAAGCGACTTCCGGCGCCCTACGATGATGCCTTTGAAGTCTATGTTGGCCTGGGGCAAGCCTTCTAATGACCCGGCCCTTAAGAATCTGCGTTTGGGTGGCTGCGGCGACGCTGTTGCTGGCCGGGTTTCTCGCCGCTGTCCTATTCATCGGGGGCAATACGGAAAGCGGCCGCCGGATAATCGAAAGCCTGACGCATCGCCTGAGTGCAGGGCACGTATCGATATCCGGATTGGCCGGATCATTTCCTCAGCAATTGAGTCTCGAGCAACTGCAGCTCAGCGACGCGCACGGCGTGTGGCTAACCGCTGAAAAAGTGACGCTTAGTTGGTCACCGCTGGCGCTGCTCGGCCGGCACATTGAGGTTGCGGCTGTACATGTGAGCCGCATTGATATGCTGCGTCTTCCCGAACCAGTGCCCAGTGCACAACGCAGTGAGCCCGTCTCAATACCGCGCATCGACGTAGCGAACCTGGCAGTCGATGTTTTGAAGCTGGGACCACAGCTTGCCGGACAGCCCGCGTCGCTGGTATTGCGCGGCAACGCGCATTTGCGTTCGATAAAGGACATGCTCATCGACGCCGCGGCGAAGCGCATCGACGGCGATGGCACCTACGAGTTGCACTTGCGCTTCGACCCCACGCACATGGATGTCGCATTGAACCTGCATGAACCGGCCGGTGGGCCATTGGAGAACCTGCTGCAGCTGCCTGGCCTCGGCGCGTTGTCGATCACAGGGAACCTCAGCGGGCCCTTAGCGGCCGAACGCCTCGATCTTACCGCCGACGCCGGCGTTTTTCGTGGGCGTGCGCAGGGCCAAGTCAATCTCACCGAGGGCGCGGCGGATCTCGACTTTGCCTTCGATTCGCCGGCCTTGGCGCCGAGACCGGATTTGGCTTGGCAGCGCGTGAGCGTGCATGGGAACTGGCATGGCAGGGTCAGCTCCCCTAGGGCGGAGGTGCAGATCGCGATTGATCAATTGCAGCTGCCCGGAGGTTCACGGGTCGTGGCCCTCAATGGCGAGCTGGCTGCCGAATCAGGCAAAGCCACACTTCACGCCGTACTGGGTGGTGTGCGCATAGCCGGCCCACATCCGCAACTGCTGCAGGATTCACCCGTAACTATCGATGCGTCGCTGCAACTGGATCAGGCCGAGCGACCCATTGATGTTTTGGTTTCCCATCGGTTGTTTTCATTGCATGGTTCTGCCCAGACGGCGGCGGTGAGCGGGGGGAAACGCAGCGCGGCATTGGAACTGCGCCTGCCGGATCTGGCTGCGCTGGCGGTGCTGGGTGGCCCGAACGTTCGCGGCAGCGCGCTGCTGAATGCCCAACTACACGCTGGGGTCGAGACTACGCATATCTCGCTCGACGGCAGCGCAGCACTGATCGTCGGCGCAGAGGGCTGGTCAAGCGCGGTGGGCGATCGCCCCACTCTGCAATTATCAGCTGCAGTGAGCGAAGGCGCCATTACGCTCGACAGCCTGAAATTTGGCGGGCGAACGGTGTCTGTGACAGGCAGCGGCAAAGTCTCAGGACCGTGGCCCGATTCACAAAATCAGAGCCCGGCAATTCTGCACGCGCGCTGGTCCCTGGAGGTCTCGGATCTTAGCTCCCTGTCACCGGCGCTGGCCGGAACCCTGAGAGCTTCCGGGGACCTGGACGGCCCGAGCACCTCGCTGGCCAGCACCGCGCGGCTGACCTCGACACTCTCGCTGCGGGGCTCGCCCAGCGGCACGCTATTGGCTGATATCAGGCTGCAGGGTCTGCCATCCGCGCCGAGCGGTACGCTGCAGGTACAGGGCTCCTTGGATAGCGCGCCTTTGCAGTTCGATGTTGCCATGGAGCGCGCTCCCGCAGGATCTTCGCGGATCCTTATTCATCGTGCGGATTGGAAGAGCGCACACGTGTATGGGGATATGACCCTGGCGTCGTCCCCCGCACCCTCGCACGGCCAACTGAACCTGCAGATTCAGCGGCTGGCCGATTTGCAGCACCTACTCGGCCTCGATGTTCGCGGCAGCGTGACGGCAACAGTCACATTACATTCCGATCAGGGGAAGACGCACGCTCAGCTGCACCTGAACGCTCCTGACCTGGCAGCCGGCTCACTGGCGGGTAATGTGCAGCTGAGCGCGGAGGGCACTCCCGATGCGTTGGGATTCGATCTTGCCATGCAGGTTCCAAAGCTGCATGGCGCGGTGGCGAGCTTCTCCGCACTTGGCTCGATCAATCTCAACGCGCGCAAGATCCTATTGACGAAGGCGGCGGCAGATTATCGTGGCCAAGAAGCCCAATTGCGCGCCCCAGCCCAGATCACCCTGGCGGGCGGTGTGTCCATCGACGGGCTTCAGGTGGGCGTGCAGCAAGCCGTGTTACTGCTCACGGGGAAGCTCTGGCCGGCGCTTGATATCGCGGCCTCGCTGCGCCAGATTCGGCCCTCATTGGTGAATGTGTTCGCCCCGGGGTTGCTGGCATCCGGCACAATCGAGGCGCAGGCTCACCTGCAGGGCAGCTTGGCTGCACCGACAGGGGAAGTCCGGATTAGCGCGGCGGCCTTGGCGCTATCAGACAATGCAGCCTTCGGTTTGCCGCCGCTCGATGCGACAGTGATCGCGCACTTGATGGGCAATGATGCGAATGTAGAGGCCCAGGTGGCCGCTGGCGCGTTGTCCCGCCTCAGTGTGGTCGGCCAAGCGCCACTAGGCGCCGCCGGTCCCTTGGCATTGAAAATCAACGGCAACCTCGATGTTGGGATGATTAACCCCTTGCTGGAGGCCCGCGGCCAGCACGCAACGGGCGAACTCCATGTCGATGCCACGGTCAACGGCAGCATGGCGGAGCCGCAGATTGGCGGTACGCTCAATTTGACCCACGGCAGTGTACGGGACTACGTGCGCGGGGTGAGCCTCACCGATATCAGCGCCTCCGTCATCGGTAACCAGGGGGCTCTGCAGATCAAGAGCCTGACTGCGACGGCCGCGCCGGGCACCCTTTCGATGACCGGCACCGTGGGCGTGCTGCAGCCGGGTGTACCGGTGGATCTTCACCTCACCGCCGAGCGTGCCCAGCCCATCGCAAGCAAGTTGGTGACGGCGAATCTCAACGCGAATTTGCGTGTAAGCGGAACGGCACTCGAGCGGCTGGATGTCACCGGCACGGTGGATTTGGGGCGCACACTGATTGGAATTCCGAATCGCATGCCTCCCAATGTGGCGGTGCTTGATGTGCGTAGGCGCGGCAAGGCGGCTCCCGCGAAGTCCGACAAACCGCTGGCGATAGGACTGGACGTCGCCGTGCAGGCTCAGCAGGAGATTCTGGTGCAGGGCCGAGGACTGGACGCCGAGATGGGCGGGGACCTGCATCTCAGCGGCACGACAGACACCCTACTCGTGACCGGGGGCTTTGATCTGCACCGCGGCAGTGTTTCCGTTGGCGGCAGCAAGCTCAGCTTTACCTCCGGCCGAGTCAGCTTCAACGGTGCAGGACTCAAGAATAGAATTGACCCAACCTTGGATTTCACCGCGCAATCGACCGTAGCTGGAGTGACCGCGATTCTGCACATCACCGGTCTGGCAGACGCACCGCAGTTTGAATTCACCAGCATGCCGGTTCAGCCGCCCGACGAAATTATGGCGTTGCTCCTGTTCGGTACTCCCGCCTCGCAACTCTCAGCGCTGCAGCTCGCGCAGGTCGGCGCCACGCTTGCGACCATGAGCGGTGTAGGCGGAGACAGCGGGCTCAACCCCCTGGTCAAGTTGCAACAAACCTTTGGATTGGATCGCTTGAACGTCGGGGCCGCGGCCAGCACCGCCTCCCCAACTGCAAATTCCGGCGCCAGCATCGAGGCCGGACGCCACATTTCCAAGCGCATCTACATCGAGGCTAAGCAGACCACCATTGGCACCAGCCAACTGCAGGCAGACGTGGATTTGACCAAGCACCTGAAGCTGCAGACCCGCCTGGGAAATGGCACGGCCTCAGTGCAGGGAACGACACCGGAGAACGACCCCGGCAGCAGCGTGGGCTTAACGTATCAATTTGAATACTAGAATCGAAGTGGTGCTTGGTCGATACGAACGTGTTCCGCCCAGGCGGACTGCTGGACAATGGTGGCCAGTTAAGAGATATGGCGGGAGATCATCCTGCACAACGACCCGCGTCTGCAGGCTCGCGGCCCAGAGCGGCCCGGATCCTTCCGACTCGGAATAGTGGTTAGATTCGTGTAAATGGTGGCGCTTTGTTCGAAGCTCTGCAAAGCGCCTCGTCGTTCGAATTTAGAATAGGGTGTTGCGTCAATCTATTGAGACTGCCGATACTTGTCGTCGATCTGTAGGTCGACAACCCTATCCATCAGTATCTTAGAAAACCCTCAACTTCTCCCACTCTCACTCCCACTAGCTGCGCCGTCAGCCGAGCCAGACGCGTTCTGCGGTGCGCTATCTAGCGCACCTTCTAGTGAGCGTCGCCGGAGTGGTCGGGTCAGAATCCATTCGGGTCCCACGTTTGGGTGATCCGGGGTGATTCGATCTGAGGCAACCCAAGAACCTTGCATTTTGCCTACCCCGTATTTCGGTCGGCATGCGCCAAGGTCCAGCAGGCTCCCTACCCAATTGGAGAGTCCCCAATTGGGGCGGCAACGCTCAGCATAGGCTCAGTAAGGACGTTCTAGGAGCGACTATGAGTTCAGTACTGACCGAATGGGCCGTTGCGCGGCGCGCGCTGGCGAGGAAGGCCGCCTTGAGCGTCGTCGGAATTGATCGTGGCCAAGGCGTGCGGCTCTCCGGAATCGTCTGGGACTCTGAAACGCTGGTCACCGCGGCTGAAATCCTGCACGGTGCCGACACCGTGACAGTGCAAACGGACAACGAGGCCGTGCCCGCCGAAATCCTAGCCTGTGATCTCTCTGTCGATGTCGCTGTTCTCAGGGCCCGGACTGGCGCTTCGGGCGTCTCAACAACCAATTCGACCGGACTCGCTGCAGGAGATGACGTTCTGGTGGCTGGTCGCAGTCACACCGGTTCAGCGCTCTTATGGACGCACGTAGAGCAGGTCGGACCCGCTTGGCGCTCGCGCAGTGGCGGGGCACTGAATCGGTTGATTCGGCTCTCTCCGGGCCTGCACCCTACCCTCGAGGGCGGCGGCACCTTCGATCTCGAAGGGAGGCTATGCGCGATGGCCGTGCGCGGACCCCGCCACCAGACAATTGGAATACCGAGCGAGACGATCGGGAGGATCGTCTCGACTGTCCGGGAGCATGGACGGCTACCGCAGCCCTATCTTGGAATCCGGTTACAGCCCGTGGGCCTCGACGAATCCCTGCGTCAGCAACTGTCGCGGGACAGCTCGAATGGTGCCATCGTCGTTGGCGTTGAGCCAGAGTCGCCTGCCGCGGCCGCGGGGCTGCTTTTCGGGGATCTCATCGTTTCGGTCGCAGGACAGCCTATTCACAATGCTATTGATCTAAAGATTGCGCTATCCGAGATGGCTCTCGGGTCCCCCGTGGAGGTGCAGGTCTACCGCGCTGGGGCGAGCCTCGAGCTCACCGTCTCAGTCCGTGAGCGCGCTCGTTACTGAGGGTCTTGTGAAAGTAGCTTGCGGCCCCCATTGGGACTTGGTGGATCCCATTGTGGCCGCCTCCTCTGATGCCGTGCGCCGAGAGCTTGTGAATCTCACGGAGAGCGCCGATTTTCGCATACTGGCCCTCGCTGGAGAGCCAACCGAACTGGCCGCCCTGTTGCGGCCAGAATCTGGCTCATGGGTCGTCACGGGGGGCAGCCTGGCCCAGGCGCACCCCTTCCTAAGCACGGCCCGATCCGCCAAGGCAGCAGCCGTCGCCATCCTTACCGGTCCCACTCAGTCAGACGACCGGGCAATCCTCAGCTACGGTGGGTTGGCCTTGCTTCGGGCCATGCCGCAAATGCGCACGTTTCAGGCGGCAGTGAGTGCAAGCCGTGCGCACTTGAGCGTGTGGGACCCAGGACTAGACGCCCTCGCCGAACCCGCAGAATCCATCAAAGCGCCACTCTCGCCCCGAGAGCGAACAGTGCTGCAGCTGACCGGCGCAGGTCTGTCGACCAAGGCCGTGGCCCGCACGCTCGACATTTCACCGAACACCGTAAAATTTCACTTGCACTCGACCTTCGCCAAGCTGGGAGTTTCCTCACGCGCCGAGGCCGTGATGGAGGCAATCCGCCGCGGGGAGCTGGCTGTATGAGTGTTGCCCTCGATGATCTCGCCCTGGATGCCTACTCCCGATCGATTGCCACCGTGGCTGAACAGGCAAGTCCATCCGTCGTCACGATTCATACGTCTCGACACGGAACGCCCCGTGGCTCCGGATCGGGCTTTGCATTCACACCCGACGGGCTGATCCTCACCAACAGTCACGTCATTCATCAGGCGAATCGCATCCAAGTCGAGACGACCCAGGGATCTGAGTCGGATGCTGAAGTCATTGGCGAGGATCCGCATACAGATACGGGCCTCATCCGCGCGCGTGTGGAGCTTCCGGCTCTGCCATTGGGCAGCTCGAGAACTCTCCGTGTCGGTCAGCTAGCCATCGCGATCGGCAACCCATTTGGATTCGATTGCTCTGTGACTGCCGGAGTTGTGAGCGCCCTTGGGCGCAGCTTGCGCAGCCGCACGGGCCGCCTGATTGAGAATGTGATTCAGACTGATGCCGCGCTGAATCCGGGCAACTCCGGCGGCCCGCTGTGCGACAGTGCCGGGTACGTCATCGGCATGAATACCGCCATCATCGCCTCCGCCCAGGGAATCAGCTTTGCAACTGCCATTGATACCGTGCAGTGGGTCGCCATGCAACTCCTGCAATATGGCCGTGTACGACGCGGTCACATAGGCATCATGGGACAAACCGTCACGATACCCCAACGGCTGCGCCGTCATATGGAACTTGCGGAAAGAACCGCGGTTCGCATATTGCAAACGAATCCGGAGGGCCCGGCGCGAAAGGCCGGCGTGCAGAATGGAGATCTGCTGCTGCGGTTTGATCAACACCCGGTCTCGGGAATCGATGATTTATTCCGCGTACTCGGAGCCGAGCAGGTTGGTCGAAGCATTCCCGTCGACCTATGGCGCCTCGGTCGCCTCGTGCACTCGGCCATTGTTCCTGCAGAACTGCCTAGCGAATAGAAGACTGGCCAGGAGGATTTGGCGTTGATAAAACTTGTCCTCCTAGAGGTTCGCGCCGGGGCACTGCTCGTCCTCCATCAACACCCTCGCAGCATGAATCTCCGTTGCCCGCAATCGACTCTAGGCGGCGTTAGGCACTAACCAGGGAGCGCTTCTTCGGCAAAATCTCCGGCCCCCAGAAGGCAATCAGCTCGCGGTGACGGATTCCTAGTCATTGGTGGAAGTCATATTCTGCCTCATGGCGTCGAACCGAGTCTTAAGCAGTTCCATGCGGGTACAGGGGGCGAGACGGTCATTGTCGAAGAAAGGACCGGATAGTTGGTCGCGCATAGAAGCGCTATCCTACGAGGTAGCTTTGCGTGTTCGATATTGGGGCGCTTACACATATCATTGTTAGCGCAACGACGGAGTCTGTATGACCAAGAGCAATGATTTCTCGAGTGCTGTCTCGCGCGAGATTCTGTTACACGCTCTTTATGAGGCCGCAGAGCTGGAGCACAACCTAATGTGCACCTATCTTTACGCGGCATTCAGCCTGAAATCCGATGCAAGCGAGGGCCTGAGCGCTGAGGAAGCGGCCGCAGTACAGCGCTGGCGCCGGGAAATTCTCTCTGTCGCGGTCGATGAGATGAGTCATCTGACCGCCGTGTGGAACATCACCTCAGCCCTTGGCGGAGTGCCGCGGTTTGGACGTACCAATTTTCCCATTGATCCTGGATACCTGCCCGCGCGCGTCGTGGTCAAACTCGCGCCGTTCAGCGAGGCGGTATTGCAGCACTTTGTCTACCTGGAGCGCCCGGAAGACTCCGTAGAGCAGGATGGCGAGGAATTTGCGCCCGAGCGGCTGTTTGAGCGGTCCACGGGGTCCCGTCTGACGCCGATGGGCATCAATTACACAACGGTAGGCGAGTTCTACCGGGCGATTGCCGATGGGTTAAGAAGTCTAGTGCTGCGCGTTGGCGAGCCAGCCGCGTTCTGCGGTGATCCGGCTTTGCAGTTATCGGTGGGTGAGGTGGACCTGGCTGGTGCCAAGCGTGTGATCTGCATTAAGACGGCACTGGCGGCCTTTGAGGCCATTGTCGCGCAGGGAGAAGGCGCGCCAATGCATACTGCGGGATCGCACTTTGGTCGATTCTGCGACATCCGCAACGAGTATCGGGCACTACTGACCCGAAACTCAGCGTTCTCCCCCAGTCATCCGGCCGCGACCAATCCGGTATTGCGCCGGCCACCACGCCCGGAGGGTCGGGTCTGGATTGAGACGCCTGAGGCGGCGGCGACGGTTGATCTGGCGAATGCCTGCTATGGACTGCTCGTGCGGCTGCTGGCCTATGCGTATGGAGTGCCCGCCCCACATCCGGACAAGGCGCTGGCGGTGGACCTGGCGATTTCGCTGATGCAGGCAGTCACTCCTCTGGGTGAAAAGGCGGCGCGCCTGCCCGCCGGTCCAACGAATCCCCACTGCAATGCAGGAATGTCATTCACGACTCTGCGCGATACTGCACCCCTACCGTTCGGTCCGGCCGCCCGCCGATTCTTTGTCGAGCGCCTCGCGGAACTGGCCGGGGCGGCCGCGGCGCTCGCGATCGGTGGTGAGGCGCGCGCGGCAGCCAGCGCGCGCGCACTCAATGAACTGAGCCGCCGGGCCGCCGGGCAGTTTGATCTCTCAGCGGTCGTGGCTGCGACGTCGGCTCCGGCCCCGTCCACGTCATCGTCATCGTCATCGTCATCGTCGGCCTAAAAGACCGCACCGTCGACAGCCGCGGGCGGGATAGAGACGGTTGAAGGGCAGGACCTGGCGCTGACGTTTGAAACCAAACGGTGCTGTCATGCGCGCCTCTGTGTTACCGGAGCTCCAACAGTGTTTCTCGCCAACGTCCAAGGTCCGCGGCTTCACCCGGACACCATTGATGCAGAGCGCTTGGCAGCCATTGCACAGGAATGCTCTTCGGGCGCGATTCGCTATCGGCGCACCGATGGCCGACCCGACTAAGTGCCGCCTCCGGTAAATCTGGCCTGCGTCCGGGAAGCCGGTCCCTACGCATTCCGGGGCCAGTTGCAACTCGATGGCGCCGATTTGGGCTATCGAGCGACCTTGTGTCGGTGTGGCGCCTCGAAGAACAAGCCGTTCTGCGACAGTTCCCATCATGACGTGGGCTTCTCTGCAACCGGCAAGCCGGCAAGCCGGCAAGTACTGAGACTGCCATGCTCCCGGTGCGCGACGGGGTTCTTGCCGTCGATCCGCAGACCGATGGCCCGCTGCAATTGCGCGGCATCCTGGAGATTGTCAGTGGCCCTGGGCG
>Ga0302320_10017883_pt1 | contig 14348 bp, 15 predicted proteins | sample Bog_T0_3_FD_202130 | JGI IMG/M metagenome (GOLD analysis project Ga0302320, IMG submission 202130) | Peat permafrost microbial communities from Stordalen Mire near Abisko, Sweden - Bog_T0_3 | ecosystem: Environmental > Terrestrial > Soil > Wetlands > Peat | place: Sweden: Abisko, Stordalen Mire...
TTGGCGTAATACCTAAATCATGCTTAGACATTGGCCGTTTATTTGGAGCGAATAGTATGGACTCACTTCCGCGCAAGAACGTCTTCGGCCGAGTCAGACGTACGGCAATGCCGCAATAGAGTATCTTTCGCATCGTAGCCAAATTTGCCAATTTTTTCAAAGTTTCCGATTCGATTGATCTGGGCTTCAAGGATACTATTTAACGATGCAGTGGTCTCGTAGTCGACTTTATGCCGATGCATGTACAGCAGCTTCCAATCGACCTCTCCGACATTGCCCATGAACTTTTGCTTGATGCGATGATTAGCATCCCAGTATTTGAATTGAACACGGCAATGGTATCGCCACAGCAAAGGTTCATTTCCGAGTCGATGGAAACGCCTAGAGACTGGCTGGAGGCGTAGCACAGTATCATATGGCGAGAGGAAGAACAAGATCTGCTGTGCGACTTCATCTGGCAGAGTGTTAAACGACGCCCGTTGACCAGCAGCGGCTATTGTTGTTGTTGTTGTTGTGTAGATATGCATGAGTGTCAATTCCGAAGGGTTTTGACTGCATAGAGATCAAGTCGCCGAGGGTTTGTACGGTTCTGATATCGATTGTTGTTATGGATGGGATCGAATTGAGGTCATCATTAATCTTTTCAAAGCAGTTAGAACTAGCTGATAGGCCGCGGGCCGATCCCCCCACCCCCACCGCCCACCTCGATTCGCCAATCAATACCGCATCCAGGTCAAGATAAGATCGCTAACTTCCATTCATAAATACGTATACTTAGCAACACAATGTTCGACTTTTACCTACGCAATTTATTCATCTCATTCGTATAGCAATTAATAGCCCTATTAAAATTTTGGGAATAGGATAGAATATCGATTGTAGAACGACATGCTCTGCCTTGTAGGGGCTGAAAGGTCGATAATTCGATCATATATATGCGCATTCACTACAGCATCAAGACCAGAAGATGATAGCACTAAAGGCACGAAGTAATTAGACATTCGCTGAGCTAAAGCAGATATCTGCTCAGCTATGGGTATCTTTAATATTAATGCTGTGGAAGAGAAACACGATGCAATTTGCATTGCCCGACCTGTGTCCGTCTCCTTTCGACCAGGGTTACATGCATACGCATTTTCTCTGCGAGGGATGCACATAGTTTTTACCACTGTCATGCCAGTCAGCACCGATGTGGCGTCAGAGAAGGTAGGGGGTGTAGAAACAGAATGTCTGACATCCACAGAGATATCGACCTTCTAAAAGTAAACAGGAACGATTGGAGAAGAGGAAGACACGACTTTGGGGTTGCGTACAAGTCTTCTTGCCCATAGGCTATCTCTGTTTCGATTTGCTTTTGCTTCATTTCTTTCGGAAAGTACGATATGAATAACTTCTCAAGCTCTTTGTCGACATTATCTAGCTAAAATCAGCGTTTGGACTCTAGACTTAAAGCGGTGTGCGAGAAGAAGGGGGGGAGATATAGAACTCTTACCTAAATTGGCCTCCATTATCACTTTCGCTCTACACATCGGACATCCTTGACGCCGCGCTCTCTGCAATACAACGGTGCAACGGATACACCTAGACAGTGTTGCTGATTAGGAAAGAGGATGAGCAGAGAATAAAGTTCGACGGAGGGTAAAGCATTCAGGCCTGGATGGTCTAGATTTTCTTGAGATCTTTAGGAAATGGATACTCACAGTACATGACCACAGCTATGTAAAGAAAATATAGTCAGTGTTGTAGTCAAGCAAAGAGTATATAATAGCTACGTACTCGAGCCGTAGAGGCCGCCATGCAAGTGAAAGGCACACTGGGCACGTGTAGTCACTAACTTGCGGCACTATCTTCACTAAGTCTTGCGAAACCCTATTGGTCATCGGGATGTTAGTCTCTGTCTGGTCTAGAATGCATCGAGAAGAAAAATCATTTCTACTCTACAATTAGAATAGGTGCATAACTATATGAAAATATTCGTGAGGACTAGGGAGTGAAAATAAATAATATAATTAAACGTACTGAGAACAAACGGACTTTGCCATTGTTTCTGACATTAGAACTGATGGCTGGACTGTTAAAGAATGTAGATGTTAGCTAGTTCATTCGCAGGGAGGGGTAGAGTAGAAGGCTCCTGCTCAATAGTACAAATAGTAATTCTTTATGAAACGTACTGATGTTCGGGAAATTCATCGTTGCACCAAGCCTTGTCATCTTCTGTTGATGATCGGAAAGTCAGTTGTTACCTGATTTGGAAAGTTATAAAATAAATGGGGATGTTCTCCTTTTTCGGGGGGAGCAAGTGCATAACAGCATGCAAGCACCTGGTTTAGAACGGAGAGTGTAAAATAAGGAGCCCGTTTATACGCACATCGAACTCTGGCAAATCAATTAGTACCGAACACCCATTGATGGGCTATTTCACATGAACGAGCCGTCAATGCACTCAGTAAGACGAGGAACTAAGTTTTATGAAAAGGACTCACTTTTCATGATTTTAGAAATGGCCATTTGGTTCATTTCCTGGAACTTGAGGTTCTGATACAAGGTCATGTTGATCTTAAGAAATCGGTGAACTAAATGCGTGAGTATATCTCTATCGGGATGTGATACTTAAAAATGCTCTTACAAGCGTCACGGCTAGCAGGTAGTTTGAAGGAGCTCGATAATCCTTCGTTTATAGCCTGATTCTCTTTAAAGAAGTTAGTGGCGCTTCACCCTCAGAGATATCAGAGATATCAGGGATATGAAGATCTCAAGTCAACAGTATAGAATGTGACCAAGGGCGGTCACATTACTACCAGGCGTAGAGACTCGAACAACGACCTCGTCTCACTCTTGAACAAAGAAGTGATTTAATTTTGATAGAAAAAATTAAGCCCCGAAAGCACAAAAATGGGAGCAGACGGTGGCAAATGGTCCGTTTTTAACAAACCATCTTCCTTGCTTGCGCTCTTCCGGTGGCATAAAGGTTATATATGGGCGACTTTAAGGGTTCATATGTATAGAAAGGGTTATGATTCGTGAAGTACTTACGAAACCATTTCAATTGTGCCAATGCGGCGCTACTATTCCGACTACCATGATCGCACTCCCGGGTGGAAAAGAAGATTCTAGCTTCGAGGTAGATGTCGAACAGTTGTCGCCACCGGTAGAGGTCCGTTTTACTGAATTTTGATGGCGTTGTCACCTCAGTAATAATCTTTCTGTTGACCAGAGTCAGCATGATCACAATAGAAGATAGAAGGGGAGCGGATGGGGTGTTCGAAAAGCTATTTATTGTACAAGCCACAGACGCCTCAGAACTTTCTTCCCCCAACATTCTCTGAAAGTCGGAGAAATTCATCACTTACGAAAGGGCAACGATCTCTTCACTCATTGTCTTTCTCTCCTCATTCCGAAGTGCTTCAAAATTAAGAACATCGCCTTCCAGGAGGCCTGCCAAGTTTCGAGAGGTTAGTGCTTGCTTAACCAGGAAATTAACTAGGGAAGAAGGAGGAAGAGAATTCTGCTCTTGAGAGATTCTCCCTCCTGAAGAAGGTAGGCTTGCAGGGCTTCCTTTCATAGCGCCCTTGGGATAGGAAGCCAGGAGATCAAGAGCACTGACCAAAGAATTCAGCGTCAAATTTGATAGGAACTTGGACACTATGGACGCCTGAATGTGCCGTCGACGAAGTCTCTAAGTCGTGAATGGACTCTTTTTGGAAATCATCCAGAGACTCAGTTGCATTTCTTCTATTGTTAGTCACGAGATCTTCCAGGTACTTTCTGGTGCGGGATGACAGTCTTGCATCGATTGCAACTTGATCCTCGAGGAACAAGGTAAGCTTAGGACGAAACTTATTGCCTGGTATACATAAGTTAACATATAGGGTTGGGATCTTGAGGACTTGGGAATGGGCTGTTAATGCTTCAAACACAAGATAGGTGTGACGTAAGATCTTACCTTCGAAATCGTACATATAAACTGGCTTAGTTGCAGAAATCTGTTTGAGTTTGTCAAGTGTTGCGGGATCAAGACCTGGACCGCAAATGTCAGCACGATATTGCTGTATGAGCGACATGGGACTATTGTGGTGATTCAACTCAAACAGGCAAGTCAAAACGGCTCTCACCTAAGTCCTGTAGCTCCGCAGCGATCTAGGGAGGGGCGTTAGCTGGATGGCAGGTAGATATGAAGGCAGGCAGTATTCGAATATCTACCCTTTTTAAGCATTTCTTCAACTGGCCGTAAGGAACTGCAGATTCTACCCAACGTCGAGGAAAGCCTTCCCGGTGCAAGGTCTCTTTGAACTCGTGAGCGAACTTCATGGTTGTTATCGACTTAGTTTGTTTCAAAGATGGGTTGGCTAGGAAGAGGAGGATGTTTCATAAGGCGAGAGACATTTACGTCGATCGACTAGCGAAGAATTAATTAATATTAAAATGGGACAGCAACAACGGTGGATGAGAATATGAGTAAGAACGAAAGTGATAAGGAATGACAACGACAACGACAACGACAACGACAACGAGAATTAGATGAGAATGAGAATGATGGCGAAATCATGAGCCTAGTAGGCACCTCAAGTCTCTAAAGTAGGTTAGGAGGTAGGTAGGTATCTTACTAGGTAGTAACCAACTAGTCAACGAAGGGCCCGAGGAAAGAGCGACTTGATTTTAATTTATTAATTTTTTTTAAAAAAATATATCTTCGAATTTGATATTACCAATACTAATACTAGCATATTACCTTTCTGCACTGAGTAGGGATTCTTGTAATACCCGTGCCTACCTCATTGAGGCAAGTTCCTTACGGTTGCGGCCGGCATGAAAAAATCGACATCTGCCTATCGACCAAGTTTACTGAATAGTACTACTAATAGAAGGAAATATGCGGTTAGTTACCAATAGAGTAGAAGTTGTAGAACAATGGAACAGGGATTCTTCGATTTGGATGCGAAGATGTTCGAGACGATGTTCGTAATTTTATAACTGATAGCAACAGTTAATTATTAAGGCAGCCCACACATGGACGCTCATTGCAAACTTAAGGCTGGTCTGGCTGGTGGCTGGTGGCTGGTAACCTTACGAAGTATGAAGTATGTCCGTCCGTTACCGACTGTCCAGCAGCCACAGGAAAATCATTCGCCCGAGCCCTGCACAAACCTCATCCCACCACGCTTTGAAAGGCCGAACTCCTCGGGGCTTTTACCAACTCAAATACTTCGATAATAAACAACCACAACCACAACCACAACCATAACTAAACACATCTGGGCGTTTTGCTCAGTTTACGCTTTCAACTGCTCGATACAGACAACCCCCAAATACCAAATACCAGGCCATGCGGATACACTGTCACTATGGGTGCAGAGCAGTCTCGAGGAGGGTCAAATGCCCGGGAAGATAACCCCGCCAGAAAGACTTGTTATTACGAACTACTCGGAGTTGAGCGACAGGCTACTGACGACGAGTAAGTAGAGGCCGATCGTGAAATCTCTGGCCTCTAGCTGACGGCCTTGTACAGGATCAAGAAAGCTTACAGGAGGAAGGCTTTAGAGTTGCATCCAGATCGAAATTACGGGGACACGGACAATGCGACAGCTAGATTTGCAGAAATACAAACTGCTTATGAGACATTATCGGATCCCCAGGAGAGAGCATGGTATGACTCACATCGGGAATCGATATTACGAGGAGGGAACGAGTTCGAGGACGACCATTTCGAACAAAATGTACGATTTACGAGTGCCCAAACTATAGTTAGCTTGATTGCTAGATTCAATCCCAATGTACCTTTCACAGATGCGCCAAATGGCTTCTTTGGGATGCTAAAGGCGACCTTTGCAGCCCTGGCAGATGAGGAGGCCGTTGCATGCAGATGGGACGGACTTGAGGTTGTGGAATATCCCGACTTTGGAAGTGCCACGGACGATTATGAAGATGTGGTTAAACCATTCTACAGAGTCTGGGCCAATTTCTCCACCCAAAAGTCTTTCTCTTGGAAGGAGGGCTACAGACCTTCAGACGCCCCTGATAGAGCCACTAAACGATTAATAGAGAAAGAAAACAAGAAGTTGCGCGATGAAGGCAAGACTGAATTCAACGATGCTATCAGACACCTTGTTACATTTGTGAGAAAGCGGGACCCACGTTACCTCCCAAATTTTCAGACGGAGGCCAATAGACAGAAGATCCTTCGGAATGCCGCGGCTGCGCAAGCTGCACGCTCTAGGGCTGCAAACCAAGCGAAATTGGATAAGCACATTATTCCGGATTGGGCAAAACCATCCAGCCCAGAAGACGAAGTTGACTTCTCTGAGTCGGAGGAATCGGAAGTGGAGCACATTGAATGTGTTGTTTGCGGAAAGACCTTCAAGAGCGAGAAGCAGTATGAGGCTCATGAGAAAAGCAAAAAGCACCTGAAGGCAGTGCAGGAGCTTCGAAAGCATATGCAAAAAGAAAACCAGGCTCTCGATCTTGATGCAGGATCAGAGAGTTCGCCTGAAACACCCGACAAAGATTTAGACAAGCTCAAGCTCGGGTCTGTCAATGACGAGCTGCAAAATTTAGAAGCAAATGACTCGGAAACCGTGGTGCGGCAGGCAACCTCTCTTCAGAAGAAGAGCCAAGAGATGATTGATCAAGAATCTTCAAATGCCGACCCTTTCGATTTTGCTGATACAGGTGATGACTACGCGCCTCGAGAAGCAGTTGAAGAAAGACTCGTTGGGGCAAAGTTCCAAAGGGAGGTCAAATCAAGCCAGCATGATGAAATGCTCTCCGTGGAAGAGAAAGCTACCCCGTCCACCACAGATCAAGATGGTGAATTGCCAGAACAAAAACTGGGCAAGGCAAAAGCAAAACGTGCCAAAAAGATTGCTAAACAAGAGGCAGAGCAACAAAGTCAAACCGTAACCTCTCCCAGTCGGAAAAAAACATGGATAACGTTGACAATCACTAGTTCCAATGTGCGGCCTGCAATAAGTCTTTCGTTTCCAAATCCAAACTTTTTAGCCACATCAAAGAATTTAAGCACGCTCAGCCAGCCTCTAAACCCTTGAAAGGGAAGAAGCGATAAACATCATGAAGCTGCAGAATGGGGCAGTCGGGTTCTGAATTTTTATAAAGATGTGAGGTTACCGAGGATAACTAATAGAGCTAGCAAGAGCAATTGATAGAATAGAAGATCCTAAAGAAGATTCTAAAGAAGGATCATGATTGTTTGGTGTCACTGAATATAAACTGTAATCTGGGAACCGCTGATTTCTACAAGTAAACCTATTGCCAGACGCCAAGGATAAATGCCTACCCAAATCTCTTCAAAACCCCTTGCTCCATTAGGCGTTTAATATGGTATCATCGTCTTCATCATCATCATCATCGAAACTCTCTACCTCATCTATAGCCCCCTCCCTTTCAACACCGAGGCCATGCAGGGCGGGATCTTTGTCGGCAACATGAATCACAGCCTTTCCCTGTACCTCCTTAACTGCTCGCCGCCACTCTTTCCAATCGTTTTCATCCCGAATCAAAAAAGCTATAAGCATACTCGGATCCATTTCCTTGATATGGAGTCTACGCAGCCTACGGGTATGACACGAATTGATTTCCTCTTCTGTGTAGTTACTGATATCTTCTTGAAAAGGAAGAGCAGTTCGAGTTGTGTGAGGATCCAAGTAGAAGAAATAAGGGCCTTGCACACCAATGAAGTAATGCGACGAAGACGGACGACCACTACTTGCGTTAGTTCCGTCATCTCATCTACAGGCGTAATCATAGAAGACTTACCCAGCTATCCCGATTGATTGGGGCATTTGAAGTGATGATTTCAAGGCTTCCCAATACACTGGAGTAACTTTATCCAAGCCAAGCCGTGTGCCTACCAAGATAAGGGTCGCCTTGAAGTCAGTCCCATCAGGTTTTGCAATGTTCATGAACGTATCCTCATAAACGTCGGAACCATCCCCAGTGATATAAACTCGTAGGTCCGAATTTTCTGGACTATTCGTCAATGCTCTGTAGATTGTTAGCACACATTTAGTAGGCGTCCTGAGTCCTCTTACTGGATGCAACGGGCTGTCGCTGATGGTCCAAACCATTCCCCCGGATGTTTTCCGCAAGCTGTTGCGCCATGCTCAACAAATTTGTGTATGGAATAAGGAGCTTTCGGATCATCGGCAAATAGTGATAGGATCTTTCTTTCTTGATCGCTTGATTTGCTGCGGCGCCAATCTATTGAGTCATTAATTTCTATATTGTATGAAGGGGAGCGGTGGTTACGGACCTCTACCCATTCTCAACATGATCAGGGTATTTGCTAATAAGCTTTGGCCTGATCTGATCATACAACCCCAACCGGTATCTGAAGTAAAACCACTTTGATCGACTAGCTGGCTCCTTAACCTTACACTAAGAGACATTGATGAAGATGCTTTAGGATCTTGTGACTTTGGAATTGCTGGGAAGTTCGAACGATACGTAAACCATAGCCTGGCTTCAAAGTCGTCTAAGAAAGGTTGCGGCCATCCTCCATCCTCTCTGCCAGCTGCAGACTCGCCATAAACTAGGCCGGAATCAAGGCTGCTTGAGGCACTGTCTGGCGGAGTGGATACTTGATTCTGTAGACGCAGGTCTACAGGACGATATTCCATATCTTGTGGGGGCGTATTTGCTCTCAGGGCTGTCGCCACTTTGTCAACGACTCTGTATTCCTGACCAAGACACCAGACAGGTAATTTCGATGCTGCATCGTTGGTTGGCTCAGGGTCCCAAAAGTACTGAACAATGCGCTGCTTGTACCGACCGAAGTCGACGCTCGCCATAGCTGATTGCCACCACTAGACTGGGTACCGTTCGAGGGAGGGTTCCACAGCAAGCATACGCAGCTCGTTGGTGTGTTTGGTCGAGGTTGGATGGCGGGGGATGGAGACGTGGGGTAGGATGGATGTAGTTTGGTCTGGGGTAGGATCGGATTCGTTTGATGTCGACGGTACTCGAGGATGGAGGTCGTTGGCAATCAAAGAAAGAAACTGCAAAAGGGGATGTTAGATTGGAGGTTTCAGTGCAGATTGTGTGAAAGGGTCAATTGTTGGAGGTTCTTGTAAGGTGGAAAGGTAAGGCAAAGTGATGGAGGCAGCTGATGAGGGTTGTCAGTCGCTCGCTTCGAATTGCAAGACAAGGCTAGTAGGTTGTAGGTTGTATGTAGGCAGGCCAAACTCATAAGAATAATCAACGTTAACGTCGCAATTTTTGCCGGAGAGGAATGATGATAAATGGCTAATCAGATAGCACTCCGGAGTTTAGTTTAGAGTTAGGTCTCGCCCATGAAAGGTTTCGATTATTTTCTAACCCTCGTACAGTACTGTAAGTAATTATTAACGTTTGAGCATGAGCATGAGCTCTACATAAGCTGAGTCATGCCATTGGTACCTATACTATATCATAGGCTTATCGATAAGCGCTCGTTTCTCTTCATCTCATTCATTTTCAACTTTTTTTAACAGATCGAGGGAATTTTCATTGAAAGCTCGTCCGCCTTTCCGCTCGCCATTCGAACTTCCTCTCCTTTCACACAATCAATAATTCGCAACTTATCTACCATGCTGGCCAACAGAGTCTACATTTTCATCTATATTTCGACCACCCTCGCATCACCGCAGCAGCAATAAGCTCATGCCGCGGACCAAACGAGGCCCTCGGAGGGGCAATGCCCACGGCTCCTCTCGAGGTGGCCGTGGAAATCATACGAACCAGCCAAACTATGGAAACTCTGGTCTGGAAACCTTTTTCATGTCTTTCAACGACGCCTCTGCTACAAGAGACCGTAATGGTGTGTAATATTCCTCAATGTTAATTGCCTATCGAGCCTCCCACTTTACTAACTCTACTTCACAGCCTTCACTATGCAGGATGAAGCTCGAAATACTGAACGCTATCAATCCCAGAGGAAGTCTTATGAGAAGTTAAGGTACAACAAAGTGGCCTTTGTTCGCGCTTCTGAAAACCTTGCACCTACTATGACTGAAGAAACCGAGAAAGCTCTTGCTGTTATGAGCCTCGACTCTCCCACCCGCGAGCAGCCTGAACATGTTGAAACAGACCATGAATCAAAAATACAGGTGGAAGAAGGCCTCTCCCCAGACAAGCCAGGCCATTCCGAAGCTGAGAAGGACCCCTCAAGAGACGAGCCGGGGCATGTTGACGTTGAGGATGAACTGGTTCATTCGCAAGCCAATTACGAATTCGTGGGTGAAGAGACAGTTTTCGTTGTTGACACTATCGGCGGCGAGCCAGTTGATACTGGACTTCCTGCTCCACGGCTGCGCTCAGTTTCTCCTGTACCATCGAGTTCAAGTGATGAAGTCATAGTGTTCAAAGGTCGTAACCACAAGTCAAACGGTCTTTCGAATCAATCCAAATCGTGTCAAAGCTTGAACGATCCTGTAGAAGCCAAGCTTCATCTTGTAAATACCAAATTACAAGAGCAAGAGGAGTTACTCGAAGAGGTACTACGAAAGAAGCACTTTTCCAGAGAGATTCGTGTTAAATCAATGGAGCACGAACCCGCGCCTCCTAACCGTGAATTCCGTCATCGCCGTGGAGGTCGAAGCAAGCAGCAAGCTGAGGATGAGGCAATGATTGCAGATTACATTGCAAACATTGATCCAGAAGACCTGGAAATTAAAGCTGCATTCCAACAAAGAGAAATAGGTAGCCTGGATAATGATGTTTGGCAAATTAATAAGGAGCTACCTGGAGAGCAACCTGGTGAAACAACTGAGGTCTCACGGCATGAATGGGATACATCCGACCTTCATGCATTTGATGATTTAAGCACTTCAGGTGAGATCATGGGAAATGTCTCAACTATCCTCAATAAACGGATTAAGCAGACTGGTATACAATATCTAGTTGTCTGGGAAGATCAAAACGCCGATGAAGCTAGATGGGTTCCATTCAGCATTCTGTCGAAAGTTGATGGAGCGCTATCACTAGTTGAAGCTTTCGACACCACTCGAGCGACGATGGTGGGATCTCTATACGACGACGATAATAGCGACAACGACAGCTCTGATGAATTGGACTCCCATGATGATGTGGAGGATAGTGATGATGATGATGACGACCAGGATCTCATTGAAAGGAGGATCGATCGTATGACCGATGAACAAATTGCAAGGGTACTGGCCAAACAAGAGGACCTTGGCCTTGGGACTGATGAGATGGCGCTGTTCGATGAAGCTTTCGCGGCCGAGGACGAGGACGAGGACGATGTATTTACTCAATCCCATTTAACGTCGCCGACCCGACCAGGAGCGAAAGGCAAATACATTAGGCGACCTCGTGGAGAATTCCCAGCAGCAAATGCGCTTCCTGATGCTTACGATGGTTTCGATGTCATGGATTTCGAACGACCAAGTATCCAAAAAAAGCCAAAAGGTCGCAAGGGCAAACTAGTCTTCGACATTTCAGATGAAGAGCTTCAAGAATCTCTACAAACCGCTTGGAATCTCGATCGTATCAAGAAGAAGGAGAAAAGGCAGCAGCGAGAGGAACTTCGAACCCAAGGTCTTCTCAATAAAAAGGGGAAGCCTGATCTCAAAACTAAATACAAAGAGGGCATGAGCCTCAATCAGGTGAAGGAAGAAATCAAAAACTTCCTCATGGGTAGCAATACTACGTAAGTACCACCATTATGGGTTTCTGTACCTAAAATTAATATATCTAGGCTCGCTCTTCCTCCGATGGACAAGGCCGATCGCAAGATAGTTCATGAACTTGCCAATGCTTTCAAATTAAAGTCCAAATCCATCGGGAATGGCAACACGCGCTTCCCGATTTTAACTCGATCATCGAAAACATCTGTCTACGTAGAGCAAACCTTTGAAGCTGTTAAAGCTCGAATTGAGCGTCGTTTCCTTCCTAGGATGGATGTAGGTAGTAGGAGAGGTGGAACTGCAAAACGTTCTGGGTATAGAGACGTTAACAGCGGTGCGGCTACTTATAGAGATGGAGATATCGTGGGTGGTTCAGCACCGGAACTTGGTGTTGATAATAAAGGGCGGGCCATGCTCGAGAAGATGGGATGGAGCCAAGGCACGGCTTTAGGAGCGTTGAACAACAAAGGCATCCTTCAGCCGGTTAAGCACATTGTGAAAACTACGAAGGCAGGTTTGGGATAAGAATGTACTCGTTATGATTGATTGTTAGAAGAAAACTGTAGTGTTAGGCTTACTAATTAAATTTAGGTGACATTGCTGCAGTTACATGCCATGATGCAAAACGAACACCTATTTATAATAACAATAAAATAAAACCCCAATCAACTGCATGCAGAAAACAAGGTTTTGGTTGATATTTGAAGTTTAGTCTTCTGAATTCCGTATTCTGTTGTGAAGACACTTATTGTACAGCCACGTACCCCCATAAAAGCAGACCATGAAGACATTTGCCCCCGTAAAAGCAGACCATCCATAACGCATTAATAAAATGAAAAACCGAGGATCCCAAACCACTCCAGCCTCGTCCTCAGGCCGATACCAAGCTGAAGGAAATCCGGTCACCCATCATGAAAACCCAATGAATCAAGCGCTTTATTTCGTCGAAGAAGAGTACTTCGTAACAGCCTTTGTTCCTTCTGAGACGGCATGCTTTGCAAGTTCGCCGGGGAGGATAAGTCGGACGCTATGTTTATGTTAGGGTGCGATGTAGGCTGGTGTGCGGGGTGTACTTACGATGTTTGGATCTCTCGGGATGAAATGGTGGACTTCTTATTATATGCTGCAAGCTTAGATGCTTCTGTGGCGACACGCTCAAAGATATCTGGTAGGCGCGTTAATTAATTTCGGGGGGCTGTATTTGGGAGAACTGGGGTTTGCTTACCATTGACAAAGGAATTTAAGATGGACATGGCACGATTGGAGATACCGGTGTCCGGGTGGACTTGCTTCAGAACTATAGATGGAGATGTCAGTTGATGTTTTTATCAACGAAACACGCGAAAATACGGGTGAGGATGCGTTTTGTTGCGGGCGCGACTGGGTTGAGATGATTTCGTACCTTTGTAGATATAGGATGAGTAAGTCTCTTTACGGGTCTTGTTACGCTTCTTTTTTCCTTCAGTTGTGGCAGTCTTTTTGCCAGCTTCGGATGGTTTGGCGACGGTGGTCTTCGCAGCTGGTGCCTTGGAGGCGGTGGTAGTCTTGGTAGCTTTAGGAGGCATGATGGGCAAGGTAATTTGAGTTGAAATTAAAGTTTTTGCGGTTGAGAGTGGATTAAGTTATCAAGATGGGGTGGATTGTGGATGAATGCGACGTTTGGGATTGTTGTTGTTGATGGCAGATAGAAAAACCAAAAGCTGGTGTTGGGGGGGATGTCGGGTTCTTATAGTTTTAGCGGCAGTGATTTCGATTTGGGGCGCGCAGGCGCGATCAATGCACTAGCGAGCGATGATGCCTGTAAATACCTGTAAATGCCTGGGTTTGGTGCCTTGCGCTGGCCTGACTACACACGCTCGACACGCTACATCGGTGGGGGGGATGGCCTTTTGCCGAAAGAAGAACATCAAAATACCAAAATCAGCCAATCAGGAGCCGCAATCCGGCAAATCGTGATTAATCACAAAGCTAGTGATTTCAGGGCGCGCCTGGGCTATAAAGCATCAACGTCCCTCCCTCCCCAACCCTAACCTTTCTTCCATCCATCCAATTTCTCATCAACAACCAACCACAACAACATCAACAATTGCGCAGACTTCATCTCCGTCTACTACTTCAATACCTCCACTTCATCCTTTTCACAAATCCCATACATCTATCAAAATGACTGGAGGCAAATCTGGAGGAAAGGCCACTGGAGCCAAGAACGCACAATCGTGAGCATCCCATTTCCCCCTTTTCTAGATCTTTTTATTATCTGCTTCCTCTACTTTGCACGCGTACTTATCTGTCGACAACATGCACGCGATACGTCTTCCATCGTGCATCTTTGGCTAACGATTTTCTGCAGCCGTTCATCTAAAGCTGGTCTCGCATTCCCAGTTGGTCGTGTTCACCGTCTTCTCAGAAAGGGCAACTACGCTCAACGTGTTGGCGCTGGTAAGTTTCATCTATCCTTTCCCCCCAGGCGCCGTTATCTAACGTTCTCTAGGTGCTCCCGTCTACCTTGCGGCCGTTCTCGAGTATCTTGCTGCCGAAATTCTCGAACTGGCTGGTAACGCCGCTCGCGACAATAAGAAGACGCGTATCATTCCCCGTCATTTGCAACTCGCTATTCGCAATGACGAGGAATTGAACAAACTTCTCGGGCATGTCACAATTGCACAAGGTGGTGTTCTGCCAAATATTCACCAGAGTATGTATTCCCTT